>JADMIO011210287.1_pt1 | contig 88805 bp, 70 predicted proteins | sample 8958161 | NCBI WGS metagenome assembly JADMIO01 (sample SAMN16585339, study PRJNA669376) | soil metagenome | isolation source: Crop rotation soil | place: USA: Cullars Rotation, Alabama | collected 2011
GCGACAACTTGTCCACGTGGAATTCTAAGCTTAGGATCCCAATGTGCTGGAAAGAGAGGAGTTGGTCGGCGAGATCGCCGATGAGTATGATATCGGCGAAGAAGCGCTCTTTACTCCTCTAGCTTCTGGAGGATGGGTTGTAGACGCTAAAATGACGATTATCGATATCGAAGAAGACTTGGGGATTAAAATCCCCCAAAACCCAGAATACGACACGATCGGCGGCTATGTTTTTCATAAAGCAGGAGCAATTCCCGCTAAAGGATGGCGATTACACTACAATGGGTTTGAGCTTGAAATCCTAAGCTCTGACGAGCGCTCAATAGATAAAATACGGATTGCTCCCCACCCGTAGACTTTTTAATCTGATCTAGGGATAATGGAGGACTTATGCGAAGATCGATCTGTTTAGCCGAACCAAATATTGCCGTGGCTGGTGAAAAACGCACCTGGAAATTCCTCTATACCCCTGCCGTTTCTCTGCCAGTTGGAGCCAAGTTAAAGTTTGACCCTCTTATTAAGTTACGCCCTATTGATTGGGAGCGTCCGAGTTGTCAAGCAAAGGCAAAAGAAAATCTGATCTGGTTAAAATTACCAAACGGCAAATCGATTCCCGCTAAAGAAATTCTCACTCCAAATAAAGAAAACGCAGTCTATGAATTTACCCTTCCTGTTGAAGTGAAAGCAGGGGAAACGTTAACCATTTATCTCGGAAGTTCAGAGTCTTCTCTTGACGATCAAAGAAAAACAGGCAATCGAGCTCAAAGTCTCATTCAACGCAGACGTCCTTTTCATCTATACATCGATCCAAAAGGAAAAAGCGATTATAAGGACCCTGAAATCTTTACAATTGATGTGCGTGGTGGCCCTCTTCAAAACATTCGAGTCATTGCTCCTTCCTTAGTTTCTAAAAACCGACGATTCGATGTACTTGTTCGCTTTGAAGATGATTATGGCAATCTGACTAATCAAGCACCTGAAGGCGTCCTGATTGAACTCAGTTACGAACAACTCAGAGAAAACTTAAACTGGAAACTCTTTGTTCCAGAAACAGGATTTATCCTGCTACCGAATCTTTATTTTAACGAAGCGGGCATTTATAAAATTCAGCTAAAGCGCTCTTTAGATAACAAAATATTCTATTCTCACCCAATCAAATGCTTACCAGATTCTGACTATGCGATTTACTGGGGCTTACTTCACGGAGAATCAGAACGCGTAGATGCGGATGAAAATATCGAGCTGTTTTTGCGAAATATGCGCGATGAAGCCTCTTTGCAGTTCACTGCAACCTCTGCTTTTGAAGATGCAAAAGAAATGACTCCAGAAATGTGGAAGACGATCTCTAATCAAATCATAGAGTACAATGAAGAGAGCCGCTTTACCACTCTTTTAGGCTTTCAATGGATGGGAGACGAAGGAGAAGGTCTTCGTCATTTGATCTACTGGAAAGACAATAAACCTCTCTTGCGCAAAAAAGATCCTAAAAACAGCAATTTAAAAAAGATTTATAAAAGTCACTCTCCTAAAGAACTCCTCTCAGTGCCTTGCATGACGATGACGAAAGACTGTGTGCTTGCCTTTGAAGACTTTAACCCAGAGTTTGAGCGGGTGGTAGAGATTTATAATGCATGGGGATGCTCTGAGTGCAGTGAAGAAGAGGGAAATTTAAAACCCATTATCGGTCACGGTAAAGCAGGACTTGTAGAAAAAGAAAAAGGCTCTATACGAGCTGCATTAAACCGCAATATGCGCTTTGGATTTGTTGCTGGAGGACTCGATGATCGAGGATTTTACTCAGCTCTTTATGAAAGCGACCAAGTTCAATACTCTCCCGGCTTAACTGCAATTATTGCAATTGAGCAAACGCGAGAAACGCTCATGCAAGCTCTCTATAATCGCTCTTGCTATGCGACCACTGGAGCACGGATTGTGGTGGGCTTCTTTATCGCCGGCTCTCCTATGGGAACTGAACTTTCAACCAAAAATAAGCCCGGTCTAGCGCTTAATCGACACATGACAGGGTTTGTTTGCGCAACTGCTCCATTTAAGGAAATCCAGATCATTCGCAATGGTAAAGTTCTCCATCGCTTTTTTCCAGATACTCTTCACTTTGAATTTGCTCATGACGATGCAGAAGGACTTTCGAAAGTAGCATTAAACTCTCCTGACGAGCGTCCACCTTTTGCTTATTATTACTTACGTGTGATTCAAGAAGACGGCCATATGGCGTTTTCTTCTCCGATCTGGGTCGATCTTGCAGAGTCAATTTCTACTGCTTCAGCTCCAGTCAAAAAATCAAAGAAAAAATCAGGGATGTAACTGCTTTTAATTAGATGGAGTCGCTTGAAACAGCTACTCCAATGGTTGAAAGTAGAGATCTTAGGCTCTTTGTAAAAAGAGCCTAAAAGAGCGCTTAATACTTGATATACATTTAAAGATTACAGAGCTTGATGCTTGAAGGCACTATAACCATCCATACCTTCATTCGAAGATGCAAGGCGTATTTACCTTCCTCATGCTTAACTTCAAATAACGGCGTTGAATTAAATACCACCCAACTTAGAACTGCAACTTGCGCAGCTGTAAGCGATTTTGCAGCAACAGCAGTAGCAACTATTCCCCCTACTACTCCAGCTGTCATCGCAATAAATGCAGCAGCTCTGGCAGTTAGCGCAACTGACTGAGCTAAAGCGCCATGACACCGAGATTCTAAATTTGTAAAGACATATTCACCTGCCCGGATCGACTGGGCATCGCAAAGTGTGAATCCTGTCTGCACCACTTTAAGCGCGCAGTTAGCCGTTCTTTGCAGAACTCCTTTAATAAGCCCTGCACTTATATCGGTTTCTTCAATTCTGGCTCCCAAACATTTTTTTATAAAAGAATAGTTCTCTAGAGATTGTCTATAGTAATTTTTTCCTTGATACTGTTCAGACTTACTTTTCCAGCTCTGTACAAAATAATCTTTTAAATTATTAATACTGATTCCCATAATTACCTTATTTTTAAAATTATGATAATTGACAATATCATAACATAAAAAACAGATAATGTTTAGTATCAATTAAGATAAATATGTTTTATAAAAACAAATCTTTTTAATTTTATATCACTATACTATATAGAATAAAATAATATAATTTTAAATTAATTGTTAATAAAAATTATATTATAAATTTTAAAAAAATAGAGAATTGAATAATAAAAAAACAAAAAAAAATTATTAAATCTTAATATCTGAAGTTTTTAAGCAAAAGCATTAAATTTAATTTATTTAGATAGCAGTCTTTCGTTTTTTTGTTTAGGACGCTGTACTAAAGAGCCTTTTCTTTCTTTAAGCACCGGTCTTTTTTTCGGAAAATAAGACTCAGGAGCTTTCGAATTTGGCTCTTTGTTTGAGTCTAATTTTCGGGGTTGCTTGACAGAAGCAATTGGTTTTTTGCGCATCGGAAGCTTTCTATTTTTCTTCATAGACATGTCTTTCTTGTTAGAGAAAGGCTTCATTTTTCGCTTATTTTGAGCTTCTGACTCTGCAGAACGCTCAGATAAAAAACTCTTTCTTCGCTGAGGAATGCTTTCCATAGAGGGGAGGTAGTCTTCTTCAAAATCCTCGTTTTGAGAGTCTAAGGCTAGGTTTTCTTCAGAGTCAAAGGGGGCTTCCTTAGCTTGCTCATCGAGAAAAGAAAACTCATCTAAAGATTTTTCTTTACTGCCAAACGAATAATCTTCTTCTAAATCCTCTTCCAGCAAACCAAGCATTTCAAAATCATCTTCCTCCTCATATATTTCATTTTTCGATGACTCGTCAGACTGATAAACCCATCCTGCTTCTAAGGAGGCTAGTCCCATCACGAACGGTAAAAAGAGGCTCCACACTTTCTTATCCATAACACTCCTAAGGTCTAATAGAAAACTAATCTGCACTCTAACTCCTCCTTTGTTTTTTATAAAAGTTTTTTTAGGGAATTTAGAGATAAAATCAGCTAGAATTTGCTCTTTTTCTTCCAATGAGATAGCATTAAAGGCCTTTTGATATTGGAGTTATTATGGCTAAGGGAGCACGCGAAAAAATTAAATTAAAGAGCACGGAAAGCGCAGAATGTTATTGGACAGTTAAAAATAAACGCAATACTACTGAACGCATTGAACTTAAAAAATACGATAAAAAACTAAAGCGTCGCGTCATCTTTAAAGAAGCTAAATAGTCGATTCTGAGATCGAATGCTGTTTGAATTTTTTTTTATAAAAAAATATCTCACTCCCCGAAAAAAACAGCTTTCTGTCTCTCTTATCACTCTCATGTCAGTGGGCGTCATTGGCTTAGTTGTCTGGCTCCTTCTCCTCTTTCTCTCTGTGACTGAAGGTATCGAGCGCAGTTGGCTAACGAAATTAACCTCTCTAAATGCTCCGATTCGGATTCAACCCACTGAAGCTTATTTCTCTTCTTACTACTACAACATTGATCTCTTTAGCGAGCGCTCTCACTTTTGTGCAAAAACAATTGGAGAAAAGGCGGCAGCTCTTCTGTCTGACCCCTATGACCCAGAGCGAGATCCTAGCCCTTCGGTTTATATGCCGAGCGCAGAGCGAGATAGCCAAGGCGCTTTAATCGATCCCGTTCAATCTGCCTACCACTCTCTTCAATCTTTAGGATTCACATTCCAAGACTATGAGATGAGCGGAGCAATGATGCGCCTGCGCCTTCTTCGCCTGCACGGCATGCAAGAATCAGAAACACAGCTTACGCAAGTCTCTTATCTTGCCTCTCTTGCAAGCTTAAATCCCTCACTGCCCGGCCTCATCCTTGCGCCCTCTTTAGAAGACTTAAACCACCTCCTCTATCTCTCTCATCGAACTCCAGAAATTGCGCAAGCTCTCTTAGCCAACTGTGACATTCATTCTCTGCAAACCCCAAGCGAGTCTTGGCTTCTCCCTTCCATAGAATGGCTGCCAGAGGGAGCTCTTTTTAAAGCACGACTTTCAAGGGAATGTCTGCTCCTCTCTAGCGAGGGACAAATTACTCTTCATAGAGAAGGCGCTCTGCTACTTGCAGATGATCAACCCCTATCCGCTCAAACTCCTATCTTTTTAGAAAAAGAGCTTCAATGGAAAGTCACTCAAAACAAAATGCATACAACTTTGCAAAATCACCGGATCGAAGGCCCCCTTGTTTTTAATAAAACCAAAATCTTGCAAGCAACGGCTAAAACAGAGTTCGATTCTACTCCTCTTATTTCACCTCCTTGGCCTTATCGAGTAAAAAATACTCTCTATCTCCCTGAAAACTTAAACGCCGCAATGGGCATACTCCTTGCCAAAACCTCGCTTGACCATGGAGTAAAAATGGGAGATAGCGGATTTCTCGCCTATGGCGCGCCTACTGCAAGCTCAATCCAAGAACAACGCATTCCCATTTACGTTGCTGGCTTTTATGATCCAGGCATCATGAGCGTTGGGAACAAGTGCATTTTTGTTCCAACAGCGATCACAAGAGCAATCAATGCTTCAGAAGGCTCCTATGCAATTGATCGCTCAGAAGCAAATGGAATCATGGTCTGGGTAAAAGATTTACGCACTGTCAAAGACGTGCAATCTCAAATTGAAGAGATCTTTAAAAAAAGAGGCATTTCTAATTATTGGAAAGTCACAACTTTTCACGACTATGAGTTTGCGAAAGATCTCATGCAGCAGTTTGAAAGCGATAAAGTGCTTTTTACGCTCATTGGAGCAATTATTCTAATTGTTGCGTGTTGCAATATCATCTCTTTACTCATTCTACTCATTAGCGATAAAAAACAAGAAATCGGCATTCTTCAAGCAATGGGCGCCCGCAAAAAAAGCATCGCTCTCATCTTCGGTCTCTCTGGGGCTTTAATGGGGCTCATTGGAAGTTTAATTGGAACAGGTCTGGCTTTTCTGACGCTTTACAATATTGATCATGTCGTGCGCTTTTTAAGCTTTATGCAAGGACATCAGGCTTTTAATGCTCTTTTTTTCGGTAAGTCTCTTCCAAGTCAGCTGAGCGTCAATGCACTTGTTTTCGTCCTTGTTGCGACTCCTCTGCTAGCTTGTTTAGCAGGACTTATTCCTGCGATTAAAGCATGCTCTCTTAAGCCCTCTGAAATCTTAAAATCTCCATGATTCTACAAGCCAGCAACATCTTTAAAACCTATTTTGATCCTGTCCCTATCTCTGTCCTTCAGGGAATTTCGCTTGGGCTGCGCTCAGGAGAATCGCTTGCTATTCAAGGAAAATCGGGGGAAGGAAAAAGCACGCTGCTTCATATCTTAGGAACTTTAGAGTCTCCGAGCACGGGGAGCGTAGAAATTTGCGGCCGCTCTTCTTTAGACGCGGATTTGCGAAACGATAAAATTGGGTTTATATTTCAATCTTATCACCTATTAGAAGAGTGCACTGCACTTGAAAATGTGCTCATGCCCATGCGGATTGCAAGAAAAAAAGCCGACCTCTCTCACGGACGAAAACTCTTAGAAGAGGTGGGCCTGTATGCGAAAGCGCATACCCTTGCTAAGTTTCTCTCTGGCGGAGAAAAGCAACGCGTTGCAATTGCGCGAGCTCTATGCAACAGTCCATCGATTATTTTTGCAGATGAACCAACGGGAAATCTAGACTATAATCATTCTCAAGTGATTCAAGAGCTTCTCATCTCTTCCGTAAAAAAAAGAGGGGTCACTTTAATTGTTGCGACTCATGATGTGAGCTTTGCCGCTCGCTTAGATCGCCAATTTTTTCTGAAAAACGGACAATTGCATTTACAATGAGCCTATTGTAAAGAGGTAGTTGAAGTTTTTTCTTTTTCTTCGATGCTCTCGTTAGATGCTTTCTGATGCCCTACATTCTTGATCATTTCTCTTACGCCGTCTGCCATTAAGACGCCCCCTACCCCCCAAGCCACTGGATGTGGAATAATGCAAAGCAGGGCTCCTCCAATCGTTTTCATAAACCCCTTTTTAATGCCATCTGAGATCAGTGGCTCTCTTGGCTTCAAAGGAGCAGGGCTCTCTCTTTTTTTCTCTTTTTTGATTTTTTTAATTTCTACCAAGCGGTGTTGGAGAGATTGATTAAGAGCGGGTAAAAACATGTTCTCTTTAACCAATCTCCCTTCTCTTTTTAAAAACTCGTTATAGATTTCTTCGATATCTGCATCTTCTATCTCCACTCCATTTTCAAGGAGATACTCTCTCACGTTCAAGCAAAGTTCAGTAAGAGGGGGGACTCGATAGCCTTTTGCTTCTAAAGCAGACTTAAGGCTCACTAAAAAATCAACGACCTCTTCAACAGAGGTTTGATCATCTAAAGAGTTAAAATAACGAGCAACCCACTCATGTTCACATGAGCGAGGAAGCGTTTCTAATCCATCTTGATATTCAACGCTATGTAATAGAGAAAAGCAGCAGATTACAGCGAAGCTAGCCTTACGAGCACAGCAAATACAAAGACGAGTAAACTGGCGTAGATCCAACATTTGAGCTTTTTTACCCCTTTAACGTCTATTCCCATTGCACCCAGCAACCCTAAAAAAGCATACATCATTACAAGTCCTAAAATAGGGAAAAGTAGCAGATAGAGTAAAACAGAGGGGCAAGGGTTTCTAAGCATACTGCGTCCGGGGTTTTATCGCTTTTTTAAAAATAAGGAGTGCTAAATTATTATGCAAAGCCTCATTGCAGTGCAGAGGGATTTACAGAAATTACTCTCTATGCACAATAGTTCACTTGGAATTGATTTTTATTTGCTATTTTTTCCTTCAATTGCGTAGGAGATCCTCATTTCTAAATTCAATGAGCCATTAAATAAAAATCGAATTGTCGTTGTAGGATCGGGATATGTGGGTCTTGTCACAGGGGCTTGCTTTGCTGAAATGGGCAATCAAATCACCTGTCTTGATATCGATGAAGAGAAACTCCAGTTGCTCAAAAAAGGCAAAGTGCCTTTTTACGAACCGGGACTAGAAGAGATCGTTTCTCGCAATCTATTAGCAGGTCGCCTCTGTTTCGATAAACACTATGAGGTTTTAAAGGAAGCCTCTATTTGCTTTCTAGCGCTGCCCACTCCCTCTTCTTCTGACGGGTCATGCGACCTCTCTTATTTATTCAATGCCATTGAACAAGTCGCTCAAAATATGCAGGACGCACTCACGATCGTCATTAAATCAACTGTCCCTGTAGGAACAGCTGAGTGTCTGCGTGAAAAAATTCAAAACTTCCTCGCTTTGCAAGGGACTGATTATTCTTTTGAAATTCTCTCAAACCCAGAGTTTTTAAGAGAAGGCAGCGCGATAGCAGATTGTTTAAAGCCCGATCGCATCGTAATTGGCGCAGAGAACCCCTTAGAAGACTCCCCCGGCATAGAAATGATGAAAAAGCTCTACGCTCCTTTTCATATGAGCCGCGACCGTTTATTTATTATGGATTTGCGCTCTGCAGAGCTTTCGAAATACGCAGCAAACGCAATGCTAGCCACTCGAATCTCTTTCATGAATGAATTAGCTGGCCTTTGTGAAAAAATTGGAGCTCAAATCAATCATGTCAGGTTAGCTTTAGGCAGCGATCACCGAATTGGGACTCATTACCTTTATCCAGGCCTCGGCTATGGCGGATCTTGTTTGCCAAAGGATTTGCGCGCACTCAAAGCAATGGCCCAGTCTTCTACACATGCCACTCCCCTTCTCGATAGCGTAGAGTCAATCAACAATGGCCAAATCCTCCTTTTCATTGAAAAGATTGCAACCTACTTTGGATCGTTAAGAGGAAAAACTCTTGCCATCTGGGGACTTGCTTTTAAACCTAATACGGATGACTTACGAGATGCTCCCTCTCTTTATCTAATTGAGCGGCTGCATGAGCTCGGTGCTTTTCTTAAAGTTTACGATCCTGTTGCGATGAATAAGGCGCGAAAGATTTTAAGTTTGTACGATCGTCTTCTGTTTTGTGAGAATGAGTACATTGCTGCTGAGAATGCAGACGCCATCTTGCTCATCACAGAGTGGAAGCAGTTTCGGCTAGTAGATTTTTCAAAAATCCTCTCCTCTATGGAGGGCCGAGCTTTTTTTGATGGCCGCAATCAATATACTCCTTCAACGATGCAAGAGAGTGGGTTTGATTACATTTGCATCGGACACTCCTCTCCAATGATTGCTTTAAATTCGAGGTAAAACCACTTTGAACCCAGAAAATAATCTTTATCGCAATCTGATTGATAAGCGTTTAACTGATCTCATTCCAAGTCACAGCGCGGCTCATGATCAGCTCTTTGCCGCTGCTCGCTTTGCTTTAGCAGAAGGAAAGCGCCTTCGTCCTCTGCTCACCTTAACAGTTGTAAATGCATACGGTCTTGCGATTGAAAAAGCTTTAACCGCCTCTTGCGCTTTGGAGCTCATTCATACTTACTCTCTGATTCACGATGATCTTCCTTGCATGGATGACGATGATATGCGCAGAGGAAAACCCTCTCTTCATAAAGCATTTTCTGAAAGCTTAGCTCTTCTAACAGGAGATTTCTTGCTCACATATGCCTTTGAAGTGATTGCGAATGATTCATCGCTTGGCGCCCCTCAACAGGTCGCCCTTTTAAAAGAACTTGCAAAAGCAGCAGGAAGCGAAGGCATGATTGGAGGGCAGCTGATCGATCTAGAATGTAACCAGTCTATAAACGAAGACACTTTGCTCTTAATCCAAACAAAAAAAACTGCCTCTCTATTTGCTGCATGTCTCATTTTTGGAGGGATTCTCTGTGAAGTGAAGGAAGAAGAAATCGCGGCTTTAAGACGAATTGGAATCTCTCTTGGAATTGCGTTTCAATTTACCGATGATTTTTTAGATGAAAAAACCAGTAATCCAAATATAAAACAAAAAAATACCGAACAATTGATACAATTTTACTTTAAAAGAGCGCTTGAAGAGCTAAACATGCTAACTGCAAATCAAGAAATTTTGCGCACTTTCTTCCATACAATCATAGAGGAAAAACTTGCCGAGCAAACGCCTCTTTGATCTTACCTTCAGCCTTCTGATGCTGATATTAATTGCTCCTCTGTTTTTAGGGATTATGCTAGCCATTGCGATCACCTCTCCAGGTCCCATTTTTTATAAGGGACTTAGAATGGGACATCGAGGACGATTAATCTACTGCTGGAAATTTCGGACAATGTGTGTTGATGCCGAGACCCGCCTGCAAGAAGTGCTTCAAAGCGATCCATTATTGCTCTCAGAGTGGAAAGCCTATTTTAAGTTAAAAAAAGATCCGCGCCTGACGTCCATAGGTAAATTTTTGCGCAAAAGCTCCCTCGACGAACTTCCTCAATTTTGGAACGTGCTTAAAGGAGAGTTAAGCGTAGTGGGCCCCCGGCCTATTGCAATTGAAGACTCAAGCCGTGCAGAGGAAGAAATCCGTGGCTATTTCGGTGATAAGACGGATAAAATCCTCTCAGTAAAGCCTGGGATTACTTGTATTTGGCAAACCCTAGGACGCAATCTTCTTACATTTGAAGAGCGCATCCGACTTGAAGAGCAGTACGTCGATCAGCAATCTCTACTCTTAGACCTGAAAATTATTCTCAAAACCATTCCTGTCGTCCTTTTTCCCAAAGGAGCATTTTAAAAGTCATCGAAATAGAAATTTAAGTCTTTATTGAAAGATTTCCTCAATAGACATAGAAGTTGCATTTTGATTCAATTTATCAATAAATTTTCTTCCTTCTGCCAATAAAATTGGATTGGGGGATTCATGCAAATCTAACCCAAACTCTGCTTTTGTCGCTGAGAAAGTTGCGCCCGTTTTGAGGTGATAAAGGGTGATAAGTAATTTTTCTTCAATATTTAGATGCATTCTCTTGTCTCTTCTCACTAGAGAATACTCAGATTTAGAATTCCCAAGATTAGATATTATAAGCCTCACTTCCTCATAAAATATCTCAAATGCTTGCCTTGGAATCCCCAGATTTTCTAGGTTTATGCTATGAATCTTGTTATATAACTGTTGGGCTTGAGGAGATAAAAAATAGAATGCCTGAGGAGCAAAGTATCTAAGATGGATCTGATGGTGTTGAAAGTAGAAGTTGATTACTTCGCGTAAAAAGGCAGCTGTTTCGCATGGTCTGTCTATGTCCATATGAAATAGGTCTTGTATTTCTCTCGATGAGTATCTATTTCGCTTTTGAAAAAGCATGATCAACATTCTTTTTCTCAGCGTATCTGTGTCACACCGGCTCAGACAATCTTCTAATTCTACGTCTCTCATTCCAAGACTTTTTGCTGTTATTGCACTAATCTTTGGATCGATTGGGTTTTCTTTGATTATTTTAGGTTTACTTGCTTTAGGCTTCCTTACCTTACGGCTGACCCCCTTATCCATGACGGCTTTATATAATAATTCCAGGCTTTTTACCGGTTTAGGTTGAATTTTCTCGAGCAAAACAAGAAAAGAACTAGTAAAAAAACTGTTAGTTTGAATGGTAGAATCGCTCTTTTCTTTATCTGATAAATCAACAGGTTCTCTTTGAGGCTGCTGAGATGCTGAAAATGCTAGTCCTTGACTTTGATATCTCTGCTCTATGGGAAAAAATGTCATCTTAACAACCGATCCAAATTTAATTTATGTTTTAAGAGAAAATACAAAATTAACTCTTTAACTCAAAGCACTAAGGGGCTTTCACTCTTTACTTTGCAAGAATCTTGCATTCCTCTGCTTATCTATTTAGAATCCATTTCTTTAGAGTTGATTGTTGAGAAATCTAAATGACAAAGACGGTTTTAGTAGTAGGAGGCGCTGGATATATTGGCAGCCATGTGTGTAAAGCTCTCAAGGCAGAAGGCCTCCTGCCAGTGGTTTTTGACAACTTAAGTCATGGTCATCGCTGGGCAGTGCGGTATGGGCCTTTATTCTATGGCAACCTGGAAGTGAAAAAAGACCTAGATCTTGCCTTCTCTCAATATCAACCTACAGCTGTCATCCATCTAGCCTCTTATATCCATGTGCGTGAGTCAGTTGAGAACCCTTATAAGTATTATCAAAACAATATTAGTGGAACGCTTGCCCTTTTAGATGCAATGGCGCGGCACCAAGTTGATCGACTTGTTTTTTCCAGCACTGCTGCAGTGTATGGAGAGCCAAAATACTTACCAATTGATGAGCAGCATCTTAAAATGCCGATGAATCCTTATGGGAAAAGCAAGTGGGTGGTGGAGCAGCTACTTGAAGATTTTTATCGAGCCCATGGAATTCATTTCATGACCTTGCGTTATTTCAATGCAGCAGGAGCGGACTTAGAAGGAGAAATCGGAGAAGCGCACTCCCCCGAAACACATCTTCTTCCTCTTGCCATTCAAACGGCGCTTAAAGCTCGCTCTTTCCTGACCATTTATGGAACTGACCATCCTACCATGGACGGGACAGCAATTCGCGACTACGTGCATGTGATTGACTTAGCAGATGCTCATGTCCGCGCTTTACATTGGCTAGAAAAAAAGGAGCCTCCCTTAAGTTTAAACCTTGGTGCAGAGCGAGGGTATTCCATTAAAGAAATCATTAGTGCTTTAGAAACCCGCACGGGCTCTCCTGTGCCCGTGAAAATTGCCCCACGCTCTCTTGCTGATCCACCGACTTTAATTGCCGATGCAACGCTCGCAAAAAAAATACTCGGTTGGACAGCTCGCCACTCTTCATTAGAAACGCTCATTGAAAGCGCTTGGAATTGGCACTCTCGCGTTTCACCAGAAATGATAGTATGCGAAAAATCTCCATAGCGATTCCCTTTTTTTTAGCTCTTTTTGCTCATTTGTATGGATCTATTTTTTTCCCTTCTCTGCGCCTTTTAGCTTTTGCTCCTTTTCTTGCAATTGTCTTCCAGCGATTTTTGCTTTTGCGCTCTTTATGGATAGCAGCCTTAGTCGGTTTAATTGCCGACTTTACAAGCTTTGCTTCGCGCTTAGGGTTTTTTTCTCTTATTTATACCCTAGTTGCATGGATTGCCCATCGACAAAGAAGTCTTTTTTTTGAAGATAAGCCCCTAGCTTTCTTTTTTTATACTGCCTTCATCTCTTGCGTTATTTCTGCTATTGAGCTGACTTTGCTTTTCTCCAGTAATAATCGGATTTTCTTTGACCTTCACTCTCTTTTATCAGATTTATTGCTCATGCCTTTAGTTGACGGACTCTACGCATTTTTCTGGTTTACATGCCCCTTGCAGGTGTACACTTTGTTTAGAAAAAAATGGAAAAAATTCTGACTGGAGATTTTACAACAACTGCTATCGGGGCTGCCCTTGAAGCAGGCGAGCACTTAAAGAAAGGATTTGGAACCCACTTTGGAATTTCTTCTAAAGAGGGCAAGCAAAATCTGGTGACTGATTATGACTACCTCTGTCAGGATCTCATCATCAAGCGCATTCGCCATCATTTTCCCTCTCATCATGTGCTTGCTGAAGAAAATCCAGACATGGATGTAAGCCATAAAGAAGTGACTTGGATTGTCGACCCGCTAGATGGCACAGTCAACTTTGCAAAATCTATCCCCTTCTTCGCGGTGAGTATTGCAGTCTCCATAGCAGGAGAAATTGTCGTAGGAGTCGTTTATAACCCATTAAGTGCTGAGCTCTTTGTCGCTCAAAAGGGAAAAGGAGCTCTCTTAAATGGACAGCTACTTTCTGTTTCCAAAATCAAGCAATTTGAAGAAGCCTTTGTTGCCACAGGATTTCCTTATAACGTAGCCCGTAATCCTTTACACTGCATCGATTGCTTTGCGCATATGGCAAAGCTTGGAGTTCCCTTGCGCAGATTAGGAGCTGCGGCTCTTGACCTTGCCTATGTCGCAGCTGGTAGGTTCGATGCTTTTTGGGAGGTTGGGCTCCACCCTTGGGACATGGCAGCAGGCAAGCTACTTATCGAAGAGGCAGGAGGACAAGTGAGCGATTATGAGGGAGCTCCTCACCGAGTTTTTGGTTATCTCCCCTTAGTTGCAACAAATGGACATCTCCACGATCAGCTCCTCGATACGATTAAAGAGACGATGTAATGATCATTGATGGCAGAGCGATTGCGCAAAAAATCCAGCAGGACCTTAAAATGGTCACTCAAAAAATAGCTGGGCGCAAACCCTCTCTCGCTTTTGTAAGAGTTGGAGAGCACCCCCCTTCAATTAGTTATATTCAAAGTAAAAAAAAGAAGAGCACAGAAGTGGGGATTCTTTCCCTTGATCGCGAGCTTCCAGAAAATACATCTCAAGAAAGGTTACTTGAGGAAATTCATCTGCTAAACCAAAACGAACTCGTCGATGGTATTTTAGTTCAGCTTCCCCTCCCCTCTCACATCAATCCAGATGCAATCGTTTCCTTCATCGATCCTTCTAAGGATGTCGATGGATTTCATCCCTTAAATATCGGAAAGTTACTCATTGGAGAGACTGACGGTTTTTTCCCTTGCACCCCTTATGGAATTGTCACACTTCTCTCCCATGCAAAAATTAACCCTTCTGGAAAACATGTGGTGATCCTAGGGCGCAGCAATATCGTAGGCAAGCCGCTTGCTGCTCTTCTAATGCAGAAAAGAGAGGGAGCGAATGCGACAGTGACCATTGCTCATCGTCAAACTACTCAGCTCAAAGAGCTCTGTCAAACTGCAGATATCTTGGTCGCTGCAATGGGATCGCCTCACTTTGTCACTCAAGAGATGGTAACTCCAAATACTGTTGTCATTGATGTGGGAATTAACCGAATAGGAAACAAAATTGTCGGAGATGTCGACTTTGAAAATGTCGCTCCTAAATGTGCTGCTATCACCCCTGTTCCAGGAGGAGTTGGACCGATGACAATTGCAATGCTTCTTTCAAACACCCTTTTAAGCTTTCAAAGGAGAATTCGATGAAAACGTTGATTTCAGATTTAGGGGGCGTTCTTGTCGACTTTAGTCATCAGCGCATGTGCGAGCAAATCGCTAAGGTTTGTGAGCTCTCTGCTGAGAGCGTAATGAAAATTTTATTTGAGCAGCGCTCTCTTCAGTGCTCTTTTGGAGAGCAACTCGAGCGAGGAGACCTAACTGTCGAAGAACTTCACTCTTATCTATCTACCTTTACAAGGCAATCGATTGATTTTCAGTCTCTATTATATGCAGCTTGTGATATTTTTAGCCCAAACGAGGGGATGATTAATCTACTCCAGCAGCTTAAAAAGCGGAACGTTCGCCTAGTTTTGCTCTCTAATACTTGCGAAGCACACTTTGAGTTCGTAAAGAATAATTTTGACTTTTTGAATCTTTTTGACGCTTTTATCCTCTCTTATGAAATTAAAGCACGCAAACCAGAAAAAGAAATCTATCTAAAGGCTTTAGAAGCCGCTCAATGTTCTGCAGCTGAGTGTCTATACATCGATGATATACTTGAATATGTAGATGCTGCGAAGCAGATCGGGATTCCCTCAGTGCGCTTTACCACAACCGATCAATTTATAAAGCATCTCACCCTATAGGCTAAAATACACGATGTCCAAACGCTCTTCTAAAAAATCTAAATCTTCAAAACCTCCCTTCCCCAGACGCAGACGCAAACCAAAATCTCTAAAAAAACCAGAGAAGACTGAGCAAAAAAAAATAAGCAAGCCCAAATCAACTGCCGAAATCATCACTGGAACCTTGCGTCTTCATGCGCGCGGCTTTGGGTTTGTTATCCCCGCTGAGCCCGCTAAACATCCTCAAGACATTTTCATCCCTAAGCAATTCACTGAAAATGCGGTTGATGGCGATGTCGTTGAAGTTGAAATTAACCCCCGCGTTAACTTAGAAAAAGGCCCTGAAGGGCGTATTCTCCAAATTCTCAAACGCGGCCATACTCACTTAGCAGGGATCATTCTTCCTGCTCTTCCAACTACTACCCGCAAAGAATCGCCCGTGTTTGCTCATATTCCACTTCTTGGATCGACGCGCAAGGTCATTGTCCAGCCCTCTGATCAGCCAGTTACAGCAGGCGATCGAGTCATCCTAGAAGTCATCAAATGGGGAGGGGAAGACTCTCCTACAGTTTGCGTTGTAACGCAGAAAATGGGAAATATTGAAGACCCCTCTTGCGATGTACCAGCAGCAATCAAAGAGTTTGACTTGCGGCATCTTTTCTTAGATTCCGCGTTAGAGCAAGCAAAAAAAATGGGCAATAAAGTACTCAGTAAGGATCTCAAAGACCGCCTTGATTTGACTAAAGAGACTTGCGTGACCATTGACCCAGAGACAGCCAAAGACTTTGATGATGCCCTTTCGATTCAAAAAAATGAAAATGGAGGGTTTCAGCTAGGAGTTCACATTGCAGATGTCGCTTACTATGTCCCTTTTCAATCTCCCTTAGATCAAGAGGCCTCCTTAAGAGGCAACTCGACCTATTTTCCAGGGTACTGTCTTCCCATGCTTCCTCATGTGCTCTCTGATGAGCTCTGCAGCTTAAAACAAGATGTAGTGCGCCTTACAATCTCTGTTCTGATGACATTTGATCAAGAAGGAACCCTGCTAAATAGCCGTGTTGAGCGCTCTTTTATCAAAAGCAAAAAACGCTTCACTTATGGAGAAGCTAAGTCAGTATTAGACGGACAAAAGAAAAGCCCCTTTCTCCTCGAACTCCAAACAATGGTAGAGCTCTGTCAGCTTTTAAAAACTAAGCGTCACATGCGCGGAAGCATTGATTTTGCGCTGCCAGACCTTGTGATTCAAGTGAATGAAAAAGGACGCCCTCTTGGAGTAAAAATCGAAGAATACGACATTACTCACCAGCTTGTAGAAGAGTTTATGCTAAAAGCCAATGAAGTCGTCGCCACTACTCTTACTAATCGAGGAAAAACCCTGCTCTATAGAGTCCATGAAAAGCCCTCCAATGAAAATATGGAAGATTTTTTTGCAATGGCGCGCGCGCTGGGTTTTACTCTACCAGTTAAACCAGATCAAGCAGACATTCAAAAACTTTTTGAAAGAGCAAAAACTACCCCGTTTAGCCAGCAACTGGCAGTGGGATTCATTCGGAATATGAAGCTTGCAACCTACTCTCCTAATAATGTCGGTCATTTTGGACTTGGGCTAGAGTATTATTGCCACTTTACAAGCCCTATTCGTCGCTATAGCGATCTCATCACCCAACGCCTCCTGTTTACCGAAGAGGAAGACAATGTCGACCTCTCTAAGGTAGCTCTCAAGTGCTCTGACCAAGAACGGCTTTCTTTTCGCGCTGAGAGCAGCGTAAAGCTGCTCAAAAAACTCCGTCTTCTCAAAGAGTATATGGAAGAAGATCCCACGCGCTCTTATACTGCGATCATTACGCGGATTAAACCTTTTGGACTTTCATTTGAAATGCAAACCCTCTTTTTAGAGGGTTTTTTACATATCTCTGAACTTGAAAATGATTACTTTACTTATGAGCCCAAACAACCAGCCCTCGTTGGAAAAAGAAGTAAAAAAAGCCATGTTATTGGGAATCAAATTCAAGTAAGGCCTCTTTCTATAGACTTAATCAATCTAGAGTCTAAATGGGAGCTCATCACTGAGAAACCCAGACGTTAACCCTTAAAGACTTAAGCAGTACTCGATTGAATTTAAAATCCACTCTGCTAAAAGAACCTCAAAAGCTTTTCTCAATTTGAAAAAGCTTTCTTAGTTGGCTGAGATCCCTTGAAAAGTAGGAATGTACTTGCTTTTACCATCTGATTGAGCTAGAGACTGCAATTCTGCTAACTCATCCTGAGATCTTCTTAACTTGTCTGCAAAGTCGAAGTCCAAGAGGACCAAACCGAGGCCTGCTGTTATGGATCCTGCAAAAACAACTGCAGTTAGAGGGAATACAACAATTCCTATAAACATAGGTAGAGTAGCCAACGCCAGCACGCTTAAAGCAGCTATAGCAACCGCCGTAACTGTGGCTAAGACCACCCTAAACACATTTCTATCAGATTTAATTTGGGCTATTTCCTCTTCAACATCAACTATTTTTTTAGGAGGGAACCCATCACTATAAAATAAAGGATCGTAAATCTTAGGAGTTCTTATTGCATAAGTGCTTGTATACATGATTATCCTCTTTGTTTAATAAAGTTATTATACACAAAAAATAGCTTAATTGCAATTATAAAATTAATAATTTAATTAAATGATTTTATATCAAAATAATTGTCATTTCTAGAGTTATTTTAAATCCAGTAAGAAAAGGAATGATCTTTAAACTTAAGACTTGCAATCTCACTATATCAATAATCCTTAGAATAGTTTTAATTTTGCCTCTTTTACTTAATCATCTAGCGAGCAATCCTTGCAAGTTGCATACGTATACAGGATCTCTTCTCTTATAGCTCTCATATTAAAAATATTTATTACTGCTCAATTGGACTTCATATCCAATTGCGAACTTCTCTATTGAAGAGATATAATCTTCGAGATGGATTTGTCAAAAGCTTACGAGTTTTCTAACATCGAAACAAAGTGGTACGAATATTGGCAAGAAAAGGGATTCTTCAAAGCGAGCGCCGACTCTTCTAAGCCTGCTTATTGCATTTCTATTCCCCCTCCAAATGTCACTGGAAGTCTGCATATTGGTCATGCTCTTGTCAATACGCTACAAGACCAGTTGATTCGCTACAAAAGAATGCAAGGATTTGAAGCCCTTTGGGTCCCCGGAACGGATCACGCTGGTATTGCGACTCAAACGGTAGTTGAGCGCGATCAGATTGCAAAAAAAAATAAACGTCGCAAAGATTTTACACGCGAAGCATTCATTGAGCTTGTTTTTGATTGGAAAGAGAAAAGCGAAAAACGCATTCTGGCTCAACTCAAGCGTTTGGGCTGTTCCTGCGATTGGGATCGGCTTGCCTTTACAATGGATGAGAAGCGAAGTGAAGCCGTTCGCACTGTATTTAAAAAAATGTTTGACTCTGGATTAATCTACCGGGGCGATTACCTTGTCAATTGGGATCCAGTCACACAAACAGCTCTTGCAGATGATGAAGTAGAATATGAAGAAAGGGATACCTTTCTATGGCAAATCTTATATCCTTTTGAGCAAGGGACAGGAGGGATTGTCATCGCCACCACCAGACCCGAGGTCATGCTTGGCGATGTAGCGGTAGCAGTGCATCCCTCTGATGAGCGCTATCAAGACCTAATCGGCAAGCGTCTTCGCCTTCCCCTCACAGACCGCCTGATTCCCATCATTTCTGACCCTGCTATTGATCCTGAATTTGGCACTGGAGCCGTAAAAATCACCCCTGCTCACGATCTAGTCGACTATGAGATGGCGCAGCGCCATCAGCTTCCGCTTTTAAATGTCTTAACGCCCGATGGCAAGATCATAGCTGATTTTCCAGAGTTTTCTGATCTTTCCACCCTTGAAGCGCGAGAAGCGATCCTCTCTAAATTGCGCTCCTTAAACCTTATTAAAAATGAGCTTCCCTATCGAAATCGAGTGGGCATTTCTTATCGCTCGAGAGCAGTCATTGAACCTTATCTAGCCAAACAATGGTTTGTGCGGATGGAGCCCTTTAAGGAAAAACTCCTCGCAGCAGTTAGAGAAGGAAAGGTCAAAATCATCCCTAAAACATGGGAGCAGACCTACTTTCATTGGATCAAAAACCTAAGAGACTGGTGCATCTCAAGACAACTCTGGTGGGGACATCGCATCCCCATCTGGTACTCTAAAGCAGATGAAACAAAAATGATCTGCTGCATAAATGCAGAAGAGCCCGACCCCGCTCTTTGGACGCAAGATGAGGATGTGTTAGACACTTGGTTTTCTTCTGCTCTTTGGCCATTTAGCATTCTCGGATGGCCAGAAAAAACTGCAGACCTTGCTAAATTCTATCCAAATTCTACACTGATCACTGGACATGACATTCTCTTCTTCTGGGTAGCACGGATGATTCTCATGGGAGAGTATGCACTTGAGCAGGCTCCTTTCCCTGAGGTATTTCTGCATGGTCTCATCTATGGAAAATCCTACTGGCGCATTGAGAAAGAAAATAACATTTCGTATTTGCCTGCGCAGGAGCGATTGACTTATGACATGGGTCAAATCCCCCCTTCCGATGTGCATTTTAAATGGGAAAAAATGTCAAAGTCCAAAGGAAATGTCATTGACCCCATTGAAATTATTGAAATGTATGGGACCGATGCAATGCGGATTGCACTTGCTTCCTCCGCCACCCATGCGAGTCAAATCGACCTTGATAGACGACGCTTTGAAGAATATAAGAATTTCATCAATAAGATCTGGAATGGAGCGCGCTTTGTCTTCATGAATCTCTCTGATCTAACCCCTGAAGCGTTAGCTCAAGGCATTGATCGAACACTCTTAGATCTTGAAGATCGATGGATCCTCTCTAAACTCAATCGCATCATCCCTCAGATTCACAGCTACTTCGAAGAATACGCTTTTGACAAAGTCGCGACAGAGCTATACGAATTTTTTTGGAACCAGTTTTGCGCTTACTACCTAGAGCTAGTGAAACCCATTTTATTTAAAGGACCCCCCGAAAAGCGCACAAATAAACAGCGCATTCTATGCGTCCTGCTCTGTAATAGCTTGCGACTCATGCACCCTGTGATCCCTTTTATCACGGAAGAGCTCTTTCATAAGCTGCAAAACCAGTTTGGGGGGGATAGAGAAGCGTCTGAGCCTTATGTAACAGAAACCCTTAAAGCACTTGCAACTCCTGCTTGCATGGTGGCTCCTTACCCTACCTTGCTCGTAGAAAAGGATATCGATCCGCGAGTCGAGCAAACTTTTGCTTTTATCGATCAAGTGGTCTATCAGATTCGGACAATTCGAGCGGAAATGCAGCTTTCTCCTGGGGTGGCGACTGCTCTTTATATTCAATCTGAAAATCACCAAGAGCTTCAATTGCTACGAGAAAATAGCTCTATGTTGCACTCTCTTGTTCGCTTAAGTTCTATCGCATTTAATGAGGAAGTGACAAATGGCTTCTGTGCAAATGCGATCGTTTCCGGTCTTAAATTGCAGATCCCCCTTCCAGATGAAATGCGAGAAAAAGAGCGCATCCGCCTTGTTAAAGAAAAAGAGAAGATGATTATCCAAGCAAATGGAGCCCGTGAAAAGTTAGCAAACCCTAACTTTACGGCAAAAGCGCCTCCAGAGCTAGTAGCAAAATTTCAGCAAACCCTAGAGCAAGCCGAACGCATACTCATTGAAATTGGACAAAAACTGGAATTATTTTAAGAAAGAAATCCGTTTAATGCTTTATTGTAAGCAGCTCTAATAAAAAGAGGAGAAGAGGCGGCTTTGATTGTATGATTTACAAAATCAACAATCCGATTTGTTATAGTGTCCGTGCACTCTGCTTGCTCTTGAATGCGATGGTTTTTGCTTAGACTGTTGTTCACTGCTCGACTTACCACTTGCGTGAGTAGAGCAGAAAATTCCCTTTCTAATTCAGCATGATCTGGTGGAGTAACTGGATTATCAAAAGATTCGTTGAGTGTTTCAAGAGCTGTATGAAGCTTTTGCTTAATGAATTCATGATTCAATAGCTGGTTTATGAAACCCGCGGCGAGCACATCTGCTTCTAATCCATTCTTTAATTGACTATCTATTGTGGATGCTATCCATTGTGTAAAGCTACTACCCACTGATTGCTCTTCAGGTGGGTGTTTTAATTGTTCAGTTGCCGCGTAAGACTCCCCCGCTTCCATTAAAGAAAGAACATGAGTTTTTAGCTGTCCTCTCCTGTTTCCTTCGTTAAGCCAAGCAGGAATTTCTTCTGATAGAGGCTGATCTAAAGACTCTTGCAAAGTGATATTTAAGGTTTGTAAAAGCGAGGCTGATAGACCCTCTTGTCCCTCTCCTTTTCTTATCGCTGTCATCACTTGCTCTAACAGAAGCTCAGGACCTTTTTCTTCAATAATGCTCTTTTCAATGTGCTTCCAAAGCAGTTTGTTTAGTCCCTGCTCAGGAAGGGCAAGGAGTACGCGCAGTAGTGCAACAGGAATAAAAAGAAGCGCTTTTATAAAGAAGGCAATTGCATATAGAGCAATCGTGATGACTTTGGAAACTACTCTTCCTACAGCATTTCCTGCAAGAGCCTCTTGGAGGGGATTCGCAATGGTAAGATTCGTTACTCGGTTATAAAGAAATTTACCTAAAGAAATAGAGAAGGAGTATTTTTTAATGAGCTGATGCACAATTTTTGCATAAAATTCACTCGGAGATAATCCGTTGTGATATTCAGGTTTTTCTAATTCTGCCTTATGTAAGGCTTCTACTTCGGGGGTTAAGTCTTTTGCAAGGGTTTTGCGTAAAGTGGCTAGAGCGTCGCGCAACTGGGCTTCAGTTGTAAGTTTGCTAGCTTCCTCCATTTTGGTCCAAAAAGCTTTATTAATGCTCTTTATTCTCTTGTCTTCCTCTACAGTAGGAGGCGCTCCTGAGCCCGATTTATCAGCAAAGGGCTCAAGGTCTTTTCTAAGGGTTGCCCAAGCTTCTGTTCCTATCTTTTCAGCTTCTTTTGCTCTTATCTCTTTAGTTTTTTGTATCGAATCAAGTGCTTGGCGGTACGCAGCTTCAGCCTCTCTTTCTTTTAATTTTTCAGGACTTTCATTCCCATCTGTTGCAGCGCCCTCATCTACGACTTGAGAAGACTCAACTCTTTTTCTAATCTCTTCTACTTGTTTTTCAACTTTTCTGTTGTCTGATTCTCTAAGCTCTCTAATTTTTTCTTCAATATTTTTAAAGGCGTCTTTTTGTAAATTTACAAAGCTTCCTGCTGTAGTAATATGACCATCAAGCTTGTTTACAGAGAGGTTCTCATGTAAATATTTTTTAACATCTCCATAGAGAGAAGGAGCTACATGATTAAAGCTTGCTTTAGAAATAGCAAATAGAACTCTATAAGCGACCTTTGCTATCCAGCGCGTTAAAAAGAACAAATTTGCTTCATCTAGGTGTTTAAAAAACTCTTTTCTCGTCTCTGATTCGGTTTTATTTCCACTTAGCGCATCTTGATAAACTTTTTCATAAGCCTCAGGAGAACCCCCAATAAAGCTGCGATCAATTGCTTTCATTGAGAATAAACGTGCGAACTTATCAGAGAGCTTTAAGACCTGAGCATCAGGGTCTTGGGATAAAATAGTGGCTCTAGTAGAAAGCGTGCTTGAGCTATCAGAAGTGCTCAGCTGACTCTGTACTTGAGCATCAGAGTCTTGGGATAAAACAGTGCTTCTAGTAGAAAGCGTGCTTGAGCTATCAGAAGTGCTCAGCTGACTCTGTACTTGAGCATCAGAGTCTTGGGATAAAACAGTGCTTCTAGTAGAAAGCGTGCTTGAACTATCAGAAGTGCTCAGCTGACTCTGTAGGTTTTCTTGAGAAGGAGTGCTGCCATAGACAAAGTTGGTAAGGCTATCGAGGGCATAAGTTCGGGCAGCGCTTTCAGTCGTTCTTGCGTATGCAGTTGCATTATTCCAAACCGCCATTGAGCGCTCTTTTAATTGATCCCAAAGAGAAGAGGAGCTAGATTGATTATTCTCTTCAATTAGAGGCACCTCCTCTGGAGAGCTACCATAAGAAGGCAAAACAACTGTTGTATTACTTATTATATTATTATTAGTATCCATTAATTATTAGTGCTTTATGATTATTATTTTTAACTAATTGTACTATTTTTTTATTAAAAAGTCAATTATATAAGCTATAAAATAACAAGTTTAATTGATTTTTTAATAAAAAATGAAAAAATAAAATTTATTTTATATACTTATAAAAGTGTTAATTTCACTGTTTATTTAAAATAAAAAATATATTATCAGAATATGACCCTTGTTTTTCATTACTAATTTATGTTTAAATTAAGTCTAAATATAAATTATGTAATGAATTAACCTTCTTGCTTGCAATTAGAAGGACTGGCTTAAGGAGCTCACAATGAAAATTAAAAAAAAATTATCCGCTTTTTTTCTTTCTGGACTGTTTCTCTGTGCAGCCTCTTGGCATACGGAGGGACAAGCGGCTCTCTTAGGGAAAGAAGTGATTAACCAAGGCAAGCAGTCTTATGAGCGAGGCGATTATAAAACTTTTATTAGTGAGTTAAATGCAGAGTTTGAGCGAGCTGGCAAAGGAGGCCTATTAGCCGGCGCTTTTGAAAAAATGAAAGCCACTACGCGCAGTGGAAAATTTGCCGTGCCCGACCAAAGCCAAATACGCGCTCACAATCAAGGCCTTCTTGAAGCTTGCGCTAATCACCCTGACCTCGATGTTTGCCAAAGAATTGATAATGTGGTCTTTTTTACCCTTACAGACGAACAAGAAAAAGCTCTAAGCGCAGTTGAGGGGTTACGCTATAAAATCCCCTTAGGGAAAAAACCCTCTACTTTAGAAGAGAAACTCTCAATCATTGAAACTGAGTTCTATATGAAAAGCACTCTACTCGAGATTGCTTTTGAAAAATCAAAACCAGATTTTGAAAGCCGAATTAAAAAACAAGAGGCCCTGGCTCTCGAAAAATTTGCAAGAATGGCAAAAACTGCAGCTCAAGATCCAGTATGGAGGGAAAGAGTATCGCTTGCTTGCAGCGCAACTGAAGCGCGCCTAGCGCATCAATTTGACTGGCAGGTACTCAAAGATTTAAGTTCTGGAAAGCTCTCACCACCTACGCCTGCAGATGCAGAACTCGTCCAAATGCTGCGAGAAGTGAAGTAAAACCACTTTAACTCTTCTTACTCGTCATAAGAGAGATTTTCGTTGGAATTGACCTCCCAGGTCACGCTAACGGTATTCGCAGTAGGCCTTTCAGCTACAGTCTCTTTTCTTTTGCTCTTTTGCATAGCGGCAAACTCATTATAGGTCATTTCTTTCATGAGACAGTAGATCGCTATAATATTTGACAACCCAAACAACATGACTTCCCATCCTGCATTGAAATAAATACAAGTAAGAGATGCGGTAAAAGCAAGCAGGCTTGCCCCTAAAGCGTAATAGCGTTTTTCGAAAAATTGATAAGAAATAACTGGAATTGCAAAACAGAGAAAGCCGATTAAAAACGCAAAAGATGAGGATTGCATATAAAAGAGGGCCGCGATGCACTGGAGGCTAAAAAGAAAGAGAATAAAGCGAGCTACTTTTCTATGCGGGGTTAAGGGTAGTTTCATAAAGCATTCCTCCTGCGAGCTGCAAATGCTGGCTCTTAAATAGCTATAATAATCAATAAGCAAGCAGGGAGACACGCAACTAATATTCTTCCCCTTATTAAATATTTACTAATAAAAAGGAAAAAAATCTAGTTTTAAATGAATTAAGATTTAATATTTATTTAATTGATTTTAATAACTTTAAGAACTCTTATAAAACTGACTATTGAGAGTTAACTAGTTAGACATTCTTATTTCTCTATTCCCTCTTCAATCTCCTCATTGAGGTCTTCCTCCTCTTCTTCTTCTACTTTGGGGCGCATTTCCATCATCTCCCTAAAGAAGATGTAAATACCTCCAATTGTAAAAATGACAGTGAGGAAGACTTGCCATAAAGCTTGAAACTTAACTGAAACGAATGCACCAACAAACACGAGCAGTGTGACGATCGTGTCATAAAGCCGCCTTTGCAAATATTGATAAAAGCCAAGAGGAATCCCAACCACTAAAATAATTCCAGGCCACCACTCGGCATAAAAAACAGTGATTAGCACTCCGATAGCAAACAGTAGCAAACTAAAGATCAGCGCTCTTTTACGGGAAGCTAATGGCTTTTTCATTGCATGCGCCTCATTTAAGCCTTAAGTATTGACTATTTTTTATCCAGACATCAAGAGCTAATCCTTAAAGTATGAGATCCAAAAACAAATCAGAAGCCTCTATACCGTCGTAAGAGCCGAGCAATCTCAAAATGTCCCGCATACTCTGCTGTCTTAATATGATAGGGTTGAACGCCCCAGCCTAAAAGAAGTTTGACTACTTGGTAATGACCCTCTCTTACTGGAAGGTATAGATAAGAGAACATATCTCCGGTATCTTCCCGCAGATCAAGCCTCACTCCTTCTTTGATAAGAAGCTCCACAATTTCATGATGACCCGCATCAATTGCTGCCCGAAATGGAGTAGCTAGATCAACAGCCCCATTTAAACTTAAAGCTGCCCTTTTTTGAAGAAGAAGAGCGGCAATTTCTGTATGGCCAGCTCGACAAGCAAAATAAAGAGCTACTTTTAAGCTCTCTTTAAGATTTAAGGGATTTTCATTCTCTAGAGCGAGCTTAACGAAGGCGCAATAGCCTGTCTTTGCCGCAAGCAAAAAGAGAGCCTTATTCTCTAAGATAGCAGGTGAAATCTCTTGCGCTTCTTTGATTTTGATTTCTACTGCTTCATCAAGCTGAAATCGCATAGCGAGCTCAATTTGCTGAAAAAGAGTTAAGGGAGTCGCTGGGTAGAGAGTTTGAATTTTTTTTAGAGTCTCTAGCATCCAATAGCTACTTTCAGAGCAGTCTCCGATGTAGCCAATCGCTCTTGAAGCTTTGAGTATTTCTCCGGAGGTTTCAATCTCTCTTTCTCCATTTACCATCTGGAGAATCCCTTTGATGACTGAAGGCGTAATAAGGCGCTTTAGCCGAACGGGCATTCTGAAGAGAGGTGAACCAAAACAGGTAAAAGAGCGCATTAAATCTTCGCTTATGGCTGTAGCCGCAACTGAGCTGAGCATTTAATTATCTCAAGTAGTTTCCATTTTTGATTGAGAAAGTAATATATGCCTTCTTAGAAGTTCAGCAATTCGATGATGTCCCCCTAGCATCGCTGTTTCAAAATGATGAGGCTTAACACCCCACTGCAAAAGCAGCTCTACAAGTTCATAATGACCCTCACTAACTGGGAAAAATAAATAGGAGTAGGCTGTGTCTATATCCAGTTCAGGATCAATTTCAACTCCTTCTTGAATAAGCAGCTTGACAATTTCTTGATGTCTCCCCTGAATCGCTTTCATGAAAGGCTTATTAAGGTCAGAGTTGTTATTCAAATGAAGAGCAGCTCTTCTTTGAAGAATAAAGCTCGCGATTTCCGTATAACCATGGTGGCAAGCGAGATCAAGGGCGGAGTCTTTTCCCACTTTAAGGCTGTCATTCGCTCCATAGTCTACAGCTAGCCTAAAGGCTGCATAATTCCCTATCTTTGCTGCGAGCAGAAAAAAATAATTATAATTTAATGTAGCAGTTAAAGAGTAATTTTCTGTTCGAATTTTGCTCTCTAACGCTTTATCGAGATGCAATCGCACTGTCAAATCAATTTGATCAACGAACTCTAATGGAGTCTTCGGATAGAGCTTTTCAAAGTTTTTCAAGGTTTCTAGCATCCAGTAGCTACTTCCTGAATAGTATTTGAGATCGTATCCTGCCGAGCAAAAACGTATTTCTTCGTAGACTTGCATCGCTTTTTCTCCATTTACCATCTGAAGAATCCCTCTAACAGCAGAAAGGGTTAAGATATGTGAGATGCTCAAGATAGGCGAATTAGGAGAGGCGTAATGATCTAGCTCTCTCGAGATCAAGTCATGATGCGCCCTTGAAGACTCAATAGAATTGAACATTTATTTGCCTCAAATTAAAAAATAAGGCGAGATTTTATTAAAGTTAATTGTTTTTTATCAATGATGATTTTTTTGAAGTATTTTCATTATTTTTAGAATGATTTTTAAAATACTCGTTTAAATAATAGCCAGTGTGCGAACTGGTGTTCTGAGCAATTTCTTCTGGAGTGCCCATAGCGACAATTTCTCCTCCATATCGACCTGCTTCTGGCCCTAAGTCAATCAAGTAATCGCAATTCCCAATGACCTCTAAATTGTGCTCGATGAGAATGACGCTATGGCCTGCCTCTACCAGAGCATGGAATACTTTGAGCAATTTAACGATATCATCGCTGTGCAGCCCTATACTTGGCTCATCAAAAATATAGAGCGCATGCCCTCGTGAGCGCTTAGACAACTCTCGAGCAAGGCGAAGGCGCTGCGCCTCCCCCCCTGACAAAGTCGCGATTTCCTGTCCTAAGGAGAGATATCCAAGTCCGACAGAAAGAAGAACCTCTAAGATGCGAATTGCTTTAGGAATAGGGGGTATCCATCGAATCGCTTCTTCGACTGTCATTTGAAGTAGATGACCAAAATGCTTGCCCTTAAGAGAGACCTCTAAGCTTAAAGGATTCAGGCGAAATCCTTGGCAAACACTACAGGCAACGCGTATAGGAGGAAGGAATTGCATCGAAATCTTCTTTGTCCCAAGCCCCTGACAATTCAGACACATTCCCTTGATGTGATTAGAGCTAAAATGCTTCGGTTGCAATCCTCTTATCTTGGCTTGTGGAAGCTCGGCAAAGAATGCGCGTAAAAGAGTGGAGAAATCGATGTAAGTGCTTACGTCAGCGCGAATAGTTTGACCAATCGCATTTTGATCCATGACTAAAAGCTTATCGACTTGGCTGAGCCCCCTAATCGTTGCGCCTTTGTATTCAATCGTATCTGGCCTTTGCCTCCTTGCAAGGGATTGGAGAAGTGCAGGCCTTAAGAGATTATTCAAAAGAGTCGACTTACCCGAGCCAGACACGCCTGTAAGGCAAGCGAGAATTCCTAAAGGAAATTGCAAAGAGAGATCTTTTAAGTTATTGAGCTTTGCCTTTGAAACCTCAATCGATTTTGTTGAAATTCTACGCTTTTGCGGGATTGAAATGGTTTTGGTCCCATTTAAATAAGCACCTGTTAGCGAATCGGGATTGGTTTTGATTTGCTCAAGAGAGCCTTGCGCAATCAAATGCCCTCCTCGCTTACCGGCTTTTGGACCAAGCTCAATAAAGTGATCAGCCAGTTGCATAGTCAGGGGATCATGCTCGACTAATAAAAGTGTATTTCCCATCGCACAAAGCGACTGAAGAGATCGATTCAAAAGCGCATTATTATGAGGATGCAGCCCAATTGTGGGCTCATCGAGAACATAGAGACAGCCAGTTAAACCAGCGCCCAGCTGAGAAGCCAGCCGAATGCGCTGCGTTTCTCCTCCACTCAGAGTCGGAGCTGATCGATCAAGAGAAAGATACCCAAGTCCAATAGAGAGTAAAAAATGAAATCGGCTCGTGCACTGCTCAAAAGCTTCTTGCAAGAAAGAATGTTCTTTTAAGTCGAAGCTCCGCACAAAGCGAAAAGCTTCATCCAGTGGCATCGCACAAAGTTGTGGGATAGAAACGTTTTCAATTCGCACATGACGCGCAAGAGGGTTAAGGCGCGTTCCTAAACAGGCTGAGCAGAGGTTTTGGGTCACCCAAGGCAAAATCTCCTCTTTAAGCGGTCCGACTGCGACTTTTGCAATCTTTGCAAAAAGCGCATTCATTCCAATAAACCGCACGCTCATTGGAGGTTTCTTCAGCTGCAGGGCTTCTTCACTACCATCTAAGAAAAATTGCAAATGCTCAAAAGGAAGGTCTTGCAAAGGACAGTCCTCATCAATTCCTCTCTTTGCAAAGATCTCAGTTAAAAGAGAAATAGCTTCATCCGAGGCTTTCTCTTTCCAAAGCTTTGTCATGATTGCAAGTGGAGATAAACGCATGAGCTGCGGGTGACTTTCTAAATTAGCTCCCCATTGAAATCCCAAACCTAAACACTCTAAGCACATTCCTTGCGCAGTGTTAAATGAGAAAGTATGAGCTGTAATCGGAGGATAACTCTTGCCAGTGCTGGGCACTCCAAAAGAGAGATTAAAAAACTCATCTTTATCATCGATGACAGCAACTAACGTATTTTCACCAATTGCTGCTGCTGTGTCAATGGCGTCATAAAGGCGTTTTTCTGTTTTTGAATCAATCATCAGCCTATCGATCAAGAGAAAGAGGCTATTCTTGCGCTGCTTATCAAAGGAGATCTCTTCGTCTAGCTCATAAATCTCTCCATTGAGCCGAATGCGAAGAAATCCTTCTCTAAGGAGCTGCTCTTTTAAAGTGTTAAAATCTTCTTTTACCTTAAGAGGGGCTAGGATTTGCACCCGGGTTTTGGGTGCAAGTGCCATGAGTCTTTTGCAGACAGATTCTTTGCTAATCGAGATAATCCGCTCCCCTGTCTCCGGGCAAAAAGGAGTTCCTAAATGTGCATACAGAATGCGCAGCAGATCATAAATGCCCGTCATCGTCCCGATTGTACTGCGGGGGTTTCCAGCATGTCCTTTTTGCTCAATTGCAATGGCAGCTAGCAATCCGGTGATCTCTTCGACTTTGGGCTTTGGCATTTGATGAATGAACTGACGAGTGAAAGGAGAAAACGTGTCGGTATAGCGACGCTGCCCTTCTGCATACACTGTTTCAAAAGCAAATGAAGACTTTCCACACCCCGATGGACCTGTACAGATCGTGATTTTTCCATGGGGAATCGCAATATCTAGATTTTTTAAGTTATTTTGGGTGGCTCCTTTTACAAAAATGAGATCTTCTGACTTGGTTTGTTTAAGTAAAGGCTTTCCCTCTTTAACAACTGAGGGCTTTAATGCAGAAGATAGAACTGCTCCTGTTGCCGTTGGCATTTTTGCAATTTTTTCTGGTTTACCAGCTGCTACAACGCGCCCTCCAGCCTCCCCTCCTTCTGGCCCTAGGTCGATAATCCAATCAGCGACTTTCATTAGATCTTTATTATGCTCAATGACGACTACGCTGTTACCACGCTGAGCTAGTTGCTGTAAGAGATCGATGAGCTTTTTAATATCGTGAAAGTGTAGACCTGTTGTGGGCTCATCTAAAATGTAAAGAGTCCTTCCAGTTGCAGGACGCACCAGCTCTTTAGCAAGCTTTATGCGCTGCGCTTCTCCTCCTGAAAGCGTGGATGAGCTCTGTCCAATCTTCAGATAGTCAAGCCCCACTGCTTGAAGAAGCTCGAGTTTTCTTTTAAGAACGGGCAGCGCATCGAAAAAACTAAGAGCTTCTCCCACGGTCATCTCTAGCACTTCGTAAATGTTCTTGCCCTTATAGCGAATGGTTAAAGTCTTTGGATCAAAACGCTTGCCCTGACAGACGGAGCAGGAAACCCATTCGTCTTCCATGAAATCCATATCGATCTTGACAAAACCCATTCCATTACAATGAAGACAAGAACCCTCTTGAACGTTGAAACTAAAGCGCCCTGGCTTAAAGCCCGCCGCCTTACTCTCTGGGAGTTCAGTGAAGAGCGCGCGGATATCGTCGAAGAGTTTCATGTAAGTAGCTGGATTAGAGCGCGGCGTTCTTCCGATAGGCGTTTGATCGACTGCAATCACTTTGTCAATTGCATCCATTCCTTTGATTGCCCCGTGAGCCCCTACTTTGAGTTTAGAGCCTTGAAAATGATTCGAGAGAGCCGGGTAGAGAATATCGCTAATCAAAGAGGATTTTCCAGACCCGGAAACTCCAGTGATCACTGTTAGCACTTCTAGTGGAATAGTGACGGTGATGTTTTTTAAGTTATGATGGGTCGCTCCCTCAATGATAAGAGCTTTATCGGTCGCAGCGCGTCTTTTCTTTGGCACAGGAATCGTGAGCCTTCCAGAGAGATAAGCGCCGGTGAGTGATCTCTCATTTTCAAGAAGGCTTCTCATCGGTCCCACAGAGATAATCTCCCCCCCTTGCTCCCCTGCGAGAGGCCCTACATCGACAATGCAGTCTGCTGCACAGATCATCTCTTCATCATGCTCTACAACAATCACCGTATTGCCTTTATCACAAAGAGAGCGCAAAGACTCAATCAGTCTCTTATTGTCTCGCGGATGAAGTCCGATAGACGGCTCATCTAAGATATAAGTCGCTTGAGAGAGCCCTGCGCTGATCTGAGAAGCAAGGCGGACTCTTTGAGATTCTCCGCCTGATAAAGTCGGGGCTGTGCGTTCAAGAGCGAGGTACTGCAATCCCACTTCACTTAAAAAAGAAAGGCGTCCGCGAATTTCTTTTATTAATTCTCCCCCAATGAGCTCTTCTTCTTCTGTTAACGTGAGCTGAGAGAAAAAAGCTTGGCTTTTTTCTATTGAAAAAGCAGTTAGCTCATGAATTTTTTTCCCTCCCAAAAGCGTAGCCGCTGGATAAGGGCGAATCCGAGCACCTTGACACGCATGGCAAACTGACTCCTCCATGAGCTCTTCCATGCGAGAGCGATAAGCATCGCTACTTGCCTCTTGGTAGCGACGCTTGGCTTCACTTAAAACTCCCTCCCATTGCACATATTCAGTCCAGCTTTGACGCTTGGTTGGATGAACAAACTCCATCTTTGTCCACTTTTGCTCATTACCATACAAAAAAACTCCTTGGGCTTGCTTAGATAACTTCTTCCAAGGGGTCTTTATATTAAATCGATAAAGCCGGCTCAAGTTGTCATAAATATTGCCAAAGCGAACTGTCTGATAAGAGCTGCTGATTTTACAGCAATCCTCTGCAATGCTCTTTTCTGGATCGATGATCTTTTCAATCGAAAAATTCAATAAGGTTCCAAGGCCATGACAAGCAGGGCACATTCCTGTCGGATGGTTAAAAGAAAAGTCATGGGATTCAAGAGGGCTATAAGACAGACCTGACTTTGGACTATAGGCATGGGTTGAAAAGAGCTGCTCTTCTTCTGTGTCTGCATGTAAGAGCATCATCGTCCCCTCTCCTACATCAAGCGCTTGATTTACAGCTTCGAGGAGTCTTCCGCGCTCTTCTCGAGATAGAACAAGTCTATCGACAATCACATCAACATCATGAGCAACCTCGCTGTTAATGGCGATTTCTTCGCTTAAATCAACAATCTTCCCATCCAAACGAATACGCGTGTATCCTCTGCGCAGCAAAAGCGCTAACTCCTCTTTGAACTCTCCTTTTTTATTTTTGATATAAGGGGCTAAAACTAAGATTTTACTCTTTTCTGGAAGACGCTGAATTCTGCGAAGAATTTGCTCTGGGCTTTGAGGAAGGACAGGCTCTCCACTGATTGGACAGTGCGCCACTCCAATGCGAGCGTAGAGAAGACGTAAATAATCGTAAATCCCAGTCATGGTTCCGACTGTTGAACGGGGATTTTTGCTCGCTTTTTTCTGCTCGATCGCAATAGTGGGAGAAATCCCTGTGATAGACTCTGCTTCGGGCTTTGGAAACTCTCCTATTTGCCTGCGAGCATAAGTAGATAAGGAGTCTACATAACGCCGCTGACCTTCCATGTAAATCGTATCAAAAGCCAGCGAAGATTTTCCTGAACCAGAGACCCCTGTAAATACGATGAACTGCTTGAGGTCAAGCTCGAGGTCGATTTTTTTTAAATTATGAACAGCGACTTTGCGCAGAACCATCTTTTTCATTGGAGAAGCGATGATACCTTCATAGAGGCCTTCCTAGCAAGGAGGACAATTTAAGCACTAAATTCTTTATTGAATAATAAAGTGCTCAAGATCTCCGCATGCAAGGAGTTGCGGTCGCAATTCAAAATTTTTCAATAAACTCTGGATAACAAAACCAAATTGCGGTTATTCTATGAGAATAGGTTTGTATAGTTAGATTTTAACAATCTAATGCAAATTGAATGATTAACTAACAATTTTTGATTATAGATTATTTATGAAAGCTAGATTAGTTATAACTTTTCTTTCATTGATGGTCCTACTCGTGCTAGGGCTGCTCCCCACTCTTGCGTCTACTCCTTGGGGAAGCCAAAAGCTCTTAAAATTCATAGGCAACCAGCAAAACGTTGAGATTTCAGCTCGCAGTCTCTCTTTAAGCTGGTTTGGCCCACAAAGTGCAGAGGGGCTCTTGATTAGAACCCCTCTAAAAAATGATTTTCAAGTCACCACTGAAAAGCTATCTTGCCCAAGCTCTCTCTTTCGCCTTTTCTTCCATCGCTGCCAAACGGGCTCCATTCAAGCCAGCTGCACTCAACTAGCTCTAGAGTCTTTAGAAGGCCAACCTATTTACTTTAAAGATATTCAACTCGGATTTCACTGGCCCGTAGAACTCATTCTGACAGGGGAAGCTGCAGAAGGCCAATTTGCTATTCAGATGTCCAACATCTCTTCAACCCCTCAAATAGAAGCGAGTTTAAATCACTTTCCAACCTCTGCAATTGATTATATCCTCTCCCTCTATCTTCCGTCGAATAAACAAGTCTTGCGCGATGTGGTAGGTTCCACTATTAGCCTCGATTTAACGCTCCAAACTAAAGATGAGCGGCAGATGCTGAGCCTACATGCCGCAGGAGAGCATTTCTCCACTGATCTGCAGACTCAGCTTAAGAAAAAACATCTTGTTTTAGAAGCCCCTGCGCAGGTGCAATTTCAAATCACATCTGAGCTATTGAGCCTTTTTGAGATCCCTTTAGAACTGACTACACCAGTGCCTGCTGTACTTGAGATTACCTCTCTTCAAATTCCATTTGAATCCATTCAAGGCAGACTCATTCTCGATACGCTCCCTTTGAAAGATCCAGATCTAGCTGCTTTGATAGGAGATCGCTTAACCGCTGCTTTCAACTACCAAGCTCCTATTTTAACGTTTTCAGCCACTACTCCTACCCTTGCGCTTAAAGAGAGTATTTTAAAAATTGATCAGCGCATGATGAGTTTAGAAAGACCCACTCAAGTTCAAGTGGCTGCTGTACAAAACTCGTGGCTTCAACTCCCCTCTTCAGCAACTTTCTCTATTGAAGAGCTCTCTTTTCCTAGCATGAGCATTAAAGCCCAAAGCAATGTTTCAGATCTCATTTTTAATCAGATTCCGATAAAAAATGCTCATCTTTCCCTAGATTTAAGCCATGAAAAAGACGTTGTGATAGACCTTATAAGCTCTAGCCTTTCCGCTACTCTTAAAGGGAATCTCTATAACAACCTCTCTCTTACTGCCTTTTCTCCTTTGCTAACTGTTAAAGAAATAGGCTCTTTACAAGACTGCCACTTAGATATCTCTTACGATTTTTACAAAGAAAACGGAAAAGCGAAACTGACGGCCCGCTCTCTTAAAGATCAGGTTCAAGGTCAATTTCACGTTACATGTGAAAAAACTGATAATACTTTAACTGGTAGAGTGGAGATTGAACAATTCCCTTCTGCTTTCTTTGACCTTTTCCCTCATGCAAACATTCCCCTTCCTTTTGCTACTCTTTTTGGTCCTACTGTCACTGCTAACGCGAAGATTGACTTAGAAAACGAAGCCGGCGCTGTCACAATGAGCTTGCTTTCTTCAAATGCCAGACTCTCAGTCAATGGCTCTATAGAAGAGGGTTTTCTTTTCCTAAGCGAGCCTCTCTATGGACAACTTTTACTTCCACCAGAAATTGCTCTGCTACTGTTTAAAGATATGAGCGCCTCAACCCCCCCTCTTTTTTCCTCTCAAGATCCTCTAACACTTGAAATTCAGCCAGAGGGAACGCGCATTCCTCTATCGCTGCGCGATTTCTCTCTTTTAAATATCGAGAAAGGACGTCTTGAAATTGGTCAAATTCTCTGCTCAAACGCCAGCAGCTTAAATTTCGCCCTCTCTCTTCTTCAACAACAAAACATTAAAGATCTTCACTTTTGGTTTGCACCTGTGAATTTCAGCATCGCAAACAATACTTTGCATGTGGAGAGAACAGAGATCCTCATGAATCGAATTTTAGAGATTTGTCTTTGGGGAAAGATCAACCTTCCTGAAAACAGCATCCGCATGTCTCTTGGACTCCCTGCAGAGACATTAAAAAGAGCCTTTGGCCTGGAAGAACTCCCTGCTGATTATGTCCTACAACTTCCAATACGTGGAAAGATTTACGACATCACAATCGACAAAGCAAAAGCCAATAAAAAAATCTCCCTTCTTCTGCTATGGCAAAAAAACATCGTAACTAAAGTGTTAGGAAAAGGCGCTGCAGGAGCAGTAGTAAGCGAGCTTGTCAACAAGATGGCATTGCCAGACAAAGACAAGCAAGCACCTCTTGCTAAACACCCTTTCCCTTGGGAGAAGAAGAAGTATTCTTCCAGTAAATCTGAAGATCAAAAAAATCTAAAGTTTGGAAAGGAAGAGATTTTTCCTCTATTAAAATTCTTGTAATTGTCTCTTAAACTGAGCTTAACAAAAAAACTCAAGGCTGCAGCTTTGAGTTTTTTTTGCTTAAGTTAAAGATCTTTCAGAGCGGATAGATATTTAAGATTTTTAGGCCACTGTCACTTCTTTGCAGAGGTAGACATCTTGAATGATATTCAAAAGCTCAATCCCCTCTTTCAAAGGACGCTGAAACGCTTTTCTACCAGAAATAAGACCCATTCCACCGGCTCGCTTATTGATCACAGCAATTTCTACGGCTTCTACTAAATCATTAGACCCTGAAGCTCCCCCAGAGTTAATCAAGCCTATACGTCCCATGTAATCATTAATAACTTGGTAACGCGTTAAATCAATTGGGTGATCACTGCAAAGCTCAGTATACATCTTCTCGGTCTCTTTTCCGAATTTGAGCGCTTTAAAGCCCCCATTGTTCTCAGGAAGTTTTTGTTTGACGATATCTGCTCCAATTGTAGCGCCTAAATGATTCCCCTGCCCTGTTAGGTCAGCCGCAAAATGGTAATCTTTATCAGGTGTGGTAAACGCTTTGTTGCGCAGATAACACCAAAGCACGGTTGCCATTCCAAGTTCATGGGCGATCTCAAATGCTCTTGTTACCTCTTCAATCTGACGACGGCTCTCTTCAGAACCAAAATAGATCGTTGCTCCAACCGCAACACAGCCCATTTCATAAGCCTGCTTCACGGATCCAAAAAAGATTTGATCATGAATGTTTGGATAGCGCAAAAGCTCGTTGTGATTGAGCTTCAAAAGCAGTGGAATTTTATGAGCATATTTACGCGCCACCATCCCGAGATTGCCAAGAGTTGTTGCCACGGCATTGCAGCCCCCTTCAATTGCAAGCTTTACAATGTTTTCCGGATCAAAATACGCAGGATTCTTTGCAAAAGAAGCCCCTGCGGTATGTTCGATCCCTTGATCCACTGGTAAAATAGAAAGGTATCCAGTGTGCGCTAATCGTCCATGACTAAATAGCGCTTCCAGGCTCCGCAGTACTCGAATGTTTCGATCTGACATACCAAAGATGCGGTCTGTCCAATCTGGTCCTGGAATGTGGAGTTTATCTTTTGAAATGGTCTTGCAAACGTGACTGAGAAGAAACTCTGCCTTATTGCCTAATAAACGTTGAATTTCTTGATAGGAACGCATAAAGACTCCTTATTTTTAATGCGCAATGAGCAGGCGTTTTTTAGAATTTGTAATTGGTCGAATGACTCGCCCAACAAGATCGTAATCAAAGCAATCCGTAATCTCTACTTCGTAAAAAGCGCCAAACGCTTTCACAGCGCGTCCGTCGTTGATGATGATCTGCCCGTCAATCTCAGGGCATTGGCCATAAAAACGCCCTCTCATCAAAAGGGGCGAATCGGGATGATATCCCTCTAAAATGACTTTAAGCTTGCGTCCGATGTACTTGCGGTTTTGTTTCCGCACGCTTTCTAGCTGCGCTTCTACAAGTCGCTTAAAGCGCTCTTCTTTTACCTCTTCTGCGATCTGAGAGGGAAGAGTTGCTGCGTGAGCTTCTTTTTCTAAAGAGAACTTAAAAATGCCCACATTATCTAGTGGATGCTCTTTAACAAAAGAGAGAAGCTCTTCAAATTCTTCGTCAGTTTCTCCAGGAAAACCCACCATCAAACTTGTTCGAATGACAATATCTGGAATCCTTTTTCGAAGCTGCTCAATGGTAGACACAATGTCTGCCTTACTAGTAAGACGGCGCATTTTCTTTAAGACACGATCATTCACATGCTGGATGGGCATATCAAGATAAGGACAGAGGCGAGAGTCACTAGCGAGAATGTCGATGAGCTCTGGCGTGATTTCATCAGGATATAAATAAAGAAGCCTTAGCCAAAAATCTTTCGGGTTCTTAAGCAGCTCTCGCAAAAGATCAGCAAGAGCGTTCTTTTCTTTCCTATCCTTTCCAAAATCCCCTAAGTCCTGAGCAATTAAAATAATTTCATGGACTCCCTGATTTAAAAGAGCTTGAAATTCTTTCACCACTTGCTCAACGGGCTTACTACGCAATGGCCCTTTAATGGAGGGAATAATACAAAAACTACACCTCTTTGCGCAGCCTTCTGCAATCTTTAAATAAGCATAATGCGGTGGGGTTGCCACTTGACGGGGAACTTCTCCCCACTGAAGATAGCTACGGGCAGAGGTTACCGCTTCTCCGCTACTGGGTGACTCAATAGCCTGCAGGATCTTCTCCATATCGCCAGAGCCTAAAAAGTAATGAACTTCAGGAAATTCCTCTTTAAGTTCTTTACTATGCTTTTGGACCATGCATCCCGCAACAATGACCTTTGCCCCTTCTTTCCGCTCTCGCAATAGTCCTGCAATTGTATCGCATGACTCTTGCCTAGCTGATGCTAAAAAGCCGCAAGTATTGACAACGAGAAAATCTGCATCTTTAGAAGAGGGCGTCGCTTCATACCCAGCTTTAAGCAAGATGCCGATCATGATTTCTGTATCGACTAAGTTACGAGCGCAACCAAGACTCGTGAAATGAATTTTATTACCTTGAAACACGGAAAAGGATTTTAGCTAAACCTGGGATTTATCCCAACCAAGTTGAGAACTCCTTTCAAGTTTTATCAAATTAAAAAATAAATTTAATTTATATTGAAGATATTTTAAACAGCGATAACTTTCAATTAACAAGTGATTAATTAGAGTTATATACAATATATAAAATTTAATTTTTAATTTAAAAATGTTAAAAATAAGTATTATTATAAAAATATTTAACTTTCAGTTACTTATAGATACAGTAAAGATAAATACAATAAAATTTATTTATATATATATAAATTAAGTTTAAACTCATTTAAAATGAATATTAAAAATATATAATTTTGGACAGGTAATTAAAAAAATGATAAATAATTATACAGATAATTCTTCTTCTGGAGATGTGCTTCTGCCAGATTTCAATTTGCTTCCACCAGAAATGAAAATGAAAATACTAGAAAACCTTTCCCCTAAAGAATTATTCTCAGCTTCTAGAACTTCCATAGAGATAAATAAATTAATTAATTCTAATATAAGATCAATTATCAAAATTAATTATCCAAGCATGGATAAATATATAAAAGATATTAAAAGTGTAAAAATTGATATTAAAATTATTCGCTTAGTTGATCGAGTCCTCAAAGAAACACCGCAATTATGTCAATTCTTCAACAAAGAAGAATTCGACTCTCTAGGCTTAGCAACTAAATCTAATTTTTCTAAAGAGGATTTAGAAGAAATCTTCTTATTTTTAGTTATGCAACAAGGCTTAGCCTTAAGATACATTCCAAACGCTCTTAAAACTGATAAAATCTGCTTAGCGGCTATCACACAAAATCAGTTCGTTTTGAACTATATTCTAGATAATTTTAAGACTGAACCTGTCTACTTAGCTATGGTCAAAAAAGGTGGATGGCTTTTAAAAGATATTCCAGAGCACCTCAGGACTGAAAAAATCTGCTTAGCTGCTGTCAAGGAATGCGGAGAAGCTTTAGAGCATGTTCCAAATAAGCTCGAAGAAGCTGAGATGAGAGGTATTCACCTAGCTGCTGTCACTCAAAACGGGATGGCTTTAGAGCATGTTGTTCCAGGTAACCTAGGAGGAAAGGATCTTAAAGCTATTCGCTTAGCTGCTGTTACCCAAAACGGAATGGCCCTACACCATATTCCAGAGAACCTCAGAACTAAAGAAATCTGCTTAGCTGCTGTTACGCAAAATGGACGGGCTTTAGAATATGTTGTTCCAAATAACTTACAAGAAAAGGACTCTCCAGAAGAAACGAGTCTTAAAGCTATTCGCTTAGCTGCTGTTACCCAAAACGGAATGGCCCTACAACATATTCCAGAGAACCTCAGAACTAAAGAAATCTGCTTAGCTGCTGTTACGCAAAATGGACGGGCTTTAGAATATGTTGTTCCAAATAACTTACAAGAAAAGGACTCTCCAGAAGAAACGAGTCTTAAAGCTATTCGCTTAGCTGCTGTTACCCAAAACGGAATGGCCCTACAACATATTCCAGAGAACCTCAGAACTAAAGAAATCTGCTTAGCTGCTGTTACGCAAAATGGACGGGCTTTAGAGTATGTTGTTCCAAATAACCTACAAGAAAAGGACTCTCCAGAAGAAACGAGTCTTGAAGATATTCACTTAGCGGCTGTTACCCAAAACGGGATGGCTCTACAACATATTTCAAGTGAACGGAGAACTAAAAAAACCTGCTTAGCTGCTGTCAAGCAAAATGGATGCGCTTTAGAATATGTTGTTCCAAATAACCTACAACAGAAGGACTCTCCAGAAGAAACGAGTCTTGAAGATATTCACTTAGCGGCTGTTACCCAAAACGGGATGGCTCTACAACATATTTCAAGTGAACGGAGAACTAAAAAAACCTGCTTAGCTGCTGTCAAGCAAAATGGATGCGCTTTAGAATATGTTGTTCCAAATAACCTACAACAGAAGGACTCTCCAGAAGAAACGAGTCTTGAAGATATTCACTTAGCGGCTGTTACCCAAAACGGGATGGCTCTACAACATATTCTCCCTAACCTTCAGACTTACAAAATCTGCTTAGCTGCTGTTATGCAAGCGGGACGGGCTTTAAAATATGCTTCAAATGAGCTCAAGAAGAATGAAACAATCTGTTTAGCTGCTGTTACACAGAATGGATCGGCTTTAGAAGACGTTTCAGATAAGCTGAAGAAGAATGAAAAAATTTGCTTGGCTGCTGTCACACAGAATGGATTGGCTTTAGAAGATATTCCAAAGGAACTGAAGAAGAATAAAAAAATTTGCTTGACTGCTATCACGCAAAATGATTGGGCTATGGTATACGTTCCAGGTCGTTTTAAGACTCAATTCTGCTTAGCTGCATGCCAGAAAAATCCAAAAGCTTTCGGCTACTTCCCTAGAAAGGAACAAGAGAAAATTAGCAACAATTTTTGGAGCATTTTTCAAAGAAAAGCTCTCTAAATCGCTTTTATAATAAGCTGAAGATTTCTAAGTTCTACTATCCAAGAAAAACTAGAAAGCCTTTATTTTCTCTCTGTATCTATCTTTAAAAATTCACTGATTAAAAAATATTTAAATTTTAAAAAAGTTTTATTATTTCTAAATAACTTATAATAAACAATTTATAAAATTAACTAATTATATTAATAAATCAAATAATATTGTATAATTTAAGCTAATTTAAATTATTTAATAGTTAATTAAAAAAATGATAAATAAATGTTCAACAACTAATTTAAACTCTATTTCAACAGATAATTCTCCTCCTGAAGAAATAAACCCAATCTTAGAGCTACGTCGTCGTTTCTATTCGCTTCCACCAGAAATGAGAATGAAAATATTAGAAAACCTTTCTCCTAAAGAATTATTCTCAATTCCTAGATTTTTCATAAATCCAAGTGAGTTAATTAATTCTAATATAAACTCAATTATAAAAATTAATTATCCAAATATATATAAATATATAAAAGATATTAAACATACAAACATTGATCTTAGGATTATTTGCTTAGTTGACCAAGTCCTCAAAAAAGAACCGAAATTATGTCAATTCTCCAATAAACCTAACTTTTCGAAAGAAGATTTTGAAGGAATCTTCTTATTTTTAGTTATGCAAAAAGGTTCGGCTTTGGAACACATTCCAGACACTCTTAAGACCGATAAAATCTGCTTAGCTGCTGTTAAACAAAATGGAAAAGCTCTACTACATGTTCCTGATAGCTTGAAAACTGAAGAGATTTGCTTAGCTGCTATCACACAAGATGGGTCGGTTTTGGACTGTATTCCAGATAATTTTAGGACTGAACTTGTCTATCTAGCCATGGTCAAACAAAATGGGTGGCTTTTAAAAAATGTTCCAAGAGAACTCAGAACTAAAAAAATCTGCTTAGCTGCTGTTGAACAAGATGGACTGGCTTTAAAGCACGTTCCGGGTAACCTAGAAGACACGGATCCTCTAGACAAAACGAGTCTTAAAGATATTCGCTCAGCTGCTGTTCAACAAAATGGACGGGCTTTACGCTATATTATTCCAGAGAACCTCAGAACTAAAGAAATCTACTTAGCTGCTGTTAAACAAGGTAGACTAAACTTAGAGAACATTCCAGAGAGCCTCAGAACTAAAGAAATCTGCTTAGCTGCTGTCAAAAAAAACGGATTGGCTTTAGAGCACGTTCCAGGTAGCTTAGAAGACACGGATCCTCTAGAAAAAACGAGTCTTAAAGATATTCGCTTAGCTGCTGTTGAACAAAATGGACGGGCTTTACGCTATATTATTCCAGAGAACCTCAGAACTAAAGAAATCTACTTAGCTGCTGTTAAACAAGGCGGACTAAGCTTAGAGGACATTCCAGAGAACCTCAGAACTAAAGAAATCTGCTTAGCTGTTGTGACACAACGTGGATGGGCTTTAAAGCACGTTCCAGGTAATTTAGAAGACACGGATCCTTCAGAAGAAATAAGTCTTAAAGACATTCGCTTAGCTGCTGTGACACACCGTGGGTGGGTTTTAAAAGATATTCCAAGAGAATTCAAGACTAAAAAAATCTGCTTAGCTGCTGTCACGCAATGTGGAGAAGCTTTAGAGCACGTTCCACATGACCTAGAAAAAACGGATCCTTCAAAAGAAACGAGTCTTGAAGATATTCGCTTAGCTGCTATGACACACCATGGAGGGGCTTTACGCCATATTCCAAGAGAACTCAGAACTAAAAAAATCTGCTTAGCTGCTGTCAAACAAAACGGATGGGCTTTACAATACATTCCAGATAGCCTAAAAGACACGGATCCTTCAGAAGAAACGAGTCTTGAAGATATTCGCTTAGCTGCTGTCACGCAAGATGGATTGGCTTTACAACATATTCTAAAAGAATTCAGAACTAAAAAAATCTGCTTAGCTGCTGTCACACAAGATGGAAGCGCTTTAGCGCATGTTCCAGATGATCTAGAAAAAACGGATCCTCTAAAAGAAACGAGTCTTAAAAATATTCGCTCAACCGCTGTTAAACGACGGGCTTTATACCATATTCCAGAGGAACCCAGAGCTAAAAAAATCCGCTTAGCTGCTACTAAACAAGATGAGCTAGCTTTAGAGGACGTTCCAGATAACCTAGAAGAAAGAGATCCTTTAGAAGAAACGAGTCTTAAAGATATTCGCTTAGCTGCTGTTAAACAAAATGGATGGGCTTTACAATACATTCCAGAGAACCTCAGGACTGAAGAAATCTGCTTAGCTGCTGTCACGCAAGATGAGTGGGTTCTAAGAGACGTTCCAGACGGCCTTAAGACATCTCAATTCTACTTAGCTGCATGCCAGAAAAACCTAAAAGCTTTCTATCATCTCCCCAGGGAGGAACAAGAAAACGTTGGCGACAACTTTTGGAGCATTTTTCAAAGCACAGCTCTCTAAAGCGCTTTTATAACAAGTTGAAGATTTCTAAATTCTACAAGAATTTAATACCTCTGAGTTCTATTTCGCTGCCTTTAAGAAAAACCCAAATGCTTTCAACCAGATTTCTAAAAAGAGCAACTGAAAATTAATAACAGGCTTTGGAGACATCTTGGGAAATAATCGCCTGCGTTATCTTCAACACCTTTTCTAAATATCTTATTGATAGCTTTTTTATTAAAAAAATAAAATAAATATTAATAATAAATTAATTACACAAAATAGTACAATATTAATTAACTTTTGTACTATAATAATTTAATATTAATAAAAAAAATGACAATTAGTAACATTGAATTAAATTTTCTTGTTGAAAGATTTAAAAACCTCTCTATTGGAGATAGAAATTTAACCTCTCTTCCAAACGAATTAATTATAAAAATATTTGAAAATCTTTCTATTAAAGAATTATCAATAGCTTCTGCGATTAATTTTAGTTTCTATAATTTAATTGATAATAATAAAAATTTATTAATTAGAAATATTTTTGAAAGAAATCATAAATTTAATTGTAAATGCAGAAATGAAAATAATTGCAAAATTAAAAATAAAACATTAAATAATCTTTCTATTAATGATTTCTTTTCAATTAAGATTATAGCAGGAGCATTACCTTTATTAAGAGATATCAAAAAACGCAACTTTACTGAAAAAGAGCTTGCAGAGTTTTTACTGCATGTAGTCGCGCAAAATCCCCAGGCTTTAGCATATATTCCATTTGACCTGCGCACTCTTGAGCTCTGCTCAGAGGCTGTCAAGCAAAACGGATTAGCTTTAAAGTACGTTCCAGATAAACATAAGATCCCTAAACTCTACTCAGATGCTGTTAAACAAAATGGGGAAGCTTTAGCATATATTCCATTTGACCTGCGCACTCTTGAGCTCTGCTCAGAGGCTGTCAAGCAGTGCGGCCGGGCTTTAGCACATGTTCCAGATATCCACAAAACCCCAGACAATCCTACGGCTTATCGACTCTGCTTAGATGCTGTTAACCAAGATGGGTTTGCTTTAATGCATGTTCCAGAAAACCACAAGACCCAGAATCTCTGCTTAGATGCTGTGAAACAAAGTGCATTCGCTTTCATGCATGCTCCACGTAATTTTCAACGTATTGAAGAGATTTATTTAGCCGCTCTAAGATCACAAAATGGAATCGGATTAGCATGTGTTCCACCTAGTTCGCGCACCCCCGAACGCTATTTAGAGGGTGTCAAACAAAATGGACTAGCCTTAGCCACACTTGTGCCTTTTGAGTACAAGACTCACAAACTCTGCTTAGAAGCGGTCAAACAAAATGGGTTAGCTTTAGCCTACGTCCCCCAAAACCTCAAAGAGAAAAATCCTGATCTCTCCTCAGAAGCTACTAAACAAAACGGAGCAGCTCTAGCATTCGTTCTGGATAATGATAAGACCTTGGAGCTCTGCTTAACCGCTGTTTCACAAAATGCGAGAGCTCTACAATATGTTCCGGAAGGCCTCAAGGAGGAAATGCCTGGGCTCTGCTCAGATGCTGTGAATCAAAATGGACTAGCTTTAGTGCATGTTCCAAATAAACTCAAAACTCCAGAGCTCTGCTTAGCGGCTATTAAAGAAAATGAACGGGCTTTACAGATTATTCCAGAAAATTTTAAGAACTCTAGGTTCTATTTAGCTGCATTCAAGAAAAATTCAAATTCCTTCAAAGAGCTCTCTAAAAAAGAACAACGGAAAATTAGAAAAAGCTTTTGGAGCGATTTTGTGAGAGAGTCACGCAAGATATCTTCAGCATCCTTATAGTAAAATCAACGCTTTTAAGTATTATTCGCCTGCATTCAGAAAGCAGATATTCACGATGATTCCATTGACAACAATTTTTGGAGCATTTTTCAAAGAAAAGCTCTCTAAAATACTTTTATAATAAATTGAAGACTTCTAAATTCTACTGTCTTTATTTTTAAGAAAAACTAGAAAACCTTAATTTCTTCTCTCTATCTATCTTTAAAAATTCAATTTTTAAAAAAATATTTAAATTTTAAACAAATTTCATTACTTCTAAATAACTTATAATAAACAATTTATAGAATTAATTAATTATATTAATAAATCAATTACTATTGTATAATTTAAATTACTTTATAAATTATTGAATAGTTGATTAAAAAAAATGATAAATAATTGTTGTTATAAACCAACATCTAATCTCGCTTCTACTTCAACAGATAGTTCTCCTTCTGAAGGAATAGATCCGACTTTAGATCCGCTTCCGCTGGATTTCAATTCGCTTCCAGCAGAAATGAAAATGAAGATACTAGAAAACCTTTCTCCTAAAGACCTATTCTCAGCTTCTAGAACTTCCATAAAGATAAGCAGATTAATTAATTATCATATAAATTCAATTATAAAAATTAATTATCCAAATATATATAAATATATAAAAGATATTAAACATGCAAACATTGATCTTAGGACTATTTGTTTAGTTGATCAAGTCCTCAAAAAAGCACCGAAATTATGTCAATTCTCCAACAGCAAAGAATTTAATTTTTCTAAAGAGAAATTAGAAGGAATCTTCTTATTTTTAGTTACGCAACGAAGCTCGGCTTTGGAATACATTCCAAACGCCCTTAGGACCAAGAAAATCTGCTTAACTGCTGTTAAACAACATGGACTAGCTTTACAGCACGTTCCAGATAATCTAGACAAAACGGATCCTCTAGACAAAACAAGCCTTAAAGATATTCACTTAGCTGCTGTTAAACAAGATGGACGGGCTTTAGAAGACGTTCCAAGAGAGCTCAGAACTAAAAAAATCTGCTTAGCTGCTGTCACGCAAAATGGATTGGCTTTACAGTACGTTCCAGATGATCTAGAAGACACGGATCCTCTAGACAAAAAGATCCTCCTTAAAGACATTCGCCTAGCTGCTGTCACCGAAAACGGAATGACTCTACGAGGTATTTCAAGGGAGCTCAGAACTAAAAAAATCTGCTTAGCTGCTGTTAAACAACATGGACTAGCTTTACAGCACGTTCCATATGACCTAGACAAAACGGATCCTCTAGACAAAACGATCCTCCTTAAAGACATTCACTTAGCCGCTGTGACGCAAAATGGATGGGTTTTAGTCGATGTTCCAACAAAACTCAGAACTAAAAAAATCTGCTTAGCTGCTGTCACGCAAAATGGATTGGCTTTACAGTACGTTCCAGATAATCTAGACAAAACGGATCCTCTAGACAAAACAAGCCTTAAAGATATTTGCTTAGCTGCTGTCGAGCGATACGGAGTAGCTTTAGAGCACGTTCCAACAGAACTCAGAACTAAAAAAATCTGCTTAGCTGCTGTGACACAAAGTGGATTAGCTTTAGAGCACGTTCCAGATGACCTAGACAAAACGGATCCTCTAGACAAAACGAGCCTTGAAGATATTCGTTTAGCTGCTGTTACCCAAGATGGCTGGGCTTTAAAATGCATTCCAGAGAACCTCAGAACTGAAAAAACCTGCCTAGCGGCTGTTAAACAGGATGGATTGGCTTTAGCGTACGTTCCAACAAAACTCAGAACTAAAAAAATCTGCTTAGCTGCTGCTAAAAAAAGTGGATGGGCTGTACAGAACGTTCCAGACAACCTAGACAAAACGGATCCTCTAGACAAAACGAGTCTTGAAGATATTCGCTTAGCTGCTGTTGCGAAAAATGCACGGGCTTTAAAATGCATTCCAGAGAACCTCAGAACTGAAAAAATCTGCTTAGCTGCTGTTGCGAAAGATGCGTGGACTCTAGAAGATGTTCCAGGCAGTCTTAAGACATCTCAATTCTATCTAGCTGCATGCCAGAAAAACCCAAAAGCCTTTGACCACCTCCCCAGAGAGAAATATCTCCCCAGAGAGAAACAAGAGAGCATTGCTAACAATTTTTGGAGTAGTTTTAATAAAAAAGACGACTCAAACATCCTCCCTTCAAGATAAAAGCTTTGATTCAGGCAAGATTAGAGAGCTATTGCTTCAAGTCATGAATCATCTCAACTATTAAAAAATTTATTTTTTCACATTAATCAGATTAGAATATAAATTATAAAAAATTTAATATCTAATCGAGCAATGAGTAGCGTTGATTTAAGCTCACTGTCCAATGAGTTAATTTTTGAAATATTCAAACGCAATTCTATTGAAGAAATATTAAAAATTTCTAAAGCTTCCAATAGAATATATAACATTTTTAATTCTAATTTAAATATTTTAATTAAAAATAAATATAAAAATATTCCATTAAATTTTCATTTTCAACACCTCACCATCAGCAATCTTTTATTAACTACTCACCACTTAAAAATAGCCCCCCGTTTATTGGAGCTCGGGATTGAAAAAGCCGACTTTAGCCAAGAGACTCTTTATGAGATTTTACTGCTTCTGGTCACACAATGCGGGATAGCTTTAAAACACATTCCCGATGCATTCAAAACTTACGAAATCTATTTAACCGCTATTACACATACGGGATGGGCTTTAAGGTACATTTCGGATGAGCTTAAAACCCCTGAGCTATGCCTCTTGGCTGTGGGACAAGATGGAGACGTTTTATACTACATTCCAGAGGCCCTTAAAACTCATGAAATTTGCTTAGCCGCTATCAAGCAAAAAGCGAAGAGTCTAAAATACGTCCCAGAGCCACTCAAGACAGAAGAAATGTGCTTAACAGCTGTCTCACAAGACGGAAGAGCTTTAAGTTATACTCCAAATAGCATTAAGACTCTTGAGCTCTGCCTCACCGCTACTGCGCAGAATGTAGACGCTTTAGAGTACGTTCCAGAGGAATACAAAATACCTGAGCTTTACTTGAGCGCTGTCTCGCAAGATGGCTTCGTTTTAAGTTCCATTCCAGACGACCTCAAGACCGAGGCAATTTGCTTAACGGCCGTTAAACAATATGGATCGTCTTTAAGATATGTTCCAAACCACCTCAAGACCCCTGAAGTCTGCTTAGCTGCTGTTACACAACGTGGACAGGCTTTACAATACGTTCCAAGCCATCTTAAAAATGAACAAATATACTTAACCGCTGTTACCCATCATCCGCACACTTTAGGGAGTGTTCCATATCGCCTCATTACTCCTGAACTTTGCTTAATTGCTGTCGCTCAAAATGGGTACCTTCTAGGCTATGTTCCAGACAAATTCAGAAGTCAAAAAATCTACTTAACCGCAGTCAAGCAAAACGCGCAAGCTTTAAGGTGGATTAGCAAACGCTTTAAGACCTTTGAGCTTTGTTTAATCGCTGTTAAGCGCACAGGATGGCTTCTAAGAGACGTTCCAGATAAATTCAAGACTCCAGAACTTTGTTTAATTGCTGTCACTCAAAATGCAGACGCTTTAGAATCTGTTCCAGATCACCTCATGAATGAGGCACTCTACTTAGCTGCTGTTAGGCAAAGCGGAGATGCTATAGGTTACGTTCCAGATTACCTTAAAACTCAAACAATCTGTTTAGCTGCTATCAATCAAAATGGATTGGCTTTAAAGTTTATTCCGGATCGCCTCAAGACCCCCGACTTTTGTCTAGCGGCTGTTAGACAAAATGGGGATGCTTTAGAGTATGTTCCAGACCATCTCAAGTCTAAAACAATCTGCTTAGCTGCGATTGCGCAAACTGGGCTTGCTTTAAAGTACATTCCAGACAATTTCAAGACTTGTGAATTCTATTTGTCCGCCTTCAAGAAAAATCCGGCCATTCTCCATACGTTTCCTAAAGAGGAACAAGTGAAAATCGGTAGCGATTTTTGGAGTGGTTTTCAGAAAAAAAACCACTTGAAAACATTGTTAAAATAAAAAATTTTATTCCAATAATTCATAAGTGCTCATTTTGAGTAATCTGAAAAATATATTTATATTAATTATATAAAAAATATAAATTCTGCTTAAACAATGATAAGCAATACTAATTTAAGCTTACTTTCAGACCGTCTTAATACTCCCGAACTCTACTTAGCTGCTGTCAAACAAAATGCAAGAGCTCTAAAGTACGTTCCAGATTACCTCAAATCTATTGAACTTTGTTTAGCTGCTGTTAAACAAGATGGATTGGCTTTAGAGTATGTTCCCTGGGAACTGAAGAAGAAAAGTAAAGCAATCTGCTTGACCGCTGTTACTCAAGACGGATTGGCTTTACAATACACTCCAAGAAAATTCAAGACTGAAGAAATATGCTTAGCTGCAGTTACACACACAGGCTGGGCTTTAAACCACGTGCCCGCTAACTTCAAAACTCAAGAAATCTGCTTAGCTGCCATCAAGCAAAATGGAAAGGCTTTAAGGTATGCAGGCAACTTCAAAACACCTCGGCTTTGCATCACTGCAGTCAAGCAAAATTGGCGCGCTTTAAAGCATGTTCCAGCCACTCTCAAAACTAAAAGAATGTGCATAACCGCTGTCACGCAAGATGAGGAGGCTTTAAAGGATATTCCAGATCGCTTTAAGACTCCTGAGCTCTACCTCTCTGCTCTTAAGCGAGACACGTTGACTTTAAAACAGGTTCCACGTCATCTCAAGACTGAGGCAATTTGCTTAGCTGCTGTCGAGCGAGATTGGTGGACTTTAAACTATGTTCCAGATCACCTCAAGACTGAGGCAATCTGCTTAGCTGCCGTCGAACAAGATTGGTGGGCTTTAAACTACCTTCCAGATCATCTCAAGACTTCTGAGCTCTACTTCTTTACCGTCAAACAAAGTAAGCGGACTTTTTTAAAGGCTTTAGAATACATTCCAGACAGTCTCAAGACTGAGGCAATCTGCTTAGCTGCTGTCGAACGAGATTGGCGAGCTTTAAACTACGTCCCCGATTACTTCAAGACTTCTGAGGTGTGTTTAGCTGCTATTACACAAACTGGGCTCGCCTTAAAATACCTTCCGGACAACTTCAAGACCTGTGAATTCTATTTGTCCGCCCTCAAGAAAAATCCGGCTATTCTCCGTACGTTTCCTAAAGAAGAGCAAATGAGAATCGGTAGCAGTTTTTGGAGTGGTTTTCAGAAAAAATTACTTGAAAGCGCTGCTCATTCTTATTAATTTTTTTTAATTAACAAATAAATTTTTAATAATTAAAAAATCACTGAAAACTATTTAAACCTGAGGTACGTGCATAAAATAAAGCATTTCTGATACACTGGCTCTTGCCGGGGGTCTCATGGGACGGAAGTCGTCGAACCAGGTCAGGCCAGGAAAGGAACAGCCTTAAGACGGGCGCCCGATGCTGTGAATCATCTCCGGCATTTTTTTAGCTTCACGCATTTTCAGACTCCCAAGCGCGAAATCGCTTCTCTTCCCGCCTCAATAAAGTGCGAAGTGTCTCCTCTAAATCCACTCCTTTGCGATTGGCTTCACAAACTAAATTAAGCAGATTTTGAGCTAAATCATCCGAAGCTATTTTTTCGAGATCAATATGATACTGGCTTTTCTCCATGCGCTTTGCGACTTTCTGAGCGCGAGCGAGAGCTGGAAGCGTTTTCGAAATACTATCTAAAATACTGGAGCGATTAGGCCCTAAGCCCTCCTCTTTTTTCATGCGCTCCCATGCATCAATCGCCTCTTCAGAAGAAGCCACTTTTTCCTCTGTGAATACATGAGGATGTCTTCGAATTAATTTTGCACATAACTTAGAAAGAACATCGTCAATGGAAAATCGATTATCTTTATCTGCTATCTTAGAATAAAAAATAATAATGTAGAGAAGATCGCCAAGCTCTTCAATAATCGAGGGGTCGTTATTGCTATCTATTGCATCGAGAAGCTCATGCGCTTCTTCAAGAATGTAAGGCTTTAAGCTCTCAAAAGTCTGCTCGCGATCCCAATGGCAGCCTTCGGGACTATGAAGCTGATTTGTAATATCTAAAAGTTCTTTAAACAGATTCTTCATTTGGTTTAAGATTCTAAATGGAATTTCTTCTTATGTCGATAATTAAGCGTCACTTTACTGTAACTTGTTACCTTATTGAAAATAGTAGGGTTCTTCTTCTTTATCACCCTAAACATAGGAAATGGCTTCCCCCAGGCGGTCACCTTCTCGACAATGAGACTCCTATCGAAGGAGTTACCCGAGAAGTGCTAGAAGAAACTGGATTATGCATTGAGGTTGTCTCAGACGAACATCTTTACATCGAAGAATCCAACGCTACAACCCTAGCACGCCCCTATATGTGTCTTCTTGAAAAAATTCCTGCATATGGAAAAGAAGAAGAACATGAGCATTTAGATTTGATCTACCTAGGGCGTCCTATTGGAGGAACTCTCTTGCAAGACCCTTTACTGCGCTGGTTTACTTTGCAAGAGGTGATGGCTTTGCCCAGCAATTGCGAGATCTTTCTCGACACACAAAATACGATCCAACATCTTTTGCATAGCGCTAAAGATTTCAATATGAGTCAAGCTCCTTAAGCAAGCGCCGGTTGGACAGGTGCGCAGTGAGGGACAGCGCTTATCAAATTGAATTCCATACGGACAGGGACCTTGTAATCCATGATGATGATCGCCTGGCGGTTTATAAGCCTGAATAGAAGAGGGGCCAAATAAGCTAAATGTCGGGGTCATTGTCGTTGCAGCCAGGTGAAGGGCCGTAGAGTCCATCGCTAAAATTAGATCGACCTTGCTCATTAAATTCTGCCAGCTCAATAAAGTGAGTCCTCCAACAGCCTCGCTTCCCGCAAACAACCCCTCTAGCTGTCTGGCTTTTTTCTCTTCTTCCAAAGATCCATAGATGAAGAGGAAACGCGGATTGCAGTAATTGGCAATTTTCTCTAGCAGCATTCTTAGCTGTTCATCGCTCAGGCGTTTGTTTTCCCAATGAGAGCCAAAACAGATCATCAAAACAGGACGCATTGACATCTGCTCGCCTTGATCAGATAAAAGGTGATCATTCTTTATGAAAGAGCGCTTGCCTTTAAGTGAAAAGATAGGAGAAGAAAACTTTTCAAAAGAAAAATTTTCCCTCTCAAGAATATTTCTAACAAGATACAGATAGCGACTGCGCACATCTAAATTCTGAGGAATTGGGAGCCGAACATGAGTAGCTAAAGCGTTGATTTTTTCTGGTAAGGCATTCCAGCTATACCCCGCTTTACACCGCGCTCTAGATAAAAGTGTAATGAGACCGGACTTGGCATTCCCCTGCAGATCAAAAAGCAGATCATAAGTCGTTTTGCGCAGCTCTCGGACAAAATTGAACATTTCAAAGCGGTAACGGAGTAACCCCCGGCGCCATTTCTGCGTATCCACCACGAGGACGCGATTTAAGTGGGGATGAGCTTCTAAAAGAGCCGCTGGAGAAGGTTCAACAACCCAATCAATTTGCGCTTTTGGAAACTTTGCATGGAGCTCATCTAAAATCGGAATTGTTTGGAGAACATCCCCAATGGCGGATGTTTTGACAATCAGGATGCTTGAGGGAACCTTAGCCATGCAAAAGATCAGCCAAGATAGGCTCCTTTCTATTGAATAAGTCAGCGCATGCCGCTATGAAATCTTCAAACAAGGGGGCAACAAAGTTCAAACCTGCTATGGAAAGAGTACAGGCATGTAAGAGATGACGTTTTGATTCGTAAGAGCAGTTAAACTTTTTCGAATATTGCCAGTCTCCTAAAACAGGGTGGCCTTCCGCTTTTAATTGGGCTCGAATTTGATGAGTACGACCAGTCACTGGCTCACAAAAAAGAAGAGTTGCCCCTTTTGTAGCTTGCAAACAGCGAAAATGCGTTAACGCGCGTTTTCCAAGATGAGGAGGAACTAGTCCATAAATCACTCCGCCTTGATAAACTTGCTTTTTTCCCAAAAAATTATCGGATGTCCACTGCTTTTTATTTATCACGCCATCCACGATCGCTAAGTATCCTTTTATCACTTGGCGGGTTTTAAACAAGTAATTAATTTCTGTTTGAGCCTTCAAAGTCTTAGCAAAAAGCAAGACTCCGGATGTTTCTTTATCTAAGCGATGAACAGAAAAGAGCCCATTTGGGGGCTCTGAAATTACATAAGGCGGTTTATTGTACGCAATAAGCCTTTCATCTTCATAGAGAACTTGTGTGAGTTTTTCTTTTGAAATTGAGCTGAAATTCAGCTCAATTAAATCCCCTACTCTCAGCGGATGAGTAGAGAAACACTCCACTCTTCCATTGATCTTACACTGCTTTTGATCAATTGCTCGCTTAAGCCCTTTTACAGAAGGATAGGAGGGACAGTGAGCCCGTAAATAAGCAAGTAGCCCCATTGGAGCTTTGACTTTAAGCAGGATGCTCATATAGGTTTTCCAAAAACGAAACCAACAGGCGCACCCCAAATCCTGTTGCTTGAACAGGCTGATAGGGTTTTTGAAATTCTGGAAAAGCTACCCCTGCAATATCGAGATGAGCCCACGCAACTTCTTTTTTTATAAATCGCTGAAGAAAAACTCCTCCACAGATCGTGCTAGCTTTACGCGAACCAGAGTTTTTAATATCTGCAATTTTTGACTTTAACAGCTCTTTGTATTCATCAAACAAGGGTAAGGGCCAAAGACGCTCGTAAGTTTGCTTCCCCGCTTCAATTAACTTTTCCTGAAGGCTCTCATCATTAGAGCAGATAGCCGCAGCTTCCTCTCCAAGTGCAATCACTGCGCCTCCAGTTAATGTCGCAATATCGATAATCCGTTTTGGAGAAAAGCGGTTTTGAACATAAGACAGCCCATCAGCTAGAACAAGCCTGCCTTCCGCATCCGTATTGGTGACTTCAACGCTAATTCCCGCGTGACTTCCATAAACATCACCGGGCTTGTAACTCGCTGGTCCAATCGCATTTTCCGCTGCTGCAATGATTCCAACAAGATTGACTTTGATTTTCAGCGTGGCAATGGCTTGCAAAGTTCCAAGCACGACTGCAGCGCCTGCCATGTCATCTCGCATTGTCTCCATACTTCCAGTAGGCTTGAGATTTAAGCCCCCCGTGTCAAATGTAATGCCTTTGCCCACTAGAGCCGTGATATCTGAAGAATTAGGGCGGCCTTTGTATTGAATCACCACAAAAGCCGGTTCAGTCGTGGCTCCCCGACTTACAGCTTCAAGAAGTTTAAGGTTCTCTTTTACAATTTTTTTGCGATCGAATACTTCAGTTTGGATAGTAGAGAACTTCTTCTGAAGATTTTTAGCTTCATTAGCAAGAGAAGTGGGGGTCTTTTCATCTGCATTCCCCATGACAAGATCGCGAGCAAAATAGACTGCTGAAGCAACGGCTTGTAAATCTTTACAAACCTGAAGATCTTTAGAAGCAGCGCCGTATAGGAAAATAGTTTTTAGCAAACCAGCGGAAGGATTCGATAAATGTTGATCGAAAGAATAATTCGATAGGAGGATCCCCTCTACAACAGAGCAAAGCAGCGCCTTTTTTTCTGTTTCTGCCTCAGGAATCCACACTCCCACACTTTTTATTTTTTTTTTGATGAGGAGACGAACAACTTGCGCATATGAACGTCTTATAGACTCAGGAGTGACTTGTTTTTTTTCTCCAAGCCCTACAAAAATTAGTCGCTTTTCTTTTTTGCCAGCCGGATAAAAGCAGAGCACTTCTTCGGCCTTGCCAGAAAAGTCGCCTGTTTCAAGGAAAGGAGCAGCCATCGCTGCAATTGCCTTGCCATTAAAAGCTAGTCGAGGCGTCTTGTCTTGCCAAAAAGGCAAGACAAGAGCTTCATGTTGTATGCGAGCTGTGCCTAATTTAAATTCCATGATGCGTTAAAACGGAATTTCATCATCGTTAAAGCTTTCTAAGTCTGGCTTGCCTCTTCCTTGATCTTTTTGGACTCCGGCTCCTGCGTAGTTGGGCTCAGCTGTCTCAGGCATTCCCTCATTAGGGCGACCATCTGGACGGCCAAATGGACTAAACAGAAGTCTGCTTGCTGTAATATGCATTGAAATCTGAGGCCGGCTTTCACGGTCTGTAAAAATCTCAGCGCTGAGCTCACCATATACAATGATAGGGCTTCCCTTTTTAAGATGAGGAATCATTCTATCAAACTGCTCGCCCCAAATCGTAACACGCCACCACATTGTGTCTTCGCCTTTTGATGAGCGTCGACTTCCTCGTGTTGCGACTCGCAATCTTGTGACCTTTTGGCCTGAAGCAGTAAATCTAACTTCGGGATCTGCGCCTAAGTGTCCTCCGATCATAGCTTCTTGCATATTAATCTCCAGCGTTCCTACTTTTAATCTAATTCTATGGTAATTGTTAATTGAAGTACACTTGCTTCTATGATGAGGAAAATTTGTGTAAATTTATTTTTAATCGTTATCTTAAGTCTCGCTATTCACCTAGTTTCTCACTTCAAAACAAACTTTCATCCTCAAGATTTTCAACATGGATTCCACCCCTCTTTTTCCACTCATGTCCAGAATGTAGATGATCACAAAATCCATTCAGTTTTATCCCAGCCCTTTACTTACTTAAGCCAAGGAAAACAGGTGACAGTATTTGAAAGCGCTGATCAGCAGTATGTAATTAAATTATTTAATCCAATGCGTCCTCTTAAAAAAGGCTGGTATTCAAAAATTGGGCTTTGGAAACATTACTGTTCATTGAAATGGATCCTTCGTGAGCGATTTAATAAGCAAGAGCGCTTAAAGAAGCTTTTTGAGCGTCATAAAATGGCTTATGAATTACTAAAAAATGAAACAGGACTCGTGTATGTTCACTTAAATCCTTCTAAGCTCGCTGATCAAACCCTTCAGATAACCGATAATAAAGGACAACTGCACGTTCTTTATTTAAAGAAGACTCCTTTTATTCTTCAGAAAAAAGCAGAACTCGTCTCTAAAAGGCTCTCTCAGCTCCTTGAGCTAGGAAAGACAGAAGAGGCAAAAGCGCATATCCAAACCCTTCGCTCTTTTTTCATGGAGCGAGCAAAAAAAGGGATTACGGATCGCATTCAAACGATCCACAACAATTATGGGTTCATCGGGAATCAGCCCATTCAAATAGATGTGGGGCGAATTCGATACGATGAAAAAATCAAACACTCCCCTGACATAGAGTTAAAGCGCATATTAAAAGGGCTGGATTCTCAATTGTGCTACTTATTTTACAAAGAATTATGCGATTGAAGTCTCACTTTTCTCTACTGTTTTGACTTAAAGCATAAAAAAATAATGACAAAAAAAAATCTTTGCTTTAGATCTGGGATTCTAAATTAAAAAAAATCCTATTTATGTCGGAAGAAGCGGACCGCAAAGAAAAAAGACTCACTACTTCCACCCTCAGGCGAGTGACCTTAGGGACGCAGTTTACCGATTCTGTCGATGAAGCCCCTGAGTTTCACAATCCTTACTCAGAGCTAAACTTATTCTTGTCTCAGAAAATCAAGCAGGAGATGCGTCACTGCAGCAACTCTAAGAAATGGTCCGTGAAACTTCAAGACGAATTGATTCATAAGATTACTCCGGAGTTTGAAAAGCGCTTTCCTCATTATCGATTGGGACTCTCTGCTCTTAAAAAAACATGGGAAAAAGTCTCTTATTACTCTGAGCAAATGCAAGAACAAAAAGAGGCACTCACTCAAGATGGGAAGCTAAATATTCCTTTTCTCATTAAAGAAAATCTTCGCAGGTTCTCATCAGCAAAGAACACTTGTCAGCTCCACCCTTATCACTATGCGCATCAACTTGCATTAAAGATGAGCGAATGCATTGCAATCATTGACGGAGCTCATCCAAAAGTAGACCAGCTTACTCAAGCCATTTGGTCGATCCATCGCCACTTAATTCCTAAACTCGATCCAGAACAGCTGAAAACCCCCTACGACGATTATGACAAAATTGATAAGTTAATCGTTAAAAAAATTCTAGAATTCACTGCTCAAAATCCCCGTATTTCACAAAATGACCTCTCTTTTTGCCTTCGTCAATTTTTCAAACACCTCAGCCAACTTCTCCACGCATTTACAACAAAAGAGATCCAACAGCTAGCCGTCGTCTTACAGGCAATAAAAACAGGTATTTTTTCTCAAGAGCCTCTTTTTGAAAAACTCTCTTTTCCTCTAGCGCAATTGATCGAGACAGAAATTGCAAGCATTCTCATCGATTCTCCCAAAAAGCTTCCCTCTGAAGTAGCTCAAACAGTAGGAGAAGTTTTTGAAAAAATCCGCGCACTTAAAGTGGAAGAATGGGCAGAAAGCGCTCTTGAGTCGAAAATTCAAACTTGGGCTCAACAAAGCGATCTCCTTTGCCGCTGGATTCGCCTTCATGGACAGGGCCCTCTTTTTGAATTGATCACTAAAAAATGGACCCGACAAAATTTAGAATCCACAATGGTAGAAATTGTGAAAGAATACATCGGAGAGTACCCCTCTCTTGCTTTCTATGCCAAGCTCATCATGGAGCGTGTTTGGACATGGCTCAAATATCTCTGGTATACTCAGTACCCTTACCCAGAAGCCTCGACATTTGATCGCTTCCTAAGCTGGCACGGAATGATTCTAAAAGAACAGTGCCCTGAGTCGTCTCCAGAAGAAACAATTTCTAACTTGAGACTTCTCTGCCAGAGAATGCTCCCTTTAGTCCCCTTCGACATTGATCGAGCTTTTACAGTTCTTTATCCAAAAGAAACCAAATAAGATAAAGGGAATGCTCAGAAGTTGTCCCATGTCTAAAGGAAAGTTTAGAAGAAGCGGACTCTGATTTGTTTTTAAAAATTCAATAACAAATCGAAACCCAAAACAATAGATAAAAAACAACCCTGCTATTTTCCCCTCTTGTTGAAAACTAGTGGGCATTCTCCATAACTTTAGCGCGAGTAGAAGGTAAAAGATCCCCTCATAAAGCTGGACTGGATGTCGAGGAACTGCGAGCGCTCCATCTGCCGGGTGAGCAAACAAGACACCCCAGGGAAGCTCAGTTGGGATTCCGACGATTTCTTGATTAAAAAAATTCCCTACCCGTATGCAAGCTCCAGCGATTAAAGCTGGAATTGCAAGTAGATCAATGAAGCATTTCCAAGAAAAAATTTTTTTTAAGCTTAGACGAAGAAAAAATAGAGAGATTAAGATTCCAATGGCTCCCCCATGGCTGGCTAATCCCCCTTCCCAAAATCGAAATATCGCAAGGAAATCGTGGACATAGGTAGTGGGGTCTTGATAAAATAGGACGTCTAAGCAGCGCGCACCAGCAATTGCTCCAATGCCTACAAAAAAGCCAGTTTTCTCCGCGATTTTTTTTGCTTCTTGCTCTGTATAACCATATATTTTCTTTAGTAGTGCTTTGAAAATGAGATACCCCAAAAAGAATCCAAGGGCAAAGAAAAAGCCATACCAAAGAATAGGTCTACCAAGCACTGGTAAATTCCAAGAGAAAATCTCAGGACGCGGATTCCAATAAATGCTCAAAATTAAAGTATTCACCATTGGGAAGATTAAAGCAAAGTGGCTCTTAGAGGCAATTGCCGACTATACTAAGCGCTTAGAGGGTCGACTGTCAATTGAATGGATTCTTGCAAAGGATATTTCCCGCTTAGAGTCACTGCTTCCAAAAACACTCCCCTACCTTGCGCTTGATGTAAAAGGAAAAGAATTATCAAGTGAAGAGTTCGCGCATTTTCTAGAGAAAGAATTTGTCACAGCTGGGGCTCGCCTTTCCTTAGTAATTGGAGGAGCAGAAGGATTAACTGAGTCCCTTCTTAAAAACGCCACAGACACAATCAGCCTTTCCCCTCTCACCTTTACTCACCAGCTCACCCGATTGGTTTTGCTAGAGCAACTCTACCGCGCCCTTGAAATCCTCAAAGGCTCCTCTTATCACAAGGCTTTTTCCGCTTTCTCTTTAATGGCAAAGCGAAAGTAAAGAGTAGCCCCGCTTACCAGCGCCGAACCCACTGCTATATTAATAAGACCTCTTAGATCATTTGGACAATGGATCCACTGCATGAGCTTGCCAAGGCCTATCATCACTGCTACCAACAGACAATCCTGTAATCGATAAAGCTTAAAAAGGGGAATTAATCCTTTCAGTCCACTAAGGCGCTGCACAGTTCGATGAACGGATTTGATTAAGAGAAATCGCCCTTTCATCCATCCAACTAATAATCCCATCCCCACTAAAAAGATAACCCCTGGCATTACAGCTCCTGAAAATAAGGCTTCGAAATACTCAATCAAAGGTCCTCTTTTTTCAGTCGCCTGCACAGCCATGGATAGAAGATTGATTCCTTTTATAAATAGACCAAGCCCAACAAGCAGCCAAACCACTCCAGCTACTGCGGTTAAAGAACGTTTGCTAAAAGACAACATAAGAATTCCTCTCATCCAAAATTTAAAGCTAATTTTGCCTTAAGCACTTATTTAAAAACACCAGCACTAACGCAAGAGAGGACTTCATAAAAGACACTTAACTTAAAGTTCAATCCCCTTGAATTTTATTCTATATCTCAAGTAAATTATTAAAGCCGCTGTCCTAATCTCGATCGTTTGAGTGATCATAAATGACACTACTTGCAACGCAATCAATTTCCGTCGGTTTTATCGCCTGCCATGGAGGACCAGCAGATCATTTTGCCTCCTATGCTCAAACGTTAATTCGTCAACACCATCCCGTTTATGTCTGCGCCTCAGAGTTTGCATTAAAACAATTTCAAGATCGAGGCATAGAAGTGAGCTTCCCCTTCTCTTTAGAAGGTTTGAGCTCTCAGCAAGAAGAGAGCTTAGCAGCTCAAATTGCTAAAGCTTGCTCAATTGCCTCTATAGTGATTACTGATGTTGGACACACTTTTGATATCAAAATTCAAACAGCTTTAGCTCAATATGAAGATAGGCTACGCCGCTTCGCCTATTATGATAATCCAGAGCCATTTGTCCCTGGGGGCTATTCGTCTATTGCCGCTCAAGTCATGCTGAAGGCTCAGAGAATCTTGTTTGCAAATGATACTTTGTCTATCTCAAAGATCTATAATGAAGCCGAAAAAGAGCTAGACTTAGGGAATCGAAAACGGATGGGAATTGGGTACTACCCCATTACTCATGCCAATGCCATTCGTGAAAGACGAAAAAATGAGCGCAATGAAATCCGCTGCCAAGTTTTAACCAAAATTGCAGTAGAAAATAGAGGGCAAAGCATATGGGTTTACTTTGGCGGGAATAACAAGGAATACTTTTCAAAGGCATTTCCAGCCTTTCTTTCTCTTTTATCTCAAACACTAGAGCAAATCGATCTGACAGATATAATCATTCTCATTCAACAACATCCAGGAGCAAAGAGAAAGAACCTAGATACAGAGCAGCTCGCAGCCTGGCTAAACAAAGCTGAAAAGCAGGCAAAGACACCGAAAGTCATCATCTCAAATTTTTCTTCCGATGAGGCTCAGGTAGTAGCAGATGCAGCGCTCTACTATCAAACAAGCATGGCTCCTCAACTTGCTTTAGCTGAAATTCCAGTGATTCAGATTGGCCATGAAACTTATCCAGACATTCTGACAAGAAATCAACTCGCTTTTTCTGTTACAAGCGCAAGTGAATTGGTATGTGCAATTACACGCTTGAAAGAAGTAAAAAAGACACTTCCCAAAAAACTTATTTTCAAAGCTTTAGGAATTAAAAAAGACTGGAGGATTGCTTTAGAAAGAGCAATAAAGCGCAATGGTATCTAATCTAATTGGAAGAAGAGGAGACTCATTTTGATCTGAGCTTTAAGTGACCATACTTGCTACTTTGTTGTTACCTTAAGAAATAGATAAACGAAAATTTAATTACTTGCCTACTACACTGCGAATCAATAAAATGACTTTTTGATTGATTCCAGAATTGAAGGCTACTCAATGAATGTTTCTTTACTTTTCTTACGTTTGTTTTTTCTAATACTGAGCGTATTTTTCATGACCACTTTTATGGTCAGTACCCAAAGCGGCCCCTTAGCAGAAAATATCGCAATCGGAGTGGGTGTCGGGCTGCTATTCGGATTGCTTCTAATTGCATTTGATATGCTCTTTAAGCGCTTTAATCTTCGAGCATTTAATGTGGCAACCATTGGGATTTTTGTCGGATACTTAATGGGACAAGCGCTTTTGCTTGTTTTCCAGCTACTTCTAGACGTTACACACATTAAAGCAGGATTACAGTCTCAGACAATAGAGTTAATTAAAACTGCTCTTTTTCTCTTTGGCCTCTATCTGGGCTCCATTATGACTCTTCGATCTGCAAGCGAACTTTACATGAGCATCCCTTTTGTAAGATTTGCGGGAAGCGTTCAGAGAAAGCGCGATTTAATTCTCGACCCTTCTGTCCTGGCTGATAGTCGAATTTTAGACGTCGCAGCAACTGGCCTTCTCGATCAGCAATTGGTTGTCCCTCGTTTTTTGGTAAAAGAGCTTTCTGCTCAAGCGGAAGTGGGAGAAGAAGCGAGCAGGGCAAAAGCAAAGCGCCGGCTAGAAGTCTTAAAAAAGCTAGAAGGAATGACTGATCTTGAAATGCGCTACATTGATACTGATTTTCCAGATGAAAAAGAACCCTTCAATAAGCTGATTCGCCTAGCCCATCTGCTAGATGGAAATCTCCTTTCAGCCGATATTTCGCGAGTTCAAGCTGGAGCCCTTGAGAATATTAAAATCATTAATATTCATTCCTTATCTAATGCCTTAAAACCTCTCACTCAGGCGGGCGAGTCAATTCGCGTTAAGATTCAACGATTTGGAACAGAGCCCAATCAAGGAGTCGGTTATCTAGAAGATGGCACTATGGTAGTGATCAATGGCGGTGGCTATTATATAGGCAAAACCTTAGATGCACAGGTCCTATCTACTAAGCATACTTCTGCTGGCCGCATGATTTTTTGCAACGCTCCTGACTGGCAACAAACACAGCCATAGAAAAATTAAGGATGATCCCTAATACTTAAGCGTACATGAATGAGCAGATCTTAGGGGTTGGAAATGATATTATTGAGATCGATCGAATCCGCAGCTGCATTGCTGAGCATGGAGACCGCTTCTTAAGCAGGCTTTTTACTGAAGAAGAACGCTTTTACTGCTTAAAACACGCTGATCCAGCTCCTCGCTTTGCGGGTCGGTTTTCTGCAAAAGAAGCAATTGTTAAAGCGCTCGGCTGTGGCATGGGCTCAGAAATAAACTGGCAAGACATTTCAATCGTTGCAGATCTCAAAGGCAAGCCTGAGGTGCTTCTCTCTCCCCTTGCACAGAAGCAATTCCAAAATCCGCGCCTGCTCGTCTCAATCAGCCACTGCAAACAGTATGCAACTGCTTTTGCAATATGGATAAAGCGAGCAAGCGACTAACAAAAGCTTTATTTTGAGTATCTGTGACTTAGCTTCCCTAAAGCACAAGCTGCAAGAAGTAAGACAAAATCCCTTAAAATAATATCAAAGTATCCACCGAGGAGCAAAAGATTGAGGATAATCAGAAAAAGCCATAAGGCAATGATTGAAGAAAAAAACCGAGGTTTAAAAAAGACTCCAATACCGGCGCCCATCTCTATTATTCCCACTAGCATCATAAATTCACGAACATGTGCTCCTAGGACCCTTAGTGCAAGGGGAGATAGATATTGAGACCAATTCGTAAGAAAATAGAAAAACTTATCGAATCCCGCAATAATCAAGGCGATGACAAATCCCGTTTGCAAAATGCGAAATGCCTGATACCCGTAGTCCCCTCTAAACTTGAACATATTCTTCTCTCTTTAACCTACCCTTCTTTATTAATTACTCAGCAACATAAGCAATTAATTGTAATTTCAAACCTTCAGGAATACTTTTATGCATATTTACGGCTAAGCCTTGCGAGAGCAAAAGCAGCCAAGAATAGGCCAATATCTCTTAAAATAAGATCAAAGTAATACCCAGTTAATAAAAGATTAATCACAACGCACAGCATCCATACAGAAATGATATAGGAAAAAAGTCTCGGACGAGCAATGATTCCAATTCCTGCGATGATCTCTATAAGCCCTACGAACATGATAAACCCACGGTCATGGTTTCCGACCATTTTTAAAAGAAGTGGAGAGAGGTAAGTAGACCAATTGGTTAGGATATAGAAAAATTTATCTAGCCCTGCAAGAATAGGGCCGGCGATGAATATAAACTGCAAAATGCGAAAAGCCTGGTATGCATGGTCTCCCCCCTTATACCAACGCTGCCTACTTCTTCCATGCTTGGACATGAGCTCTCCTTATCAAGTTTTTCCTTTAATTCATTACTAACAGTCTAAAAGAAAACTTTCAAGTCGATAACATGTTTTTATTAAAATCTAATGAATTAAATAGGGAGTAGTCTGGAGAAATTAGCTACTTTTAAAAATCTGCATGTCCGGGATATCGGGGAAAAGCAATCGTATCGCGGATATTTTCTATACCGCTTGCGAACTGGACTAATCTTTCAAAGCCAAGGCCAAACCCGGCATGAGGAACCGTCCCATACTGACGCAATTGGCAATACCACCAATAATCTTCTGGCTTTAAGCCAAACGCGATGATGCTTTTTTCTAGCAAATCTGCTCTCTCTTCACGCTGACTACCGCCGATCAACTCTCCAATTTTAGGGATGAGCAGGTCAAAGGCAGCTACGGTTTTTCCATCTTCATTCAGACGCATATAAAAAGCTTTAATCTTCTGAGGATAGTTAATGAGAAAAACAGGGCGTTTGCAATGCTCTTCTGCCAAAAAGCGCTCATGCTCAGATTGAAGATCCATGCCCCATTGGATAGGAAATTCAAAAGAACGAGGAGACTTCTCAAGGATCTCGATAGCTTCGGTATAAGTCAGGCATGCAAAGGGAGTATCCGCTACTAACTGCAAGCGATCAATCAGTCCTTTTTCTAGGAATTGATCACAGAAAGCGAGGTCTTCAGCCGAGTTTTTTAGAATGTAGTCAATGCAAAATCTAACATAACTCTCTGCACACTCTAAGTCCCCTGCAAGGTCACAAAAAGCCATCTCAGGCTCAATCATCCAAAATTCAGCGAGATGGCGAGAAGTATTGGAGTTTTCTGCGCGAAATGTAGGACCAAAAGTATAGACATCTGAAAGGGCGCAAGCCATTGTTTCGGCGCTCAATTGCCCAGATACCGTGAGGTAAACAGGTCTATTGAAAAAATCCTTTGTAAAATCCACTGTTCCATCATTATGACGCGGCAGGTGACGCAGATCTAGCGTCGTGACGAGAAACTGTTGGCCTGCCCCCTCTGCATCTGAAGCGCTAATAATGGGAGTTTGGACATACAGAAAATCTCTTTGATGAAAAAAAGTGTGCGTTGCAAAGGCTAATTGACTGCGCAGGCGCGAGATCGTTCCTTGAGTATTCGTACGAGGCCTTAAGTGAGCAATAGTGCGTAAAAACTCAAAAGAATGCCGTTTTTTCTGAAGCGGATAATCTTCCGCCGAACAAGAGCCAAAGAGCTCAATTTTTTCTGCCTTTAATTCCCATTTTTGCTTATGGCCTGGGCTTTGCACAAGAGTCCCTTCAACTCCAATACTACAACCCGTCGTAAGAGAAGAGGCATCCTCTGTCACCACCTGTAAGTTTCCTTGAGTAGAACCGTCATTGACTTCGACAAAGGAAAATGTTTTTTGCGCTCGGACTGATCGAACCCAGCCACAGATACGGACCTTCTGACCAATATGACTACTATTTAGGTTTCGAATTTTTGTTCTCATTTTGCAAAGTCTCTTAACATCTCGATCTCTTTTTCCCAAAGAAGGGTCCCGTTGGGCGTTTCTAGGTACTTAGGAAGATCTCTAAATTTAGGGTACGTCATTAAAAACTTAAAACAGCTCAATCCAATTTCTCCAGATCCTAAATTGGCATGTCGATCGCGCTTTGACCCAAGGGTTTTCATCGAATCATTCAGGTGAAAAGCATATAGATGCTTCAATCCTATGGCGCTTTCAAACTCCTCTAACGTCTTTTCCCAAGCTGCAGGAGTGCGAATATCATAGCCCGCTGCAAAAATATGGCAAGTGTCAATGCACACCCCAATAGGCACATAGGATTGTAACCGCTCGACTAAATACCCAATCTGCTCGAAAACATAACCCACTGTATTGCCCTGGCCTGCTGTCGTTTCGATTAGCAGTCTAGTATGCCCCTGTGCACATAACTTTTCGACGCTTTTTATGCTCGCAACGATCTGGTTTAAGCATTTCTCCGGATCTTCTCCTGATGTGTTGGTGCCTGGATGAAAGTTTAAAAAGGAAATCCCTAACTGATGACAGCGCTTTAGCTCCTCTTCAAAAGCGATCTTGCTCTTGTGTAGAAGCTCTGAGTTTGGCGAGCCTAAATTGATCAGATAGCTATCGTGACTCATGATCTTTTTAAGTCCTGTTTCTTTTCGAGCTTCTTCCCAACGAAGCAATTCATCTTCGCTAATGGGCCTTCCCTTCCACTGACGTTGATTGCTTGTAAATAGTTGAATCGTGGTCGCCCCAATCTCTTTGCCCTGCAAGAGCGCTTTATGAACACCCCCCGCAGCCGAGGTATGCGCTCCAATTAACAAATTCTCGTTTCCTGTTTTCATAAATTTAACCTAGAGGACGCTAAAGGGAAGCTCGTAAGAAAAGATGAAAAAATTCGCCCCTTGAGGATAGGAATGCGCATAGAGCCTATAAGCGTAGTCAAAGCTTAGAGCGCCCCACGGATAAAAAAAGCGACGGAGCCCTATTCCCAAATCGAGGGAGCGGTGTGCAATTTGGCCCCACCCTTTAAAAGAATCTAAGAAAACGCTCTGCTGGCTTCCAAATCCAAAAAACCCAAGTAAAAATAAGCAAGCCTCCACTCGATTGCAATAATTCTTTGAGTAATAAAGATTAGTTCTCATCCAAGAAGAGCTTCTGCTTCCAATGCCGAATGCTCCAAAGCCAGATAAATGATTGATCCAACTCCCTTGCAGCCATTCTTTACCGACCGCTGCATGGAGCTCAGCACCTACTTGTCCATGGTAAGGAGTGCTCAGTTGATGAAGGCTTTTTTTAGTTGTCTCACGAAGAATCAATCCAGTAGACAGACTCACTCGGTCTCCGGCTATATCATCCAGCCAGAGATAGCGCGCTTGAAGTGCGATGTTACTATAACCAAAAGAGCGCTCTGTGGTGGCATCTAATTGAATTTGAGCTTCAAAGCTCCAGTTTTCTAATAACCGAGCTCCTAAATTAAGAGAGAGCAGATGATCGCGCCATGTTCTATGAAGAGAGGGATGCGAGCCATTTACTTTATCAAATGAGCTATAAGCATAATGAATGCCCCCCTCCATTTCATAAAGGTCCCCAAACCAAGGCTTTTCTTCTAAGGAGAAAAGAGGAGCTGTAAGCAAAAGAGCCCACACACTCAATCTAATAAAGCTGCTCATAACTCTCGAGCAGAGAGCCAACGCTCTGCGTCTAAAGCGGCCATACACCCACTCCCCGCAGCTGTGATTGCTTGGCGATAATTGTGGTCTTGGACATCCCCTGCAGCAAAGACCCCCTCTATACTAGTTAGAGAAGTCCCAGGCTTAACATCAAGATAGCCATTGGATGTGAGAGTTAGCTGGCCCTTGAGGAACTCTGTATTAGGAGTAAACCCAATAGCAAAAAAAAGCCCTCCGGCTTCATGTCTTTCTTGAGAGCCCGATTTGACATCTTTAAGGAGTATATATTGCACCACGCTGTCCCCGCCGACTTCCTCTAGAACGCGATTCCAAAGAATTTGGATTTTGGGGTTTCGCATGGCTCTTTCTCTCATGATTTGAGAAGCGCGCAACTCATCGCGCCGATGAATAATAAAAACTTTACTTCCGAATTTAGTCAAAAAAAGCGCTTCTTCACATGCAGTATCGCCTCCTCCGACTACAAACAAAGGGCGATCTCGAAAAAGAGGAGCCGCGCCATCGCAAACAGCGCATGCGCTAACCCCTTTTTGCCAAAACTCTCCATCGCGCGTTCCCTTCATATCTAAGCGCTTGGCAGTGGCACCTGTTGCCACAATTACAGTCTCTGCAGCGAACTCACTGCGGCTTCCACGCACCTTAAAGGGGCGGCTTGAAAAATTCACTTCGATGACATCCTCACTGAGGATCTCCGTGCCAAACCGCTCTGCTTGCTTGCGGAAGTTTATCATTAAATCTGGACCTGTAATCCCCTCTGGAAAACCCGGGTAATTCTCTACCTCAGTCGTCGTCATCAGCTGACCGCCTGGAGTCCCTGAGGAAAATCCTTCAAACAAAATGGGCTTGAGATTTGCTCTTGCTGCGTAAATGGCCGCAGTAAAGGCAGCAGGCCCAGAACCAATAATAATCATCTTCCTAGATTGCATAAGGAGAAGGTTTTTAACCCAAAAGGGGAATTTGATCTAGGAAAAAAACCCTTAAGGTTTAAAATCATTGACGTGCACAGCATCAAACTAGAAAATCTCTCAAAGTCCATTAATCGCCAGCAGATCATTTCTAAGATCGACTTAACGATTCCAGCTGGGAAATTCTTTGCCCTCTTAGGCCCTAGCGGCTGCGGGAAAACGACCCTGCTTCGACTCATTGCTGGACTCGAACAAGTCGACCAGGGACGCATCTTTCTTGGGAATGAAGATATTACTGATTGGCCGATTCACGAAAGACCCGTGAATGTTGTTTTTCAAAACTATGCCCTCTTTCCTCACTTAAACGTCTTTGAAAACGTCGCTTATAGCTTAAAAATTAAAAAAATTTCAAAACAAGAAATCAAGCGAAAAGTATCGAAAATTCTCGAGGCATTCCATCTAGAAGCTCACGTCTATAAGCTCACTACTCAGCTCTCTGGTGGACAACAACAAAGAGTCGCGCTTGCTCGAGCAATCGTCAATGAGCCCGATGTCCTTCTACTCGATGAACCTCTTGCTGCTTTAGATTTTAAGCTGCGTGAGAAAATGCTCATTGAGCTCATTGATCTACAAGATAAGTTAAAAACAACTTTTATCTATGTCACTCATGATCAGTTTGAAGCTCTCACCGTCGCAGATCAAATGGCCATCATGAATCATATGGGAGAAATTGAGCAGATCGGCACCCCTAAAGAGATCTATGAATTTCCTCACTCTTCCTTTGTCGCCCGTTTTGTTGGCACCACGAATATTTTGCACGGCACCCTGCACGAGTTACAAGGAGAGCCAGAAATTCAGCTTCCTGACTTAGGGCGTTTCAAAGTCTCTATTCCAGTTAAAAAAGAATGGATGAGGGAAGGTCAAAATATCATGATGAACATTCGACCTGAAAAGATCTTTATCTCAAAAAAACCAACCACCAATTTTTCTAATCAAATAAAAGGGGTTGTCCAATCAATTGTCTATCATGGTCGCTCTACCCAGTATAATGTTCAGCTATCGAATCAATTTCGCGTTCAAGTGTTCGAGCAGAATGAAGAGCACTTCGTTCAAGATGTGATTGACTACGATAATGAAGTCTATCTCTCATGGCAAAAAGAAAGCGCTGTATTACTGGAAAAATAAATAAGTGACCATAAAACCCCGCGAATCTGAACTCCCCTTTGCTATTGGCATCCCGGCTCTCGTCTGGCAAATGCTCTTCTTTTACCTCCCTCTTTTTCTCTTGGCCTGCTCAAGTTTTGTTCGGCTCACGCAAGAAGGAAAATTTGCGGGACTCACTCTTGAGCATATCTTACGCTTTTTATCCCCCGTTTATTTAAGAGTGATCGGGAATTCCCTTTTACTGGCTCTTGCAAATGCCCTCTTATGTTTTTCAATTGCTTACCCATTTGCTTATTTTCTCGCTTTCACGGGGAAAAAATACAAAAACCTCCTTCTATTTTTATTGATCATTCCCTTTTGGACTAACTTTCTACTGCACGTATACGCATGGTTTTATGTCCTTGAAAGAGGAGGGCTGATCAATACGCTTCTCCTTTGGCTAGGAGTCATTGAGCAGCCTATTCATTTTCTCAATTCCCTTTTTGCCATCATGATCATGATGGTCTACTATTATCTACCCTTCATGGTCCTTCCTATTTATACCTCTTTAGAAAAATTCAACTACAGTTTAACTGAAGCTTCTTTAGATCTTGGAGCGAGCTGGACCACAACTCTACGCCGCATTTTGTTGCCTCTGACCTGTCAAGGGATTCGAGCAGGATTTTTCCTAGTGTTCATTCCTTCTTTTGGAGAGTTTGCTATTCCCGAATTAATGGGTGGCGACCGACAGATGTTTGTTGGGAATGTCGTTTCTCAATATATCCTAGGAGAGGGAACAGGTTCTTTAGGAGCTGCCTTTACCTTACTTAGCTGTACAATTTTATTAATAAGCGCTGTTCTTCTTTATTTTATTATCGGATGGCTTCTCAATCCAAGAAGAAGAAATGCATAAATCAAAAAAAAAACTTAAAAACCTAATTTTCATCAGTCTCATTTATCTCTTTCTCTATGTTCCCATTGTGGTTCTGCTCGTCTTCTCTTTTAATACTGAACGTTTCCCTTCCCCCTGGATCGGTTTTACATTCAAGTGGTATAAAGAGCTATTCCACTCTACTTATCTCTGGAGAGCTTTTGGGAACTCTTTGATTGTTGCAACATCTTCCACCTTAATCAGCTTAATCGCAGGCGTTTTTCTCATCTTTTATGCTGCTCAAGGTGGGCGCATCCGAAAAAAACTCACTCTTTTCTATGGCAATTTAATCATTCCCGAAACAGTGTTGGCTGTCAGCTTACTCTCTTTTTTCAGCTCGATTCGCATCCCACTGGGGCTTACAACTTTGATTTTAGCCCACACTGTTCTAGCGCTAGGCCTAGTAATCCCCATCCTCTATGGACGCTTTCAAGAGCTTGATGTGCGACTCAAAGAAGCTTCATTGGTGCTAGGAGCCTCTCCTATTCAAACTTTTTTTAAAGTGACTCTACCTCTTTTGAAGCCTCCTTTGATCACTGCAGGGCTTTTGGTTTTTATCATCTCTTTCGATGACTTTATTCTTTCCTATTTTTGCGCAGGTAGTTCGGCCCAAACTCTCTCCCTTTATATTCTCTCTATGCTACGCTCAGGCGTCTCCCCCGTTGTCAATGCTTTATCGGCTGTCTTGCTTTTCTTTAGCTCCCTTTTTGTCTTTCTTCTCTTTTCGCTAAAAACCCGCTTGAGAATATTTGGATGAGTAAATTTCCAAGACGCTTTTTAATCTGTATTTTTTGGGTAGGTATTATCTTTGCGGCCCTCTATTTACCTCACTTGAAATTCTTCTCATCTCAAGAGCTAAATATTTTTGCTTGGGGAGATATTCTAGACCCGACTGTCATTGCAGAGTTTGAACAAAAAACCGGCATCAAAATCAATATGAGCTACTACTCCTCTAATGAGGAGTTAATCGTGAAACTGCGAGCAACTAGAGGGAAAGGATACGATTTAATCATTCCCTCCGACTACACGGTTTCTATCCTTTCTCAAGAAGGCCTTTTAAAACCTCTCGATCGATCTAAACTGCATTTTTGGGAAGAGCTCAACCCCCTTTTGCTCGGCCATCTATTTGATCCCAACAATCGCTATTCGATTCCATTTGCATGGGAGCTTTATGGAATCGGAGTGAATAAAAATTATTTTTTAGACAAGCCCTTTGCGCCGAGCTGGCAACTGATCTTTGAAAATCAGGGGTATAAGATTGCTATGGTCAATGATCCGATACAAGCCGTTCTCATTGCTGATCTCTATCTATATGGGCAAGTCGCTCCCCTTACAAAAGAACAGCTACTAAAAGTAAAGCAGCTGCTCGTTAAGCAAAAAGAATGGGTGGAAGCCTATGCTGATTTTCGAGCTGATTATTTCCTTGCAACAGGAAGCTGTCCAGTAGCGCTCGCTTCTAGCTCTTATATCTGGCGCACGAAAAAAATGTTCCCCTTCGTTGAGTTTGTAGTTCCTAAAGAGGGAACCTTTATCACAATAGAAAATCTCTGTATTCCGAGCCAAAGCGAGAAGGAATCTCTCGCTTATCAGTTTATCAACGCCCTCTTCACACCAAGCTCTCTAAATCAACACCTTCAAACTTATGGAATCTTCCCCGCTGCTCTTCCCCTAGCAACATCCATTCAAATGGACCCCGCTATAAAAGAGCTTTTTCAGTCTTCAAAAGAAGATTTTCAGCATTACCATTTCAGCAGGCAAGTAGCGGCCCCGCAGGAGATTTTAGACCTATGGGTAGAGTTAAAATCTTAAAGGTTCACACGCCTTCATAGACCACCACTTAAGAATGATGAGGAAGAAGCTTTTATTCCCCTGATGACAGCATCCAGAGAGTCTTGCAGGTCTGGAGAGATCTGATCTTTAAAACTATCTCTTATCATTTTAAATACGCCTTTCTTATTCCAATCAACATAGCGCTCTCTCGCAGATCGACAAGCGTTTCTACTCCCCTCCCCAAGGATATATTCAATACTATCCCATATCAATTCATGTTTGAATTTATATAAAATAATAGTAAAGCAGTCCTTCTTGGAGTAAAGAGTGCGAGAAAGCGGTATGTACTCCTCTATTAAATTCCAATCTATAGGAGTTATTAATTTAGTAAATTGTGGGGGTAAACTCAAAGATTTTGACATAAAAAAATGACTCTGAAATTCAGAGATTTTAGGCGCTGTCTTTAGATAGCAGAGAAGATTATTAAGCTCTGGTCTCTTACCGAAAATTGCATTCATCTCTTCGAAGAAAGAGCCGCCGTTTACTTTCCAATCTGTAAAGCGCTTTTGTGGTAAAGCAGGGCTTTTATATTCACTATCTTTAATTGCATCTGTCCATGGGATAGGAGGTTTAGATGAAAATCTAGAGAAGATGACATTCATAACTGCTGGAAAGTGCCTAGAATTGCGCACGCACATCTTCACTCTTAACAAATTTATTTGGTCACGCTTCTCAGGCGCCAACTGACTAACAGCTTCTTCAAATCTTCCTTTTCCCTGAAAGGGATTTTTCTGAGCTAAAGATTTAGAAGGATTTCGACCAAAAAATAGAGAAGCTGGGACTCTGACTTTCATCGCTCTTTGCTCTAGCTCACCTTGCTTTGATGAGGAAGGCGCTCCTGCCTGAGCTCTTCGATCTCCTCTGAATAAAGTAGAGTCAGCAGTTGCAGAGTTCGATGGGTAAGGTGAAGACATCTCAGCCTGAGAATAGCGAGCAAAGGCGGGAGCTAATGTGTTCAATGAAGGTCTTTGAACTAATGAGCTAACATCCCTCGCGCTGATTTCTCGTTCCAGTTGGATTTGAGCAGACAATGCTGAAGAGATCATTTTTATCATCACCTCTTGATTAGCTAATAAATCATCGCAGGACATCTCACGCTGTAAATAGCGCAGAAAAGACTGCGCTGTTGAGGCTATTTCTTCCTCTGCTTGGAAAGAGCTTACTGGTCCAGTTAAAGTAGGATTTTCAGAACTGAGTCCATAAGGATAAGAGCTAATAGACGCAGGATAATAAGGATTAGTCATCATGGAACTACTTTGAGCCAGCAGAGGCGGTGTCACACTGTGAGGATCCAGGGGAGAAAAAAAATCAACATTCGATCCAGGGCAACAAGGAATAGTAGGAGGAATAAAAGTCTTAGAGACCGCTCTTGCTGCCGCCTCTCTTATTTTATCTGTTGTTTCCCCTGCGATAGCTCTAGCGTCATTTTGAGCAGATAGAAGGAGAGAGCTTGGAGGATTTAAGAAATAAGAATAAAAGGGATTTGGATCAAAAGAGGGCACAGGATCAGAGGTTAACGAGATACTGCGAGGAATGCTGGGGTGAGGAAAAGCTTTAAGGGCTGTTCCTTGCGAAGCTTCTATTTCTTTTGTTAGATCGATTTCAGCACTACTTTGCTCTAATGGGGAAGGGCCTGAGCCTTGATCGCCTGGAAGGCAAGGATAAAGGAGATTGGAGTGGGGATAAACAGAAAAATTAAAAGACATTTTTTGTCACCTCTAACTAATAACTAACAAAGCTAATTTAACAAAATATTTTATGAAAAGAAAATATTTTCTTTACAGAATTGATTAAACTTCTACTCATCATTTTTTTTAATTTTTTTTAATTTTTTTTTAATTACAATTCTCAGTCTTTGTTGAAGATCCGGAAAAAGGTTCTTCTCCATCAATTCTTTAAGAATTTCATCGAACTTGCCATCGAATGCCCAAACGGATTGCTGTATTATAATACGCTGACCCAGCTTCTTGCTCTCTCTTCCAAGCTTCTTCTTAACAGCAGTCCATACAAGTTTCTTACTTGTATTTTTATGTAAAATAGCATTAAAACAATCTCTATTTGAGTAGTGACTTTGATTGACAGTTAGCACGAAGGGTTCTATTACCTTCCACTGCTCATCAGTTAATATCTGATCTTCTATAGGTAAAACAGACTCTTGATTTTGGTTTTGGTTTGTCAATTTTTTTTGGTAATTAATGAGATTGGTAAGCTCTGGCTTACTTAAAACTCTTTCTATTCGAGCAAAAAAACCATCTTTCTTCCACTTTGAATATCGATCCTTAGCGCGCCTTACAGGAAAATCTCCATACTTGCTTCCCACCTCTGCCCAGGTCAAAGCAGGAAATCGTGAAAACTTATGCAATATCGCATCGAGCATAATCCTAAAATGCTTCCCATAGTGTCGTTTTTTGTCTTTGGCCCATTGAATTGCCTCAAACTGCTCATCCGTTAATGGTCCCGTTTGAGGATTTGACAAGAGTTGAAGAGCTTTTTGTAAAGCTCCAGATTCCTTCTTTTTCTCAGAGCCCTCAGGGGGCTCTACGCTCTGAAGCGAGCTAGGACTCTCCCCATCCCTATCATTTAATAAATCAAAATAAAGCAATTTGCATTGTTGGCAGAGAACATGAGCGAGTACTTTATGAATCGCCTCTTCTTTTCCCTCTTGAATCCTTATAACAGAATTCTCAACACGCTCTGGGTAGTTAGGTAAACAATTAGCGAATGTCCTTGTCATCACTTGTTCAGTTTTATCTGCTAGAGCGCTACTTTGAACAGATAGAGAAGAGGTCGAGCTTTGAGAGTCTGGAGAAAAAGAACAAAGACTATTCGATGAGGGGTAAAAAGAGAAAACAGAGGACATGTTTATCACCTCAAAACAAAGTTTTCACTAAATCAGATTCACTCCTATCAAGATATAGGATAAAGAAAAAAATTATATTTTATTAAAAATTTTATACAATATTTTTTTCATTTATAAAATAAATTCTAATAACTGCACTTTGATAAGCTAGTAAAGAATTAATTCTCTTCACTTTCCTCTTTTCTTTCAGAGGCAAGTAGCAATGAATTTTAACTCTTTAATTTCTCAGGCTCTTATTAGAGGCTATCAAGGTTAGGATGCCATTCTTCGTTGGGTAAAGGATCGCTGACGATCTCTGGGAAAGGTAAGTGCCGTGGAGTGCACAAGATGTTAGAATCGACATATCTGAGAACGCGTGCAGAACCCTCAGCAGCTTCAAAAGAATTAGGCATTTCATTACCAAAATCATTAATCAGACTATCTAACCCTCCCCTATTACTATCAATCTCTAAAGATAAAAGCATCGAGCTCGAGGAGGTATTAGAGCCTTTCATTAGAACAGCTAATTTTTCTCGCAGTTCAGGAAAGACCTTCTTTTCTAGTAACTCATTATGCACAGCAGAAAAAAAACCATCTTCTTTCCAGGTTTGATATTGATCATTGATGCGTTTTTGAAATGCGGCTCTATCATTTCCCAATCTTTGTTTAATCATATCCCAATCAGAGTCTTCACCTGCATACTTATATAAAATACCATTTAAACAATCTCTGCTTGAATATCTCTTTTCAGGACTTTCAATTATAAAAGGCTTTATTAGATCCCACTCTTCATCTGTTACTATCCCAAGGCTTGAGGTCAGCTCAGATGCCTTACTAGGGGATTTGATGAGAACATCTAACTTTTGCTGGAGAGCAGGAGAGAGATTATTTTTTACTAACTCATTATAAGCATCAGCAAATATCTCGTCTCTTTTCCACTTATCATATTGGGCTCTAATGCGCCGCTGAAACTTGTACCTAGGATCTTTAAGCTCTTCTTTAAGTAGATTCCAATCATCCGCTTTGCTTGTATACTTATGCAAAATACCATTAAAGCAGTCTCTGTTTGAATAGTAAGGACAGCGAGTCAGGGTGGGAACTAAAGGACTAATTAAGTCCCACTCTCTATCTGTTATGATGCTAAATCCCGGTGGTAACTTAGAGTTTTCGTTAAAGCGTTGGATGAGAACGTCTAATCTTTTTTGTAGCTTAGGAAAGCGTTTATTCTTTGCTAACTCTTTATAAGCGGTGATAAAAAAACCATTTTTGATCCACTTACCATATTGTAATCTGACGCATTGCTCAAACTTTCGCTCATCGTTCCCAAGTCCCCTTTTCACTACTTCCCAAAAAGAGGGCTCGCCTGAAGAGGGCTCACCTGCGTATTTATGTAAAATAGCGTTAAAGCAATCTCTGCTTGAGTGTTCTCTATCGTGCCGCTCATTAAAAGGCTCTATTAGACTCCATTCTTCATCTGTTACTATACCAAAATTTGGAGGCAAACTAGATTTTTCATTAGGATGATTGAGAATAATATCCAATTTTTTCTTCAGATCAAAAAATAGATTTTTTTTATCCAATTCCTCATAAATAGCAGTAAACACGCCCTTTTTTTTCCAGCTATCATATTTTACTCTGATACGCTTTTGAAACTTGTATTCAGTATTTTTAATACTTTTTTTAATTAGCTCCCATAAAGACTTTTTACTTGTATATTTATGTAAGATACCATCAAAACAATCTCTATTTGAATATCGACTATGATTCAAAGGAGGGATAAAAGGTTCTATTAGATTCCACTCATCATTTTTTAATATCCTAAACACTCGAGGCAGGTTGAGTAATCTACAATTGCTTTGTGCCTTTACTGCTTTACCATGTTCAATAAGATTAGTAAGCTCTGGCTTATTCAAAACAGCAGCCATTCGAGTGAACAACCCAGCGCGGCTCCATCTTCTAAAAGAAGCTTCTATTCGATCGAGAATAAGATGGTTAAACTTATTTCCCACTTCCTCCCACGTGTGAGTAGGAAGTGTTGAAAATTTATAAAAAATCCCGTCAAGAGTATCTCGAAAATGCTCCTCGGAGTAGCTACTTGCCTCTTTTATCTCTTTAATTGCTTCAAAGCCTTCATCCGTTAAAGGCCCCTCTTTTAACAAGAGAGGAGCGGATAGAAAATTAGGAGTTTTTTGTAAAAGTACAGACTGTCTCCTTTTCAAAGCTCCAGCCTTCTTCTTTTTAGAAGGAGGCCTTTTTTTTGCTTCTGATGGAGAGAATGGAACTTCTGTATTTATCTCATTTAATGAAAGGCAGCCTGGGGTGATAAAATCAGGGTAAGCGTTCCTAATTGCTCTCCCTGCAACTTCTCTTACTCTAGTTATCGTTTCTCTTGCCATTGCGGTAAGCTGCTCTTCATTATGGGGAGAAAGAGTCGGGTCTTGAGAGTTTGAAGGACAAGAGCAATAGAGACTTGGCTCAGGGTAAACAAAAATATCAGCATTTAATAAGGCACGGCAAATATTAGAGTTTTTGTCGAGGAGGGCTCTAGCTGCAGTTTCCCTTGCTTCAAAAACTATTTCTAAGGGTACAATCCGAGGACTGCTTTCATCAGGCAACGAAAAGGTCGCATCTTGCGAATAAGAATAAAAACTATTTGATTGAAAAGAAGAAACCGAGGACATTTTTTATCACCTCAAAACAAAGCTTTTATCCAACACTAGACTCATTTTTACAAAGATAGCGTAAAGAAAAAAATTATATTTTACTAAATATTTCATACAGAATTTTTTGATTTATAAAATAAATATAAAAAATTTTACTTTATAAATAAAAAAATTAACTTAAATTCTCTCTCTTTTTCTTTCAGAGATTACCAGAACCAGCGCGCTAGCTCTTTAACTTTTCTATGTAAGAACGATCGAGTAGCATTTTTTACTCGATCAAGGATTACAAACTATTTATTGACATAACTGTCGATAAAACTATCCGCTATCAATCTGCGAAAAAGGCAAAAGCGGTAAGGTAGATAGGATGTCAGAATTGACATCTCTGGGAACGCATGCAGAGTTTTCAGCATTTTCACGCTAATTGAGCTCTTCATTACTAAGATCCTTAATAAGACTTTCTAACTCATCATTATTTATTCCAGGAAAGATAAAAGCGACGGGCTTAAGGGGGCGTTAGAATCAGCATACGTGGCAACGCATGCAGAGTTGTCAGCGTTTTCACAATCGACGGTGGGACTATCTAATTTTTTCTCATCGCTATTGATCTCAGAAGAAAATAAACGCTGTAGACTAGAAGAGGAACTAGGGTCATCACCCCTTGCAGCGTATGAACTTTCTCAGGGTTTTCAAAATGATTAGGCTCTTCCGCATCCGCTATTATAGGAAGTCGTGGAATCAGTTCACGCTCTTGATTAGAGCCTTTGATGAGAATATCTAATTTTTTCTGTAGCTCAGGAAAGCAATTCTTCTTCACTAGCTCCTCATGAGCAGCAATAAAACGACCCTCTCGTTTCCACTTACTATATTGTACTCGGATGCGTTGCTGAAAATTAAAACCATTCTTTTCGAATCTCTTTTTAATTAGATTCCAGGAAGATTTGTCACCTGTATATCTATATAAAATGGCATTGAAATGCTCTCTACTTGAATATTTCCTATTACGGGGCATGATAAAAAAAGACTCGATTAGACTCCACTGCTCATTAGTTACTATATCAAAATCAGGGGATAAACCAGGCTTTTTGTGAGAAGGCCCTTTTTTTGATAAGACAGGACAAAGAATAGAGTTTTTGTCGAGCGCTCTGGCTGCAGTTTCTCTTGCTTTAGCAACTGTTGTTGAATCTAGAGAATTTGGAGGATCTATAGAATAAGAAGTATTTGGTTGAAAAGAAGAAATAGGCAACATTTTTTATCATCTCATAAAAATTTCATTCAATCTCAGTAATAAGCTCTAACTCTTCGAGCTAGAGAGAGTAAGTATTATAACTAACATACATTGGAACTTGTCTAGCAGAATCGCTAGCGCGCTTAACATTATTAGGTTCTTTAGCTTCTCTATTTAAGAACGCTTGAGTAACGTTTTTTACTCAATTCAAGGATTGCCAACTATCTATTGACATAGCTGTCGATAAAACTATCTAATTTGCTATCAATCTGCGAAAAAGGTAGAAGGGGTAAGATAGACGGAGCATTAGAGTCAACACCTCTGGGAGCATATGCAGAGTTTTCAGCATTTTCATACTAATTGAGCTCTTCATTACTAAGACCCCTAATAAGACTTTCTAATTCATCGTTATCAATCTGCGGAAAAGGTAGAAGTGGTAGGATGGACGGAGCATTAGAATCAACACCTCTGGGAACATATGCAGAATTGTCAGCATTTTCACAAAACTTGAGCTCTTCATTACTAAGATCCCTAATAAGACTTTCTAATTCATCATTATTAATGTCTAGGAAAGATAAAAACGATGGGCTTAAAGGGGCATTAGATTCAGCAGACGTGAGAGCGCATGCAGAGTTATCAGCGTTCTCACAATCATTGAGCTCTTCATTATCAGAATCGACGGCGGGACTATCTAATTTTTTCTCATCGCTATTGATCTCAGAAGAAAATAAACGCTGCGGACTAGAAGAGGAACTAGGGTCATCACCCCTTGCAGCGTACGTAACCTTCTCAGGGTTTTCAAAATGATTAGGCTCTTCTGCATCCGCTATTATAGGAAGTCGTGGAATCAGTTCACGCTCTTGATTAGAGCGTTTAATGAGAATAGCTAATTTTTTCTGTAACTCAGGGAAGCGATTCTTCTTTGCTAGCTCCTCGTGAGCAGCAGTAAAACAACCATCTTTTTTCCACCTACCATATTGTACTCGGATGCGTTGCTGAAAATTATAGCCATTATTTTCGAATCTCTTTTTAATTAGATTCCAGGAAGATTTGCCACCTGTATATCTATGTAAAATTCCATTAAAATACTCTCTAATTGAATATTCCCTATTACGGCGTACAATAAGAAAAGGCTCAATTAGACTCCACTGCTCATTAGTTACTATATCAAAATCAGGGGATAAATCAGGCTTTTTGGAAGAATGTTGGAGAAGCGCATCTAATCTCTTCTTTAGCTTAGGAAATAGTTTTTTTTTTGCTAGCTCATTATGAACAGCAGCAAATATACCCCCCCTTTGCCATTTATCATATTCTATTCTAAGACGTTGCTGAAATGTGTATTTGGTGTTTCTAATATTTTTTTTAATTAGATTCCATAAAGATTTTTCACTTGTATACTTATGCAAAATGCCATCAAAACACTCTCTGCTTGAATATCGACTACGGTTCTCAGTTGTAATAAAAGACTTTATTAGATTCCATTCTTTATTTGTTACTATCTTAAACTCTGGTAGAGGGGTAAGCGACCTGAGATTATCTCGCGCTTTTAGTGCTTTATTGTGTTTAATCAGTCTATTAAGCTCTGGCTTATTTAAAACAGCGGCCATTTGAGTGAACAACCCAGCCTTCCTACATCTTTGATAATAACCTCGGATTCGCAGCAGGGCCTCTCCTTTAAATTTCTCACCCACCTCTTTCCATGCATGAATAGGATTTTTTGAAAATCTATAAAAAATTCCATCAAGAAAATAACGAGAGCACTCCCCGAAATACCTATTTCTTCCCTTTAACTCTTTAATTACTTTCATCTCTTCATCAGTTAAAGGCCCTTTTTTTGCTAAGAGACGAACTGATGAAAGAGGAGGAGTTTTTGAAGGCACAGACTGCCTCTTTTGCACAGTTTTAGGCTGCTTTTTTTTCAAAATTGCAGATTGCTTCTTCTTTTTACACGGAGGGCTTTTTTTTACTGCTGCTGACGAAGCTGGAGCTTCTGCATTTATCTCATTTAATGAAAGGCAGCCCGGGATGATAGAATCAGGATAAGTTTTCTTAAGCTCTCTTTCAGCAATTGTTCTTACTCTGGTTATCATTCTTCTTACGGCTGCTGTAAGGCTTCTTTCATGATGTGGGGAAAGAGCGAGCTCTTGAGAATTTGAAGGACAAGAACAAATGGAGTTTGGCTCAGTGTAAACACAGATATCAGCATTTAATAAGACAGGACAAAGAATAGAGTTTTTGTCGAGCGCTCTGGCTGCAGTTTCTCTTGCTTTAGCAATTGTTTCTACAGACACCAGAGGCTGGCCGCTTTCATCAAGGAAAGAAAAGGTTGAATCTAGAGCATTTAGAGGATCTATAGAATAAGAAATATTTGGTTGAAAAGAAGAAATAGGCGACACTTTTTATCATCTCATAAAAAAATTTTCATTCAATTTTAGTAATAAGCTCTAGCTCTTCGATTTCTCTACGTCTTCTTAAGAAGACGCTAACGCTAGAATCACACTCTTCATTCCTTAAAAGAAGCCGGTCGTGATCTCTGGAAAAAATAACAACTGCGGACTAGAAGGGGCACTAGATTCAACATACGTTGGAATGCATGCAGACTCTTCAGCTGTTTTCAAAAGATTAGCCTCTTTATTATTAGAATCTTGAGCAAGACTATCTAATTCGCTCATACCGTCATCGATTTCTGGCAAAGTTAAAAGCGCTGCGATAGAGAGGGCATTAGAACCCACATACCCTGGAATTTGTCTATCGGAGTTGGTAACGTGCTCACCACTATTAGATTTTTTATCGCTAAACTCGTTGATAAGAATATCTAATTTTCTTCGTAGCTCCGGAAAGACCTTCTTTTCTATTAACTCGCTACGCACAGTCTTAAAAAAACCACTTTCTTTCCAGCTTTGATATTGCTTAGTGATGCGTTTTTGAAATCGGAACCTATCATCTCCCAACCTGTTTCTAATTATATCCCAAACAGCTTCTTTGCCTGCATACTTGTGTAAAATACCATTGAAACAATCTCTGCTTGAATATTTCCTTTCAGGACTTTCAATTACAAAAGGCTTTATTAGACCCCACTCTTCATCCGTTACTATATTAAGCCTTGAGGTCAGCTCAGATTCCTCACTAGGGGATTTGATGAGAATATCTAACTTTTTCTGGAGAGCAGGAGAGAGCTCATTTTTTACTAACTCATTATAAGCTTTAGTAAACACCTTGCTTCTTTTCCAATTATCATATTGCGCTCTAATCCGTCGCTGAAAGTTGAACCTAGGATCTCGAATCTTCTCTTTAAGTAGATTCCAATCAGCGGCATTGCCTGCATACTTATGTAAAATACCATTAAAACAGTCTCTATTTGAATAGTGCGTGCTAAAATTAAAATTGGTAATAAAAGGTTCGATTAGCCCCCACTCCTCATCTGTTATGACACTAAACCCCGCTGGCAGCTTCCACTCTTCACAAGAGCGTTTGATGAGAATTTCTAATTTTTTCTGAAGCTCAGGAAAGCGCCTGCTCTTTGCTAATTCCTCATAAGCAGCACTAAAAAAACCACTTTGGTTCCACTTAACATATCGCAATCTGACGCGCTGCTGAAAGTTCAACTCATCGTTTCCAAGTCTTTTTTTAATTAGCGTCCAAAATGAGTGATCACCTGCATATTTATGTAAAATTCCGTTCAAGCAATCTCTATTTGAGTACTCGCTATTAAGCCGTCCTTTGAGAAGAGGCTTTATTAGATTCCACTCGTCATCTGCTATTATGTCAAAATCGGGAGGCAAATTAGATTTCTCATAAGGATGATTAATAAGAATATCTAATTTTTTCTGCAGCTCAACAAATAGATTTTTTTCTACTAATTCCTTTTGAATGGCAGTAAAGACCTTTTTTCTCTTCCAAACATCATATTGTATTGTGATACGTTGCCGAAACCTGTACTCACTACTTTTAATGTTTTTGTTAATTAGACCTGGAAAAGATTTTTCACTTGCATAAGCGTGTAAAATGCCATCAAAACAATCTCTATTTGAATATCGACTACGGTTCAAATTCGCGGTAAAGGGCTCTATTAGATTCCATTCCTCGTCTGTTAATATTCTAAAATCTAGAGGTAGCTGGAGGGACTTGAAATTGTCTTGCAGCTTTGCTGCATTGCTATTTTCAATAAGCCTATTAAGCTCTGGCTTATTCAAAACCGTGGCCATCTGAGTGAATAACCCAGCGTAGTTCCATCTTTTATAACAATCTTTTATGCGAGGCAGAACAATAGTGCTAAATTTATCCTGCACCTCTTTCCATGTATAAATAGGGTCTGTTGAAAATTTATAAAAGATTGCATCAAGAGTATCTCGAAAGTCCTTCTCGAAGTATCCCTTTCTCCCCTTTATCTCTTTAATTACTTTAAATTCTTCATCGGTTAAACGCCCCCCTCCCGATAAGAGAGGAGCTGATAAGGTATGCGTTTTTTGTAAAGGCACAGATTGTTTCTTTTGCACAGTTTTAGGCTGCTTTCTTTTCAAAATTCCCGGTTGTTTCTTCTTTAAAGTTCCAATCTTCCTCTTTTTACGAGGAGGGCTTTTTTTTGCTTGTGATGATGAGGGTGAAGCTTCTGTATTTATCTCGTTTAATGAAAGATAGCCAGGGATGATAGAATCAGGAAAAGCTTTCTTAAGCGCTCTTTCTGCAACCATTCTTACGCTAACGATCATTTCTCTTACAGCTGGTGTCAGGCTTCTTTCATTATGCGGAGAAAAAGAAGGATCTTGAGAATTTGAAAGACAAGAACAAATGGGGTTTGGCTCAGTGTAAACAAAGATATCAGCATTTAATAGAGCAGGACAAAGGATAGAATCTTTGTCGAGCCTTCTCCATGCATTTTCTCTCACGCTAGCGACTGTTTCTACAGGCACTATAGGGCGACTAGCCGGCAAAGAAAACACCGAGTCTTGAACATCTAGAAAGTAAGGATTAAAGGGATTGGATTGAGAAGAAGAAACAAAGGACATTTTTATCACCTCTTAACTAATAAAGATAAAATTTGATATCAAATACGAGTCTCAAAAAGATAATTTTTAAATCAAAGTTTATATTTTATTAAAGATTTTAAGAGAAGAAAATTTGATCTTTAAAGAAAAGGATTGTATTTGCAACTCAAGAGAAAAAAGTTGAGCATGACGACGAGGTATGCATTTTAAAAATGCAGCAGATGCCTTAAGGAGCCTAAGGCAAGAGAGTGAGTAATTTAAGAGAATTTATCTGGTTGGCCTATAAATTAACCAACCAGCTTGATCTCTTTATCCTCGTTTTTTCTGGATATAAGTGATAACATCGCCCACAGTCTTTAATTTCTCTGCATCTTCTTCAGAGATTTCAAAACCAAAGCGCTCTTCAAATGTCATAATTAGCTCGGTGAGATCCAAAGAGTCTGCGTTGAGATCTTCAACGAAAGATTTCTCGGGGGCCACATCTGTAGCATTGATTCCTAGTTGTTCAACAACAACTTCGATGACATCCTTCTCAATCGACATAAGAATATCCTTTGAGTTATCCATTCATTTCCTCTACTTAAAAATTATTCACGTTTACATGACCATTCCGCCATCAACAGTGATGACTTGTCCTGTGATATAACGAGACCAATCACTGGCAAGAAAGAGTGCAGTTTCAGCAATTTCTTCAGGTGTGCCCATGCGTCCCATTGGAATTTTGTTCAGAATATTTTCCTTTTGCTCTTCATTTAACGCATCTGTCATCCGCGTTTGAATAAATCCAGGTGCAATACAATTAACACAAATTCCACGACTACTTACTTCTTTTGCAAAAGCCTTAGTAAAGCCAATCATTCCAGACTTTGAAGCAGCATAATTGACTTGCCCTGCATTTCCTGTCAATCCGACAATTGAGGAAATATTAATAATTTTTCCATACTTCGCCTTCATCATCGGACGACTAAGGGCCTGGCAAGTATTGTAAACCGATTTAAGATTAGTATCAATGACTTCATCCCAGTCTTCTTCTTTCATCTTCATGAGAAGGCCATCTCGGGTAATTCCTGCATTGTTGACTAAAATATCAACTTGTCCCCACGCTGATAAAAGTTCTGTAATTGCAGTTTGAAGACTCTTTTTATCAGAAACGTTTACAATCTGAGCCAGAAACACTTGATCTTCACTGACAGCAGCTTCTTTTAATTCTTGAAGGATTTGATCAGCTCGCTCTTGGTTTGTCCCAAAGACAGCAACGCTCGCTCCTTGCCTAGCAAATGTCAAAGCGATTTCTTTCCCAATGCCTGCTGTTCCACCTGTAATCAGTGCTTTTTTTTCTTTAAGTAACCGCATCGAGAATCCTTTTTTCAAAATCTTTAACAGTTTCAAGGCTAATGCTTGCATTTTCTTCGATGCCAATGCGTCGGTTCATTCCAATCAAAGTCTTGCCCGGTCCCATTTCTAAGTATAATTCCATGTTCTCAGCGCGCATAGCTTCAATCCCTTTCTGCCAAAGAACAGGATGAGTGACTTGATCGATCATGCACTGGTAAATTTCAGTTGAATTATCGACAAAATCCCCTATTGCATTCATGACAATTCGAGATTGACCGCTACTTAATTGAGTAGAACGAATAAATGGCTCTAGTTTTTGACGCGCCTGCTCCATAAGGCCACTGTGAAAAGCGCCTGAAACTTCTAGCGGTAAGACGCGGCATTTTTTTCTCTTCTTAAGCTCTTCAGTTGCTTTTTCAAGCCCCTCTTTAGTTCCCGCAATGACCACCTGACCTGGGCAGTTTAAGTTTGCAATCCAAACTCCATTTAACCCTTCAATCGCCTCTCTAACTTCTTCTTCTTCAAAACCAAGAGCTACTTGCATAGACCCTGGATGACTCTCGCAAGCTTCTTGCATAAAAGAAGCCCTAGATTTAACCAATTGAAGCCCTTCCTGAAATGAAAGCTTTCCAGAAGCGGTAAGAGCGCTATACTCTCCAAGGGATAATCCCGCACAAACAGCAGGGATAATTTCAGGGTATTCTTTTTGAAAAGTACGCCAAATTGCTAAGCTGACTACATAGATCGCAAGCTGACTATTTTTAGTGAGGGCGAGTTCATTTGCAGATCCATGGAAAATCAAAGAAGAAAACTTTTGACTTAGAAGATCATCTGCTTCCTGAAAGACTAAACGAGCAGCAGGAAATTCCTGATAAAAATCATGTCCCATTCCTGGGTATTGAGCGCCTTGGCCTGGGAAGAGAAAAACCGTCTTTTTACTCATGCGTTAAAATCGTCGAACCCCATGTTAGTCCTGCACCAAAAGCAGTTAAAAGCAGATTTTCCCCAGTTACCACTTTTCTTTCATTTATTAATTCATCTAGCGCGATCCCTATTGAAGAGGCGGATGTGTTCCCATATTTATCAATTGTAATATAGACCCGCTCCATGGGAAGCCCAAAGCGCTTTGCAATCGCTTCAATAATTCGAATATTTGCTTGATGGGGAACAAGCCAGCTAATATCGCTTTCTGATAACCCTGCTTGATCAATGCATTCTTTTGAGGAAGATTCCATCCGTCTTACGGCATGCTTAAATGTCTCTTTACCGCCCATCTGAATACAGTGCAAATTAGCTTTAACAGTCTCAAAAGAAGCAGGTTGTCGACATCCTCCAGCTGGCATCTGAAGAATCTCTGCTTGATCGCCATCTGACCCTAAGCGCGTTTCTCTAATTAAAAGTCCCTTTCCTTCATTTGATACGATACAAGCAGAAGCTCCATCTCCAAATAAGACGCAAGTGTTTCTGTCTTTGTAGTCTACGATTGAAGAGAGCTTTTCCGAAGCTACCACTAAGATATTTCGATAAATCCCCGATTCAATAAATGCTTTTGCAATCATCAATGCATAGATATATCCGGTGCACGCTGCTTGAATATCCAAAGCCCCTGCTTGGGAGAGCCCTAGGCGTGATTGAATTAAACAGGCGGTACTTGGAAATGGATAGTCAGGTGTCAAAGTCGCAACGAGGATTAGGTCAATTTGAGTGCGAAGAAGATGGGGTACTTTTGCAAAGGCTGCCTCAGCGGCTTTTGCTCCCATATCAGAAGTGAATTCTTCAATCTCTGCAATTCGCCTTTCACGCATTCCAGTACGCGTTACGATCCACTCATTAGAAGTGTCGACCATCTTTTCTAAGTCGGGATTGCTCAAAATTTTTTGAGGCAAATAGGAACCTGTAGCGATAATACGCGCTTTATTATTATGCATCTTTTTTCTAAAAAAACTTCTTGCTATGAGTAGCTATTTTAACCTAAATCTATAAAAAAACAAAGCGGATTTCCCTGTTTTTGGTATGCTATGCGATATGTCGCATTACCCAAATGAATTATTAACTTTAATCGCGCTTTTTAAAAAATTTCCTGGAATTGGAGCAAAAACAGCCGAACGCTTTGCTTTTCAAATGCTTAGCTGGCCCTTAGAGCAGCTTCAGCAATTTGCACATCAGATTCAAACGATTAAAGAAAAGATTATCCCTTGCTCAAACTGTGGCTGTCTAAAAGAGCTAGAAACCTGCGCATTTTGCGATGTAACCAAGCGAGACCCACAGACCATCTGCCTTGTTTCTTTCCCTAGAGACGTCTATGCCATTGAAGCCACTCGTTCTTATAAGGGGCTATACCACGTGATCAATGGCCTCCTCTCCCCTTTACGCAATCATTTTGCTGAAGGACTGGATCTAAATAGATTAAAAAAAAGATTGGATTTACTACGTCCTTCTGAAGCCATTATTGCTCTTGATTCTACCCTAGAGGGCGATGCAACTGCCCTTTACTTAAAACAAGAGCTCGATAAATGGAATATCCGAACCTCACGCATTGCTTTTGGCATCCCAATAGGAAGTTCCCTTGATTACGTGGATTATGGAACGCTTGAGCGCGCTTTGAAAGGCAGACAAAGCTTTTAATTCTAGGTGAAAATGCTGCACCACAAAGCCTTTTTAAATAACGTTGTTTGTCGCGAACGTTTTAACAAGATTGCGCAATTCTTCTGCCTCCCGTATAATCCGTCAAGTCTCGATGAATAAAAACTGGATTTTCTGTCTCTCTCTTATTATCTCCGGAAGCGCCGCTCCTCTATTGCCCGGATTTGATTTTTCTTTGGAAAACTATGAGAGCAAGTTAGTTAATGCAATCGATATTCAAATCGAGAACTTACCCGAAGATGCTGCCTTTGATGTGCAAAGCATTCGCTCTAAGCTTAAAACTCAAGTCAGCTCTCCATTTTCTCAGCATATCTTTGATCAAGACCTCAAGACGCTGATCGACGAATACGATCGAGTTGAACCTCTAGTTGAAATGCAAGAGGGCCAAGTATTAATCAGCCTCAAAATATGGGTTCGACCGATTATTCATGCCATCATTTGGGAAGGAAATGATCAAATTAAAGCTAAAATCCTAGAAAAAGAACTCGATATCAAACCAGGGAGCTTGTTCAATCGCCAGCAGTTCAATAAAGGATTGAACAAGGTCAAAGAGTATTACATTAAGAAAGGCTACTTTGAATCTCAGCTTCAATACACACTCACCTCTAATCCAAAAACACAAGAAGTGGAACTCACTATTCATGTGATCGAAGGGCGCACAGGAAAAGTAGATAACATCGTCTTTAATGGATTTACCTCTGAGGAAGAAAGCGAGCTGCTTTCAACAATTTATACAAAAAAATACCAGATGCTCACGAGCTGGTTCACTGGGATTGGAACATTTAATGAAGAAGCATTAGAGCAAGATCGTCTTACCATTTACAATTTCTTACAAGATCGTGGATATGCAGATGCTCGCGTTTCTATTCAGATACTTAACTCTGCTTCGCAAGAAAAAATCATGCTAGAAATTAATGCAGAAAGAGGGTGTCTTTATCACTTTAACCGCATTACTTTCTCTGGCAATACTCTATTTTCAGACACAGAAATTGAAAACGTCTTTCTATCCCATCCAGGCGATATCTACTCTCCTGAAAACCTAAGAAAAACCACACAAGCCATTAAAGATTTATACGGACGCAAAGGTCACATCGATGCAAGCGTCACATTCGAAACACAGCTTGCTGAAGATTCCCCTACCTATAATGCTTATTTTCAGATTGACGAGGGACAGCAGTATAAAATTGGCCTCATTAGAGTTATAGGAAATGTCCAAACCCAAGCTTATGTAATCTTACGAGAGTCTCTTCTTGTTCCTGGTGAAATTTTTGACTCTTTAAAACTTAAAGTCACTCAAGCACGCCTTGAAAACATGGGTTATTTCAAGAGCGTCAACGTATACGCTGTCCGAACACAAGACGACCTATCTCTTGGAGATAACTACCGAGACATCTACATAGAAGTCGAAGAGACTTCAACTGGAAGCATTAGCCTCCTTTCCAGCACAGTGGGATCCGAAGCTTGGAATTCACGTGACTTGAAGTCGCG
>JADMIO011694120.1_pt1 | contig 88795 bp, 70 predicted proteins | sample 8958161 | NCBI WGS metagenome assembly JADMIO01 (sample SAMN16585339, study PRJNA669376) | soil metagenome | isolation source: Crop rotation soil | place: USA: Cullars Rotation, Alabama | collected 2011
CCGCGACAACTTGTCCACGTGGAATTCTAAGCTTAGGATCCCAATGTGCTGGAAAGTCAGGCAGGTGGAACTCTCAAAATGGGTTCAGCAGATGGTATAACCATTTTAGGAAATGATATTGGAAATATCAGGACGACCGGTACCAGAAGTTATAGCGGAGCCGGTAATTATGTTTATACGGGAGCTTATAATCAGGTAACGGGTAATGGTCTGCCTGCAACCATTACTGGAAGTCTTTCTATTTCAAATACCGGGGCAATAAATGATAACACAGTTACTCTTTTAACGAACAATACTGTAACAAGCGCTTTCTATCTAAATAGCGGTTTGTTTGCTGCAGGCACAGGGCAAACATTAAGAATTGCAAACAACGGCCCTGTAGATGCTACCGGCGGCGGGGATTGTATTTATAATGATCCTTCGGGTGGAAATATTTGGCTCTTAGGAAATAATACAGTTACCGGAACCTCCGCCGGCACTCCTCATTTTTATGATCTTACTATAGGAAGCGGCATCCCCGTAAGCCCGGCGAATTTTATAAACAATGGCACCATTTATCATTATTGTACCATTAATACCGAAGGTTCTGTAAATCCGAATGCACCAACCTATGCCACCAACTCAACACTTATATACAAGCCGGGAGGCACTTATAACCGGAGTATAGAATGGGGACAACTGACACCGGGTGCGGCTGGTTATCCGTGGCATGTAAATGTTCAAAATGGTACAACGCTTAACCTTGGCACATCCGGCACTCCGCCATTGCTTGAATGCGGCGGAGACTTGACAATTGGAGTTGCTGCTTTGGGTTCGGCTATTGTAAATATGAACAGTCTTGCTATCCCGCTTATTGTAAAAGGAAATCTTATAATTGGTGACGCAGCTGGTTCAAACATTGGAACACTTAACCTTTCAAATACTATTGGTGGCGACCTGTACCTGTATGGTGATTTTACCCGTAATAAAAGCAGTTTTTATACCGACAACAACAGGGCAATTTATTTTAAAGGAACTGCAGATGTTACTGTAAATACACCTGGTATTGTTATTACACCTGGTTCCCCATCACAATACTTTAGTTATGCGATAATGGATAAAACCAACGGAACCGAGTTTGTTACACTCAATTGCCCAGTTGGTATAAACACGAATATCACCTTTACAAAAGGGATTGTAAACACTACTAACACAAATTTGTTAGTAGTTGCAGCCACTGCTGCTGGTGCGGTAACAGATGGCAGCATCCTCTCTTTTGTAAATGGACCCATGAAACGCTATACAAGCACCGCAATTACAGGGACTTACAGTTTCCCTGTTGGCAAAACAGGTACTCCCCATCTCTACAAGGGTATGAGTCTCACCACCGTAAACAACCTTGCCTCCGGCAGTGATTTTACAAGCGAATATTTTCCGGCTATCCCGCCTACATCGGGCATGGATACTTATGGCAGTACACTCTTGGGAATTGTAAATACAGAATACTGGCAGCTTGACCGTAATGCCGGAACAACCACAGGAAAAGTCACTTTACCTTATGTTGATCCTACCGGCTCAAATTGGCGGGACCTCACAGCGTCACCTATCTCGCCATGTGCTACCTGCAAGGTATCTGTTATCAATCGTTCGGCTACAGCAGGTTCCGGTACCTGGGATTTTTCAGGAGCAGCGGGTAGTTTCAGTGCTGCCGGTACACCTCCCGAATACAGGCTTTATTCTGATGCCGGTGATATTATTTCCCAGGAATTTACAGGCTTTGGTCCTTTTACAAATGGCTTTTGGTACAATATCACATTGCCATTGCAATTGCTTCAATTTGATGGCAGGCTGGTAAATAAAGATGGCAGGCTTGAGTGGAAAATAACGGCCGCAAGCGATCTTACTGCATTTGAATTGCAACATAGCGTTGATGGCCGTCATTATAACAAACTGACCGAGTTGCCGAATAATAACAGCACCAGTTATAGTTACCTGCATCAGCAATTGACAGCAGGCACGCATTACTACCGCCTGCTGGTAAAAGAAAGTAACGGTAAAACCTTCTACAGCCAGGCAGTATTAATAATTGTGGCGGGAAAAGCACGGACTCATATTATTGGGCTTAAACAGACGAATGTATCAGGAGAAGTAATGCCCATGGTTTTTTCTGCATTGAATCAACGCGTCGAGACATTTATTTCAGATGCGTTAGGAAGAAAAATAAGCAAACAAAAAAACCAATTGCAAACCGGGCAAAATAGCTGGCCAATCAATACCCAAAACCTGGCGAAAGGAGTCTACTTTATTACAATCGTAACCTCAGACGGAGAAAAAGAAACACTGAGATTTATAAAAGAATAATTCTCCTGCCATCTTTTATTTGAACAATTGTTCGGTTTTATTTGCAGCTTTATTACAAATTTCTTAGGTTTTTAGAAAAATATTCCTTAGGTTAGCGTAATTTGACAGGAATTGGCCGGTTTTTTGTGGTGTCGTTTTCGTCGTCCTGTCCAAGATTATTCCTTATCGCTACTTTAAATGGACGATTGTTCCAGTAGCCGCTTATGAAAACCATCTACTCTTACCTTACTAGCCTGCCTGTTTCGCAGTGGGTTTATTTGTTTAAACATCAAAAAGTCCGGGTTTTTTTAATTTATTTTTTCCTGGGAACAGGTGTGTTCTTTTCATGGGAAAAAGCGACCGCACAACCTGCATATTTTTCAAGCGGTGATTTTACACCTCCCAATAACTCAGCAGCAACGAGTGCGGCTCTAATGAATACGATTGTGGGCACTTTTATGTTTACAACAAAAGCCAATAGCTTTGGACCAAAGTATTTCAAGTTTTATAGTGCACCAAATGCAGGAGCAACCATCTATGGCCCGTCCTTATCCCATTATTTTGTTCAGAAAGATCAAATTGAGAATTTAAATACCCCGGGCAATACGACCTATGGATATTGGATTTTCCCAACCTCTACAACGAGTAATATTATATTTAAAACAGATGCCGCAAACCGGGTAATGGTTTTTGAGATATTGGGGGGAATTAGAACGATAAGTACAGTTGTTCAGTCGCCAGCAGCAAGCGTTTACCCTGGCCAAAGTGTAAAAGTAACTGTAACTACAAATGCAACATTAAATACAGGTCAGGGCGTTTATTTAAGATATGCTCCTAACAGCAATTATGCAAACAGCTCGGTAGTGGCAATGAGCCAGGTAAGCGGAAACACTTATGCAGGCACCATACCGGCTTCTGTAAACCTCGCCAACACCACACAAAGCTATTATGTATTCAGCAGCGGTAATTCTACACCAAATGGTTCCGATGCAGATCTTGCCACTATTAATCTTAATAACAATGCCGGCGCTAATTATTCCTATACAGTACTCCCCGGCTGGATAACTGCTAACAATGGCAACTGGAGTACAGCTGCTACCTGGACTGCCAACAGCGTTCCATCAACAAGTGTAAGCATGGGAAATGTGACTATGAACCATAATGTTACCATGGATCAAAATGCAGTAATGAACTCAATGACCATTGCCAGCTTAAAAACATTAAATCAAAATACTGGTATCACGCTTGCCACATCTGGTGGTATTACAAATAATGGAGCGTATAATGTAAATGGGGCGGGAATCCTCCAATTCAATAGCGGAGGCTATATCAGCGTTAATGCCCCAACATTTGGAACAGGCAGTACCCTTATCTACAATAATGGTGGCACCTTTAACAGGAATATAGAATGGGGCAATACTGCAGGCAACCCCGGTTATCCCTGGCATGTAAAAGTGCAAAACGGCACTTCTCTTTACCTCGGTGTTAATCCCGTTACTCCTGCAACATTGGAAATTGGTGGCGATCTCATTATTGGTACCGCAACCAGTGGCAGCAATGCCGTGTATCTTGACGGTCTTGCAAAACCTTTGACAGTGCTTGGAAACCTTACTATCGGCAATGCCGCTACCACCGCCAACAGGCTTTGGCAAAATACCTCCGGCGCCAGTTTGTACCTTTACGGCAATTTTACAAGATACACAAGCCTCAATTATTATGAAGAAAGCTTGCCAATCTATTTTAAAGGATCCGCAAATCAACAGATAAGCACTCCGAACGGGGGAGCAGCCCAAAAATTTGATTATGCTTATATTGATAAAACAACCGGTACAGAAACTATTACAATAAGTACCCCGCTTTACATTAAACAGCAGATTACTTTTACCAAAGGGATAGTAAATACTGATGCAACCAACCTGCTGACAATAGAAGCAACTGCTGCCACATCTGTAATTGGTGGAAGCATCCTCTCTTTTGTAAACGGCCCCTTAAAACGCTACACCAGTACAAGCACAGCAGGCAAATACATATTCCCCGTTGGAAAAACAGGTACTCCAAATTTATACAAAGAGCTGAGCCTTACCACGGTTAATAATCTTGCTTCAGGCAGCAATTTTACTGGCGAATATTTCCCTTCTCTGCCACCAACATCGGGAAGCGATTTTTTCGCCGGCATGCTTTTAGGAATTGTAAATACGGAATACTGGCAACTGGACCGTAATGCGGGTACTACCACAGGTTTGGTAACAATTCCATATACAGATCCAACAGGTTCAAACTGGCGTGATGTAACAGGAGCAGCTACTTCTCCCTGCTGGAACTGCAACGTTGCGGTGGTAAAACGTTCAGCAAATTCAGGAGCCGGTATCTGGGATTTTACAAGTACGGCAGGCAACTTCAGTACTTTTTCAACGCCGCCGGAATACAGGGCTTACAATGATGCAGGTGATATGATTACAAGGGAAGTGTCGGCCTTTGGCCCCTTTACAAGCGGCCTTGCCTATACCAATATTTTGCCTTTAAAATTAGAGCAATTTAATGGCAGGTTGGAAAATACAGGAGCAAGACTTGACTGGAAAATAACATCAGTTCAGGGTCTTACAAGTTTCGAGGTTCAGCACAGTACAGATGGCCGCAATTATTCCAAACTGGATGAAATACAGGATAATAATGGAACAACCTATACTTACCTGCATCCAAACCTGGCCCCGGGAATTCACTACTACAGGCTGCTGGTAAAGGAAAAAACCGGTAAAACATTTTACAGCCAGGTAGTATTACTTGGAGTGGGTAAAGTTCCAACACGCATTGTCGGACTTACACAAACTGTCGTAAAAAACGAACTAAAACCAATTATTTTCTCCTCATCAAATCAAAGAACTGAAGCTATAATAACTGATGCCTTAGGCAGAAGAGTAATAAGCCGGCAAACACAATTGCAAAATGGCCAAAATCAGTGGCAGATAAACACGCACACCTTGGCAGCCGGGTTCTATTTTATTACGATCCTAACTTCAGATGGAACAAAACAAACGTTGAGGTTTGTAAAAGAATAGGTTGCAGAAAATTGAAATTCAAAAATCCGGAAGAGATGACTCTTTCGGATTTTTTTGTAGTAATGCCCATTATTTTTTTCTCTTTTCAGTTATATAAAGGATAGTACAAAATCTAACCCTGATATTTTTTGCACAATCCTGCAAAAAAAACCTTGGCAAACTGTATTATTTTCATTATGGCATGCATTTGGTAGCTGAATTTGCAATATATTCGCCATCAATTAGACAAGAGTTTATTATAGACCGGAACTAGCACAACTCAGAACAGAATATTTACTGTTTCTTAAAGCAAGGTTACTACAAGACAAGCAGGTTCATTATATTTTTACAGGGGAATTGAAGAAACAGTTTTAGGTTTTCTTATCACACTTTCCAACTTACCAGCCAACTTGGTGTGTTTTCCTAAAGAACCTTTATAACGGTGCCTGCCGCTTATTAACCGTTTTTGATATGTAAACTCTGTGTGCATGAAGCTGTTTAACCAGTTGCAGACTGGCTTAAAATATTTTTTTGATCACCTTTCCCTGTACCTAAGGCAAAGGTTCGCTTCCCTGCCCCCTTTACCTACCAAATTTGCCCTTAGTTTTTTACTCCTCACAATTATCAGTTTTAAAGGATTAGCCCAGGTCAGCATTAGTTCATTACCATACAGCCCGGCTGTTACAAATTTTAATTCATACAACCCTAACAGCGCAGGCAATCTTGCTTCTACCATACCGACAGGCTGGACAGCCGCTAGCTCAGGTACCGCAGCATATAATGTTGCAGGTAACGGATCTAGTTCAAATGGAGGGTATTGGGCTTATTATTCTGGGACTGGAACTGACTATAGCTTAGGAGCTTTAAGATCTGGTACTCCCGGTAACATTACTTACACTGTTTCCTTTACGAACAATTCGGGTTCAACTATTAATTCAATCACTTTAAGCTGGGATTATGAACAATGGCGTTATGGTGGTGGAGGCAATACTTCGGGCTGGGATTGCTCCGGCACAGGTCAGTTAGCAGGTAACGCGACTTTAAATTTAAAAGATTTTACAGGCGCTAATGGTACTGCAGGAAGTACTGGGGGGTTAACAACGACTGTATCTTCTTTCACATTATCAAGTTTGTCTATTGCAAATGGTCAATCATTTGGTATTAGCTGGGTGACTACTGATGTTACAGGAACAGATAACGGTGTGGCAATTGATAATTTTTCAATATCTGCAACCAATACTACTTCACCAACTATTCTGACATCCACCTCTTCTCTTACAGGCTTTGGTTATGTTTTAGGTCTTGGTCCATCCGCTGTTCAATCCTTTACAGTAAGCGGAAGTAATTTGACGAATCCTTTGGTAGTAGCCCCAGCAACTGATTACGAGATTTCTACATCCAACTCTCCTTTTTCAGCGATCACCCCATCTGTATCATTTACTCCTAGCAGTGGAACAGTAGCTTCCCAAACAACTTATGTAAGATTGAAATCAGGGCTTGGAGTTGGTACTTACAGCGCTTCTGAAAATGTAGCCTGTACCTCCACGGGCGCTACCACGCAAAACGTGGCGTGCAGTGGCTCAGTCACTGCCACTTCAACCTGCGGCACTGAATCGTTTACCTCTTCCAACGCAACAGCCAGCTACACAAGCAGTAGCTATACCGGCGATGGCGGCGTAAGCTGGTCATATGTAAAAGCAAGCGACGCTAATACCAATGGCTATCCTATTGTTGGAAAAGGCCTTATTCTTCAAAATCTGGCAAACAGCAGTGCTGTCTCAGCTACCGCCACCGGTGGTATTGGTGATTTTACCTGCAAATTGAGAAAGGCATATACAGCTTCGGGCAACAGGCAGGCGCAATTATATGTCAATGGTATTCTAAAAGGAACTTCTGCCACTTTCGGTGGCTCCAGCGGTGCCGATGCAACTATCACAACATTTACCGTGAGTGGTATAAATATCGCTGGCAGTGTAACGGTAAAAGTGGTGAATAATACAGGCAACCAGCTTGTAGTAGATGATATCTCCTGGACCTGCTATGCGAGCTGTACACCTCCTTCGCAAACAACAATGGTAGCAGCAACCCTTCCTGCAGGATCTACTACAGCAACTATAAACACAGGTGCCGGCACAGGCTCCAACCGGTTGATAATTCTAAAAGAATCTGCATTATTTTCCACTGCTACTCCTACAGGCAGCTATACCGCCAATACTGTATTTGGCAGCGGTGATGCCTTTGATGGAGGTTATATAGTTTATAATGGTACCGGCAATTCTGTAAGTGTTACCAATCTTAAGCCTTATACCTACTATGCAATAGAAGTATTTGAATTCAATGCTGCGGGGCCTTGTTATAATACTGTTTCGCCGGCGCAGGGAGAATTTACTACTGCCGCAGCAGCCGAACCAACAAGTTACCCAACCTTGTTTAGTTGTGGCATTACTACCACTACTACAATACCACTTACATGGACAGATGCAACAGGAGGAACTGTTCCTGATGGGTACCTGATCGTTTGGAATACAACCGGAACATTTACTGATCCCATAGATGGGTCGCCGGTGGCAGACGCTACCGGTTCTACTGGTGCTTTAAATATTGCTGCTGGTGTAAAAGCCGGCGAAGCGACAGGATTATCATCAGGCATTACATATTATTTCAGGATATATCCTTATACGAATTCAGGAACAGGTATTGATTATAAAATAACCGCTACTCCGCCCGGAACCAATTGTACCACGGTAGCAAGTGCGTGTCTTTCCGAAGGATTTAGCGGAGGCACAACACCTCCTTCGGGGGCCTGGACTTTTACCAGTATTGGGAGCACGTACACTACATCGGGTAATTATGGTGCTTCATCTCCCTCGCTGGCTATGGATGCCACCGGCGACAGGATACAAACGGCAACGCTTGGCACTGCTGCTTCTTCTCTCTCCTTCTGGATAAAGGGCCAGAGTGTTACCGGTTCTTCTTTATTGGTTGAAGGCTATATTGCAGGCACATGGTCAACTGTTGTAAATATCACATCGATACCATCCACAGGAACCACTTACACTTATAACGCTGCTTCTTCGCCTGCTCTTCCATCAAATATTACTCAATTCCGGTTTACTTATACAAAAGGACTGGGCAATTTGTCGTTTGATGATATTGTGATTTACTGTTCCAGCGTTTGTGCTTCTCCTGTTGATATTACAAATGCCGCTGCTTCTGCAGATAATGCAAAAAGCAGTATTTCATGGAATAACTCAAGCTGTTTTGATGAAGTAATGGTGGTGGCCACCAATTCATCCGGTCTTACGTTCGCACCAAGCGGAACCGCTTACACAGCAAACTCCGTTTATGCCGGCAACAACCAGGTGATGTACAGGGGAACGGGCAACACCTTTACTGCAACCAATCTTACTAACGGCACTACTTATTATTTTGAGATCTATACTCGCAAAGGAAGCACGTGGAGTGCCGGGGTAGAAGTAAGTGTGACCCCCGTTGCTACAACCGTGCTTAGTCCGGGCGATCTGATCTTTGTAGGATTTGATACTTATGCGGCGTCAGGTGGCGACGATTATTTCAGCATTGCCACCTTAAAAGATATTACAGCGGGAACAAAATTCATCCTTGCTAATGCTGTGTACGAATCGGGCCAGGCAGCCAATGTTTCGAATGGAAGATGGTACAATGGAAATGGAAATAGCGCCTATAATATTTCATATACAACCGTCACCTATATTGGACCTGGTACACTTGCACAGGGAAGTGTGATCTGTATCCAGACATCCCCCGCCGGGAATATAACGGGGTATAAACTGAATGGCACAACGTCGACAAAATTTACCAGCGATAACGGTTTAAATGTCCAGTTTAGTTCATCCTCTCCAGATGCGATATGGTTGATGCAGGGCACGTTTACAGCAGCAGCTTTACCTGATGCAATAGGATATTATTCTACATTCAGTGGTAAGGTGCTCGGTGGCATTCAGTCAAGAGGTACATTCCTTGACTTTAATGTAGCAGCAGATCCTATCTCCACCCGTATTTCCAGGATACATCCCGATATAAAATGTCTTGGTATTTCAACAGGGGGAGCATCAAATGCTTATTATGGGTATTATTCCTCTGTCTCTTTGCATTTGGGAACACAGCATGATCTTATTGCTGCTATTTCTGATTATGCCAACAACTGGACAAAAGGAACTACCTGCGGTTGCAGTACCGACGGAAATGATATTCCTATTTGCGGCATCACATTCAGCATTTCCGGTGGTAACTCCACACCGGGAAAATGGACGGGCACTGTTAGCACAGACTGGTTCTTATGCAGCAATTGGGACACTTTCCAGGTGCCAGATTCCACCCAGGATGTAAGCATTACTTCTGTTGCTACAAACATTGCCAATATTGACCCACTTTCGGCGTATGCTCCGTACTATGGAAGTGTGGCAAGCAGCAAAAACATTGTGATTGATAACAAGACACTCAGCTTTGCAGCTAACGCCATTTTAAATACTGTTGGCGACCTAACCATTCAAAATAGTGGTCTCACAGATATGACAAGCGGCGGAACAATTAACATAAGGGGCAACTGGGCAAACACTGTTGGTTCTGTTGGGTTCACGGAGGGCACAGGAACTGTAAATCTTTATGGATATGCAGCGCTTCAAACAGTTTCAACAACAAACGGAGAGGCATTTAATAATCTTATCATCAACAATGGCAATGGGGTTACACTAAGTAAAGACGCGTCTGTATCCAATACATTTACACTTACTAATGGGATTGTAAACACAACAACTACACCCAACGGGCTGCTTACATTAGGGACTGCTGCATCTGTTGCAGGGTCGCCCGGTACCAGTTCTTTTGTAAACGGCCCAATGGCAAAAAATACCAATACAACTGCCGAGTTTGAATACCCTGTCGGAAAAACTTCACCATCAGTCAAGTACAGACCCGTTGGAATAGTTCCCTCTACAACGTCTGCCACCACCTATACTGCCGAATATATGCCGGGGTCACCCGTTCCTGATAATTCAAACTTCCTCGGCGCTTTGCTTATGGGTATTCAAAACAATGAATACTGGCAAATGGAACGCAGCACAAGTGGCAGCCCGTCTGCCGCAAGAGTAAAGATAAATTATATCAATGGAGGCACAGGCATTCCTAACTGGACACCATCGGATCCTTGCTGGAATTGTAATGTGGCTGTAACGCATTTGAGCAATACACATTATTGGGAGTTTACCAGTGCCGCAGGCAATTTTAATACAACAACTCCCGAAACAAGAGCCTATGCAAGCAATGGAGCGTTGTATTCAACCGTATGGGATAATTACAATTTTGGTTCGTTTGGTGTAGGTTATGCCAATAATATTATCTTACCAGTAATATTATTAACTTTTGATGCAAGCCTGAAGAATACAGACGGGCTTCTACATTGGACAATTGCAAATGACAAAGACCTTGCTTCTTTCGAAGTTCAGTATAGTAAAGATGCTGTCAATTTTACCCCGTTGGGAAGTGTAAATGCCAATGGAACTGGTATTTATAATTACACTCATCCCGGCTTATTAAGCGGCTCACATTATTACCGGATCATGGTAAAAGAAAAAACCGGTAACAGCTTTTTAAGTGCTGTTAAAGTGCTAACCCTTGGCAAAATGATTACCCAGATTACACAAGTTATTCATAAGCCAGGTGGAGCTGTTGTGATCCCTCATATATATTCTGCTGTATCTCAAAAAGCAGGTGTAACGATCTTTGACGCAGGCGGCCGCTTACTGGGTTCTCAAACAACTGTACTTCGCCCCGGAAATAATGAATGGAGTATAAATCTGCCCCTTCTTGCCAACGGCATTTATTTCCTTACAATAACAACAGCTGATGGATTGAGACAGACTGAAAAGTGGATCAAATAAAAGTTAGAATATATTTTATAAACACCTAGGCTTTATAGAGAAAGTCTGGGTGTTTTTTATTAGATATAAAAAGTAAAATTTGGCACTCTCAACAAAGCATAATTAAAATGAATTTGACATTTTTGCACAATCCTGCAAAAAATTATTCGTAATCTGTAGATTTTTTAGTATTTGCCATTTTTAGTACGGGAATTTGCAATAGCTTCGCAAACCATTAGCAAACAGTTTTATTGCGGGAAAATCTACCAAATAGGTCAAGAAACAGTAACTGTTTCTTAGAACAGCATAAGCAGCGAAAAAATAATTTTTACAGAAGAAGGATAGCATAGTTTTTTATCACACTCTAACTTACCAGCCAGCCTGGTGTTTTCATTTAAGAACCTTATTTAACGGGCTGCTGCCTTTTATTCGTCTGTAAATCTTGTGCGCATGAAATTGTTTTACCAGCCATGGGCTAATTTTATATATTTTATTGATAGCTTTTGCCTGTATTCAAGACAAAGGCTTGCTTCTCAAACCTTGTTATCAGCCTTTAAATATGCCCTTACTCTCTTGCTGGTTGCAGTCATTAGCTTAAATGGATGGGGGCAAACCAACCCCGCAGCCTTTGATCTGTCTGTAGGCAATTTTTCATTCACCACTCAAACAGCCACAAACACAGTTTACCCTACAAACATGCAGGGCTGGACGACGGGAACTAATAATTTAGTAGGAATAACCACAGCTGCTCCTGGGGCTGACCAGGCTTTGATAGCCAGTGGAACTGCCGCTACTTCCGGTTTATCCAACCTTGGCGCAAATGGTTTTAATTTGTTGGTAACGGGAGCTATTCCACAGGTTGGGGAAATTGCAGTGGCGTTAAATACTACAGGCCGAACCTCTATTCTTGTTACGTGGACCGCCGCCGATCAAACCACTGGAGCTACGAGGCAGATGAATATGACGCTTCAATACAGGATTGGAACGTCCGGAGTTTTTACCACTGTGGCAAGCAGCACTTACACAACCAGTAATTCTTCACAGGCAGCCGGATCCACTTTTACAAATATTTCGCTGCCCGGCGCTTGTGATAATCAACCCGTAGTGCAAATAAGGTGGGTTACCTATGAATCTGCCGCACAATCGGGAGGAAGAGACGCCATCCGGTTAGATGATATCACCGTATCGTCTTCCTCGATGTCCACCAATTACTACTGGAACGGTTCCAATGCTTCTGTATTAAATGGCAACTGGGATAATGCAGCCACTAACTGGACCTCCCCAACAGCTACCGCAACTCCTAATATCGCCTGGCCATCTACTGGAACAAACAATGCTAATTTTAACGGCGCAGGTGGTGGCATAGTTACTTTGACGGGAGCTATTGCCATTACACCCAGCGTTATCAATATCGGCAGCAATGCTTATACTTTTGCAGCGCCAGCAAGCACAGTTACTTCCCTGGGAGGTACTATTGGTTTAAATGCTAATACGCTTACCCTGGCACCTGCCGCTGGCGGTTCAATAGCCCTTAGTGGAATAATTAATGGTACGGGCAGCATCACTCAAAATGGCGCGGGCACGACTACGCTTAGCGGAGTCAATACTTATTCAGGGTCAACTAACATTAGCCAGGGCACTCTTTCTGCAGCAACAATAGTAGTAGCGGCAGGGGCCAGCAACCTGGGCAATGCTGCCAGTGCTGTAACATTAGGAAGTGTCGGCACTTCAGGCACACTGAGCTATACAGGCGCCGCCACCACATATACCCGTGGATTTTCCGTCGCAGCAGGCGGAGGTGGCATCACAAATACTTCAGGCAATCTGCTTACAATTGCCACAGGCGGCATTGTAAACGGTGGAGCGCTTAATTTTTCCAATACCGGAGCAGGAGGCACCACTGTCAGCAGCATTATTTCTAGCACAGGTTCCGTAACCGTAAACAATACAGGGGCCGGAATCACCATTTTTTCTGGTGCGAACACTTATAGTAGCGGTACTACTATTAATGCCGGTAAGCTGCAAATGGGAGCAGCCAACTCAATGCCTTCAGTAGGAGCCGTCAGCCTTGCTAATGTTTCAGGCGCTATTTTCGATCTTAATGGGAATAGTCAAACAATTGCTTCATTATCGGGTGGTGGTACTACCGGCGGCAATGTTACCCTCGGCAGTGCCACGCTTACCGTAAACGGAAGCAGTTCTACCAGTTATGATGGTGTTATCAGCGGAACAGGCGCTTTATTAAAAAGCGGTAGCAGTATGCTAACCCTAACCAATGCCACAAACAGCTATACAGGTACTACCACCATTACCGGTGGCGAACTGCGGCTGAACCCTGTATCCACACCGGCTTCAATGGCTACCCAGGTAGTAATGAATGGTGGCACCTTATCCACCACAGGAATAGCAAATAACAGTACTATTATCACCAATTCATCCACTTTAAAGCTTTCAGTCAGCTCCACTTTGGCATTGGATGCCTCTTATGGACACCAGTTAAAATTTGCTGCCAGTAATGCGGTGGCTTGGACAGGCGTGCTTACTATTACTGGCTGGCAGGGAGCTTATGATGGCACTACCGGTACAATGGGCCGGTTATTTGTTGGCACTAACACGTCGGGATTGACTGGTGCCCAGTTATTACAGATTCAATTCTTTGACGGCAGTTCTTATTATCCGGCTACGATTATTACCGGAGGTGAGGTAGTGGCAACACAGGGAACTATAACGACTGGTACCGCGACTTATGGACCTTTTTGCAATAGCACCAATAACAATCTCAGTGTTAGTTACACTACATTGGGAACATTTCTCGGAAGTTTTTATGTACAGATCTCTGATGCTTCGGGTTTATTTCCTGCCGATGTTGTCACCAATATCATTAGTGCAGCAGGTACTTCCCCTATTACAGCAACCATCCCCTCGGGGCAGCCAACCGGAACAGGCTATAGGGTAAGAGTGGTAAATAGCAGCCCACCCACACAAAGCAGCAACGATAATGGCAACAATATTATAGTTTACAGCTCAGCTCCTGCTACGCCTGGTACTATTACCGAACCGGGTACAGTCCCTTGTGCATTAAGTACGGGAAACAGTTATAGTATTTCTCCAGTAGCAAATGCTACTTCATACTTATGGGGCACCACAGGCACTGGCTGGAGCGCAAGCGGAACCGGTCTAACCGGCACAGTGACGGTAGGCAGCGTTGCAGGCACAGTAACCGTCGCTGCAAGCAATATTTGTGGTACAAGTCCTGCACAAACTACAGCCAGCATTACACCCGGCACAGTTCCTGGCACACCAACCTTTACAGCTACCACCAGTACTAATAATGTCGTATCTCCAATTATCGGTGGCACTACCTATACTTACCAGGTTACCAGCACTGGCGCTACAGGTTTTGTATGGTCAGTTTCAGGACTTACAGGCTGGAGCATCACAGCCGGTACAGGAACTTCTACGATTACTGTTACCATAGGCTCGGGCAGTGGAAATGTGACTGTTTACGCTACCAACGGTTGCGGTAACAGCGGTTTACCAGTAAATTTTGCAGTGACACCCACAGTTGGAACATTCTATTCGCAAGCTGGTGGTAACCCGGCTACGCTTACTAACTGGAATTCTGTAAGAGGTGGCGGTGGTTTTACTCCCGGCTCAACAACAGCGGGAAATTTTGTCATCCAGAATGGGCACAATATGACTACCACCGGAACGATCACTTTCGGTCAATCGGGTACTTTCCTGCAAATAGAAAGTGGTGGCACTCTTACTGCTAACAGCGCTGTGACAGTGCCTGCCGGAGCTACTTTTAAGCTGGATGATGGTGGAACATATATCCATAATAATACGGGCACATTGGCAACCACCATTTTTGCTGGTACAGAACAGTTTGGCGCAGCCAGCACTTTTGAAATCCAAAGATGGGAAACGCTGACAACCTCAATTACACCTGCCAGTCTTACTGCATCTATAACAGCAGGAGGAAATAACTATTATTATGGCAATCTGAATATAAATTATACGACACTTGGTACAGGTAAATTGTCTCCCGCATTTACAGGGAATGTTTATTTATGTGCAGGATCGTTGAGTATAAACAGCACGGGAACTTATGTTGCTCCTCCCACCTTTGCCGGCACGTACGGTACATCAGGAGCCATTCTCTTTTCTACGGCTGCTGCAGGAGCTAATATTTATGTATTGGGGAATTATTCACAAATAAATAGCACTTATGTAAATTTTAATAACAACGCGTCGCAAACTACAAGCAGCACAATACTTTATCTAAGCGGAAATTATACCATTGGCAATGCAGCCCTTGATAATACTGGGGCAAAGTTTGCTGCGATAGTTTTTAATAAAGCCAGCGCAACTCAAACTGTTAATGTGTCGACCTCTGCATATCACTATTATGTCAACTTCACAGCTGGTACAGGGACCAGTACCAATACGGTTCAATTAAGTACTAATTCTTTATCGGGGACTTTAGCACAGCTAAGTATCCTTACGGTTGCTGCCAGTGCTACCTTCGACATGAATGCCTTAAATTTAAAGCTGGATGGAGCATCAGCAGGTACATTAACGGTGAATGGAACGCTTCTTGGAAGCACTGGTATAATGACAGCTAATCTTACGGGCTATATAGTTACTGTTTCTTCTACCGGTACTTTCAAAACAAAAAATACGAGCGGTTTTTCCGGTGGCGCGTCTACGGCTATCAGCAGCACTAATACTCCAACTGTTACCTTAAGCTCCGGTTCCACTGTTGAATACAATGGAACTGCTGCCAGCCAGGTACTTACGGGAGCAAATAATTATTCGAATCTCGTACTAAACAATAGTCTCGGCTACACTATGACCGCAGATGCCACTGTTACTGCTAACCTTGCACTTACCCAGGGAAAAGTAGTAACAGGTGCTTATAAGATGATCAGCACGAGTGGCACAGTAAATGGAGCAGCTTCTACCAGCCTTCCACTTAGCGGGCTGACAAGTTACATCAATGGGAAGATGCAAATGCCTTTTGCCGCAGGCACTTTATCACAAATATTCCCTATTGGAGATGCTTCTGCATATGCTCCTGTGTCATTGACCCTTGCAAGTGTAAGTTCTGCAGGAGGAATAATAGCCAGCACTACAAACACAGCACAGGCAAATTTCGCTACCGCACAGATCGACCAGGCCAAATATGTAAAACGTACGTGGACACTTGCCAATAATGGAACAGCCTTTACTACTTTCAGCGGAACATTCAATTTTGTAACCGGTGATATACAGAGCGGTGCAAACACAGCCAATTTTATAGGTGGTGTTTACAGCGGTAGCTGGACATACCCTGCGGTGGGCACAAAAACAGGTACCAGCACTCAACTTACAGGATGTACAATTTTATCTGATTACATGGTGGGTGAACAACCTCCAACCTGTACGTCTCCCGATGCCGTGGCATTTGTAACCCAGCCTTCTAACGTAGTTCAGGATGCAACTATGAGTACAGTAGTTGTAAAAGTGTATTGCTCGGCAACAGGAGTACTGGCAAATGCTTACAATGGATTAGTTACTATTAAAGCGCCTGGTGGTGCTGGAGGCTGTGGCCTCAATGGCAGCACAGGGTTTACCGCTACAGCAGTAAACGGTATAGCTACATTCAACAACCTTGTGTTTACACGCAGCGTTCAAACTGGTATTACTGTTACTGCATCTGCTGCATCTGTAGCTGGTACAGCTACAAGCAATACTTTTAATGTTACAGTACCTGCAGGGTCACCTACCTCGGCTGTTATTGCTAAAGAAAATTTTGACGCGGCTACTACATGGACGTATGTGACGGGCACGCCAAGTTATACCGGCAGCGGCAGCGGAGCTGATTTGGTCAGTATAAAAACATTTAGCGGCAACAAGGCGCTTACAAAATCATACACTACAGATAATGCCGCTGACGAAAAAAGAAGCACCAACACGATTACGTTCGCTAACTATACGTGGGCGGCTGCTACTTATGACTATGCTACTTTCAAATTCACTTTAGGTTCTTTAGGCGCTGCAGATGGCTGCGTCAGCAACTGTATTAGTGGTGGCGGCGCCGATGGAGTTGACAATATGTTTATTGAAATAAGCCTTGATGGAGGCACTGTATGGAGCAAACTTTTGACTATAAATGGAAACAACGATTACCTATTGCCCTTCCAGGTTGGAACTGTGACTTCGCTTGCCAATGGTGCCAATGTAACCTATACAAAGCCCAGCGCTCTCAGCACTTTTAAAGTGCAATTACCAAGTAGTGCTACGCAGTTCAGATTTCGTATGACGGCAACAAATAACCGCACCAATGAAAACTGGGCGATTGACAGCATCACATTAATTGGCACACAAATTCCAATAGGTTCGCCAAGCCCTTTACCGACAGTTACCAGTAGCTCTATAACAGACTGCCCAAATGCCGGCAAAACAATCTCTGTAGTAACATCCAATACTACTGGTGCCGTTACTTATGCCTGGACGCCTGCTACTTATATAAGCAACACAACTGTTCCCAATCCTACTGTCAATCCACCATCCACTACGGTATATAATGTAACAGTAACGGATGCGGATTTGTGTACAGGAACAGGCTCGGTAACAGTAAACATACCGTCAGGTGCTGCCGGTACATGGACAGGCAACGTAAGTATTGACTGGTTCGATTGCCTGAACTGGGCAAATGGGATAGTTCCTGATAATACGGTAAATGTAAGTATACTCAACAGCGCCGTTAACCTTGCTGATATTGACTCACTTTCGCCATACGCATCAGCTTTTAGTTATATGGCAAATTCAAACAATATTACTATTGATAACAAGACACTAAAACTTGAAGACGGCGCCGTTTTAAATACAAACGGAAATCTCGTTATTCAAAACAGCGGCTTAACCGATATGACAAACGGCGGCAAGATTAACCTGAAGGGCAATTGGACAAATACAGTTGGCACTGCCGGCTTTACAGAAGGTATTGGCACTGTGAATATGATCGGCACAGCATCTCTGCAAACAACCAATACAAATGGTATTGGCGGTGAAGGATTTTATAACCTTACAATCAATAATGCCAATGGTGTAACCCTAAGTAAAGATGCCTCCGTTGCAAATACATTTACACTTACCAATGGTATTGTTAATACTACGGCTGCCCCTAATGGATTGCTTACATTGGGAACAGCCGCTTTGGTGGCAGGTTCTCCCGGTACCAGCTCATTTGTAAATGGCCCGATGGCTAAAAACACAAATACTGCTGTAGAGTTTGAGTTCCCTGTTGGAAAGACTTCTGCTTCTATTAAATACAGACCTACTGGCATAGTGCCCTCCACAACCACCGCAACAACATATACCGCAGAGTATATGCCAGGTTCTCCTGTTCCTTATTATTATAATATTTTGAGTCCATATCTCTTTGGTGTTCAAAATAATGAATATTGGCAGGTAGACCGGAGCGCAGGCGGTTCTCCGGCCAGGGTTAAAATAAATTATATATACCCCGGTACCGGGCCCACAAACTGGGCTCCTATTGACCCATGTTCGGATTGCGCTGTGGGTGTAGTACATTTAAATTCTGCCGACTATTGGGAGCTTACTGCTGCTGCTGGAAATTTTAATGCTTCAATACCTGAAGCGAGGCTATATACCAGTAATGGTGTTATTTACTCTACTGTGTGGAATAATTTCAGTCCTTTTACGGCTGGTTATGGTGCGAGTAGTGTTTTACCAGTGGTGCTGTTAACCTTCGATGCAATCCTGAAGAATACAGAAGGAATTTTGCATTGGACAATCGCCAATGATAAATACCTTGCTTCATTTGAAGTTCAATACAGTAAAGATGCAGTCAATTTTGTATCGCTGGGAAATGTAAAAGTCAATGGAACTGGCATATACAATTTCACTCATCCCAGCTTGCTCAGTGGTTCTCATTATTACCGCATACTGGTAAAGCAAAAAACCGGCAACAGCTTTTTAAGTGCTGTTAAAGTATTAACTCTTGACAAAATGACTACGCAGATCACGCAGGTTATTCATAAGCAAGGTGGCAGTGTTGTAACCCCTCATATATATTCTGCTGTATCTCAAAAAGCAGGTGTTACAATTATTGATGCAGGTGGTCGTTTGATAGGTTCTCAAACAACCATGCTTCGCCGGGGAGATAACGAGTGGAACATAAGCCTGCCAACCCTTGCTGCTGGTATTTATTTCCTTACAGTAACAACAGATGATGGATTAAGACAGACAGAAAAGTGGATCAAATAGAATAAGTTTTGGTTAAAAAATCCGGTTTACTATCCCGATTTTTCCATTTTCACTTCCAGTTTTGTATCACCCTTATCTACTACTTCCACTAAAATTTCCATTGTAACCAATTCTTCTTTAGAATAACGCAGCATATACCTGCCAACAGGCAGCGACTGCGTTGTATAGCTGCCATCGGCCCTGGTGGTCGCATCATCATTTAGCTTCCATCCACTATATGCCCTTTATGCCACGCATAGGCGAACCATCGGCACTGCGAATTCCGGAGTTAAAGAATTAAACCTGGAGAAAACACCGCAAACACACCGGACGAAAAAGAATGAATATTCATAGTTATGAAGGACATCTAAATTAAAAAGCCTTCATACCATAACAGTCTAAAGAAGCGATCGATTTCATAGTCATAATCTATAATTGAAAACAACATTGCATATTTTGACAAAAAACATTATATAAACTATAATTTTTATAGTGCATAAATTGTTGGAAAAGAAATCGGCTGTACATTTGCACTTTCCAATTCTTTTTTGAAAGTAACTATTTAACTGACGGGAACGTTTCCGGTAAAAAGTTACGATTTATTAAAGGTGGAAATGATGGCAGATCAGTCAAAACTTGACTATCTTTATTGCTAAGTATATATTTTGAATTTTTGGCTTGAGTATTGATTAAGAATTAATGTGTTCGAGCCTGTGGACCGCCCACTTTTAGCGGCACACTGCATCACTTACCAGCTAGGCTGGTGTTATACGGGAAAGCAAGCCAGCCGGACGAATTACCTACCCCTTGATCAATATTATTTGAATATAAAAAAACTTGTGCTGGAATGAAACTGTTTTACCCCTCGCCTTTAAGGCCTCTTTATAATAACTCTGCGAAAACCGTAAAAGCAATAACTACTTCCGTGCTCGGTTTTTTGGTATTTTTTTCAATGCTCCTTTCGGTTAATGTGCAAGGGGCAGTTGTATTAACAAATCCAATTACCGGAACTAATCCAGGCGTTACAAGTCCTTATACAACGGGGCAATCAACGCCTGCGGGGAACGTTACAGCTACTGGAATTAGCACCGGCCCAGGAATAGGCGGAACTAATGCAAATGACAGGTATAATGCCAATAATTGGAGTTTGGTAGGCATAGATTTGGGGGATTATTTCGAGTTTACCATTACCCCCAATTCTGGGTATAAATTAAGTTTTACAAATTTTCAATATACAGGACAGGCATCGGCAACCGGGCCTGTAAGTTTTGCATTCAGGTCAAACGCCAATTCCGATAATTATGTTACCAATATTGGCGCACCCAATGCAACGGGAACTACAATAAGTCTTGCCGGAGCTGCTTACCAAAACCTGACTTCTTCTATTACTTTCAGGTTCTATGCGTGGGGTGGCAGCAATGCAGCAGGGACTTATAGTATTAACGACTTTACATTCAATGGAACCGTAGTAGTTGGCACATCTGTGAACCTTTCGGTTGGAGCAGTTACGGGTTACGAAGCAACTACTACGGCAATTACAATAACGGCTACCGCTGGCGCACCTGTTGTAACTACTCAAACCGTAAATGTGGCAGTGACCGGTACAGGTATTACGGCAGGAGATTATACTCTCACACTTCCTGCTGGCGCCACCATTTCAATTACTGCTGGCAATACCACCGGAACAAAAACATTTACTGTGGTAAATGATGCTGCAATTGAAGGCACAGAGACTGCTATACTCACACTTAATACCCCTTCTTCAGGATTGGTATTAGGTAGTAGCATTTCACAAAACATCAGCATTGTTGATGACGATATTTTTTATGTAGATATAACTAATACTAATGCGCCCGCCGCCGGTAATATAGGTATCAATAGTACCAATCAGCTTTTATATGGATTTACCCTCACGCCAAACGGCTCCACAGATTTTACAGCGGTTAACATCGCAACATCGGGTGGCACCGGTCTCATCAACTTCAGGTTAATATATGATGCCAACGGTAATGGTGTGGCCGATGCGGGTGAATTGGCAGCACCGGTTGCCACTGTTCCCAGTCTTGCTAATCCTCTTGCGTTCTCAGGGTTTACACAAACTTTTTCCACTGCACGTGCCTATCTATTAGTGGCTGACGTGCCAGCGGGTGTAGCTCAAAACAGCACATTTACCGCGTCTATAAATGCCGCTGCAAGTGTAACCACAACTGCATTTGAAACGCTAACATCGGGTGCCGGTAATACTCAAACCTTTATAGCTATACCAAATATTACACTAGATGACAATGCACCACAAGTTGTGGCGGGCAATATCCAGCAGGGGGTTGAAAACAATATCTTTTCGACGTTTACGCTGCAAGAAAATAATGTAAACTCGACCACCCTTACCCAGGTTAGGGTAAATACCACAGGTAGCTATCGGAGTTCAGATATACAGGCATACGGGTTCAAACTCTGGTACAATACCACTAATAATTTCGCTACAGCAACCGTATTGGCCACCGCCAGCTCAGCCGGTGCTATCGGGGCGGGGGAAACCATTACGTTTAGTTCGCTGAGTCAGACTATTGCACAAAACACCACAAGGTATTTCTGGGTAACAGCCGATGTTGTTTCAACAGCGGTAATAGGCCGCACTATTAATGCAGCAGCTATTTTAAATACCTACCTGAGTTTCCCTATTGTCAATATAGTGGGGTCGTCGACTCCCGGGGGTACCCAAACCATTATAGCGCCGATCGTACCTGTTATTACACCAAACCATACCAACATAGCACAGGTGACCACCGGGAATATGTTATTCAGCACTACAAAGAATATCCTTTCCAATTTCAGGATAAGTGTTGCCGGTTTACCCGCCACGCTGCAGGATATGTCCTTTACAATCGGCGGTACTTTTACTACAGGTGATCTTACCAATATTCAACTGTACACGAACACTACCAATACCTTTCCGGCAGGTGCTGCACTCCAAACCATTCCTGCTTCGGGATTGGCAAGTGGCACAGTAATTAGTTTTACAGCACTTGTCCAAAGCTGTCCCATTGGCGATACCTATTTCTGGATAACTGCTGACGTAGCTGCTGGCGGTGTTGCTGTGAGCGGGCATACGGTAATAGTACCGGCATTAGCCAATAGTGCCTTTACTTTTAGCAGCGGTAATTTCAGCAGCAATACTATTGTTGCCGGTGGTACACAAACCATTACCGGACCTGCTACTAAGCTGGTGATCACTGCTGTTTCACCTGTTTCCCCTGTACAGGGTGGTGCGTTTAACCTTACCATACAGGCACAGGATGCCTGGGGCAGTGTTGCGGAAGTAACATCCGACACTTATATAACATTGACCCAAAGTGGTGGCTCGGGAGGCTTTACTTTTCCAAATGATCCCTCGCCGGCAGGCGTTATTTTAGCCGGTACTGGTACTGTTGTTGTTACAAATGGCTCTTATTCGGCGGCCGATTTAACAGGATTAATTGCCTCAGTAAATTCTGGAATGGCCTTAACTGCAAGTCCTTTGTTCAACATCACTTTTATTACAGGTCCCTCAGGTGCAAGTTCCAAATGGAATAATGCATCAGGAACTGGAACTAACTGGCTAAATGTTACCAGCAATTGGCTGCCAGTCAGCCCTTATCCCGGTATCAGCGGAGCAGCAACTTCCAACAATGATATAGCGCTTTTTGATAACCAGCCCATGGTAACCTCAGGAATTGGAGGAGTTGGTATTAATATGAATAGTCTCGGAACCCCCATTTTTAATGTCGGTGCTATCAACTTTACCAACAATTATAATTTTAACCATGCTAGCGGGAGTCCAACCTATGCACAAATAGGGAATAGCAGTACCAGTGTAGATGGCATATTATCACTTTGGGGCGCCAATACAACAGCCAATGCAGTTTCTTATCCTTCTCTTTTGATTGGCAATTTCATGAATACTTCGGGCACTTACGTGTTCCAGCTTCAGAATGGACAGAATTCAAATACTTCCCAATATTTAAAACTAAATATTGCTGCTGCGGGCACCATAGTTGCAGGCCCTGGCCGCATGATCAATTTAAATGTAGAAATACAGGGATCATCTGCAATCACTTTTACCGGCGGCGGTACTCTTACCTTAAATCCATTATTGCCAGACGGAGCAAGCCTATTAACAGGCATTCAAACCTCTAATACTTTCACTAGCCAGATTACTGTTGCCGGTATTGGGGCAAACAGCAGTATACTGAAAGTAGGTAATACAGGTGCGTTCAATAGTAACAACATCATTCTTGGCGCTGGTACCACATCTGGAATATTGCGCCTCAATGGTAACAGCGTTACGATCGGATCTCTAAGTACTAACGGTACCGGCACTGCTAACACGGTAGATAATGAGAGCAATACTCCTGCCACATTAACGTTGAACGGCCCGGCTGGCTCATACATATTTGCCGGTAGTATTAAAGATGCTACTACTACAGGAACTGGAGCTTTATCAATTACAAAAATTGGAACTTCTACCCTTCAATTAACAGGGGTTAGCACATACACCGGAACTACTACTGTAACAGCCGGTACCCTGCAATTAAATAATACTGCTGGTACTACGCTTCTTAGCACTAATAATGTTGTTGTTAATGGCGGTATTCTCAAGGTTTCCAAAAATCAAACCCTGAATGATATTACATTGACAAGTGGAACACTTACAGTAGATGCGGGCGTTACCTTAACGGTCAATGGAACCCTTACCTACGCTGCACCTACAGGTAGCATTACAGGCACAGGTACAATTGTCTATGGTGCATCTGGAAAGCTGGTTTATAGTCATACCTCGTTGCAAAATACTGGTATTGAGCTCCCTGTTGCTAACGGGCCATCCGATGTAAAAGTTAACAATGTTGGAGGAGTTTCTTTGTCAGCCAGCCGTACTTTGCCAGGTTCCCTTACACTTACCAACGGTGCTTTCAGGATAAATGGAAACACGTTAACATTAAATGGGACAGTAATTAACGGAGCCGGCACAATAAGCGGCGGTACTACTTCTAATCTTTCTATTACTGGCGTAGGTAGCATTTTAGGCTATTTGCCTTTTACTCCCGGTGCACAAACATTAAATAATCTTATTGTAAACCGCACCAGCAGTGGACTTGCTACACTTGGTAGCGACCTCAGTGTTTATGGTGTGTACACACCAACGGCAGGCGCCTTTGCTATTGGAACCAACAATGAGCTCACTTTGAGAGGAACAATCGATGGTACAGCTGGTAATACCGGTACCCTAAGCGGTAGTGCTACCAGCGAGCTGGTCATAGCGGGTACTGCAGGCGGCAATATCGGTACGCTTACATTTACAACCGGGGCACAAACATTACTGAACCTCACTATGAACAGGACTCCTGCTGCAACGGGTGCAGCGGTACTTGGCACACCGTTATCGGTAAGTGGGGTGCTCACCCTTACAAACGGTGTTATTACAACTACCACAACAAACCTGCTTACCATTTCCAACCCGCTTGTTACAGGCTTATCGGGAGGTTCTTCTAATTCTTATATAAATGGTCCGCTACGGCGTGCAATGGGTACAGCCAATGCATCAACAGCCACTTATTTTGCCGCCTCAGAGTATATATTCCCTGTAGGCAAGAGTACGGCGCCAATACCATACCGCCCTGCTTCAGTATATCCAACATCACTTCCAGGGGGTGCTGAAACTTTCCAGGCGGAGTATAAAACTGGTATTTATTCCACCACGTACCTTGGCAATTTACTCGGAGGCCGTGCCGATGAGTACTGGCAGATTGATAAAGTGACATCCGCTTCGGCTTCTTCTGCTGCACGTATCAAGCTCAATTATATCTATTCCGGCACGTTGACAGACTGGACTCCCAATACTACTTTGCCTCCTTATAATGCAAACATAACAGTAGCGCATGATCCCGGACCCTCGGGTAATTGGTACGACCAAGGCTACCCCAGGTCTGTGCTTACTTATAGCTCTGTTGCGCCATTTGCTGAAGTTGCTTCCTGGAAAGATGCTACAGCCCAGCTATGGACATCCCCGCTTACAGCATTTACCCCCTTTGAAATTGGTTATAACCTTAACACCATACTTCCTGTCACTTTGCTAACCTTTACAGGAACTCTTCAGAACAGCGATGGAAAACTGAGCTGGACCGTAGCAAATAGCAAGGATCTTTCAGGATTTGAGTTACAGCACAGTACTGACAGCCGCAGTTTTAATAAACTGGCTGATATAGCCAGCAATGGCAATACAGCATTCAGCTTCCTGCATACCAAATTGCAGGCAGGAACACATTACTACCGACTGCTGATAAAAGAAAAGAACGGCAAAACATCTTACAGCCAAACTGTGCTTCTTACAATTGGCAAGGTTCGTACTTATATAGCAGGCCTCAAACAAACAGTGGTACAGGGTGATCTTGTTGCGCTGGTTTACTCCGCTTCCAACCAGCAGGCACGGGCTACTATAACTGATGTTCTTGGCAGGCAGATCGTTTCACAAAAAACTGATCTCTTTACAGGAAGCAATCAATGGAAGTTCAATAGTCAGGCGCTGGCTAAAGGGATGTATTTCATCAACATTATTACAAATGATGGAGTAAAAGGAACGCTGCGGTTTTTAAAAGAATAGCACCATATAAAGTCAATAATAAAAAATCCGGGAACGTTCCCGGATTTTTTGCTTTTTTAAACTATTTTTGTAATTCACACTAAAAACCTGTTTAAATCTTGTGGGAAAACTTAAGCATAACTTGTTCAAAAACAAGTTTATTTAAATAATACTCAAAAAAATACAATTCAAAACACCCGTAATTGGAGCAAATGTTTGTTAAAACACAAAAATGTTAATACATTCACGTGTTTTTTAGTAAGACTAAAATTGACATTATTACCCTACGTTCACCGGACCGGATATGAAAATTATACTCAAACAAGTAAAAATTGAGTTGTAAGTGTCTTATCTAAAAGTTTTCTTACCCAGGCTTGCCTCTTTATCTAAAAGCGGTAGATAATTAAGCCATGGAGATTTAAATGGTTGCTCTTAACACGCAATTTTACATCATTAATAAATTCCTCTGCATGACACCCTTTTTACCTACGAAAAATCAAAAGACTCTTTCGGTTTCCGACTCCATTTGTGCAAACAAGTGCAGCTTTCTAACTGCCTTAGGTAAAGCAACCATTATGCCAGTATTTCTGCTGGCAGCATTGGCTTCAGCAATAACAGGCTTTAGCCAAACAGCAATCATTAATGCAAACGGCGTAAACTTTAATGTTCCCGCTGGTGTTACCTGTGTGCAGGTGGAAGCCTGGGGTGGCGGCGGCGGTGGTGGTGGTGTAACCGGTGCTTTCGGCAGCAATAGAGCTGGGGGTGGTGGCGGTGGTGGTGCTTATGTAAGAAATACAACTGTAGCTGTTACTTCAGGTGCTACAGTAATTGTAACAATTGGTGCCGGTGGTACTGCTGCTGTTAGCGCTGCCGGTGGTGCTGGTGGAACAACAACCTTTGCTTCGGCCATACCGGTAAATGCGCCTGGTGGCGGTGGTGGCGGCCTTGCAAATAGTGCCGGCACTGCAAATGGCACGAGCGGTGCTGGTGGCGTAGGAACTCAAAACGGTGGTGCTGGTGGTGCTGGTGTTTCAGGAACTGCTGGTGGCGGTGGTGCTGGTGGTGCCGGAAGTACAGGTAATGGAGGAAATGGGAACATTCCCGCGGCAGGAAATGCGGGAGCTGCTGGTGCAGGTGGTGGCGGAATTGGTGGTGCCGGTATAATCGGCACAGGCAATGGAAGTAATGGAACACAGCCTGGCGGCGGCGGTGGTGGTGGTCGTAGTACTAATGCCACCAATAGACAAGGAGGCACTGGAGGCGCAGGCAGAGTAATTGTTACATGGCCCAAAGTAACTGTTGCACCGGCTTCCTTAAGCGCAATATGCCAGGGAGGAACTTCAGCTTCTTTAACTGCAACACTAAGCGGCCTTGCTACTGGTGTTGTCTGGACCGATGGTGGTGTGGGTGGTACCTTTAGCCCCAGCGCTACTTCTTTGACTGTAACATGGACTCCTCCTGGACCTTATAGCGGTACAGCTACTTTAACAGCAACTCCCAGTACTGCTACCTGTGGCATTACTGGTGAAACAGCATCAAGAACCCAGGTAGTAACGGCTCAACCTTCTGCAACCATTTCTTATACGCTTGCCGGAAATCCTTTCTGTAAATCATTTGCGGGAGCAGCATCTGTAACCCGTACCGGTACAGCAGGCGGCACTTATACAGCAGCACCAGCAGGGCTAACAATTAATGCTGGGAATGGTGATATTACGCCATCAACAAGTACGGCAGGCACTTATACAGTTACATATACAATAGCTGCGGCTGGCGGTTGTACTATATATCAAACAACTGCATCAGTAACAATCACAGCACTTCCGACAATATCTTACGCCGGAAGTCCTTTCTGTACTTCTGTTACATCAGCACAGCCTGTTACGCAAACTCCCATCGGATATACCGGGCTATATTCTGCTGTATTGGGCCTTACGCTTGATCCTTCAACCGGAGACATTACACCTTCAACAAGTGCCTCCGGTGGATATTCAGTTACTTATACTTATGGAGCTTATAACGGCTGTGCTGCTGGCTCTACTAACACACCTGTTACCATTACAGATGCACCCACTCCTTCGGTAGCGGGCGGCAATCAAAATATTTGCGGTAATGCTACCGCTACTTTAGCAGCAAACACCCCGGTAATAGGAACAGGAACATGGTCTGTATCAAGCGGGCCAAGCACTTTATCGACTCAGTTCAACAATACTGCGGATCCGGCAGCAATATTCACGCCTGCCGGTGGAGAAGGAACCTATACACTCGTTTGGACAATTGCAAACGGAACCTGCACCTCAGCATCCAGCCTGCAGGTAGTAGTAAGTGCACCAACTGTTACTAATACGGCCGTTACAATATGCAGTCTTTCTAACACAAATATTACTTTAACAGCATCAGAAGCCAGCACTTTTACATGGGGAATTGGTACCATTACAGGTCTTATCACCGGCGCCAATCCAGGGTCGGGTCCAACCATCAGTGATGTACTAACCAATCCAAGCAATTCTGCTGCCGGTTCGGTAGTATATAATGTTATAGCCACTTCTAATGCGACTGGCTGCGCTGGACCATCGTTTGCCCTTACTGTTACAGTAAACCCAACGCCTACTATCACTAACGGACCTACGTTTAGTGCCTGCAGCGGTTCTCCGGCGAGTTTAACCTTTACAGCAAGTGCGGCAAGCACATTTAACTGGACAATTGGAACTATTACAGGTGGGATCACAGGCGCATCTGCCGGAGGGCCTGCCAATCCTATGAACCAGATATTGACAAATCCTGCTTCGACAGCGGGAAGTGTAGAATATATTGTTACCCCTACAGGTTCTGCCGTAGGCTTATGTCCCGGGGTTCCTTCTACTATTACAGTTACTGTAAATCCAAAACCAGCGCTCGGTAATTATACGGCAACTGTTTGTGGCGGCGCTGCTACTGGTACATTTGGTGTAACACCTGTAGATGGAAATCCTACAGTAGCCACTATTGTTCCCGCAGGCACTCAATATATCTGGTCAAATCCTGTATACAGTCCGCTTGGTTCAATTAGCGGCGGCAGCGCACAAGCGGTTCCTCAAAGCTCAATTAGCCAAACGCTTACCAATACAACAAATGGGGTTGCCACTGCTACTTACACGGTAACACCAATTGGACCAAATTGTACCGGGGCGACATTTACAGTAACGGTTACTGTAAATCCTACGCCGGTGATCTTCAACTATACACCAACAGCAATTTGCAGCGGTAACAGCTTTAGCACAACTCCAACTAACGGAAGCCCTGCAGCAACGACAATTGTTCCAGCCGGTACTCAATATACCTGGGGCATTCCATCGGTAAGCCCAACAGCAGGCAGCCTTAACGGAACAGCACAGGTAAGCCCTGTTTCGGCTCCAATAAATCAGGCACTTACCAATACAACAAATGTGCAGCAAACAGCTACTTATACAGTTACTCCGGCAACCGCTTCCTGTACCGGAAATACATTTACGATAGCTGTGCCGGTTAATCCAAGACCCGCACTTGCTGCTTATACTATTTCTCCCGATATATGCAGCGGCACAGCCTTCTCGCTTACACCTGTTAATGGAAATCCAACTGCAGCAACCATAGTGCCAGCAGGTACGCAGTACACATGGACCGTACCATCACAGCCCGCAAGCCTGAATGGAACAGCGCAGGTTGCTCCAGTAACTGCTCCATTCGGCCAAACGCTTACCAATTCCAGCAATACACAGCAGTCCGCAATATATACTGTAACGCCAACGGCGGGTTCTTGTTCCGGTCCTACATTCGGTGTAACGGTAAATGTGAATCCAAAGCCAGTGATAGCCAATTATACAGCTACGGTTTGTAGTGGTGGAGCCGCATTTAGTGTTACGCCGGCTAATGGTGTACCGACAGCTGCTACTATAGTACCAGCAGGTACTACATACACATGGACTGTAGCAAGTATTTTACCAAATCCAGGCAGTGTTAATGCAACCGCCCAGGCTACACCACAGACTTCCATAAGCCAACCTCTTACGAGTACTTCGAATGCTACGCAAACAGTTACTTATACTGTAACCCCCGCAGGCCCTAATTGTAATGGCTCTACTTTTACAGTAACAGTAACGGTAAATCCAACACCTGCATTAGGTAACTACAGCCCCTCTGCTGTTTGCGGAGGAACTGCCTTTATAACAAACATTGCAAATGGTATTCCTACAGCCGCAACTATAGTTCCTGCCGGTACTACTTACGATTGGGGAGTACCGACCTATGGTGGAGCTGGCACTGTATCGGGTGGTACTGCACAAACAGGCCAGGCATCTATCAGCCAAACCCTTACTAATACGGCACCATCTGTTGCGGCTGGTACCGCTACTTATACTGTTACTCCAACAGCGGGAACCTGTTCCGGTAGTACCTTTACCGTAACGGCCACAATCAATCCAACTCCTGCGCCACCACCCGTTCCGGTTGCCAGCCCCAACCCTGGTTGTGGCGCCAGTACTATAGCAGCGCTTAGTGCTCCTCCAGTCAATGTTACATATCACTGGCAGGGTAGCAACAGTGCCAGCACTGTTACCAATGTTCCCTCCGCGGCTCTTTCAAATGCCACCACTAATACATTTGCTATTAGTTCGACCAACACCTATTATGTGAGGGCACGTTTGAGTACCCCGGCTGTCTGTTGGTCCACAGCTACTAACACAGGAGTTGTAACAATTAATCCTGCACCAGTTGCTGTAGCAGGCGCTAATATGAATACATGTTCTGCGAGTGGTGCTGTAGCTATTTATACAGGTTCAAGTGGCACCGGTACCCTGGCATGGAGCACAAGTGGTACAGGCACATTTGCTAATAATACCAGCGCTCAGGCAACCACCGCCACCACGTACACACCAAGTGCAGCAGATATTTCTGCAGGTAGTGTAACAATTACTTTAACTGCAACAAACGCACCCTGTACACCTGCTACTTCTTCTAAAACACTAACGATAACCCCCAGTATATTAAGATTTGTTACGTCGCCTCCGGCCACTATAGGCCAAGACAATACAATGGGTATTATACAGGTAGAATCGTATTGCAATGCTACAACCAGCCGCGATGTAAATTATAATGGCTCTATCAACCTTACAGCCTATAATGGTTGTGGTTATAATGGTATTAGCGGTCAAACTTCTTCAGCTGTTGCCGGTCTTGCAAGTTTCAATTCTATCATATTCACCCGGAGTCCGCAAACTGCCGTGCAGTTGCAGGCAGCAGCAACAGGCTTTACTTCTATCCTGAGCACTGCGTTTGATGTGACATCTCCCGGGGGATCGCCTATTACTGTAGATACTTGTGATGAAACATTTGAACCCGGACCTAAGCCCTGGGCATGGGTTGCCGGACCTGCAGTATATACCGGTTCTGGTGGTACTAACAATGGGGATTATACAAATATCAAAACCCTCGCTGGTAATAAAACGCTTGTAAAGTCTTACACAGCAGATAATGGAAATTGCCAGATAGAAGGCACCAATACTGTCACGTTTGCCAATAAAGTAATTCCCCCTGTTTATACGTCCGCAGTATTTACTTTCCAGGTAGCTGCATTAACTGATGCTTCTGCTGCCCAAAGCGGACCATGGGTTTGTGGTTTGCCTTTTGTTACTGTTCCATTCGCAGGTGTAGATCCCAGTGAAAATATGACGATTCAAACAAGCCTCGATGGAGGTGCGACCTGGAACAACCTGCTTACATATACTATAAGCGTTGACAATTATCTTTTCCCATTCTCTGCCGCTAATACGCCTTTAGCATACAATGCCAATGCGGCTTATACTAATCCCACAACGAAAAGTAAATTCACCGTTACACTTCCTACAGGAACCACCCAGTTTATGTTCCGGATGACGGCAAAAAGTAACCGACCAAGCGAAAACTGGGCAATAGATAATATAAAGCTCACACTTACAAGACCGGGGCCGACAAGTAGTGGAAAAGCTCTCCCAGTGGCTATAGGTTCTTCGTTGGTTGCCTGCCCAAGTGCAAACAGTACTCTATCGCTGGCAGTGTCGAATATTGTGGGTGCCAGCCCGGCATGGCCTACCTATCTCTGGTCTCCCAATACAAACCTTAGCAGTACAACATCGCCTACTCCTATTGCCAACCCGGCAGCTACCACCACTTATACTGGTATTGTTACTGACCAGGATAATTGTAAGGACACCGCTACTGTTGATATTACTGTACCCTCCGGGTCACCGGGTATATGGACCGGCTGGGTAAATAACGACTGGTTCCAATGCCTCAACTGGCAGAATGGTGTAGTGCCGGATAATACCGTGAATGTGACTATCCCTTCCGTTGTTAATCTTGCAGATATAAATCCAGCCTCACCCTTTGCGACACCGTTTGCCGGTATTGCGAGCTCGAAAAATATAGACATTTACGACTCGTTGTATCTTGCTCAGAATGCTGTACTTAATGTAAGTGGGAATGTTACCATACAAAACACTGGCAAGATAGACATGACGGAAGGTGGTTTGGGCGCAATTTCCAACACTATTAATATCACGGGATCGGCAGGTTCGCCGGGTAACTGGTCAAATCTCCATGGAACAGCAGGATTTAATTCTGGCTATGGTAAAGTAAACCTGGCAAGTACATTCGGTGCTCAAACTGTTAGTACAGTTGGCGCTAATGAAACCTTCTATGATCTTACCGTAAACAATAGTAGTGGTGTCACATTAGCAAACGATGCAATTGTTACCCATACACTTACGCTTACCGATGGCATTGTTAACACAACTCCTTTAGCAGGTGGTTTACTTACTCTTGATGTAGCTGCAACTAATCCAGTTGCGGGCTCTCCGGGTAACAGTTCATTTATTAATGGTAAGATGGCGAAAAACACAAATACAACAGTTGAGTTTGAATTTCCTGTTGGGAAAAGCGCTTCTGCAATACCTTACAAGTACAGGCCTTGCTCTATAGAGCCATCCACGACCAATGCCACTACTTACACTTCCGAATACATGCCAGGGTCTAATGTTCCTTTCTGGACCCAATTCCTTACTCCGCTTGGTCTTGTTAACACAGAATATTGGCAGATTGACCGTAGCACCGCAGGCACGCCATCTCCTGCACGCATAAAATTGAATTATATAAATCCAGGCACAGGCTTCCCCAATTGGTCACTGATCGACCCATGTGCAACCTGTAATGTTGCTGTAGTGCACTTGGGTGCATCCAACTATTGGGACTTCACTGGCTTACCGGGCAGCTTTAGCAATTTTGCTCCTTATATTGAAGCACGTTCCGCCGCCAGCAATGGACCTGTATATTCAAAGATTTGGAATACTTTTAGTCCATTTGGTATTGGGTACGATTACCAGGAAGTATTGCCTGTCCAACTATTGCAATTTGACGGACGCTTAGTAAATACTGACGGCAGTCTAAACTGGAAAATTGCCAATGCAAAAGAACTTGGCGGTTTTGAATTGCAATACAGCAAGAACGGAGCTCAATTTAATAAGCTGGCTGACATAGCTTCGAATGGAGGATTGTCTTATGGATACACACATAGCCAGTTAACAACGGGCACTCATTATTATCGTCTGCTTGTAAAAGAAAAGAGCGGCAAAACTTCTTATAGCCAGGTAGTGCTGCTTACGCTTGGAAAAGTTCATACCTATGTTGTGGGCTTAAAACAGACACCTGTAAGGAGTGAAGTAGTACCAATCATCTACTCTGCCTCTAACCAGATAGTACGGGCAACTATTACAGATGTGCTGGGAAGACAGTTAGTTTCTCAAAAGGGCGACCTGCAAACAGGCAGCAACCAATGGAGGATCAATACTCAAAACCTTGCACAGGGTGTTTATTTCATCAGCATATTTACCAATGATGGCGTGAAAGAAACAATCCAGTTTATAAAAGAATAAAGGATGATGATAAGAACCAGGAAAGTCCGGGGGCGAATGTCTCCGGATTTTTTTGTGGCAAATGTTATCAAAACGCCCTACGCTTCTGTGGATAAATGAAAGTATAGCACCTTCGGTTGAGATTTACTTTTGTAAGGCATTTGATATACAATCAAAAATCTCAGGCTCGCATGAAATATAACCAACCCACATTACAAAAACTGGAAAGGATGATAAGCGAAGCAGAATATGTGGTTCGCTATGAAAGAGGAACTTTTCAAAGTGGTTATTGCATTCTTGAACTGAAAAAGGTAGTAGTGCTCAATAAGTTTCTTGATACCGAAGGCCGGATCAATACCTTGATAGAATTGATACCCCAGCTAAATATCAATTTAGATATGCTTACCCAGGAAAGCCAGAACTTATATGAGGAATTGAAGGAACCCGGGTTAGCTTAAGTAAAAATCAAGACATTACGACCTTGCTGAAGCTTCTGATTCATTCATCAGGAGCTTTTACTTTACAGTTGCTCATTTGTTTGATGCGACTCATCCATGTTCACCTCACGAACGTCCCGGTAGCTACCGGGAGCAGCGCAATCCCAAACGACCGGGAATGCCATAAAACTATTGTTGGTATCATAAAAACAAACCCTATTTATGAAAGCGATTATTTGTAAGCTATAGCTAATTAATTTAGACAACTTCTATAATTTCAGTAACCTTTGTAATCGTGTCTTTCACTATTACTTTTCTCGGAAGCGGCACCAGCAGCGGTGTACCTATGGTGGGTTGTACGTGTTATGTTTGCTCATCAGATGATATAAAAGACAAGCGTTTGCGCAGCAGCATTTTGGTTCAAAGTGAAACCACTACAATACTCGTAGATGCCACACCTGATTTTCGTCAGCAGATGCTGAGGGAAAAAGTAATGCATCTTGACGCTATACTGATCACTCATCCGCATAAAGATCATGTCGGTGGCCTTGATGATACACGAGCCTTTCAATATTTTCAAAAAGCTCCTACGCAGGTTTATGGCAGCGCTATGTCATTAGCCGGTGTAAAGCTCGAGCTTCCCTATGCTTTTGCAGATTATACTTATCCGGGAATTCCAGTAATAGATCTTCATGAGATTGATCTCTCGCCATTTATGATCGGGGATATTCCAGTTGTACCCATACAGGTATGGCATTATAAAATGCCTGTCTATGGTTTTCGGTTTGGCGATTTTGTTTATATAACTGATGCCAACAAGGTTGATGAACAGGAAAAACAAAAAATAAGAGGCTGCCATACATTGGTGTTGAATGCGCTTCGGCGCGAAAAACATATTTCACATTTTACTTTACAGGAAGCAGTAGCATTGGCGCAGGAATTAAATGTGCAGCAAACTTATTTTACGCATATCAGTCATCAGTTAGGAAGACATACAGAAATAAATAAAGAATTACCTGCCGGCATGGAACTTTGTTATGATGGATTAAAATTGACTTTTTAAACTGTTGTATCAACCCAGTCTTTAATCCGGCAAAAAATTGAACGGTGCTTCTATTAATAAACCAGAACTACTCTTTAGCTTACATACTCAAACAAAAAAGAGCTCATCATGAAAAAAAGCTCTGTTCAATGGCGAAATATTATTGCTGATTATTTCACCTTTTCCAAATCGCAGCGCCGTGCAGTTATCATTCTGTTCGGTGCTATATTATTTATCATTCTTATCCCTGTTATTTACCAGTTCTTCTTAGTTAGTAAAACAGTAAAAGCAAACGATGTACTGGTAGAGCAGGTGACACAATTAAAGGTAAAAGAAGAAAACAACAGGGTATATAATGACAACTCAGACCGGGAGAAGAATACTGATTACAGCGCTTATAAGGAGCCTGCGAAAAACAAGCCTGATCTTTTTGTCTTTGATCCAAATACTGTTTCTGCAGAAGACTGGGGCCGTCTTGGAGTTCGTGAAAAGACAATTTCAACCATACAAAATTATTTATCAAAAGGCGGGCACTTTAATAAACCTGAAGATCTTAAAAAAATATATGGACTGCGTGAAGAAGAAGCAAACCGCCTGATACCCTATGCACGAATATCTTCCGGAGCTAAAGAGGCAGCGATGACTAAAACAGCAACTAATACATATAGTAAACCCAGTGCTTCTACACAAAAGATCGATGTTAATACTGCAGATACTACTGCTCTTATTTCGTTGCCAGGCATTGGCTCCAAATTAGCTTCCCGCATTATACTGTATCGTGAAAAACTGGGCGGTTTTTATACGATTGACCAGGTAGGTGAAACCTATGGTATTTCCGACAGCACATTTCAATTAATAAAACCGCGGCTTGTAATTACCACCGCTGCTGTAAGGAAGATCAATATCAATACAGCCAGCGTCAGCGAATTGAAAATGCCCTACATACCTTATAATGTAGCAAATGCAATATTTCAATATCGAACCCATAATGGCTTATTTAAAACCGTTGATGATTTGAAAAAAATTCCAATCATCGATGAGCCTCTTTTCAGAAAAATAGTTCCTTACATGACCATTGAATAGCATTTGGTGATTGCAAAGAGTTTAAATCTCAAAAAATGCGTAGTCACCACGTAAAAATGCGTAGTTCTACTCTTGTCAATCGCTAATTACGGTTATAGCTTGCACCCAGTAAAAACAGATAGCTATGACTCGCAAAAACTTCTTTACAATCGCAGCGCTTTTAATTCTTTCTTCTGCTATACATGCCAATCCGGACTACAGCCCAAAGATCATCGACATCAATATGGCCGACACTACAGTATTTATATCATTGCCTGGTATTGGTTCTAAGTTGGCTACAAGAATTGTAACATATCGTGAGAAGCTGCATGGTTTTCATTCAGTAGAACAGGTAGCTGAGACTTTTGGCCTTCCTGACAGTACTTTTCAAAAAATAAAACCCCGCCTGGTAGTTTCTGATAGCGCCATAACTAAAATCAATATCAACAAAGCCACTGCAGAAGATTTAAAAACTCCTTATATAAACTATAATCTTGCAAACATCATTTTTCAATACCGTGTTCAGCATGGTCCTTATAAAAATCTTGCTGATCTAAAAAAGATCATGCTGATAGACGATGTTTTACTCAATAAGATATCACCCTATTTAACCCTTGAATAATAAGGTCGTTTTCACCTTGACCCTTTCGAAAAGGCAGCCTTATGGCTGCTTTTCTTATTTTAGATATCCTCTCCTGCAGGTTGATAGCTTTGTTTGTAACTTCATAAAATAACAAATTGTATGACGGATAACTATTTGAATTTTAAACCCACAGAAACTACCCTTCATGTGGCCGATGCCGCTAAAGAATTTGCGCTTCGGCATATAAGACCCCACATGATGAACTGGGATGAAAGCCAGGAGTTTCCAGTTCATATTTTTAAAGAATTAGGAAAGCTTGGGATGATGGGCGTATTGGTTCCGCAGGAATATAGTGGTTCAGGACTTGGATACTTTGAGTACAGTGCTATTATCCAGCAAATTTCTAAAGTGTGCGGATCAATAGGACTCAGCCTGGCAGCACACAATTCGCTTTGCACCAATCATATTCTCAGTTTTGCAAACGAAGAACAAAAGCACAAATACTTGCCAAAGCTTGCAAGTGCGGAACATATAGGGGCCTGGGGATTAACAGAACCAAATACTGGGAGCGATGCAGGAAATATGCAAACTATCGCACTACAGAATGGCAGCGATTGGATATTGAATGGAACAAAAAATTGGATAACCCATGGTAAATCAGGAGACATCGCAGTAGTAATTGCACGTACAGGCGAGCCCCGAAGCAGTAACAATGCAACAGCTTTTGTGGTGGAAAAAGGTACTCCCGGTTTCTCGGGAGGTAAAAAAGAAAATAAGCTGGGGATGCGTGCCAGTGAAACAGCAGAGATGATCTTTGACAATTGCCATATTCCCGACACTAACCGCCTTGGTGAAATTGGAGATGGTTTCAGACAGGCCTTAAAAGTTTTGGATGGCGGCCGTATTAGTATTGCAGCCCTTGGACTTGGAATTGCAAAAGGGGCTTATGAGGCAGCGTTGCAGTATTCTAAAGAAAGGTATCAATTCGATAAGCCCATCTCAAGTTTCCAGGCCATAAGCTTTAAACTGGCAGATATGGCAACTGAAATAGCTGCTGCTGAAATGCTTGTTAATAATGCCTGCGATCTAAAAATGAGAAATGAGCCTGTAACCAAAATGAGCGCAATGGCAAAATATTATGCAAGCGAGGTAGCGGTGAAAGTGAGCACCGAAGCTGTACAAATATTTGGAGGTTATGGCTACACTAAAGATTTTCCTGCAGAAAAATTCTACCGCGACAGCAAGCTATGCACCATTGGTGAAGGTACCAGTGAAATACAAAAGATAGTAATAGCAAGAGAAGTGATGAAATAATGAGATGGAATTTATTTTCGCAGTATGAAAAATAGATTTTATTTCCTGCTTATCATACTCTTTGCAAATTGTGGTTCTAATGAGCACAATAACAACGCTCCTGGAAATACAGATCAGGAAGCCAATGCCGCCGGTAAAGATTTGTTTTATGCTAAATGCGCCGGTTGTCACATGGTGAATAAAGAATTGACCGGACCACCATTAAAAGGCGTGGAGGACAGGTGGCCTGATAAACAAAAATTATATGGCTTTATTCGCAACAGCCAGGAAGCAATTAAAACTGACAGGTACGCACATGAGCTATGGCTCAAATACAATCAAACAATGATGAACCCGTACCCCGATATGACAGATGATAACATAAGATCAATATTGGATTATATTAATTCAGCAAGCGAAGAATAATCCATAAAGAGATATTCCCTCCTATATAATTAAATCCTAATGATACTTTACGGTTTATCAAATTGCGATAGCACAAAGGCTGCTATGAAATGGCTGAAACAAAATAATATCATCTTTTCTTTTTATGATTACAAGGTTCATAGCATTGATGAGCCTAAATTAGGAGAATGGCTAAAACAAATACCTCTTGAAAGATTATTGAATAAAAAAAGTACAACATGGCGGTCATTGCCCTCAGAAGAGCAGGCGAAGGTTGCATCTGAAGCAGGGGCCATTCAACTAATGAAAGAAAATACAACCCTTATTAAAAGGCCCGCTCTTGAGAAAAAAGGAATACTGATATCTGTAGGGTTTGACGAACATGAATATGCCAAAAATTTAATTCAATAACTAGTCATTTCACCCAGTTAATCTATTCCGCATCCGAAGCGCTATTCCCATCCAGCAGATTATCAACTGCTCCACCAAGCATTGGAAATTTTTCTTTTATAAATTCCTTTATTACGTCAAGAGATTTTGCAGCCTGCTCAGGAGAGATCCCAGCACCTTCTACCAGCTTGTTTATAAGTTCTGTCATTGTTGCTTTTTTTATAGATTCATTATTTAAACGATAAAGTTCGGCTTTCCTGTTATATAAAAGAGCATGCTTTATTGTCCTAGTCTATCAACCGCTTGCAGTAATGTTTTTGATGCGCTATCTTTCCGTTAAATATTATATTTTATGGAACAGCAACCTGATGAAAGACTTTGGAAAATGGCTAAAAAAAGAGCCGCATTCAAGCAGCATCTGAATTCCTATGTGCTTGTGAATCTTTTTTTATGGGCCATTTGGTGGTTCACCGCCGGCAAAAACGGCTATAATGGCGGAATCCCATGGCCAGTATGGCCGATGCTTGGCTGGGGACTTGGATTGGCCTTTAATTATTTTGAAGCTTATGGATCACCTGATAAACAGAGCTCTATTGAAAAAGAATACGAAAAGCTAAAGCAGGACCAGGGTAAATAGAAATAATTTATGATCAGGAATTCATTATGCCCGGATAAGACCTTTGCTTAAATGCTGCATAGTATGCCTACAGTAAAAGTGAGTGACACAACAGGAGTTTAATATGTGTTGAAAAGCCTGCAAACAAATTGTATTTAATCCGATACTTCCAACACAATAAGCAAGCCTTTTTTATTAGGAATATATTCTTTCAACTGCGTCCCGAAATTTTTCCATTACTACTTTTCGTTTCAGCTTTAAAGTAGGTGTCAGTTCGCCTGTATCAATCGTCCATTCAGCCGGCAGCAATTCAAACTTTTTTACCTGTTCTACATGATTGAAAAAAGTATTAAATGCTTCCACTAATTCTTTATAATGGTGCTGAACCTTAGGTTCACGTATTGCGGCTTCGGGTGTTGTATAGGTAATATTATTATGCCTCATCCATTCACGCAATTCAGGAAAACTCGGAACTATCAAAGCCCCCACAAATTTTTGCTCAGCTCCTACTATCATTACCTGCTCTATTAACGGGGCTTCTTTTAGCTTGTTTTCTATAGGCTGTGGAGCTACATATTTACCTCCGCTTGTTTTAAACAGCTCTTTTTTGCGATCTGTTATTTTTAGGAATTTGTTATTTTCCCATACACCGATATCCCCGGTAAGTAACCATCCATCTTTAATGGTTTCAGCAGTAAGATCCGGACGTTTGTAATACCCCATCATTACACTCGGGCCTTTCACCATTATTTCTCCATCTTCTGCAAGCTTCACCTCCTGGCCATCAAGTGGCGGACCTACTGTTCCATACTTTGTTCCTCCAGACTCTTTGCGGTTTACCGTTATGGCAGGACTATTTTCGGTAGGGCCATATCCTTCGTAAACAGGTATTCGGGCTGCATTAAAAATGCGAAGCAATCTCTCCTGGCAGGCCGCGCCACCTGTTACAATAAATGCAACGTTTCCACCCAGGCCTTCACGCCATTTGGTAAAAACAATTTTATTGGCTAATGCTAATTGCATGTTATAAAACAACCCGCCACTTTTTAAATTATCATACTTAAGACCAAGACCCACAGCCCAAAAGAAAAGCTTCTTTTTTATCCCGGTTTGCTCATGTCCCTTGGCAATAATTCTCTCATATACTTTTTCTAAAAGCCGTGGCACCGTTGTAAATCCGTAAGGCTTTACTTCTCTTAGGTTTTCGCCAATCGTCTCAAGACTTTCCGCAAACCAAATACTTAACCCGCTGATAAAATAGATATAAGTTACCATACGTTCAAACACATGATTAAGCGGCAGAAAACTCAACACTTTTTTACCGGGAGCATCTTCGAAAGGAAAGCTTGCTTTTGCATTTAATACATTGCTCATGAGATTATAATGCGATAGCATTACACCCTTAGGCACCCCTGTTGTGCCACTTGTATAAATAATTGTTGCCAAATATTCTGGCTGAATAGATCGTTTAATATTTTCAACTTGACTTAGTAGGTCCGGCGTAGCCAGTCCAGTAATAGAAGACCAGTGAGTTGCTCCTTCTATTTTATCAAATGAATAAATATTTTCAAGTGAAGGCACTCTGCCTTTAAGGCTGTTTACTTTTTCAAATAGGTCCTTACTGCTTACAAACACATATTTTACAGCCGCATCTTTAAAAATAAACTCAAGTTCAGTTGGATTGGTTGTTGGATAAATTGGGCACAGTATAATTCCTGTTTGAAGACAGGCCATATCGGTAAAAAGCCACTCCGGGCGGTTGTTGCTTAATATAGCAACCTTGTCAGCTTTTTCCGGACTGTGATCGTGACCGCTAAGACCTAAAGCCAGCAAACCTGCACTAAAACGATTACATATATCTGTTACTTCCCTGGTGCTATAGTTACGCCAACTGCCATTTTCTTTCGCCGACATCATTTCTGCCAAATCAAATTTTTGCAATTGAAATGGAAGCAGGTCAAATAAACGTGATGGAGTATTCATAAAGCAACCCAGGCATTTGAAAATGAAATTTCGGTATTTTATTCGAGTTGAAGAAAGAATAATGGAGTAAACGACAATTTTCAGTTTATATATGGCATTTATACTCTCTAAGCTTCATCTACTTCTATAATCACATCCTCTGATGCAGGATGCCCTGTGCATGTAAGAGCAAATCCGTTGGCTTCATCTGCATCAGTAAGCACTTCGTTATAATGCATCCAGATCTTACCGGTAAGAACCCGGCAACGGCAGGTACTGCACTTACCAGCTTTACAACTATAAGGTAATTCAATTCCATTTTGCAAAGCCGTCTCCAGTATACTCTGTTTATATGGTACTTTTAAAATATTCTTTTTATTATTATATAAAAGAGTTATTGTTCTGTCAACAGTATCGAAATACTTTTTGGCAACGACCGGTTCAGTAATATCGAAGATCTCCTTTCGAACATTTTCTTTGATAAATCCCATGGTAAGGCAAGTGATCTGTACCATGAGCATGAAATAGTAGGGCCCACATGTGTAAACTACAGCTTCCTGTAATTGGCATCTTAATTGAGCCCGTATGATGGCTTGCAAATTATAGGTGCCGAGACGGGCCTGGAGCAAACTTTGGTTATTGCTGAATAGCAATTCAATAATAATGCGTTGTGGGTGTAGCTTTTGCAGTACCTGAAGCTTTTGTAAAAAAATAGCAGATGTAGGATTGCTGTTGGCATAAATAAGAATAAGACGGCTTTGAGGCTCTTTTACTAATGCAGATTTCAAAAGGCTATATATTGGTGTAATACCACTGCCTGCCGCAACAAGAAATATGTCCCGTGGCTCATTTTGCCATTCTATCGTAAACATTCCCGCAGGGTGTAAGGCATTTACATAATCACCAACTTTGGCTTTATCTATCCACCAGGCAGATATTTCTCCATTAATCGTACGCTTTAAAGTAACGGATAAAAAAGTATCGGCATCAGGAGAAGAAGAAAGAGAATAACTACGTCTTAACTCGCTTCCGTTTCTTTCAAATAGAAATGTGAGAAATTGCCCAGCCCTGTAGATCACCTGTTCATCGGAATGCAGTATAAATGTTTTACTGTCAGGTGTTTCAGATTGGATTGCTACGATCTTTAAGTGGAGGATGGACGACATTTATGTTTATAGTGCAAATATTTACCAAACAAGATCGCCTGGTTAAAGGGAAAAGTTAGCAAACGATTGATTATTAATGTTTTACAATTCATTTACCTTCCCATATATACCATCAAAATTTGAACATCGCTTGGATTGACCCCACTAATACGGCTTGCCTGGCCTAATGTGCGGGGCTTTATTTTGTTGAATTTCTGCCTTGCTTCATTGCTAAGAGCTGATAATTTGGTGTAATCAAACGTATCCGGGATGATTAGGCTCTCTAATTCTGACATTTTTTTCACCAACTCCTTTTCCTTCTCAATGTAGGTTTCGTATTTCAGTTGTATCGATGTCTGCTCAAGAATTTCAAAATCCACTCCTTTCAAAGCTTCTTTAAGCCGTGGAATTGCGTTTACAAGATCAATAAGTTCGACGTTTGGTCGTAAAAGCAATTTTGCGGCTCTAGATTTTTCAGTGATTGACGATGATTGGATGCTATTCAAAAATCCGTTTGCTTCTTCTGGGTCTACAGAAAAGCTTTTCAAAACTTCTGTTGTGGATTTAACAGAACTTCTTTTTGTCAAAACTTTGTCCATCCTTTCTTGGCTGGCTAATCCTATTCTATAGCTCATTTCAGTCAACCGAAGGTCTGCGTTGTCTTGCCGGAGTATTGTACGAAACTCTGCACGGCTAGTAAACATGCGGTATGGCTCGTCTGTGCCCTTGTTTATAAGATCGTCTATAAGTACTCCTATATAAGCATCGCTTCGCTTTAGTACAAATGGATTTGCGCTTATCGCTTTTTGATGCGCATTGATTCCTGCAATTAACCCCTGGCAGGCAGCCTCTTCATAGCCGGTTGTCCCATTTATTTGCCCTGCAAAAAAGAGATTTTTGATCAGCTTCGTCTCAAGGGTGTATTGTAGCTGGGTTGGGGGAAAATAGTCATATTCAATAGCATATCCGGGCCGGAACATTCGGCAGTTTTCAAATCCAGGCACCATTCGCAAAGCCTTCATTTGCACTTCTTCTGGCAAGCTGCTGCTAAACCCATTCACATAAATTTCGACTGTATTCCAGCCTTCGGGCTCTACAAACAGCTGATGACGATCCCTTTCAGAAAAGCGGTTGATCTTATCCTCTATACTGGGGCAATATCTTGGACCTACACCATGTATGCGCCCCTGGTACATTGGACTTTTATCAAACCCTGTTTTAAGAATATCATGCACTGTCTGGTTAGTGTAAGTTATCCAGCAGCAGCGCTGTTTGGCAGGGTCAATTTTTGGAGTTTTAGTGTAAGAGAAGCCAACTATTTCCTTATCTCCTTCCTGAACTTCCATTTTGCTATAATCAAGGCTTCGGCCATCAAGCCGTGGTGGTGTTCCAGTCTTAAGCCGATCTGACTCAAAACCAAGCTCTACCAGCTGTTCTGTAATACCGGTAGCAGCTTTTTCGCTTATCCGCCCTCCTCCGAGTTGTTTTTCTCCAATATGTATCACACCATTAAGAAAGGTTCCGCTGGTAATTACTACAGATTTTGCATGGATATCATGCCCAAGGCCTGTTTTTACTCCTGTACAAAGGCCATTTTTGATCAATAGGCCCCTTACCATATCTTGGTAAAAATCGACATTTGGAGTTTGCTCCAGCATTTCCCGCCAGGTAGAGGCAAAGAGCATACGGTCATTTTGTGCCCTCGGGCTCCACATTGCGGGGCCTTTGCTACGATTGAGCATTCGAAATTGAATCATGCTTTTATCTGAAACAATCCCACTATAGCCGCCAAGAGCATCGATTTCCCGTACGATCTGCCCTTTAGCAATCCCGCCCATAGCCGGGTTGCAGCTCATTTGGGCAATAGTTTGCATATTCATGGTAATGAGAAGCACTTTACTTCCCAGGTTAGCCGCTGAGGCAGCGGCCTCACAGCCCGCATGACCTGCTCCTACAACAATAACATCATATTCCGGAAACATTTTGCGAAGGTAAATCCGTGAAATTGGATTATTACGAAATGTTCTGTTCCACGTGGAACAAGTTAGAAACACCCCAAGTCAATAACTGTGTATTGAATCTTTTCAGGCGTGGTGCCATTTGCCATACCAACTCCCATTTTGGTCATTTCCGGATTAAGCAATGAGCGTCTGTGGCCAAGATTTGAAACCTTATAATCCACCAAAAGTGAAAGCACAACTTCGAGAGCATCCCATGACGATGCCATATTAATACACTCAGAGCCACATCCAATCCCTTCCTTTGAAAATCTCTGCTGGGTGGTTTCGCCATTAGAAGAAATATGGCTCATAAGATTATTTTTTCCCAAATCCACGGCATGCAGCCGGGCGATTTTTAAAAGCCTTAATTCAATCTCGAGATTAGATACCGGCTTTCTACTGTTTAATTCGTCTTTTAGCCCTTCTCCGTATTCTGCCTTTAGCTTTGGGTATGCTTCAAGATAAGGTTCAACTGCTTCCTTCGCGAACTCTTTGGGATGCTTTCGTACATAATTGATTGTATAGAACACTGATTTTTCAAACGAGGAAAGCAATTTAAAATTTGGATCACGCTCCAATTTGTTATATATACTACTGTCTTGTTTTAGTGAAGCGTTGAAACTTCCTGGAGTATAAGTGTATTTGCCCTGGGCTAAAGCGTGAGAGTATAGATGAAAAAGTATAATAAAAACTAGAAAAGCTTTTTTCACGTGGAACATATTTAGTACTGGGTTTCTTTATATAAACGTAGATAGTGCTCTTCCTTTTGCCTCATTATTACAATTTCACGTTTCTTTTTATCCCTATAGCCGCACAGATGTAAAGCCCCATGAAAAATTACCCTCGTTATTTCATCTTGGAAGTTTGTGTTAAGAGACAGGGCATTGTCTTTGACTCTATCGATAGAGATATAAATTTCGCCCTTTAACGACAACTCAAAAACCTCACTTAAATCGAAAGTGATAATGTCGGTGTAATAATCATGATTCAAAAACCGCCGGTTGATATCCAGTAAAAACTCATCGGAACAAAAAACATAGCTAACCAATGCTTCCTTCTCCTGCTCGTTATTAATTAAAGTATCGATAAAAGCTTTTAGCCTCTTTTTTCCAGGAAAATTAAAACTTCGGTCGGCGTAAGAAAAAGTAACTGCCATTAGATTAAATCGGGGATGCGGATAATAATAAAATACCTTTGCAATGTAAAGTTGCAAATGATGCGGAAATTATCTGAGCTTGAACCTGGAGAAACTGGAATAATTGACTCTTTCAGTAATAATGAGATTTTTTTAAAATTAATGGAGATGGGCTGCGTACCAGGCGAAAAGGTATATGTAGATCTTGTGGCGCCGTTGGGTGATCCGATATCAATCCTCGTTGCCGGTTATCAACTAAGTTTGCGCCTGAATGAAGCCGAGCACATTTTTGTGGAAATGGCATAGCAGGTTAAAATTCCTTCTTAAATGGAGATAGGCTTATACTTCGGTTCCTTTAACCCCATACATGTTGGCCATCTTATTATTGCAAGCTATGCAAGGCATAGCACAGACCTTAAGCAAGTTTGGTTTGTTGTTTCTCCCCAAAATCCTTTAAAACCTGCAGGCAGTTTATTAAATGAATACCACCGGCTTCATTTGGTAAAAGCTGCTATTGAAGATGACCGTTTCTTAAAAGCAAGTGATATTGAATTTCATTTACCAAAACCCTCCTATACAGTAACTACCCTTGCTTTTTTGCAGGAAAAATATCCACAGCACATTTTTTCAATAATTCTTGGAAGCGACAGTCTGCAAAACCTTCCTAAATGGAGAAATTACCAAACCCTAATACATAATCACAAGCTATACGTTTTCAAAAGACCGGGTTTTGATATAACTATGCTTGAGGGGGCCAAGATTGCTATTGTGGATGCTCCGCTGCTTGAAATTTCCTCTACACAAATCCGGCAAATGATCAAAGAAAAAATACCGGTTAGATATATGGTTACAGATGCAGTAGCAAAAGAAATAGAAGAAAATAATTATTATAAATAGTTCTACTTTCTGCAGATTTCAGGTGCGACCACATGTTTAAAACATTACAATAAATAATTATGTAATTGTTACTTAGATTAAATTAAAAACTAATTCAATTCTTCTTCTTTAAAAAAACCAGCCAAGCAGCAAACAGATTCCTACAATTACTGGAGAAGGCAAACGGGTAAATTGTATAACAAGAAAGGTTCCCACAATTACCGCCAAATTCAACAGGCTCTCGGTTTTCAGGTTGCCGATAGAAATATCATGAAGAAGATATAATGAAGACGCAGCCATAATGCCAACGACAACAGCATTAATGCCTTCCAGCGATCTGTATACAACAGCATACTTTTTTAAGTTATGCCATATTGGATAAAAAAATAATACCAAAAGTGCTGAGGGGAGAAAAATGAAAAACAATCCCGCTGCACAACCCAGCATCTGCCAACCCACACCCCAGCGCCGCATGGCCATACCTCCATGAAACCCGGCAACGGAAAAGACCGGCCCGGGAATTGCTCTTACCATACCACTGCCGGTCAAAAATTCTTCGCTTGTCATATATGATTGTTCGGGGACACGACGCTGCTTTGGCTTTACCACAAATTGCTCGTACATCAACGGTACCAACACATCTCCGCCACCGAAAACAATGCTACCAAAACGGTAAAAGTTTTCCGATAAATTCCAGATACGATATTGAGGCTCCTGCCTGCCTAATTTAATTTGTTTTTGCCTTGATAACCCTGACATAAAGCCTACTACCAGAAACACGGCGACAAATAAAGAAATGTTGGTCCATTTTATCTTTTGCGAAACCACGTCTATTTGAGGAATTCTCTTTTTATTGAAATTAGTAACAATCCCCCCTGCTACGATCATTAGGGGAAATACTATTGGATTTTTGAAAAAGATATAAGTAAGCAATGCAGAAACAATAGCAATGCAGACAGTGATAGTATTCTTTATAGACACGCTTCCGGCCCTAAATGCCGCGTAAGCAAGAAACCCTACTGCCATAGGGTGAACAAACCTAAATATATCTATATTCATCGACCGGCGGTCAATATCCAGCAACAGGAAACTGAGAAGACTCATAAGAATTCCTGCTGGCATCACCCATATAATCAATGTAATAATGCCAAGTGGTATACCTCCTTGCTTATATCCAATAAGCGTGAGTGTTTGTGTAGAACTCGCCCCTGGTAACAATTGGCAAAATGCGGTAAACTCCATTAATTCTTTTTCTGTTACATCTTTACGGTTATTTGCAAACCTCCGCACCATCATTCCATAATGACCCTGGGGTCCACCAAAGGCTGTAATGCTGTGCAGGAAAACAGTTTTTAAAAATGGAATATGGCGGATGAAACTCATTAAAACCAGATTGGAATTGCAACTTAAACTAAGACGGGTTTAAATTAGTAAAATATTTCAGGCTTATGCCAACTACCAAAAGAAATCGAATACAAAGATTTACCTATAAAAAACTCATTTCTCCGTTTATAAAACAGCGGACAAGGGCAGTTGTTAACCCTTTCGTACCACCGAAAGCAAAGACCAACCAAAACACAGCAAGAACGATATTCATTTACGACTACAATTCAGAAAAAGTAAACTATTATACTACAACCAAAACAGAGGACTGCTTTATCTTTCAGGAAACACCTTCCATTACTTGGATAAACATGGATGGAATAAATAAAGAGGAGGTAGAAAAGATCTGTAAAAAATTTGACGTTCACTTTTTGATACAAGAGGATATTTTAAGCTATGGGCAACGGCCAAAAATGGATGAAGTAGAAAATATCCTGTATGTATTGCTGAACATGCTTTTCTTTAATGCCGAAACCGGCGGTATTGAACAGGAACAGATCAGCATTATACTCGGCAAAAACGTTGTAATTAGTTTCCAGGAGGATGCGCTGAGAGATGTATTTGATCCAATAAGGGAGAAACTAAAAATAGGTGCACATAAAATAAGACAACGCGGAGCTGATTATCTTTTTTATTCACTCATAGATGTAATTGTTGACAGCTATTTCCTGGTGATTGAAAAGCTCGGTGAAAGAATTGAATTGATAGAAGAACAATTAATGCAAAAAGCTGACCGTAATTCTTTTCAAACGATTAACCAGCTTAGAAAAGAGATCATTTTATTAAAAAGAAATACTGTGCCGGTCAGAGATCTGCTGGCTGGTATAATGCGATCGGAAAACGACCTGCTTGAAGAAGGCACCACTAAATACTTTAAGGATGTGTACGATCATATTGTACAGGCTAATGACTTGACAGAAAACTACCGTGATATGGTTATGAGCCTTCAGGATCTCTACCTGAATACTATCAACCTCAGGATGAATGATGTAATGAAAACTCTGGCTATTGTAACTACAGTAATGGCACCTGCTACTGTAATTGGAGGCATCTTTGGAATGAACTTCGAAGTAATACCTTATGCTCACCAGCAATGGGGATTTTATGCTACTGTTTCCAGTATGATAGTCATTCCAATTATTATGATCTTATGGTTTAGAAGAAGAGGTTGGTTTCAAAGAGACCTTCCGGCAGAAAAAGAGGAATAAGCCAGTGCTTAACTATTATTTTATTGATTGCTGTTTATATACGGGAACAGTACTGCAGGGCTCTCCATACATAATGCTTTTTACAACAGGCCGCAACAAAAGTGTTATTTCAAGATAGGCTCTTTCGTTAATAGGAACTTCACCACAGCCCTTTATTACTACCCTTTTGGCTTCAAATTCACTAACATCAATTTTGCTGATATTCCTTAACAATATTTCCTCCTTTGCTTTTTCAGGCTCGCCATACACAACAGAAGCCGCTACTGGCTGCAGGTATGCGCCCGCCAGCATATAAGCCCACATGGGTATTATAGCATCGGTGCTGCAGGTTACTGCAACAACTTTGCCCGAATATTGCTGCCAGTCATGAATTTTTAAAGCTTCCCGGTAATCTTTCTCTTTCAAAATAAGTTCCATAAAAAGAAAAGATTTCAAATCAAAAACCAACACTTCCTCTTTTGGATAAAATTTTTCCAGGTCGATAGTTGATAAGGCACTTTCTGTAACCCGGTTTATAATTACTTCGCTCATTTGAATAATAAATTGATACTGCAAAAGTAAACTACATCATGGGCATAGATGCTGAGAATATCTGCTTTCACTTTTTAACAACCAATTTTCGTCTTTCAAAAATAAAAAGCCCCGCAAATGCGGGGCCTTTACAGATAGTTTTGATTCTACTGTTCTCTATTATAAAAACTTAGACCGTTTGTCATTAATTTTCGCTGCATTACGCATTGCTTGTGTGCTGCTGTACATAATAGTTCCTTTCTGTTGCGAAGCCAAAGTACGCTGCATATCTTCCGGATTAGAGTTTTCGCCGACTTTTGCGCCAACAGCATCAACCTTTACCAGGAAAACTCCGCTTACACCACTGGCTGGCTGGCTCAGCTTATTCATATTACCTTTAAAAAACGCATACCCACCAATCTTTGGTTCAAAACCAGCACCAGGTAAATTAGGGCTAGCAAAAGAAATACTATCTGCTCTTTGCGCCGTCACTTTTAGTGATTGGGTCGCAGCCTCCAAAGAGGCGGGCGTTCCGATTTTGGCGATCAGTTGTTTTGCTTTTTCCTGATTACGCAAAATATTTTCTACCTGAGGCCTTGCCTTGGCTGCTGATAAAACGCCTGCTTTGTTGGAACCTGTTACTGTTATTACTACATACTGGTTATCGAATTCCTCCGGGTCAAGTACATCGCCCGGATCCTTATCAAAAATTTCTCTGACCACTTTGCGGTTAACACCTAAAGCCGGTATAGAGTAGTCATTCTCTTTAACATCAACTCCGGAGTCTTTTTTGTATTTATCCTTGATTACATTTTCGTCAAAAGCCTTGCTGTTACGGCTGTTGCCAGCAAATAGATTTGCTTTACCCAAAGCATCATTTATTGTAGTTTGGCTTGGTTCAATTGCTTTTGACAGGTAGGCAATTTTGTAAGAAGGCTCAAAGTTCTTTTGATCATCAATCCTTATTAAATGGTAGCCGTATGAAGTTTTTACTGACCCCATATCGCCTTTCTTTTTCTCAAAACAGAAATCGTTAAATTCTTTTACCATTGCACCAGAGGCAAAATAATCAAGATCACCGCCTTTTAATTTACTTCCGGGGTCATCGCTGAGCTGCATAGCAAGCAGTTCAAAATTGGCACCACCTTTTATCAGCGCTTCAATACTGTCAATTTTTTTCTTAGCGGCAGAATCGCTCAGTTTAGGTTGCCGTGTATTCATATCATTCAGACTCACAAGAATATGGTGAGCTTTCACACTATCAGGCATTGTCTTTACATCTACCACCCGGCTCAAAACATAATTATTACCATCTATATAGGGTCCGTAAATATTTCCGACACCCGCTGCAATTATTGAATCTTTTTGAGGTATCTGTATCCTTGATTTGCTGTTATATCCATCGTAGAAAGGAAGAGTAGAAGCGTTGCGGGTAACAAATGTTCCGGGATCAGCAGTTGTCTTAAATTCTTCCTTTAAGGCCAACAGGCTCTGCAATCCTGCAGCGCTGTCGTCAGTGGAAGGTGTAAAAGGAAAACTTACATAACTTATGGTACGAATATCTTCTTCCTGTTTAAACTCTCTTTTATGTGCTTCTACATAGGCATTGATCTGCTCGTCTGAAATCTTAATGGTCGAATCTGGAATACTGTTATAAGGAAGTGTTACATAACTAAAGCTCGCAATAGCATTATTATCCGCTATTGCTTTTTCCGCCATCCATTTTGGAACATAAGCACTATTTTGAAGAAGTGCGTTGTACTTCTTTTTTAGAGTATTTTCCAGTAATGGGGCCAGGTAAAAGTTTTCGACCAGTGTTTTGTTGGGATTGCTTTTTGCTTTCTTTAATTCGGAGATCGCCTGCTTTGCAGAAGCAGCATCAAACTCACCTGTTTCTTTATTGGTAAATTCCTGTTTTAAGAAATCAGGTGGATTTTTGCCAAAAAGAAGATCATTATATTCCTTATCGGTAACCTTCAAACCAAGTTTGTCCAGTTCCTGCGTAAGCAATTCTTTTTCAAGCATTGTACGCCAGGTATCACTGTTTATTTGCTGACGGGTGTTTTCATCCACTACACGGCCATTCGATTCGTACATCTGCTCTGTCTGTTTCGTCTTGTCAAGAAACTTTTCATAGCTGATATTTACACCATTTACTTCCCCAATGGCATCACCACCACTTACTCTGCTGCCGCCGCTTCCACGTTTGCCGGCATCCATCAATATGAAAGCTATAAGACTTAAGGCTATCAACCCAAAACCAATAGCCGCATATTTTTCACGTATTTGCTGAATAATAGACATAATATATTATGCTCAATTTTTTTAAGGATGGCAAAAATAGGGGAAACGATATAATGAAAAAATTGTGGATAAATTACTAAAACCGGGCAGGGAATGGCGACAGGCAAGTGGGTAAAGCCAGGAGTAATAAACAGAACAGGTAGTTAAATAAGAAAATTATGAAATGGGTTTAAAAACTAATGGCATAAAACTTGACATTTTTAATGGTGATCATTTATATGAAACCTGCTTGTGAAACATAAATTAGAGCACCATCTTGATATTACCCCAACAGGGTGGATAAGCCTTCCTTCCTGCAGGTAAAAAGGGGAATAAATCAGGTATAAACAATTAAAATTTTTCGGTCGAAATACCCATATCAGGATACGAATAAAACAATAAGGATAAAGTACACACGCTAACATATAAAAGGTCTTTTATCACTTATGCCGTGAATAAGGTTATACTCTATTGGGGACAACCAGCACAAATCCCTTTTGATGCTGAAACAGAGGTTGTGTACGGACTGTGAATAAGGATAGAATATGTGTGAACAGCTACCTTTGCAGAGTGATAGAAAAATAGTTACTCACGAATTCACACCCGTAGTAGTAATAGGTATTTATATAAATAAGGTTGTTATAATACAATACTATGCCAGTTATCGACATTGCAAACGCAAAGGCACAGGTACCTCAAAATGGATTTTTAGATATTGAAGTGGAACCTACTCTCGATCTGTTTGCTGAAATAGAAAGACTAAAAAAAGAAAAAAATGCCGTGGTACTGGCACATTATTACCAGGAACCGGATATACAGGATGTTGCAGATTATATTGGTGACAGTCTTGGCCTTGCGCAAAAAGCCAAACAAACCAATGCAGACATCATTGTATTTGCGGGAGTACACTTCATGGCCGAAACTGCCAAAATACTTAACCCAACCAAAAAAGTATTACTGCCTGACCTGAAGGCTGGCTGCAGCCTGAGCGACAGCGCTCCCCCGGCCCTGTTTGCAAAATGGAAAGAGCATTATCCCGACCACATTGTAATAACATACATAAACTGCAGCGCCGGGATGAAAGCCCTTAGCGATATAATTTGTACAAGCAGCAATGCCAGGGCTATTATTGAAAGTTTACCTGCAGACCAAAAGATCATTTTTGCGCCCGATAAAAACCTTGGGGCTTATTTAAATAAAGTAACCGGCAGAAATATGGTTTTGTGGAATGGCGCCTGTATGGTGCACGAAATATTCAGCCTGGAAAAAATAACCAAATTAAAAATACGCCATCCTGAGGCTAAGGTTATAGCCCACCCTGAATGTGAGGATGCTGTATTACGCGTTGCAGATTATATTGGAAGCACTACACAATTATTAAAATTCACCAGCAGCGACCCTTCTAAAAGTTTTATTATAGCTACAGAAACCGGGATATTGCATCAAATGCAAAAAGATAACCCGCAAAAAACTTTTATACCAGCCCCACCCAGCAACGCCTGTGCCTGCAATGAATGCCCGCACATGAAACTGAACACACTTGAAAAATTGTATTTGTGTATGGCATATGAAACGCCGGAATTGCTAATGGATGAAGAGCTCAGGCTTAAAGCGCTGAAGCCTATTGAAAGAATGATGGAAATAAGCATGGCTGCCGGCTTGATAGGGTGAATAACCTTCTTCATTATTTTTTGATCAACCAAGATGCAGGAAAGCGCCAGGTAACTGATAGTACTCCGTAATACTTCATCCATACCTTAGCTATGCTTCATCTATACTTCAGCTATGCGGCAGGAGCGAAGGATGAAAATCTGTCTTATACTGAAAAGATATTTTTTAGTATAATGCTGGTATGAACAGGGTATTGATAGAATATGTGATCAGGCTTCGATCTTAAAGCTGTCAGCATCTTTCCAGAAAGGAAAACGGGAACGTACCGAATCAAGATGGTCTTTTGAAAGTAGTATGGTAAAGATATCTTCTGTATGCTGGTGATGATAAAGCGTTTCGCCAAGAGGATCTATAATCATACTGTCGCCGCTATGATAAATACCGTTACCATCATCGCCCACCCTATTTACACCAATCACATAACATTGATTTTCTATCGCCCTCGCCATTAGAAGGCTGCGCCAGGCATGTATGCGCCGTTCAGGCCAGTTGGCCACATAAATCAACACATCAAATAGCCCTGTACTTTCTTCATCTTCTGCTGGTGGCGTTTGCCTGCTCCATACAGGAAACCGCAGATCGTAACATACCTGTAAATTTATTTTCCAGCCTTTTACCGATGCAACCAGTTTTTTATTTCCGGGAGTATAATGGTCATGCTCGCCGGCATATGCAAAAAGATGCCGCTTATTATAAAAGCCGTATTGCCCGTTTGGCAACATCCATACCAGCCGGTTGTAATAATTTTCTTCTTCTTTAATAATGATGCTGCCTGTAAGTATGATACGTTTTTGAGCAGCAATTGTTGTCATCCATTGCACTGTGGGGCCATCTATTGTTTCAGCCAACTTTTCGGGCTGCATGCTAAAGCCGGTGCTGAACATTTCCGGCAACACCACTATTTCAGTTTTTTCAATGCTGCCGATCTTTTCTTCCAGCATTGCCAGGTTGGCGGCTTTATCTTCCCACGAAAGTGCTGTTTGTATTATGGTTACCAGTAATCGGCTCATATGCCGAAGATAAGTGAATACTTTTTTGAGCTAAATAAAGGAAATGAGCAGGTTAAATGACTTACCTTAAAATTCACATCCTTTTCTCCATGTCTCTTAAAGAAAAAGCAGTTATGAAAAAGTTCATAACTGCCTGATTTTTAAGCTCCCCCTTCTGGACTTGAACCAGAGACCCTCTGATTAACAGTCATTTCCAGCTACTATTTTTATCTGTCCTGCATTTTCAGTTATTTCATAACTAATTGATTATCAATAAATATTTTTCCCTTGTTTTCCTTTGATGCTACTTTATTTAGTAATTATTGTTATCTTTATAGTCGCATTTTTAGTCGCATTTTAAAACTGAAACCATGATAAACACTACTATTTCCGTCAATTTTATCCTGGAAGGAACAAAGCCAAACAAATTTAATAAATATCCAATTAAGCTAAATATTTACGCGAAGGAGCTGGGGCAAAGGCGCTACGGCATAAAGGAGCATGTTTCAAAAGAAGAGTGGGACAAGCTAAGTAGCTCCAAGCTGCGGGACGATGACCTGAAAGCCTTAAAGCTCAGGATGAAAGGTATTGAAACAGATGTCAGAGAAGTTATCGACGCTCTCAAACCTTTTTCATTCATGGCTTTTGAGGAAGCCTATTTTTCCAAATCAGCGTCAGGTGAAACCAACCTTTCTTTACAGCATTGGTTTGATAAGTACATAAGCAAATTGAAGAAAGCTGGCCAAATAGGCACCGCAAGCTCATATCAAACTACAATAAACTCAATCAATGACTTTAAAAAACGGCTATCCATCTTCGATATCACACCAGCCTTTTTGCAGGACTACGAAAACGACATGCTTACAAAGGGCAAATCAAACAGCACTGTAGGCATATACATGAGACAGCTCAGAGCTATTATAAATCAGGCAATTTCTGATAAGGCTTTATCTGCGGACCAATATCCCTTCAAAAAATATCAAATCCCCGCTGGCCGCAATATAAAAAAAGCCTTGCCTTTTGACGATTTAAAAAAGTTGCTCAAATACAGGCCAAAGGATAAATCGCAAAAGAAAGCACTTGATTTTTGGATTCTTTCTTACTTGTGCAACGGCATCAACTTTACTGATATGCTGCACCTCAAACCAGAAAACATTGATGGCTCTTATCTTCACTTTTTCCGGGAGAAAACTAAACGAACCAAGAAAAAGGATTTAAGGCCAATAAAAGTTGGGTTGAACCCCAAGGCATTAGAAATAATTAACCGCCAGAAGAATACCACAAAATCAAATCCATATTTGTTTCCTGTACTCGAAGCTGATCTTACACCTGTTACAATTAAACATCGTTGCCAGCGCTTTATTAAGTGGGTTAATAAGTACATGGAGGAAATAAGGGAAGATTTAGAAATTGAACAGAAGCTGGGCACTTATGTTGCCAGGCATTCGTTCAGCACAGTATTAAAAAGAAAAGGTGCTCCAACTTCTTATATCAAGGAGTCATTAGGACATAGCTCTGAGCTTACAACAGAAAACTATCTCGACAGCTTTACCGATGATGTGAAGTTGGAATACGCTAACCTTCTAACCGATCTAAAATAATGAATAGCTCAATTTTAAATAGCATTCTTCGTGATGAATTAAGACCCTGGCTGATAAAATTTGAAGATACTCGCAAACTGAAAGAAATTTTACAGGCAGTTTCAAAAATTGGAAATGGCACTCCCATTGAAGTAAATCACAGGTTGCAGGTTCTCCTACAGCCATTCCCAGAACTTCTTTCTTCGGTAAATAATGCTACTGGAGAAACGATCAACACCTTGACATACAGCTGTCAGCTACCGAAACCGGTTTCTCTCATTAATCATTTCTACAAGGAGTTAATTGAAACAGAGACGATAAGATATTTTAATCAGACAATTTCAAATCCCTTAATAGAAAACCTAAAATTGGATGTTCCATATCAGGTAGGACAAAAAACTCTGAAAGGCATAGCCTCATTAGCGAATAGTGTAAACAATGATCTTTTAGAAAACAATTTGATTGATGAACACGATCCCATTAAAGATCAAACACAGTATGCACTGGTATTTTTGAGAAATAAACTTATTGCATTGTATTTTTCTATCCAGGAATGGTATAAAGAATATCTGCCTACCATTTACAAAGACATCGATGAGTTTTACTTGTATTGCATGGACAACGACGTTAATAAAATCAATGTAGATCGGCAGCTTAATAGCAAAGGAAAAATATCTATCTCAAAATCGAATAATCAGGCTTTCAGCTTTGGTTTTAAAGGCAACCGTGATAATCTGACAAACCTGGTACAGGTGTTATGTACGCATAAAAATTTTCTTGATGAGGAGGTAACAACGCCGGAAACAATAGTAAACGTGCTTACATCGAAAGACATTACCGCCGCAAAAACCAAAATAAAGTTTGGCTGCAATTCTAATCTGCTCACATGTATTGTTGATAGACTGCAATTATCAATACCTGGTTTTACCTATGCGAATATTGAAATGTCGGGTATTTTCTTTTCTAAAACAGATAAACCCATCAAGCAGTCTCTGTTCTCCAACTCAAAAAGCAACAACCCTTTGCCAAAAGATAAAAAGGAAGAAATAGACAAGATTTTCAGAGAAAACAATATGTAAAACATATAGATAGATATATAAGCATATAGATTTCTATATGCCGCTATACTACTATACCTCTATCGCCTTTTTAGCGAACCAGCTTTGGTCCATAAAATTTTTATACCATGGATCAAAACAATTTAATTCTCGACAAGCTCACAGAGATTGCAAGCAAACTCGACGAGCAGAATCTTCTTCAAAAGACAGTACTAAATTTCAACGAGGCATGCAAATACCTCGACGTGAGTCCTTCGCACCTCTACAAATTAACCTCCACCAGGCAGGTGCCTCACTTTTGTCCGCAAGGCAAAAAACTGTATTTCAAGCGCACCGAGCTTGACGATTGGTTGCAGCGAAAACGCCAGCCTACTGCTGAAGAGCTGATGAACAGTTCAGCAGAAAATCTACGCCAAAGCAGGCAAAAATAATTTCCTCGATCAATCGTAAAACTTTACAATGGCATCTTGTACCATATTCAAAAATTTCACCGTGCCGGTGGAAAATAAATCACTCCTGCTTATTAGCAAAGACATCGCATCCGGCAAATACAAGGCCGATGTCGAAGAAATAAGATCATTGTTAGCGCAGGGTAAAATAGAAGAAGCGGGCGCTAAGAAAAAGCAGTTGTTAGCTTTTACACCTTCAGCAGTTTTTAAAGAAAAAAGGCAAATGCCTTTCCTCGAAATGTATAGCGGCTTCATTCATCTTGATTTCGATAAGCTATCTCAGGTACAATTGGATGGCGCTTTTAAGATCATTGCTGAAATCCCTTACACCTTTCTTTGTTTTATTAGCCCAAGCGGCAATGGCCTTAAAGTATTCGTGGAAGTGAATACCGGGATAGAGAACCATGATATCGCCTATTTACAGGTGCAGCAGTATTACGAAGCCGCAACAGGCCTAAAAGCAGACCCGAGCTGCAAGGATATCACTCGCCTCTGTTTCATGAGCCATCATCCCGGCCAGCACAAGAACCTTGCAAACAACAAATTCAATGTGCAGGTGCCCGCAAGCGATCCAGTTACAAAAGCCCCGGAAATAATTCTGGCAGCTTCTCCGGAAAAAAATAATCCCGAAATCAACCTCGGCTTAGCCTTTCAGTTCAACCAGCAAATTCAATTCACTAATCTAAAAAGTAACTATGAAACCGGTAATCGCAATAATTATTTGTATCTGCTGGCCTCCAATTGTAACAGGGCCGGCATTTCCGATGTGGACACTCTTACTATGTGTCTCGCTCATTTTAACCTCCCTGAAAGAGAAATAAGAACCGCCGTCGCCAGTGCCTACAGGCATCATGTTGGCGAATTTGCAAAGTTTGCAAACACTGCAAAGCAGCAATCGTTTCAGCAAGTGTCTGCATCCACCGACGATGAGGCTCTGGAGGATTACCTGAAAAATACGCCCACCATTCCCGACGAAGTTTATGAAGCCCTGCCGCTGATCTTAAAAAAAGGAGCAAATGCCTTTTCAGACAAACGAAAAAGAGATGTGTTTTTCACGGGCGCAATTGCCATACTTAGCGGCTGCCTGCCGAAAGTAACAGGCATTTACTTTCAGGAGCGGGTGCACCCCCACCTATATACTTTCATTATTGCCCCGGCAGCAAGCGGTAAAGGGGTATTAAAGAATGCAAAGCGCTTGGCCGACAAATACCATCAGCAGGTATTATCTGCCAGCCGTGAGGCGCAAAAACGCTATGAGGGGGATATGATGGATTTCAAGGAACTATTGAAGAACAGGAAAAAAAGTGATCCTCCGCCCGACAAACCGGAAGAACCTCCTTTCAGGATAGTATTCATTCCTGCCGACAGCAGCCAGTCCAGGATGGTTGACCACCTCCAAAAAAATGAAGGACAGGGAATTATTTGCGAAACCGAGGCCGATACCATGAGCGGAGCTAAAAAGCAGGATTGGGGAGACTATTCTCCCATTCTTCGCTCTGCCTTCCACCATGAAAAGATTGCCTTTTCCCGCAAAACGAACAACGAGTACATTGAGATCAATGAGCCTCGTCTTGCTGTTGCACTTTCCGGCACGCCGGCACAAGCACCAAAGCTCATTTCATCTTCCGAAGATGGATTGTTCAGTCGATTTCTATTCTATGCTTTTAAAAATGAAATTCTTTGGCAGGATCCTTCGCCACGAAGTCAGAACCTGGTTTACAACGATCATTTTGACGCCCTGGCAGATGAAGTGCTTAAAGCCATCCTTTTTTTAGAGCAATGCCCAACCGATATTCAGTTACAACCAGAGCAGTGGGATGCCCTAAACACCACCTTTGCTCAAATACTTTCCGAAGTAACAATTTTTACAAGTGAAGAAGCATCTGGCATAGTATACCGTCTTGGCTTGATCTTGTTTCGCCTCTGCATGATATTTACCGCCCTTCGTAAAGTCGAAAGCGGCGAAATGACAGAAATAATCTTTACTACAGATCAAGATTTCAATACAGCTCTTTTGATAGCCCAAACCTACTTGCAACACAGCCTGTTAATGTTCAATAACCTGCCCCGGCAAAGCGAGTACACCAATTTTCAGGGCGGCGACAGCAAGCGTAAATTCTTCGAAGCCTTGCCCTCTGAATTTAGCCGCAAGCAAGCTGTGGAAATTGGCGTTCAGTTTCAGCTTTCTCCACGTACAGTAGATGAAATTCTGCGCAATGCTATCGGTAGGGCATTAGAAAAGCTTAAAGCCGGGCTATACCGCAAAATCTAAACTTTTCCGTTAAGTGTTTCCTCCCTGAAGGGGATATTGGGTGGGGCTTTTGTACACTTTGCAAACTTTGCAGTCTTTGCAACCTGGCATAAAGTACGCCCCGTTCATGTCCATTATCCCCAAGTAATTAACATTTGCTTGCCTCTTTTTTGCACTTATTAGCCTTTAGTCTTATACGGCCTTATATTCGTTACTACAGCCTGAGGCCTTTACGAAATTATTTCCCGCTTCTTTCGCAGTCCGGCCCGACGATTAAAAGCCTTTTTGATTTAATAAGGCTAAAATATTTTTTAAGTCTAAAACCATTAGCCCCTTTATGACACAATCTTTACTCTTAAATATCATTTCATTTACACCACCCCAAACAGAAAAAACTTTTGCTTTTTATCTGAGAAAGAAAGAGCCGCATTATTGCCCTATTCACAAAGACGATATACAAGGCTTACTCACCGGCGTTATAGACGAAGAGGAACTGGAATATGGCAACTGGCTTTATACAGACTTTCAGGATCCACAGGAAGATGCCATAGTACTGAATGTGAACTTGGTCGATCATCCATATTTTGGGTTGCACTACTACCGTTATTTATTAGAACAGTATTTTACTGGCCGGGTCGGTGCTGTTCGGCGCAACTATACAAAAGAGCTGGAGGTTTGGGTACAAAGCCCAAAAGAAAGTACCGGCAAGTACAACATATACTTTCAGTTTACGCTTAAAGTACAACATGCCAGGGTCACTGATGGGCCAGAACTGGTCTTATCTTTTGATGGAAAAACCAAAGTGCTAAAGCAATCTGTTCAGGAAATCACAAGGGTTGACACATCATTTTATAATTGGATTTTGTATGATGGCCGTCTTTACCGATGGAAATATTTTCCAACAGAATTAAAAAGCCATCTTGATAAAGCCTACCCTGTATTAAGCAATACCTTAAAACCACACTTTGATATTGCTTTCGATATACCCACACCAAAGAATAGGTACAATCCGCACTATGATACGCTGTTAGCCTTCTACAAAAAGTATATCAATACTGCGGAGTTTCGGACTGTGATCCCTGTCAGCGAAAAAGGCTTTTTGCAGCCAGACCCTGGCTTGGTAAGCCGGATTAGCACTGCTTCAAACGAATTGGTATATGGTAACGGAGCCTTGGGGAATGATCCTAAAAAAGATTTCAAATACAAAGGCCCTTATATGCAGGTGCCGCCTCCCAATAACGTAAAATTCTTTTTTATTTATCATAAGCCCGAGCGCTATACGGCAGTGAGAGCTATTTATGAATACTTCCTCAATGGCTTTCAGGGCCAATGGCCATTCCCAAGCATGCAGCAATACATCAGGCTTCCCTTTTTGTTAGACACAGCCGAAAACAGTATTGCATACGACAGCCTGGATTCTGCCGTTCAGGCCGTGCGTAAAGCCATTCGCAACAAGGAAAAACAACCAGACACAAGATATTTTGCTATTTATATTAACCCTGTTCCCAAATTCACCACCGATAAGAAAGCAGATAGTATTTATTATCAGATCAAAGAACTGTTACTGCATGAAGGGATTTCTTGCCAGGTAGTAAAAAGCCAGCACTTGTATAATAAAGAATTGGCCGAAGAACACATCAGCATTGCTAAGCAGAATAATGGAGCTGTATTCCATGAAAAACAATTCTCGGATACCTTGTTTTCCGATGCCTCGCTGCGCCAGAAAATTTACAATCAGGATTTCAATACTTTTTTGCCACATATAGAAATTGCAATCCTTGCAAAGTTGGGTGGTGTTCCCTGGCGGCTAAATCGACCGACTACCAATGAATTAATAGTAGGTGTAGGCGCTTTCTATTCCATATCCAAAAAAACACGGTTTGTCGGCAGTGCATTTTGTTTCAACAACGAAGGAATTTTTAAAGGTTTTGATTGTTTCAATTCAAAAGACACATCCAGTTTAACAGGCTCGATCCGGGAGGCAGTTGGAAAATTCTTGGCCGTTAATTACAAAGCCACCCGGCTTATAATTCATTTTTATAAAGACATTGGAAAAAAGGAGCTGAAGCCGATAGTGGATACATTACATACACTGGGCTTAAATATTCCGGTAGTCATTGTATCTATCAATAAAACAGAAAGTAAGGAACTCGTTGCCTTTGATATGGCATACAAAGAAAAGATGCCTTACAGTGGAACGAGTATCAAAGTAGGAAGAAATGAATACCTGCTCTTCAATAATACCCGGTATGATGAAACATCCATACCTAAGAAAAAAGAGTTTCACTTTCCCATAAAAATCTACCTTTCCTCCACTGACCCACAATTGTTGGCCAACAAATCCAATGTCGATTTATTTATTGACCAGGTGTATCAGTTCAGCCGCATGTACTGGAAAAGCACTGATCAGCAGAGCTTGCCGGTAACAATCAAATACCCCGAAATGGTCGCAAAAATTTATCCGTATTTCAACAATGATTATTTACCCGAGTATGGTAAAAACAACTTATGGTTTTTATGATTTGAAAAATGAAGTGCCATGCCAAATTACTGGAACATACCGGGTGTACCACACAAAGGCTGGTCGTTAGATGATATTATTGATGTACGGGCAGACGGGCAATCCGAGTGGCAAACGGATTATCACCCTTGTTCATATTCTAGTCGCATAAACAAGCTGAATGATATATGTGGTATATTTGATAACAGCACAGGCACAGTCATTTCATCGATGAAATTTATCCTTTTTCTTTTAATATCCCTTGAAGCAACTTGCCAACAAGAAAAGGACTCATCTATAAATTATAAGTATTTTGCGATTGGCGACTCGATCATCAAATATGATGGCCAAACTTATATTATAGAACATCAATTACCATTTCCTAAAGATTCAAATACTATTTTTCAGTTTTCGCCTGCTGAGACCAATTTGATAAGTGTTGGAGACGTAAAGTTTGACAAAACCGCCTTAGTAACTAATTCGACAAAAAAGGTGGACAAGGTCTTTTTTAGTAAAGGATTCGAGACAAAGAGTGGAAGAGATCTTGCTATCAGGGAGTTTAATTACCTGGTCGATTTTATGTCAACTGATCTTAAAATACAACCGGAAATTTACGGTCCTTGTGCGAAAGACGACAATTTGCAATTTTGCAAATGCATGCGATGGCTATCAGAAAAGGCGATTTATCAATTAAATATTGGTGTGTTCAAAAAAAAGCATCAGGAAACTGTTGCAATGTTGTCGCTTTCGCTATATAGATAGGTCACCGGCCTGAAATATCATTTGCTCGAGTGTCTAATGTCAGCATGTGTAGTAATGATGTGTATGAAAACAGATAAAGTGGTCATTCATGATACTCTCAAACAGCATAATACGAAAATGATCAGATTACTTATTGTCTTTTCCATGATTTGTCAATTTACTGTTCAGGCACAAGAGGGCATTACATGGAAATGGGTTAAAAAAAAATCTTTAGATAGTACTACAACCATTACACAAATCTGCGGATTTTCACGTACTCCTTTTTCTGAAGGGCTAGCGGGAATAAGAGACAGTACCAGCCGTAAATGGGGAGTTGTAGATACTGCGGAACAATGGATAATACCACCTCAATTTGAAATTGTCGGCGAATTTTCAGAAGGGGTAGCCGCTGCACAACAGAACAACAAATTGGGATTTATTGATAAGAAAGGGAATTGGGTAATTCAACCGGAATTTGATGGGAAGTCGCCTAAGCAATATTGTCATACCAAATTTTCAGAAGGGTTGGCATCTGTTACAATAAACTGGAAAAGTGGATATATAAATAAGCACGGCGAATGGATCGTAAAACCTCAATTTGAAATGGCTTATGATTTTATTGACGGGTTGGCTAAAGTATCGTATCATAATAAAATAGGCTATATTGATACCTCTGGCAAATGGGTAATTCAACCGGAATACGAATGGATAGATAATTTTTCTGAAGAATTAGCAACAGCACAAGTAAATAAAAAATATGGATTTATTGATAAAAAAGGCAATCAAAAAGTACCTCTTCAATATGACTTTGCCAATAGCTTTTCTGAAGGATTGGCAAGAGTAAATCAAAATGGAAAATGGGGATTCATAAATAAAAAAGGTGATTGCATAGTGCCAATTATATATGATGTTGTTTGGCCTATTTCCGAAGGATTAGCTGGTGTTGAACAAAATGGCAAATGGGGCTTTATGGACAAAACCGGGCATTGGGTAATCCAGCCTGAATTTAAGAGAGCTGACAGCTTTCATAACGGACGGGCTGAAGTAATATTAAACGAAGAATGGGGTTATATAGAACTTCTCAATTTTGCCAGTCAGCTTAACAAACGTTAGGAGAAATACAATTATATGAAACTATCACACGCCTTTGGTTTTATTCTTCTTATTCTGAGCAGCTGTAGTGGATCAAATGAGAAATCCAATGAGTTACCTGGCCTTCCCCTCACTCATAAAGACTTTATAGAAAGAAGTAATCCAGGTGACACTTTAGGCACACGGATATCTATAATTCATTTCAAAACTCGATCGAATGGACATGAAATCCCGGGCTCGGATGATTCATGGGCTTAGCTTAAAGAGTCCGAAGGAAGATTTAGACTTTTTAAAAAATGCAGACGAAATAGTACTTCCATTTAAATCAGCAATATTGATCATTGATTATCCGCTAACAAACCCTGCTTCTTTTCAACTTTCTACAAGAGAGGACGGATTTAGTCGTAAAGCATTAGTTGAAGAAATTAGCAAGAAATATTATTCTATTTACGAAGAAGAAAAGAAGAACTTTAAACGAGATTCCGCCTCAGGCCAATATGGCATTTGGGAAGGTGAATCCATGAATTTATACTTGGGCGCTATAGAAGTCTACAAAAATTCAAGTGGTAAAGTTTATATGATTTTAGAGGTTATGTCTTATTAGTCATGTATCCGAAAAAGCAACTGGGTAAAAAACCAGATAAAACGCTTTACACCCTGATCTTTCGCAGTTAGCTAAAACCCCCTCTTCGACCCCGGATACTGCGGACACGTCTGCCCCATCCACTTAAACTAATTACTCTAATTTTACAAGGTCAACCCATCGCAATCGTCAGCGTTACCGGCATCTATGTTCTCGTTCGCAATTGAAGTTGACAAACTATTATAAATGAAACTCTCCCTTTGTGCTTTTTTTTGTGGATTAAGTATATTGGCAACAGCTCAGACCACTGTTATAAGGAAAGATACGGTACCTCAAAAAACTCCAATAAAGGCATGTATAGTACCGCCTCTGGCTAATGTTGCAAAGGAAGATACGACCTACAAAGCAAGACCGGTAAAGATGTATAGCAACGGCAAGACTGTAATAGGAGAGATTATTGCCGATCGAAACTTGGAAAGTAAAATTTATTTGATAAAAAGCACTCAAACAAAAGATTCAACGGGCCAATATATTACGTCTTTGCAATTGGGAAACAATGGGAAAACTCCTCTGCTTGGACTATTGGATGTTCGAATGATATTTAATCACCCGGTTACCTCAATCGATTGTAACTGGGATGCAGAATATTTGATGACATCGATTTCCAACGACAAAATGACCTATTTGTTTACAGCGAACCCTTATTCCCAAGATCATGGGTCGCTTATTTTTACCATTATAAGTCGGGATAAAATCCTTGTTCGCCTTTATGGAACTTCAGGTGATTGAGGCAGAATAACCTCTTATAAAATTTAATTGTTATTAAAACGTCCTCTTCGACCCCGGGTAAGGCGGGCATGTCTGCCCTTCATCCACCATTACACGAACTACACCATTTTGACCAGGGCCGGCCGGTGCCGTTAAGATATCTTCACCACTTCCATCAACACCAGCCAGTACAAAGCTGAATTGGTTCGTACTATTAACAGCCGGAAATAATCGAATACCGGCAACGTCAGGCAGATTCAGTAGAATTTCAATCGCTGCTTTATTGAAGGTTATGCTTTGCGGCAATTCAGGCACATTAACCGGCAATACGCTAAAGCTCCTTTTTACTTTACCAACCGGGTTTGTTTTGATCCTTAATTTGTTCACCATATTCGCTGCCTTGGCTGGTTCTATAAAATGCGTTCTTGAAAGCAGGTCCGTCATTGCCTGCTCTTGTGTTATTGTTGATGCGGTTGTTTCTATAAACGCTCCGGATCCACGGGGATATGGAGGACAGGTCTGAGCTTCATCGACCGATACAGTAATTCTATTTTGAATCAACCCTTCACCCGCAACAGAAATAATATCCTCTCCGGTGCTATCTATGCCTACTAATACTACTGTAAATTTATTTGAACTGCTTATGGCAGGATAAATACGAATGCCGGCCAAACCAGGCAATGCCATCAGCTCAGCAATAGCATCTTTATTAAAAGTTAAGGATTCAGGAAGTTGAGGAACATTATACGGCAATACAGTAGAGCCACTTCTTAATTTGAAAACCCGGTTAGGCTTAGTCTTTATTCTAATAGCCATAGTAACAGCACTATCCTGGTCTATGAAGTGATCCCTTGATAACAAATTCTGCATTGCCTCTGCTTTTGTTATCGTCCTTGATACTGCCATATTCATTGCATTTAATTGCAATAAAGATAACTCAACATGACTGAATCATATTAACATCAAACAACGATTGATTAAAGCCTAACAACAGATGAAAAGAGATAAATAAATCACTCACAATGGGTTGATGCCAACGTAAAGTGTTTGTGATATCTCGGTCATAGAATTACTTCCGTCTGGCTAAAGATATAGGTGAGTTGAAAAACTTTGAATGAGGGTAACCGACATTTTTACAAACACTATGTTGGGCTCTCTTCATCTGAAATTAGAAAATTATGGAGTTGCTCCAAATGACTACTGGTTGCAAGCTCTTATCTTTCATAATTTTCAAATAATCGTCGGAGGAAAGAGCCCTTGCAGTATCAATGAGCAAAATCCCTATTTTGATTGAATCTCCCTTATTGGAATCGTTAACCATTTCTGTGTAGACAGTCGCTCTAAAAACCAAACTATCTCCAGGTGCAACTGATTTGACCGTTGGCGAATCTATGTTGCATTCAGAACTGACAAAATGGTAGGCATCCTTACTTATTATGAAGTTATCTTGCCATGAACATTTTTTAGTCCAAAAGGAACTTTTAGAGTCACCTTTATTTATCAATGAAATTTCTATTTCATAAGTAATAAGACCCAAGTCGGATTTTGGATAACGATATGTCGAATCATAAACTCTTTTTACATATGAATTAAGTTTGAATCCCGCATATTCATTGTTTTTTTTGGCGCAACAATTGCAAGACGCCAACAAGATTGTAAAAAACAAAATTGCAACCAGTTTCATTTTTGATAGATTTTTGGGAACTCAGTTTGCACACAACTCAAAAATATACGCAACCAAATTAAGTACAAACGCTTACAAGTAATTTTAAATACCATTAGCACAGGTGTCGCTCACACAACTAAACTTTGAAAAGTCTTTTCTTCCGTTTCGAGGAGACAGGCACTTGGGATGGAGAGCCACGCTTGCAAAAAACCAATTGTTGGTAGCACATTCATTGTTCTTGTTCGTTAAAAACTTTTGTCACCCCTTTTGACTTGAAGAAGTTCTCCATTAGCTTCCACTTGTGGTCGTCTATAAAAATTTTCTTCAAATCAATGTCGTCCGAAATATGAACTCTTTTACAGGTAAAACAAAAGTCAACAAATGAAACAGTATTGCCTGTGTAAATTATTATTGAATGTCTTGGTTCATCACAGGTTAACGGAGTCCATTGAGTTTGATGGGGATTGCCGAATAAAATCTTTATAAGCGTCTGTTTATCGGTTTCATTAAGTAAAACTAATTCCGATACAATTTCTCTATTTAGTCGTCCATCTATCAGCAAGGTAGGAGAATCTGCTCTCACTGATTTCTGTTGGGTATTGCTGTTAATTGATTCCACTTCTTTGGGTAAAAACTCTCCGGTTAGATTGTGACTTATTAAAATGATAGAATCTGCGGAAAGGATTTTCTGACGTAATTCATTTGCTTGATATGCCGTCTGTCCATGAGCCGAGAGGGCGTGAAGAAAAGTGGAAATGATTAGGAGTTTTTTCATTCGATCAAATAAGGTTTGTCGGTTCATTGTCACCAGCTCAAAAATATACGCAATCAAGTTAAGTACAAACGCTTACAAGTATTTTAAATGCTAAGCACAAATACTTTCTCACGCAACTGAACTTTGGAAAGTCTTTCCTTCCGTTTCGTGAAGACAGGAAGTGGTGCGGAGGGTTATTTCGTCACTTGGTATGAAAAAGAACTTAGTCGGTAGCATTTCCCTCCTTTTGATACTCTAATATCATCTATAAAGACTGTAGCGCCTTCACGAGAAAAAAAAGACGCCGATTCATAAGAATCCATTTTGTTACCCTCGAAGTAGACTCCAGCCGGATTGTCAAATCCTGCCGCATTGGTAGACACGTGGAAGCTTTTAAGCGTGTATGAAGAGTCAGTTAGTTTCAATGTGAATCCGCTACGGATTGCTGTAACACTGATGGTATTATTTTTCGAACCAACGATATATGCTTTAACTGCCGTTTCCGTCCAATGATCACATCTCTCTTCACGATAGACGAAAGTATTGTCCTCCTTGCTCAAGACACTTAATTCACCGCATTTTCCCCGTAAACTTCCATCATCATTGTAAATTATCTTTTCCGAATTTCTTTTTGTATCACCTTGAATTGCTTTTTCCATTTCGGGATTGAAATAAACTAAATGCCCTATTCCTCCATTACTGTAATCGTTAGTAATATTTATGTCAAATAAATAAGATAAAACATTCCAATGATCATATCGAATTATTTGGTTCTTACAGGTATATTCAGTCAGAAAATTATATGCGCCTTCTTTCCATGCGGAATCTAATTCGCTAATTGGCTTTACAAAATCATTAATCAATTTCTCACTAAAATAAGTGTATGGAAGTAATGTGTCACCCCTGAAAATTTTTTTCATCAAAATTTTGTAACTAAGAAAATCATAGCCATACTTTCTTTTTAGGGTGACATACAAACTGTCATTATATGTAACACATATTGCTTTTTCATGGTTTTGATCCAATAATTTGAGCTTAACAAAGAGCTCTCTTTTATCCTCGCCAGAAGTGTCAGACAAGACAAAATCAAAAAAAGCGTCCCTATCAAGACTTTGTGAGTAAACAGTAATTACAGAAAGGCTCTGTAGGGCTATTAAGCAATAAATTACTTTTTTCATAACGATGCAGTTTGTCTGCCAGTTTTATAAGCTATCTAATTAGCGAACGCATGGCGTCAAGGTTACACACAACTCATAAATATACGCAACCAAGTTAAGTACAAAGGCTTACAGGTATTTTAAATGCTAAGCACAAATGCTTTCTCACGCACCTGAACTTTGAAAAATCTTTCCTCCCGTTTCGTGAAGAGAGGAAGCGGGGTAGTTTATGAATGCCACCGTGTACCGGCGAAAGCCGAGAAACGGCTGGAAGGAAAAAAAATCTTTTGTGCGTATGTTTTAGTCTTCACTTTTAAAGAACCACGGGGCCCGCTTTTCATTTGTCCAAAAAACCCTTTGTTTTTTGGTAACCAATTTCCCATTTTGAATTTTGTATAGTCGCCCCTTCCTAAATACTAATTTTTCAGGATAGAGCTTCCGGTTCTGCCCGCCTGACGAAATAAGACCAGTTACGAATTGTGTTTGTGAAATTCGTTCCGAGATTTCATTAGATGATAAAACGAGCGTGTCAATTATAACTCCGTTTTTATTTGTTTGGCTAAATGTGTCATAAATTGGTGTCATGTGAAGGTATAATGTATCTTCTATAATCGTCCAGGTGCCTTTTGTCCAGCTTGCCGACAAATCAAAGGCCCAAGTGTATTTAAACGTGTTATCGTTATCAAGCTGTATACCACTACCAAAATAGTCCCGATAACGTCCTAGAATTTTATCTTGGGAAAACAATGGAATAGGAATTGTCAGAAAATATGTTATCATTAAAATAATCATAGCAATTTGATTGCTGGTCAATTATGACAATCAAAAATATATGCAGCCAAGTTATTTACAAACGCTTCCAAGAATTTTTAATTGCTAAGCACAAATGCTTTCTCAACAACTGAACTTTGAAAAGTCTTTCCTTCCATTTCGGGGAATGGAAACCGGGCGGTGATTCTGCTATTTTATGCTTTCTAAAATCTTATTTATTTCCTCCTGATTTGTTGGCTGTGTACGCATACATCTACTTGTGAAAAATGTATCCATTGACAACATGGAGCGGGTTTTTCCCCGAAGTCTTTTTCCTTTTTTTGTTATGCTGATTATGTCTTTATCATACCAAGTTTCAGCATAAATAATATATTCATAGAACCAGTCCGAAGTCGTTCCTTTTGGATAGAAAGGTGTGAAGGGAAATCCGCAGGCGTCACCTTGTGGATCATGGGTTAACACAAAAATTGTGTCAGGCATATTGATGGCGGATTTAAACCGGGTTTCAATCGCAAACTTAATTCTCAAATATCGCGTTGTGTCGGCTACTAGTTTGTCCCGTCCAACCCGGACGCCTTTTCTGTCAATGATAAATGAGCCTGATCTGAACACTGTATCGGCGCCAATAATTTTACCTTGAACAACAATTGCAGATTCCTTAATTGCCACCTCTGTCGGAGCCTTAGGCATACAACTACATGCAAGAGCAGTCTTATGTAATATTCCGATTATGATAAAAGTTGTGTAAATAATTTGTTTCATAAAGAGTTAGAGCATTACCACACAACTCAAAAATATAAGCAACCAAGTTAAGTACCTAACACAAAAAAAAGCCCCGGTGCCGCAAATCCTATTGTTAGCGGCATCCGTCAGTCCAAAATTGATTTCTTGTTACCTTGGTGGATTTCGAATTTTGCTTTTCCTTGTCATTATACATATGGTCATATCGCCAAGCTCCAGTTGAACTATTATATACAAATTCTGAAATCTTCCTTTTTTTACTGTCATAAAGAAAGCGTCGATAGGTGTCTAATAAGCCATAATAATCATTGTGGTCTATATTTTGGCAGTCAAAACTCCAATGCTCACTGTAAATTACCAAGTTGTTGGTATCAATGTAATTTATCCAGGATTCTCTAATGCAACCCGTGTCATTTTTTATGTCAATTTTTTGTCGGATATAATCTTGCTGATTTCTAAAACGAATAATTAATGAGTCATTTGTATTCAATAGAGTGTCTACTATGTTTGTATCTGTCCAATGAAATTTAATGAATTCGGATCGTTTCAAATCAAAAGTGTCAATATGGGCATTTTGTGAATGTGCCGAAACTGCATAAAAGCAAAAAAAGAAAGAAAATAGTGATCTCATGGTTTTGGGGCTGTCATGTTGCCGCTAACAAATGTATTAATGTAATAAAACGCAATATAAATTAGTTTTGCATTGCATTAGTTGCTTCAATACCAACAGATTTGCATTATGCATTTTAGATTTATTTGCGTATTGTTATTGCGTAGAGCTCTTGCTATTGCACAGGTGCGCATCTCCCGCAACTAAACTTTGAAAAGGCTTTGCTTCCGTTTTGGGAAGGCAGGAGGCATGGCGGAGATTTCGGTTGGTGCGGACACCAGCCGATAAGACAAACCAGCACCCAAAACAACGACGCGTAGTTTCATATTCTTTTGTTTTTGCTTTTCAATACAGTTTAATGTTTTTTAGAAAGGTCAATGTAGCAGATTTTCTCTTAGCACAGGTGCTAGCCTCATGCAACTGAACTTTGAAAAGTCTTTCCTTCCGTTTCGGGGAGACAGGAAGGGGCGGAGATTTCGGCTGGTGCGACACCATCCGGTAAGACAAAAAATGTTCAGTCCCATTATTGCCAGCCCCATGTTGTACGCTGTTTTAAAAGCTCTTCTGATCTCTTTCGCAAAACCAATTGGGTTGACAATCCATAATGATACAACCACCTGGCTTATATTTCCTTTTATCTGTTTTTTTATTCTTGTCAATTTTGAATGAAAGTAATCCATAACGAATTGGAATAACTTCATCTTTCTTTTTACAGATTGGGCACATACCATCCTTTGATTTGTCGTATGGGCAAGTAGAAGAATATTCGAGGTTGATATTTTCAGTTTCTCCGGTTTTGAGATAGAGAATATAAGTACTATTATAAGGATAGGAGCGAGGAGAAATTGATAAATGAAAAGTGTCTGAGGGTAAATGTTCAAATTTAAAAGATAAATCATTATCGATTTTTACGCTGTCAGTAATTGTTTTGGAGGTAAGTATTACAAAAGTATTTTCAGTAACAGTTTTCTTATTTTCAAAGTCCTGAAGGTTTAGCCAACCAATAATTTTCCCTGACTGAGCAAAGCTGTGCAAAGAACCGCTGACAAGTAAAAGAAAGAGTTTTATTTTAATGTCCATTCTTTTCAATTATTGAAATATTATGCGGAATAGCGTACAACTCAAAAATATACGCAACCAAGTTAAGTACAAACGCTTACAAGTATTTTTAACTACCCTTAGCACAAGTGCGTTTCTCACGCAACTGAATTTTGAAAAGCCTTTCTTCCGTTTCGGGAAGACAGGAAGCGGGGCGGAGGAGACATGGCGGAAAGAAAGTTTCATTGTCCCTTCCTGCTAATGCAAATACAACTGTCGGCTGCTGTTTTATCCTGCTCCATTTAACCGTATTTCAATATAATTTGATTTTGAAAGATTGACAATAAATCTAAAAGCATGATGCCCACCAATTCTAGATGGATAGAGTTCTGTTTTCCAAACTTTATAATATGTCGGTATAGCCGTATCTGTTTTAAAGCAAATAATTAAAACAATCGTTTCACTTTTATCGTTCATGTAAGGAACGTATTGCCGCTTTAAGTCTTTTAGCTCGGACCTGTAATAGCGTTCACTCATTTTTAAATTTGGATTTAATAAGCTGTCCTCTTTGCGCATAATTTCTGTTTTCTTATTCAAATCATTCAAAGCGAGTTTTACAAAATTGTCCAACTTATAAATATCCTCCTGAGAAAGATTAGCTGTTCTAAAGTTTTTTCTCGACTGTGCGGAATTGATATTAAAAATAGTAATTGAACTAGTATCAAACACTAGTCCAACATTTTCATATTTACTTGTGTCATTGATTGAAGTGTTGTGCTTTGATTGGTTACACGAGAAGACAATCAAAATGCAAGCAACGAACAAATTTCTATAAGTCATGTCAACAGTGTAAGAGATCAAACAAATAGACGCTAACTCAAAAATATACCCAACCAAGTTAAGCACAAAAGCTTACAAGCATTTTAAATGCTAAGCACAGGTGCATGTCTGACGCAACTGAACTTTGAAAAGCTTCCTTCCGTTTCGGGAAAACAGGAAGCGGACGGAGATACTAATAGGCCAGAGGCCATGCGCCAGAATACAGGCCTGCACCAGAAGGGTAGTTACCGCTGCTGATTGCTCCAATGTCAAATCCCACTATTGGCAATACCAACGTTATAGGCGGTGTTTCGTTATTGGTACCAAGATTACTCATTTGTTATTGCCGCAATATTTTTAAATTCTTTCCAGGCGTCAGCAGAGCGATAAACAGGCACAGCAGACTTAGGTACACGTAATATGCAATTTATCTTGTCAATGTTGCTAAATGTGTTGTATGGTCTAATTGTCTGCGGTATTGTTGCATAATTGATTATTTCAGATAAGCTATCGCAATTTTCAAATGCGGTATTATCAATATCCACAACTGAATTGGGGATTGTTACTGATTTTAAATTATGACTGTAAGCAAAGGCATGTCCACCAATAGTGATTGTTGAATTTGGAATTACAACAGCAGTCAAGCTATGACAACCTCTAAATGCACTATAACTAATGGAGGTTACTGAGTTTGGGATTGAAACAGAAATCATATTAGTACAACCGTCAAAAACATAACTTTCAACGGTTGTAATTGAATTTGGGATGTTCACTGAAATTAAACTGCGACAATCTGAAAAGGCAGAACTTCCAATGGTCGTTATCGAATTTGGAATTTCAATGGAAGTCAAATTTCTGCAATTTCTAAATGCATCACTCCCAATACTAATAACTGAATTAGGAATTAAAACAGAAGTCAAGCCACAGTGATTTTGTGAGTTGTCGCCAATTCCAGCTTGCGAACCGAAAAGATTGGGAGAAGTGAAAGCTTCATCATCAACAAAGTAAAATGCATTATTTCCAATACTGGTAACTCCATTACAGATAACAATTTTTGTAACTTTTTTTAAATACGAATACCATGGAGATTTGATACGAAATTTCCCTTGTTTATACTTATAATTTGGCATTACACCAACACCATCAATTGTCAAGGTATCATTTGAAATATTCCAACGAAGTTTGCCTGTTTTTCCACTTTGAGCACAAACAGTGAACCTCGATACATTTAGTATTGCACAGAAAAAAAGTAATAATAACTTTTTCATTTGTTCCTTTAATATCAAATTCAGTCCATTCAACTGTAGGTTCTCGACATTACCTATAACTCATAAATATACGCAACCAAGTTAAGTACAAACGCTTACAGGTAAATTACTCCATTTGTAAAACATGGAAACCAACGAAGTGTGGGCTTTTCACTGCTGCTTATCCCTCTCTCATGTGTGAGTGTGAAATCTGGTACATAGGTCGGCTGTCTTCCATCGGCGGCTTTCAAAAACACACGCCAGCCTGGTGCAATAGCCTTGAGTAGTAGTTTTTATAATCAAGGTCTTTCAAGGCAAATGCACCACCCCGTACGCCTTCATTCCTTCGTCATTGTGGCGTCGGGGCTTTGGGACTGTCATGGTTTTCGCCGCCTCCGGTCGCAGCCATCCGGCCTGCCACTTGTACTTCACATCCCTTTCATTTGCTTCGCTGCATTTCAAGCCATGTGTAAGTCCAGCAGGCCTCCCCCATTTTTTTATCGCCACCAGCTGGCCAGCCTTCAGCTGCGGACTGCGGTTTTTTCTTTTGACAATACATGCCGCTTTTGCTTTGCAGGTATGCAGCTTCAAGACGGCAGCAAAAAGAAAAAGACCTTGCCTTGCGTATTACGGTCTTGTGCCTTCATGCTTCGCATTCCCGGCCCAAGCCTTCGGCTGGCATGGCGCTGGGTGGCGTAGCGGCCTGACACTGCTTTTGCTTGTCACAAAAACCACCACACATCAAGCAGTTCAGCCGCAGCCACAGAGCCGCAGTACCCTACCTCCTGTTCGTCGTCCGGGCACTGCTCCCTTTTATATCCTGAATGGACTTTGGCAACTATAAACTAAATACTAATGGGCGAATGGTAAATGAAAAAATCCTCCAATTAAATGGAGGATTTTTTGTGCGGAGATGGAGGGAATCGAACCCCCGGAGGTGTTACCCCCTACGGTTTTGGAAACCGCTGCATTACCGCTCTGCCACATCGAAAATGAATTATAATCATTTTCGATGCATTCAGTATGCTAATATACTCAATAAAAAACCTGTTTGCAAGTGCTATGCGCTTTTATAAAGTACATTATAAAACATTTTTACAAGAAAGCATGTAAATAATTTGCGGTGTCTCTAAGTTCCGCCCTTCTTAACTGATCTAATACTTCGAACTCGTCCAGCTTAGGATTTTTTTTACTTAGTACCATTTCTTTGAAAGCAGCGATTGCTTGCTCTTGATTTAAGTCGATTATGTCAGTTAAGAAGTCATCCGCTGTTTTTGCGTTTAATCCAAACGATTGCAAATATTCATTTGGGAAATCTTTAATATTATTTGTAACTATAACATTAGCATTTGTTTTTATTGCTGCGGCCAAAACGTGTCGGTCATCTTCGTCCGGCAGGGTAAGGTTATTAATTAATCCTTTATAGTTTTGTACCAAAGCGTCTGGAAATGCTATATTGGCCTTTTCTATTCTTTTAGATGCTTCTTCTTCTGTAACACCCTTTTCTTTCATTACTCTCTTCCACTCATCAAATATATGTTCACTCCATTTTGGAGTGTAAAGGTCGTAGTGTGCAAACCAAAATAGTATATCTCTAATGATTACAGGGTACACAACATTAGTGTCTAACACTGCTGTAAAACGTACACTATGAATCATACAAGCCTGTTTCTTCGTCAAAATTCATAATATCGATAATATTCTGTTTTTGTCGTTCTTTCATTTGCTTTCTATATTTCATAATATCATCAAATTTTATTCTTCTATGTTTACCCACCTTAGTAAATGCAATTTTACCATCTTCAAGCAATTTTACTAAATGAGGCCTGGAACAGCCAAGCATTTCGGCTGCTGCCTGCGTAGTTACTTCGGTAGCGATAGGTACAATTGAAATTAATTTACCTTCTCCCATTGCCTTTAAAATATCACTCAAAAGTTTTAAAGCACTTAAAGGAATTTTAATTTTTTCGGTTGTCTCTTCAATTTCAATTTCTGGTTGCTCAGAACTAATTTGTCCGATAACTGATGCTAAAGCGCTATAAGATTCATGAGCAACTATTTGGTCAAGTTTTGAGGGTTTTCTTATTTGCTCTAACTCTCTCATAACAAATGATTTTTATTTGAGCGCAAACTAAACGAAATAAACGAAACAAACGAAATAAGTGAAATAATTTATTAAAATTATAATTAGGTCTCGCGACAATTTAAGCTTTTGTAAGCATTGGGTTGTTCTCCTTTTAGCTACTTCCTTGTTATTTCAGATACAGGTCTGTTGAAATGATTTTTTTAATAGAAAAGAAAAAAAGGCAGCTAAAATAGCTTCGGGGCGCTTCCGCACAAGCCTTTTCGGTTTTCCAAACCGAACACAAACCCACCGCACAACCCCTTATTTACGGTTTGGAGAAACCGTGCCCCTACGCTATCGGGTCTGCTTTCTTTTTTTCTCTTTTTTCTTTTCAATTATTTATGGTCGCAATTGTTCATCAATGGGGAGCAGACTACCTGCAATTCGACGAGCCTATCCTGCTCGACAAGAAAACACTCACCAGCCCGCAGGGCATAATCCTTCAACCAGGACAAACCATAAAGCAAATAGGCAGCAAACGCCGCAGCTGCTTCCAGCTTTTGCCAGGCTTCACCATGACCTATGAAGGAGTAATACACCTGGACAAATTATGCTATGCAATCTTTCATTGCCCGGCTCACGACGACCCACAGCTTTCTTTATTCGCCGGTACTCAATATCGGTATGCTTTCACCTGTGTTTTTGTAAAAGATAAATTTCAATGCTTCTTAGCAGGCCGTGGAGGCCATAAAGGCATGAGTGATATTCAACTGGACTTCTTGGCCTAAGCAATTCGATCTGCCGCTGCTATGCAAAAAATTTATTCAGCAAGATAGCTTCGGGCTGCCCACCGCACAGACCCATAAACGATTTTCCAAACCTAACACAAGGCCAGCGCACGACCTGTCACACTGAGCCTGCCGAAGTGCCATCATTAAGGTTTGGTAAATCGCCGCCCTTCGCTTTGAGATGCTTCTAAATTTTTTATTATGCATATCATCAAGCATTCCCGCATCGTATCAGCCGGCCGTCGCAGGTCTTTTGCATTGCCTGTTGCCTTTCGTCATGTCACCCGTTGGCCGCAGCGTTATTGTTATCTGTTGCATGCTTCTTCAGGTCCTTTAGTGCAGGTTCATTGTTTGCCTGGCGGCTTGTATCTGCATGCCATGCGTTCAGGCATTCGCTTTATTTCTCAGCTGCCGTTTTAGGCAGTTTAATAAAAAGCAAAAGCCCCGCCAAACGGCAGGGCTTCTGTTATACCTGTAGAAGATCTTATGGATTCACAGCTTCTACAATGTTCAGCACATTGAAAGCTCCATTTCTTAAAGAATACTGAGTGCCGTTTACCTCCTGGAAAAACTCGATCAGGAGCAAATAAAACTGGGTGCCTGATCCTGCTGGTACAGCCGAAGGAGTAAGAGAAAAGTCAGTATCTGAATTTTCAATACTAAAGTTTGAAACGCCGCTGTAGGTGATTGCACTTGTGCCATTTACAAAATCAATCTTCGCAAACGCCGTCCGGAAATTCACATGTGTTGCACCATTTGGAAAGGCTATGTCATTCATTTGGTTGTACGCAGGTACATTTATTTCACCGGTAGCAGTTGTTACCGTAAAAGGTGCAAACAGTACGCTGCGCAACGCTGCACTGCTATTAAAATCGAAACCCTTCAAAAGTGCAAGTGCATTATCATCAGCAATGCCCACTCCAACGCTGCGTTCGCCCCTTGGAGACGATGTATCGTAACCCTTGATATCTGTCATGGTTTTCGTCAAACGGCTCGTTAAGCGGCTGTCAGACGCGTTTTTCAACAGGTTGCGGAGCGTATCACGCAGTAATTTGCCGGCACTGGCCGCAGTTCCAAATTCAGCGCCGTTTTCACGGGTACGCTCAAAGTTTGGATCATTTGCTATGCGTTCGCCTGAAACGCCACCTTTTTCCCTTACCAGGTATCCATCCAGGGCGGATTTGTAAAAAGTCATTCCGCCTATGGTACCGTCAATTTTGAGTATGCCCCTTTGCTTTGCCATGTTATTAAAATTTTAATGGTTAGTGATCAATAATCACCAAAACTATTTCGCTGGCTTACAGCTTCAAAATGAGGGAAGTCATCCGTTCCGCTTTGTACACATTGTTCCAAAAAACACCATTTAGCCGCATCAAAAACTTGCTGTAAATTTGTGCAGTCTCAGTATTCAGGCTGTAAAAGCTCCATACCATCTCAATGGATGGAGGCCAGATAAAGCATAGATACTGTATGAAATAGCGTAAAAATGAATAGACAGTGTATTTACCCGAAGGATGTTCAGGTAATCACTGGCAGAAGCGACAGGTACGGCAGAAATCTCATTAAGAAAATGAAAAAGCACTTCAAAAAAGAATCGCACCAGGTGATTAGCATTGAAGAACTCTGCACCTACCTTGGCCTACAATACGAAATTGTAGCCCGGCAGTTGAAATAAACTGCGTTGAAGCAAAAGCCGTGATCCGGCTTCTTGTTTTCATAACTCACTGATTTTCTTTCCTTTAGTTATTATCCCGTTTCACTTGCTTACTTAGAGTATAGTCGCATTTTTAGTCGTAAAAATAAAAAAAAGCTATGATGTGTATCATAACTCTTTGATTATCAGGCTCCCCCTGCTGGACTTGAACCAGCGACCCTCTGATTAACAGAACGGTTTCCCGGGGTTGCAAAATCACCAAACGCAAGCCTGTAGCGGATTTCTATTTTTTTAAAATACAGTCAGAAGCTCTATCCTATTAACTCTATTAACGTTTTTATTAACGGCATCCAGGAGGTTAGTTATTTTTTTCTCGATGATCCCTTTTCCGCAACTAACAAGGCTTTTATTTCTTTCAGCTGTTTATCGAGCTTATCCAAGGTACCTTGATCCTTTTTGGTCATTTCTCCTTCATTCAGCAACAGCCAGCCGGCAGAATAGTTTCCGATGCGGCAAAGCTGAATGCATTGTTCTACGGTTGGCTTATGGCTTCCATCCATGATCTTATAGAGGCTCATTGGGGGCATCCCGAGCATATCTGCCTTTGCTTTGAGTGATATTCCTACCTGGTCAGCGGCCAGCCTGTTTACTCCCTCAATGAAGTTTTCGTGATAAGTCTTTTGGTCACCCATTATTACTTTGCTATTTCAGCCTTTACGAAGACTTCCATAATTTCACTTTTATCAATACCTGACTTTTCGGCCAAAAGTGCCAGTAGTTTAATTTGTGCAATCAAAAGTTTGTTTCTTTTAGGTATTTCGTGATACCAATCGACCAGATATTTCCCTACGATTATCGCAACGACTAATATGCCGCAGTACATGAGAAGAGTGCCAAAGTCCATAGAAATTGTTTATTATGTTGTAAAATATTGAAGGCTACTTGTCTGCGAGTGTCTTAGCAAAAAAGACTGGGTCATGTCCTTTTTGCTTGCAATACTGTATCAGCTTTTCATATGTTAAATGGGAGTCTTTATTAGGAGTGTACTCTCTTCCACTATAAGTGACTTTCATTATTGAATCAGTAATTTCCCTGGCCCTTTTCTCGCCCAAATAGATATTTTTTTCCATAATTGAAGTTTCATAGTTCAGGGAGTCTAAAGAAAGCCTCAGCCCGGCCGTTGAATTGTGCAGGGCGATTTTCATTTCAATAATGTTTTTGTCTTCATCCGACAATCCTGTTTTACAGGACCATAAGAAAAGAAGAGAAATGAATAGTAATTTTTTCATGAATTAATTTTAACTAATGGCATGGGTTGCATCTTAGATTTTGATCTCAAACATTTTTATCGGCGGTGCCTTATTTACTATACTACGTCGATAAACCCATACTTCTTTTACAGATTCAGCTTGTAGCAACTGTTGCGGGTAATTTTCTTCATTTTCACTGATAAGAACCCACTCAAGTTCATTTTTACAATAAATCCTTTTGAATAATACTCTTTCGGCGGTAACTATAACGTATAAGTAAAAATTACGTAATTGTTCCCAGTCCATCTGGTGCACTTGAGAAGTAAGAATTATATCGTTACTGTGAAATGTTGGCTCCATACTATCCCCTTCAACCTCCCAGTATCTCCAAATTGCTCCCCTATAATCCACACCAGGAGGAATCGCATACTTTTCCATGTTATCAATAAACATTTCTTGATCAATTGCCCTTACATACCCTGCCTGGGCCTTAATCGGCATAAAAGGAACCATGAATGGTTCTGTCTTGTTCTTTTGAATATTTCTTTGCTGCTGGTAAGTAAGAATTGACTGGCCGGAGTTCGGGTGTTCGGTATTTAGATCCTTGGACATTTCGTTACTCACTTCTTGTCTGTCAAGATCATTCTTGAGAGTTTCCAGTAACTCATCGCGATTAATTTTTATACCTCTTTTTTCCAAATTTTTGATTATAGGCTCAAAATCGCCGAAAACCACATAGTTACTAAGAAGTTCTTCAAAATCAGGACCATCACTATATTCTTGAATAAATTTTCGAAGAGCCCCACTCCTTGCGATTGCTCCTTGGTGTAGCAACTCTTCATTCCAATCCCGCAAGGGCAATACCCCTTCCCTGGTGAAGAAGTATCTCAATTTTATTGTATCCTCAACTTTGGGGTTTGCATTGCCTGCTTCCCATTGAGCAATTCTTCCTTTAGGAATACCAGTTTCATCAGCTAATCCCTGTTGGCTCAATTTCAGCTTGCCTCGTAACTCCCTAATATTCATTTAATTAGAAATTTTCGATAAAAAACTTAATCAAAAGTTTGGTTTTGATTAAAAAGTTTATCAATATTGTATATCAATAAAATCTTAATCATTTCCAAATGTATGACAATCAAACATCAAATGAGCTAACTCAGAAAGAGCGGTTTTCGGCTGAACTTAAAAGAATTCAGCCGGATGTGACCGCTTCCGATCGCTCTGAAGCAATGTTATCGCTTGGTATCAAATCACCCATGACTATTTCTGATTACTTAAATGGAAAGGTCAGGGATAATGATACAGCTGCTTCCCTCATCGCTTTTTTTAAGGAACGTATCCAAAAAAGAAATGAAGTGCTGACGTAAGACGGTCGGTCATGGTGGCCGAATCCGAGTTGATATAGTTGTGCTATGTCCGCAGTTAGTAGTTGTTCGTAGCATGCCACAAACATCACACATGATTTGTTAAAGGGTGTAGAGTAAATTCTTTATTAGTTCTTAACAATTTAAATCAAAACACATGTTTACAAATTTCAAGTTGCGCTGCATCGTTGAAATCGAAGGCGGCATAACAACACCACTGTCCGGGTTTTTTATTCGGAATGCTGAAAGTATTCGATTGGCGTATGAAACAGGAGGCCACCTGAAATATATCAATCTGGCAACGCCATTGGAGGTGGCAAAATTTCTCAAAAAACACGGGATCATTCATACCTACTCCGTACGCGAGAATTTAGTAAGCATGTATGAAAAAGTACTCTTCACGGTTACGGGAAAGAAGGGAGAGCCGGTTCAGTACGAACGCATGGTGCCTGTAAAATGGGAAGATATCAATCTCAATGCAGGCCAAGTTCAAACACTGGCCGCACACTATGAATTTGATCTTGCCGATGGCATAATGGGTAAGGTTATAAGTATTGGTAAAAACTATCGTAAGGCCGCATGAGCACAGAGCAAGTTATACAGAAAGCTATAAAAGAAATTTCTCTGGCTGAGGCTTTAGCCGATGAAGCCAGGGCAACGTACTACAGAGCAAGAAAGACGCTGGAGCAGCTCTCTGCACCAGCCTCCCCCAAAAGGGGCAAACAAGCTCTTGATGATAAGCAAATTGCTCAATTGCTTGGTAAGCGAAAAAAAAACATGATGAAATCAAACAAAAAAACCGCAGCTGAAACTGCGGTCATTCAATAACAATTTAAATCAAGAAGAGATGACAAATGTAGCACTTATTATGACTTCGAAAAAAAATCAGGTCAATGGTGTAGCATCGGCGACCAAAAAAACAACGGGCAAAAATCTACAGCGTTTCCAGGAACTGGAGCAGGACTTCCCGCAGCTAAACTTTAAAACCGCATACAACAATGCTCTATTGGAATACCTGCAGGTACGTCCCGAATTTCTACGATCGATCAGCGATGATGGTGCGAATCCAGAGCCAGGTGAATATCGGGCTTTTGCAGTTGTCGGTAATTCAATGGATGTCCGTGGTGAAAAAAATACTTACTACGAGCATGATGTTATTTTATGCAAAAGGCTTACCCAGCAATCATGGAACCAAAAGCTGCAAAGCATCAGTGATTTTGTAATAGTACATCGTGACAGGGGTATTCTTATAAAAAGAATTACTGAATATAACTCTTTGGCCGGTGAAATCACATGTCATTCTCTTAACCCGGTTTATCGTGATTTCAAAGTCAGTCTATCTGACGTTTCAGAACTCTACAGTGTTATAAAAATAATTGATCGCTGTGTGAGCAGACCGACCCAAAAACTTATTAGTTCAACCCATTCAATACAAAGGAGGTCGTAATGAAAACTAAAATTTCTGAAAAAAAGAGGCAAGAATTGAATCAATTATTTTTTGAATTAAATCAGCCTGCTTTAGATAAGTTCTATGAGAAAATGCTAAACGCAGTTTCGAATCGAAGCTCTAAAGCAAGACCAAAAAAAGAACCAAAATCCCAAGAACAGAACTCATTCATACTTTGGCGTCAATGGAATAATGCCATTGACAAATTACAAAGGGATCTAAACTGCATTTATATTGACGGGGATAATGAGGTCAAATTTCTGCTGGGCGTGGGTGAGGATGTCGATTTGATTAGTACTTATACAATTAACTATGCAACTGGTGAAGTTGCAAAATTATACGGTGTCGAAGGAGCTGATCAGTCAAAACAGCGCTATATATGGATGTACCTGGTGTATGACAGTTTTTTATACAGAACAATATATTTTGACCAAGTAGAGAATATTGTTGAAAGGCTCAGGAAGATCGAAAGGATTCGCAATGTTTACTTGGCTGCTAAAGAGGATGAAAAACAAATTTCCGACAAATCAGATCATCTTATTGTTGACAATGAAGGATTAAAGGAGCATTTACCTGCATTAAATGGCGCCACAGTTGCCGGCGCAGCTGAAAAGGAGGTGGCACATGCATGATGCCTTACAAGTCTTCCTGCTTATTTATAGTCCTTCTACAAAGAAATTTTACTATAGTACACTGCAGGACTTTTTAAGCTTCAACCGAACCTGTATTGTTACCAGAAATCCAAATGACTATTATGTTATTTATGATTTCAATGGTCTGGAAGAGCTGAAAAAAAACTTCCAATATTTATTTTCAATAGTGGGCGCCTTTCTACCAGAAATTGATATGAGCAGCTTAACTGTTGATCAACTATTGGAGTGTCCAGGAGATAAGCTTTTAAGAGGTTGACGATCGTTTTTGGCCGCATTTTATAGATGCGGCCACTTTTTGTTTTGATGATGTGGACTGATAATGTCCAAATGATAAGGATTAAAACCAACATAAATGCCACGGCCAGAAAGTAACAATGCTTCATATTTCCCTCACAAAAACAGCCTGAGAAACCATAGAAAAGTAAAGATCTTGAGAAATAGATTCGGAGCTATTCAAGGCTATGCTTTTTGGTGTATGATGCTTGAATGGTTGACTGAACACGATGGATTGGAATGGGAGTTTTCTGATATTGAATGTGAGATGTTTGCTGCTGAACTTGGAGTTTCTGCGGCAGAAACTCGTGACATGGTTGATTTATGCCTACAGATTAAACTTTTGTATAAAACAGAAAGTAATTTCATCTATTCTGAGAGCTTAAATGAAGAATTGCAACCAGTTTTTGATAAAAGAAATCGGGAAAGGGAGCGTTCAAAAGAGCGATTAAGAAAAGAAAATGGGGTTTATGGTAATGAAAACCCCACACCATCAGGAGTTTCTGCCGCAGAAATACCACAGAGTAGAGTAGAGTATAGTATAGTAGATAAGAGTATAATAAATACAGGCGGCCCGCCGCCTCCTCCCCCAGAAATTCAGAAAGAAGTTAAGAAACCAAAGGCAAAGTCTGGAGTAATAAAATTTATTAACCCTGACTTACTTCCTTATAAGTCTACACAATTCATTGATCTGTGGAGTAAATTATTATCATCACCTAAATGGGTTAAGAAAAATGATTCTGCTGTCGAAGTAGCCATAAATAAGATGAAAAAATATAACGAACCATTTATGATTCAACTTTTAGAAAGTGCATTAATCGGTCAATGGCAGGGATTGTTTTTTTCAAACACAGATAGCGACTATCAAAAATTCCTCAACTCCCATAACAATAACGGCAAATCAACCTTTGTGAGTAAGGCCGAATTATCCGAAGCCGAAAGGTTTAAAAGAAATTTCGAAGCAGCACAGGAAACTAAAAACAAATTATAAATTTTATGGAAATAGCCAACATTGGAAAGGACAGGAAGAAAAGAATCAAGGCAAGCCCTGATTTAAACACTCTTGTTTATGGAAAGATACCGCCACAGGCTCGCGATCTTGAAGAAGCAATATTGGGTGCAATTATGCTGGAAAAAGACGCTTTTGATAGGGCAATTGAGATCATAAGTCACAACTGCTTTTATGTGGATTCACATCAGCGGATATTCAAGGCAATGATGCACATGAAGCATAAGAACACACCAATTGATATTCGGACTGTGGTGGAGGAATTACGCAAACGTGATGAGTTGGATATCGTTGGCGGCCCCTATTTTGTAACCAAACTGACCAATGATGTGGTTAGTAGTGCCAACCTGGAGGCACACTGCCAGATCATGTATCAAAAGTTTATAGCAAGGGAAGTGATACGAATTAACGGCTGGGCAATCAGTGAAGCGTATGAAGATTCAACCGATGCCTTTAACCTTTTAGATGATCTGTCTAGTCAGATTAGCAATTTGGCCATAAATAAAATTTCGAAGCCGTATTCAACCTTAGCGGAGGTTAGTCAGGCAGCTTTGTTGAAAATTGCTGAGATAAAGGCTTCAAAACAGGAGCTAACAGGAGTACCATCCGGAATTTATGAACTCGATAGTATCACCCAAGGGTTTCAACCCGGGAACATGATCATAATTGCCGCCCGGCCTTCGGTTGGTAAATCTGCTATTGCTGCAAATTTTGCCTATAACGCAGCTGTAAGTGAAATAAAACCCACACCTGCGGCGGTCTTTTCTCTCGAAATGCCATCAGAACAATGGGCAATGAGGATTATGTCAGCCCAATCAGGAATTGAGATGAAAAAAATAAAACGCGGCCGAGTAGAAGAGTACGAATTAAACAGGCTCGGTCAAATGTGCTTTCACACTTTCAGTGATGCAAAAGTATTTTTTGATGATTCGCCCAACCTGAGTATTTACCAGTTGAAGGCCAAGGCCCGGGTTTTGGTCAATAAAGAAAAAGTAGGGTTGATCATAGTTGATTACCTGCAGCTGATGGGTGGCGAAGAGGAATCCAATAAGTTCAACAGGGAGCAGGAAGTTTCAACTATTAGCAGGGAATTAAAACATCTGGCTCTGGAATTAAAAGTTCCTGTGATTGCACTCAGCCAGCTAAACCGCAAAGGCGACGGCGCCGATCCACAGATGAGCCATTTGCGGGAGTCAGGAGCAATTGAACAAAATGCCGATGACGTTTTCATTTTGACAGATCCACCCGAAAATGTGATAGCTGATGAACCGGAAAAATATAAGGATTCCATCATTGTAAAAATCTCGAAGCATAGAAACGGCCAGCGCTTGCCGGTGCAGATTCGTTTCGTAAAAGAGATTCAAAAAATAATGAACGAACGGGATTATCAACTGTACTTGGAAGACAAGACAATTCCTCAGGCTAAACCGATCGGGGAGTCGGCAAAGTCTTCAAATCCCACGCAGGTAGATCTTGAGTTTTTCGAAGGGTTCAATGAAGAAGACAAATATTGATAGATGCTAAAAGATGTGTATGAATTGTTCCCATGTAAATTTCGAGTCCTATGTTTCTGTTGGCCGAATTCATGAAGAAGGTAAGCCAGAAGTGATAACCGGATATACAGCTGACATTGTAATCCGATGCGCCGACTGCAAAATACCATTTGAATTTGTTGGCGTACCAGGCGGATACTCACCAACTCAGCCAATGGTAAATTTTGATGCAACGGAGCTGCGGGCACCAATTAAACCTAGTAGTGATCCAGTTGAACATGTAAAAGTTTTATTAAACAGAGAAAAATAAGGCTAAAATGATACCAGTTAAGCAAACAATATGGACAGAAAACGACGGAAATTGTATTGCTGCATGCTTAGCCAGCATACTTGAAAATGATATAAACAGTTACCCGCATTTACCGAATAACCAAGAATGGTATCCAATTCTTGCTGAATACTTACATACACTGGGTTATAATTTAATCCTCATAGATAATCCTTATCCGGTGGCATTAGCTGGCTATCATTTGATTTGCGGGATAAATCCAACATCTAATTTGGTACACTGCATAGTTGGAAAAAATGGTGAACCGTTTTTTGATCCGTCGCCTCATCGAGATCAATATTCAAAACAACTCCAAAATCCTTATTACGGTATCATTTCGAAACTTTTTTTATGAAAGCCATTGCCTTGATAATAATTCTATATTTCATTTTCATTTCAAGACCGGAAGTGACCATTGAAATAAAAAAAACCGGTACAAAGTATATCTATCAATGGAACGGCCTTTTATGGGTATTGCTCGATTATTATACGATCATAAGGTATCATAGCTCAGATAAGCCAATGCAAATACTCATTTGTAAAAAAGAAAAAAAGCCCGGATAGAAATCCTGGGCGTTATCCAATATTCTATGAAAAACCGGAATAAATGTAGCCTTTATGGAACTACAATAAAACTAATTCCGCTGGTACTTCCTTAGAATATCCATCCCCTCATTACAAATTACCAGGAGCTCAGATGATCCGTCATTGCTTTCGACTCTCATAAGAAAATCTCTCAGCATCTTCTTATCTCCTTGTGATAACTGTCGCTTACAGGCATGGGTGATCGCTTTAGTCATCCCCTTTTTAACCTGCTGCAACGTTTTCTTCCGGTTTAGATGCTTAGCCCAGGAAGCATCATCTTCCTTGTCCATCAGATTTTCCATGTCTGAATTCTTGAAATCATGTTTCCCGTAACCGCATTCAAGGGCCATGCTGATGAAGTTTTCGTACTGGTAACTCAGTACATAGTTTGTCCTGACCATTTGTAAAAGATTTAAAAATTAAAAAATAAGATCCCATCACAAAAGAAAAACAGCCACCCGAGAAGCGAGAGGACACGAGACGAACTCAATGCCAGCAAGGGTTTTTGTTTTTCCATTTTGTGATCTACTTGCAAGGTGCGGTAATCAAGTGTTTGAGAAAAGGACAGGTTGAAAAGGCATAAACGATCCCATATATCTTTACAGAATGGAAGAAAAAAAATTAAATCATCTGGCTGGCTTCAATGAGATTGAAAGCTTTCAGAATAGCCGATCTGCAGCAAATTTCCTTCGTGAAGTGACTGGCCACAATTACGTTTTTGCCGTTGCCAGTTCCCAGGCCTGGGGATTGTTGCCAACAATAGAAGAAGAAGAAGAGGAAACAGAACAATACGAAGAGAAGCAGCCTCGCCCAAATGTCAGAAATGTGACCTGCTATCAGTTAATGCCCGACACTGTCGATGATGGCTTTTTCGACTGGTATTGTTATGAACGGGATTATTATCAATTCTTTCAGTCCCGCGAGATGTGTGCTGCATATTTTTTGAAGTTTTGGATTATTTGGGACAAGCTGGGAAGACCTAAGCCTTTTTAATAACTTTCCAGCACAGTGGGATCCGAAGCTTGGAATTCACGTGACTTGAAGTCGCGG
>JADMIO010904331.1_pt1 | contig 88781 bp, 69 predicted proteins | sample 8958161 | NCBI WGS metagenome assembly JADMIO01 (sample SAMN16585339, study PRJNA669376) | soil metagenome | isolation source: Crop rotation soil | place: USA: Cullars Rotation, Alabama | collected 2011
GCCGCGACTTCAAGTCACGTGAATTCCAAGCTTCGGATCCCACTGTGCTGGAAAGTCGTAGATGTTGTCGGGCAGGAACTTCGTGCGCGCGCGCCGGGTCTCGGCGTCTTCGTCTCCGAGCGGACCTTCGAGTCCGGTGCGTAGCAGTGTGTAGAGCGCCAGATATGGATTGGCGTCGGGTGCGATCGAGCGGACTTCGATGCGCGCCGACTTCTCGTTGCCGATCGGAATCCGCACCATCGCGCCGCGGTTGACCGCGGACGCTTTGATCTGGTTCGGCGCCTCGTAGTGGGGATCCAGCCGCCGGTACGCGTTGACGCTCGGGTTCAACGCCAGACAGATCTCCTGGCCGCTCGCGAGAATCCGATCGATGAACGACCACCCGGACTTCGAGAGGTGGTCCTGTCCTTTGGCGTCGTAGAACTGATTCTTGCCTTTCTTCGCGATAGAGAGATTCGTGTGCATGCCGTTGCCGTTGACTCCGGTGACCGGCTTGGGCAGAAAGCTGGCCGTCATGTCGAGTCTGGCCGCGACTTGCCGGCACACCAGCTTGTAGAGCAGCACCTGATCGGCGGCGATGTTCACGTCGGTGTACGAGTAGTTCATCTCGAACTGCGACGGCGCCACCTCGGGATGATCTTTTTCGTTCTCGAAGCCGAGCGCGCGCTGCACCTCGGCTGCCGTGTCGATGAACGTCCGAAGCGGATCGCCCGGCAGCGAATGGTAGTAGCCGCCCGTGCTGATGAACTCGAAGTGGCCCGTCTCGTGGTACCGGCGCTCGGCGTCCCGGCCCTTGAAGAGAAAGCCTTCGATCTCGTTCGCGGCGTTGAAGACAGATCCGTCCTTCTTGAAGTGATCCGCCGTGAAACGTTTCAGACGCGAACGGATGTCGGCGATGTACGGCGTGCCGTCCTTCTCGAGGACATCCGCGAAGACGAGCACCTTGCCGGGTCCGAAGATGTCGGACGGCAGCCAGTAGAACGCCGGCCAGTCGATCGCCAGCCGCAGGTCAGACTCGGACTGCTGTGAGAAGCCGCGGATGGACGAACCGTCGAACGTCAGGTTGTCCGCCGACTTCAGCAGGAACTTCTTGTCGTAGTCCAGGATGTGCAGCCGGCCTTCGAGGTCCGAGAAGCACACGGTCACCGCCTTGATGCGCTTTTCGTCCTTGAGCTGCTTGGACAGACGCTCGCGCGCGGTGTCCGGCGACGTCCCCTTCAGCCGCTCCGTCTTGGCGGCCAGGTTCATGTCTTCGAGCTTGTCGTAGGGGATTTCCAGGAAATCACGGAGCGCGCCGGCCATCATTCACCTCTGGCGTGAATGATAACAATAAAAACTACTCAAATTAAACTAAAAACTTCGCTTGATAATATAAAACAGACAAAAGTTATCGCTTTGAAGGGACGAACGACAGATAGGCCACGTTCATCTCGTCGGTCGTCGCTTCGCCGAACCGCACCGGACGTGGCGGGTTATTGGGATTCGACGGATTGCCCGCGGAGTTGTCGAAGACCGCGACGACGTCGATGCGGGTGCCTTTGGGGAGGGAGACGGGAGCGCGATAGGTGTACGTCCGCTGCCAGTTGAAGTCGTATTTCGGCACCCGGATCAACGTCTGCGCCACGCCGCCGGGTGGCGTCGCGGTCACCTCCATCGACTGTCCGAGCAGATGCATGTGCGGCAGGACAGAGATCACGTCGATGTCCTCGGGCACAGTGTATGTGGCGCGCACTTCGTACGCGGGCGCGCCGGCGGGAATCTGGAAACGCGGATTGAGAATCGGCACGCTCTGGAGCGCGGCGTCTGCGCTGCCCGTGAAGTACAGCGCGATGCGCGTGCGATCGATCGCGGCTGTTCCGGAATGGTGGTAGTGCACTTGCATCACGAGACTGGACTTGGCGGGCAACAGGTACGCGACGCCTTTTGAGAGCGGCAGCACCTGCTGGCCCGGCACCCACGCGCCGAGATTCGCTGTCGCGTTGAACCCCGGCCCGCCGAAACACGAGTACCCGGGCTTGCCGTCGCGCCCGTCCATGGCCGCGGCGGTGGCGCCGCGATCGATCCAGATGAAGGCGTGATGCACGACGCGCGCGTCACCCGGACGAATGTCCACGGCGCGCACCCAGCGATCGGCGTCGGACGGGTTCGGCATCACGAAACAGCGGTACTCATCGCCCGGCTGCGCATCCACCGCGTACGGTTGCGCGGCCTGCAGTACCGCGTCGGGTTTCCCAAGCGGCCATTCGACGGTGAAATTCGGCAGCGCCGGCAGTTCCTTGTCATTGCCGCGAGGCGCGCCCGCGTCCACCCACGACACGAGCGTGCGCATGTCGGCGTCCGACAACGTCGGATCGTTCGCGAAGACGCCGCGTTCGCCGGCGGCGTGCCAAGGCGGCATCGATCGTGTGGTGACTTCGTCGCGGATTGCTTTCGCGTGCGGCCGCGTCTCGTCGAACGTCGTCAGCGGCATCGGCGCAATGCCGCCCGCGTGATGACACGACATGCAGTTGGCCGCGAGCACGCGCACGACCTCTTTGCTGAATGTTGGCTGGACGGACGCCGCCGCGCTCTGCCGACCGGCTTGGGCGTGAATGGCGACACTCGCCGCAAGCGCCACGGCGGCCGCGGTCACGGTCAGACTAATTCGCATAACCTATTAAAACCCATTGATGATCGATGATCTGCGATCGACGATCTAATCTCGGATCGGGGGATCTGACTATCGAATCGGGAGATCTGACCATCGAATTGGGAATCGGGTGATCGCGCGATTCGATGCCCAGATAAGTCGCTCATCGACTAGATCATCGATCATCACTCGCAGATCGTAGATCAACCATGCAGTCCCGGCCTGGTGATCCGCCACGCGATCACGGCGGCAATCACGAGCAATGACGATGACAACAGGAACGGCGCGCCTGGCAATTGCCAGCCGCGATGTTTGCTGATAAACCACGCGAACGTCGACGTGAAGAGGCCGGGCCCGAGCAGGCCCGTGATGCCCATCACGGATTGGAGCGCGCCCTGCAGCTGACCCTGTTCGTGCGGTTCCACCCGGCGCGTCATCAGGCCCATCGAGGACGGTCCGTACAGTCCCCAGAACGCCATGATCGGAATGCCGCACATGTACAGCGGCCCGGTCGGCGCGACTGCGTAGATGAGAAACCCGGTCGCCCCCGCGAGCAGGCCGACGAGCAACGCGCGCCGCTCGCCGAATTTCGCGACGAATGGGCCGATCACGGCCGACTGGACGATCGCAAACGACACGCCGACACCGGCGAGCGCCATGCCGACGCCTTTCGGTCCCCACCCGTAGCGGAATCCCGCGTACAACACGAACACGCTCTGCAGCGACTGGTGCGCGAGCTGATACAGAAAATGCACGATCGCGAATCCTGTCAGCTGCGGATGCGATCGCAGGAGCACGAGCGAGCCCACGGGATTCGCTTTTCGCCACTGCACATCACGGCGGCGTTCCGGCGGCAGCGACTCGGGCAAGACGAAGAGGCCGTACATCGCGTTCCGTCAGGCTGAAGCCGGCCGCAACCCAGAACGGCAATCGCGGGCCGTAATCGCCAAGGATGCCGCCGATCGCCGGACCAAGGATGAAGCCGATGCCGAACGCGGCGCCCATCAGACCGAACGCTTTCGGCCGGCCTGCGGGCGGCGTCACGTCGGAGATGTAGGCGAACGCGGTGGGAATGCTCGCGGACGTGATGCCGGAAATCAGGCGGCCGACGAAGAGCCAGCCCAACGACGGCGCCATCGCCATCAGGATGTAGTCGAGGCCGAGACCGAAGTTCGAGAGCAGAACGATCGGCCGGCGTCCGTACCGGTCGGACAGCGCGCCGATGACCGGCGAGACGCCGAACTGCATCGCCGCCCAAACTGTGTTGAAGAGGCCGAACGTCCTGGCGGCCAGCGCCGTGTCGCCGCCGCGGAACGTCTCAATCAGCTTCGGCAGGACAGGAATCACCATGCCCAGCGCGAGCATGTCCAGCATCACGGTCACGAAAATGAAGATGACCGCAGCCCGGCGGGGTGATTCGTCAGAAGGTGCTAGCATCGCTTCAGGTGCGTGCGATGGATGATATTGCGACCCTCGTCGTCGTGCGGAGCTTTCTGAACGATATCGATGCCGAGTTGGCGGTCTCGGCGCTGGAAGCGGCGGGCATTCCGGCGATGATTCGCCGTGACACGTGCGGCGGCGTGCGTCCCCACCTCAGTCTCAGCGGCATCCAGGTCGTCGTGCGCGACAGCGACCTCGCGGACGCCAACGCGGTGCTCGACACGCCAACCGCCGAGGCGCCAGACGCCATCGTCGAGGAAATCTGATGCGCACGACATCGACGTTCGGCCGCGTCGCCCGCTGGATCGCGCGGATGAGCGGGCGCCCTGTCGCGTTCGGGATGGCGGTGGCGATCATTCTCGTGTGGGCCATCACCGGCCCGCTGTTTGGTTTCAGCGACACGTGGCAGCTTGTCATCAACACGGGCACGACGATTGTGACGTTTCTGATGGTGTTTCTGATTCAGAACACACAGAACCGAGACGCTGAAGCCGTGCAGGTCAAACTCGACGAGCTGATTCGCGCGGTCAAAGGCGCTCACAACGCGCTGCTGGATCTCGAGGATCTCGAGGAGAAGGAGATCGATCGGATCCGCGCGAACTACAGTCAGCTCGCCAAGCGCGCGAGAGCAGAGCTTGCCAAGGGCGTCGTCGATACGGACTGTACGGACGTGCAGAGCTAGTCAAGAAGAGCTTCACCGCCGTGTCTCCGATCCTCCGTGGTTAGCTCTTCTCGACAGGCCTCAGGATCCACCACCCCACGACGATCATCGCAAGCAGCACGAGAATCGCGACAGCCTCGCCTTGTTCGACTGCCCAGCCGCTGCGCTGGACGAGCCAGTAGAGAATCACGCCCCACAGCGCCGGCCCGGTGATCGCGGAGAACCGGCCGACCATGCCGTACAGGCCGTAGAACTCGCCGATCCGATCGGCTGGCGCCAGACGCAACATCAACGGCCGGTCTGACGCCCACGTGCCGCCGAGGGCGATGCCCACGAGGCACGCGACCACGTAGAACAGCGCCATCGGCAGGTGAAAGTAGCCGACGGCTGATGCCATCGCGAGCGACGCCATCCAGAGGTACAGCACGAACATCAGCGTGCGCTTCGGTCCCACCCGATCGACCACGCGTCCCCAAAGAATGCCGCCTGGAATGGCGCACGTGATCGCGGCCAGCATCACGAGGATTTTCTGAGAGTCAGCGGCTTTGGCGGTGAGTCCGAGCGAGACCGCGACGTTGGTCGTGTAGAGCCCCATGAAGCCGATGACGGTGTTGACGGCGTCCGTATAGAAAATGCGGCCGATGAGAAAGCGCAGCAGGCCCGGGAACGCGCGCGTCGATCGCAGCGTCGCCGCCGTGCGGGCCGCGGCGTGGGTGATCGCGGACCATCCGAGCGTCGGCAGCGGCGCGAGGTTGCCTCGTTCGCGCACGAAGAAGAAGCAAGGCAGGGCGATGACAAAGAAGGTCACGCCGATCATCGTGAACAGCCGCGCGTAGTGCTGTTCGCCGGCAAGCGCGCCGATTGCAATCGCGACGTACGAGCCCACGTAGCCCACGCCCACGCCGATACCGCTGATTCGGCCGCGATTGGCTTGCGTCGACACTTCCGGCAGTAACGAGTCGTAGAACTGCTGGCCTGCCTGATACATCGCGTTGGCGACGATGAAGAGCACGGCTGCGAGGAGGAACGGACCACGGGCGAGGAGCGCCGTCGTAAGACAGCAACCGACGGTACTCCAGATGAGGAAGGGCATCCGGCGCCGCGCGCGATCCGTCATCGCGCCCAGGATCGGCGAGAGAAGAAAGATGATGCCGTAGGAGATCGACTGGATCAGGCTGAGCGTGCTGTCCGCGGCGGTCTCACCGACGGCGCGCCGTACGAACGCCGGAAAAAACAGCGAGACCACGCCCATCTGAAAGCTCGTGTTCGCGAGGTCGTACAGCACCCACGAGACCACCGCGCGCGGCGCGATCTGACGTTCGGTCGTCGTCACAGTGATTGGCTCGCGGGTACACTATCACTCGTGCGTATTTATCTTGTTCATCACGCCGATGCGGTCGGCGCCGAGATCGATCCACAGCGGCCGCTCTCGACGCGAGGCCTCGCCCATGCGGCCGCCCTCGCAGCGCGCGCCAAGAATGCCGGCTACACGCCCGCGGCGATTTGGCACAGCGGCAAACTCCGTTCGCGCCAGACCGCCGAGCCGATGCTCGTGCAGTGCAATCCCTTCGCGGAATTCAAAATGGTGCGCGGTCTCGGCCCTGACGATCCTGCCGAGATCATGCGCAACACGATCGCCGGCGAAACGCGCGACCTTATGCTCGTCGGCCACATGCCGAACCTGCCGGCGCTCCTCGGACTCCTCACGCGTGCACACACCGCGCACTTTCCGTTACATGGACTCGTCGTCTTGGACGGGGAAGCGCTGAACTGGAAGGAAGTCGACCGGCTTACTGGTTAGCGTAGAGACGGATCACCATGGGGGCATGGGGAGATCTTTGGGATGGATCACCATGGGGACATGGAGACTTGGGGAAAGTCAGATTGCGATCCGAAACCAAATCTTCCCCATGCCCCCATGTCCCCATGGTGATCCGCGGGTCAGTGCGATTTATCGTCCCGCTCTACAAGGATCGTGACGGGCGCCGTGAGTCGCACTGTGAGTGCGGCGCCGGCGGGGATGATGGCTTCATTCGCATCGCTCGCGGCGACAGCAGCGGTGCCGCCGGCCGCACCTGCGGCGGTGCCAATCGCCGCGCCCTTGCGGCCGCCGAGCATCGATCCAATGATCGCGCCGATGACGGCGCCGGCGCCGACCTTGGCGGTGGCGGCGTTGGCCGGCGATTCACCGGCGCGCGAAATCGCTTCGGTCTGCATCGGCACCCGGGTGCCGTCCGCGAGAATCACCGTGTGAAACTTGATGGCGAGACGGCCCGGCGACTTGAATTTGCCGCCGCGCTCGACCATCGTCACGTTGCCTTCGAGTTGCGTGCCCGCCAGAATCGCCGTGCGGCCATCCACCGTCACGTCACGCGCGACGCGCGCGATCACTTTGTCCTCGACCTTGGCCGTCTGGCTCGAAATCGCCGTGTCCAGGCGGATGCCAATCACCGCGTCGCTCTTGATGGTCAGTTCGTCGAATCGCGGTTTCGGCGGGTCTTGGACCGGCGGCGCGGTCTCGACCACGGGCGTTTGCACGGGCAACTCAGTCGCGGTCGCCACGGTCGTTGACGGTGAGGGCGTGGCCCATGACGTCGATGTCGGGGTCGCCACGCCGGCTGTCTCGATGGCCGGAGCAGTGGAAGATGTCGCGGGCGGAGAGACAAGACCGCCCTGGCGGGCGTCAGCCGGTTTCGCGATCGTCGGGCCAGGAACAGGCGCGGCGGGGACCGGGACATACTGCCCGGGCATCTTCGCGCGCTCCGTGGCCGCCGGTGCGGCGCCGGCTGCCGGCGCCTGGGCGGAGGTCGAAGCTTTCACCGGACCCGGCATCATCGGGTTCGCGGTGTTGAACCGAAGCGCCACGTATCCCCCGGCCGCGGCGGCGCCTACGCACGCCGTGGCGACGATGGCCAATACCAGGGCTTTCGTGGACATCTCACCTCTACCTTGAGCAAGCCTCGTACCGGGGCTTCCGGCCCTGTTTTACCATCCTTTCGGACGGGCGCGACCTCTCCAGGACACGGTGGGCGTCATCGTGCGGGAACAGAACCTTAGTGGGGGGTGTGCTATAAACGCGGATTGCGGGAACTCTTTCCCTGCTGATCCTGGCCGCATGGCCGAGCAAGTCCGGAGCACACAGATGACTCAGAACATACGGCGACGATCGATGGTCGCGGCTTTGGTGGCCGCAGCATTCGCGGTGACGTTGGGCGTTCGCGCACAGTCGCCGCAGGCGCCGCAGGCGCCGCCGGCCCCTGGCCAGACGATGAAGGCCCCGCCGCCGATGGCACTCCCCGGCAACCAGAAAGTTGACGAGGACTACACGAAGCGCATCGTCGACAACACGCCGGACAAGCGGATTCTGACCGAGCTGGTCGATCACATGCCGCTGCCGAACGATCCAAAGGTGCCGTCGCCGCTGAAGTTCCTCGGTTACGTGCCGGGTGAGAACAACCAGCTGACGTACCACGCGGACATCATTCGTTATTACAGGGCGCTCGAAGCCGCATCGAAGCGCGTCAAGCTTTGGTCGATCGGCAAGACGGAAGAAGGCCGCGAGATGTTTGCGTTGGCCGTCGCCGACGAGGCCACGATCGCCAACCTTCAGAAGTACAAGGACATCACCGCGCAGTTGACGGACCCGCGCAAGACGAGCGATACGGTCGCGCGGCAGCTCATCCAGACCGGCAAGCCGATTTACTACGCGAGCGGCAGCATTCACACGCCGGAAACGGGCAGCCCCGAGATGCTGATGGAGCTGGCCTATCGCCTCGCGATCGAAGAGACGCCGTTCATCCAGGAAATCCGCAACAACATCATCACCGTCCTGACCCCCGCCTCGGAAGTCGATGGGCGTGAGAAGCAAGTGGATAACCAGCGGGCGCAGCAGGCCGGCATGCGAGCACCGGGCCTCGCGTACTGGGGCCACTACGTGCAGCACGACAACAACCGCGACGGCATCGGCAAGGGCCTGGCGCTCACGAACAACATGCTGAAGTCGTTCCTCGATCTGCACCCGACGGTGTTCCACGACTTGCACGAGTCGGTGAACCTGCTTTACGTGTCGACCGGGACCGGTCCGTACAACCCGAACATCGCGCCGATTCAAGTGACGGAGTGGTGGTGGCTCGCGCAGAACGAGATCATGGAAATGACGAAGCGCGGCGTGCCGGGCGTGTGGACGTACAACTACTACGACGGCTGGGTGCCGAACTACATGTTCTGGATCGGCGTCACGCACAACTCGATCGGCCGCTTCTACGAGACGCAGAGCTACGGCGGCGGCCGCGGTGTGACCGACGGGACGGGCAAAGTGATCGGCGCGGCGGCGGCGAATGCTGCAGCTACCGCGGCGGCGGGGGCTGCCGCCGGCGGTGGCGGCGGACGTCAAGGCGGAGGCGGTGGCGGATTCATGCCGGCCAACTCGCGCGAGTGGTACCGCGTGAATCCGAATCCGGGTGACGTGCGATGGAGCGGACGCTCGAACATCAACATGCAGCAGTCGGCGCTTCTCATCACGCTGAACACCGTTGCGAAGAACAAAGAGAAGTTCCTCGAGAACTACTACATGAAGAACAGGCAGGTGGTGGAGAAGGGCCGCACGCAGGCGCCGTATGCCTACATCGTGCCGGCCTCGCAGCGCCGCCGCGTCGAAGCCGCGGAGTTCATGAACTTCGTCAAGCGCGACGGCGTTGAAGTCCACACCGCCAACGGGCCGTTCCTCATCGGCAACACGCAGGTCAACGCGGGCGACTACATCGTCCGTCTCGACCAGCCGTATGGCGGCGTCGTCGAGATGCTGATGGGCGTGCAGTGGTATCCGGCGGACAACCCGACGCCGTACGACGACACCGGCTGGTACAGCCCGGCGCTTCGCAACGTGAAGACGATTCGCATCGACGACAAGACGGTCTTCGACAAGCCGATGACCCTGGTCACGGCGCCGGAGATCAAGGTTCCGGGCTCGATCACCGGCACCGGTTCGACGATCGTCATCGACAACGTCGCGGACAACACGCTCGCGACGTTTGCGTTCGCGAACAAGGCCCTCAAGATGTCGATCGCCGAGAAAGCGTTCGACATGGGCGGCCACCACTTCGCCCCCGGCGCCTTCGTGATCGCTGGCGCCAACCGCGCCGCGCTCGAGCCGCAAATCAAGGAGTTCGGTCTGATGGCGTGGGCGACGGACGCCGCGCCGTCCGTGCCGATGCATCCGATGTCCGTGCCGCGGATCGGCTACATCCACTCGTGGCAGAGCACGCAGGACGAAGGCTGGTGGCGCCTCGCGTTCGATCACCTCAAGATCCCGTACGACTACATCGGTGACAACGAAGTCCGAAAGGGCAACCTGCGCGCGAAGTACGACGTGATCCTGTACCCGCAGACCGGCGGCATCGACATTACGACCGAGGGCGCGCCGACCGGCGAGCCGATTCCGTACAAGAAGACGGACATCACGCCGAACATCGGTACATCGCCGGGCAACACCGACGATACCCGCGGCGGTCTGGGTCGCGACGGTCTGAAGGAACTCGTCAAGTTCATGAACGACGGCGGCGTCCTGATTGCCGAAGGCACGCCGGCGCGCACGCTGATGGGCCAGGTGGCCGAAGGCATCAGCGCCGGATCGACCGACGGTCTCTACGCGCCAGGTTCGGTGCTGAAGACGATGCTCGGCGACAAGACGAGCCCGATTCTGTACGGCTACGACCAGAACGCGCTCGGCGTGCTCTATAACGTCGGGCCGAACTTCGTCGTCGGTGCGAACGCCGCGGGCGCGGGCGCCGGCGGTGGTGGCGGCCGCGGCGGCGCGCGGCCCGCGGGCGTTGGCAGCGGCAATATGCAGCCGATGGCGGCCGGTCCGGCATTGACGACGCTCGACGGCGGTCCGTACGTGCCGGTGCCCGGCGTCGCGACGGCGGGCGTCGGCGGTGGACGTGGCGGCGGCGGCTTCCCGGGCGCGGGACCTGGTGGCGCTCCTGCGGCGGGCGCCGCGGGCGCGGCTGGTGGCGGACGTGCTGGCGGCGGCGGTGGTGGTGGACGCGCCGGTGGTGGTGGCGCCGGCGGCGGCGCACCGGCCGCAGCTCCGGCGGGCGCCAACGATCTCGGCCTTGGCCCGCGCGGTGTGCCGCGTGTGCTGCTCTCGTACCCGACCGACGCGAACGATCTTCTGCTTTCAGGTGAGATGGTCGGCGGCGAAGCGCTCGCCGGGCATCCGGTCGTCGTCGAGCAGTCCGTCGGCAACGGCCACATCGTGCTCTTCGGGTGCCGTCCGTTCTGGCGCTACGAGACGTCAGGCAACTACTTCCTCGTGTTCAACACGATGTTGAACTGGAACAACCTGGGCGCGGGACGGTAGGAAGGCGCTAGGCGCTAGGCGCTGGGCGCTAGGCGTTCGGTTCAAGAAGGAAGCCCAGGAACTTCTTAGGTTCCTGGGCTTTTCTTTTTGGAGCGCCGGAGCGCGAGCGCATGGGGGTGGGCCGCCTTCGCGCCGAAGGCGCTTCGGCGAGCTCGGCCGAAGCCTTGGCGGAGGCCAGGCCCCATGCGCATTGAGAAAAGATGACACGATCTCCGTCAATGAAGGTCCTAGTTGTTGGCGCCGGCGTGATCGGCGCCGCAATCGCTGACGCTCTGGCACAGCGCGGCGTTTCCGTCACCGTTCTCGACATGCGCTCGCCCGGCCGGGGCGCGTCGCAGGCGTCGGCGGGGATTCTCGCGCCGTACATCGAAGCGCACGAAGACACACCGCTCCTCGCGCTTGGCACCCGCAGCCTCGATCTGTTCGATGCCTTCATCGCCGGCATCGTCGATCGCAGCGGCATCGCCGTGGAGTACGCGCGCGCGGGCACGCTCGATGTCGCGCTCGACGCCGATGGCGAGGCGCGGCTGCGCGCGTCGATGACATGGCTGCGATCCCGAGGCGTCGCGCACGAGTGGCTCGACGGCGACGCGCTCCACGCGTTCGAGCCGACGGTCAGTCGTTCGGCTCGAGGTGGACTGCAGATCGAGACGCACGGATGGGTCGGCGTCTCGTCGTTGATCAACGCGCTCGTGCAGAGCGCGCGCTTGACGGGCGCGGGCGCGCGATTCGAGACCCCTGTCGAAGCGGTCGCGATCGATCCCACGGCCGGCGGTGTTGATGTCCGGGCCGGCGACCGCAGATATCGCGCGGACTTCGTCGTGATCGCCTCCGGGAGTTGGTCCGGCCGCATCAAAGTTGGCGGCGTTCGTCCGCTGCCTATGCGGCCCGTGCGCGGCCAGTTGTTGCATTTGCAGTGGCCAACTGCATCGACGCGGCCCCAACGCGTCGTGTGGGGACCGCGGTGTTACACCGTGCCGTGGTCCGACGGGAGCCTGCTTGTCGGTGCGACCGTTGAAGACGTCGGCTTCGACGAGCGCACGACGGTGGACGGCGTGCGGGAACTGACGGACGCCGTGGGGCAGCTGCTGCCGGATTCGCGCACCGCGACCGTCACGGGCGTGCGCGCCGGTCTCAGGCCCGCGCTGCCTGACGGATTGCCTGCGATCGGACCGTGGCCGAGCGACGCGAGAATCGTCGCGGCGGCCGGCCACTACCGGAACGGCGTGTTGCTCGCGCCCCTCACGGCGCAGCTCATCGAGCGCTACATCGTCGATGGCATTGTCGATCCGGCATTTGACGTGACGACGCCCGCACGGTTCAATGGCCTATGAAGCTCACAGCCAAAGCCATCACCGCGAAGCTCGCCGGTTTGAGCGGATGGAAGCGCTCGAAAGACGCAATCTCGCGCGAGTTCAAGTTTCCAACGTTTCCGGACGCCGTCGCATTCATCACTCGCCTCGGATTCTCCGCGGAAGCCGCGGATCATCACCCGGACCTCAAGGTCAGCTACCGCAAAGTCACCGTCACCTGGAGCACCCATAGCGAAGGCGGCGTCACCGAGAAGGACTTTGCCGGGGCCGCGGAATCAGACAGAATCGCCAAGCAGCTGGGGGCGTAGGGACAGCCCGGCCTCAGGCCACAGCGCCTCACTGAAACATGCGTCTAAAGACCAGTTACAGTTCGCGCGAAGTCACGGCCCTCACGGGGCTGACCGCGCGCCAGCTCAAGGACTGGGACGCCGGTCTCGTCTTCCGGTCGGCTATTGCGTCGCGGCCGACGACGCTCGGCGGATTCACAGAGCGTCGCTACTCGCCGGTGGATCTCCTCGAACTGCTGGCACTGGCAGAGCTGCGCCGCCGCGGATTTCCGCCCGCCATCCTGAAGCGTTTGATGGACACGCTGCGCGAGTACTTTCGGCGGCGCTTGTCGGAGACGCTCGACGATGCCGGCGAGATGCGATTGCTCACGGACGGCCGCGGGCTGTTCCTGCGCACGAGGCAGGGACACATCTTTGATGTCCTGGCCGATCCGACGCAGCCACTCGTGACGGGCGACGGGTTGCCGCTCCGACCTGTGATCGGAAAAGCTCAGAAGAAGCGCCGCAAGCCTTAGCCGATGTCGAGTGTGTCCGGCGTCTGCTGACCAGACATCCAAGCGGTGAGCGCGAGAATCACGACGAGCGCTAACACCGCTTCCACGATGGCCACACGGCGAAGCCGGCGCCGGCCCATCTCGTCAGACGCCCTCGGCCCGAGACGCCGCCAATTCAGAAATCCAAGCGACGCCGTCACGGCGACCGCGCCGACCTTGACCATCAACGACCGTCCGAACTCTGAGTCGGTCAAGTACTCGAGGGTCATGACGTGGTTCCACGCGAGGAGCGCGCCGGTGCCGATGACGATGGCCGCGCCGGTGAGTGCGACCGGCGTGACGTTCTTGAGAAGACGTTTGAGGAGTTCGCCGCCCTCCAGCCAAATCGGACGCGTAGTCAGCAGCAGGACTGCGAGCGTGCCCAGCCACAGGCCGCCGCCGAAAATGTGCGCGGCGTGATACCACCAGTTGTACGTCCCGTGACTCCCACCGTGGCCAGGAAGGGGCGTCGCCAACGCCACGCTGACTGCGAGCACGAATGCGGTCACGCCACGCAGAGCCCGCCAGCGCCACGCCAGTAGGAACGTCGTCAGGACCGCCGCAGAGGTCACGGCGAATTTCGTCCACAGCGAGCCCCAGCCGGTCGTGAAGATGAGCGCGATGTTTTCGCGATCGGTAAAACCGCTGGCGCCGTACCAGTTGAAGTCTTGTGCGAGCAGGAGCACCACGCTCGAGACAGCTAATGCGATCACGCTCCATCGCGCGGCGGCGGTGTGCCGGCGTTCGATGAGGTCGCGCATTGGGGACGTGTCGCGTCCGAGTGTGCGCGCACACACGAACCGCGCGCCGACGAGTCCGACGATGAGCAGGCTTGCGCCGTAGTTCAGCCACCGCGCCGCGGCAAGCGCGATGCTTCCCGCGGTGAGTTCACCCATGAGCGGTCAGTCCGTCGTCTTCGGCGCCGCGATCGAGAACTTGATCTCGCCGCTCACCACGTGACCGTCGTCGCCCGCGCCGCGCCACGCAATCACGTACGCGCCCACTGCGAGCGGCTTGTCCAACTCGACGTACATCGACTTCGCCTTCTCGTCGATGAGCGTTTTGCCGACCGCGACGTCTGTCTTGTCAGCCTTGGCGAGCTTGATCTGGCTCACGCCCGCGGCCGGCACCTCCGAGAACCAGACCTCGAGACGTTTGGGGGAGACGGTGAGCGACTGGTCTTTGGCCGGCGCGCTCTTCGACATGGCGAAGTGGGCGGATACCGGTACGACGAGGAATGTGACAAGGGCAACGGCGAGCACTAAGAGGGATCGGCGCATCATGGCATCAGGATACCGTCTCCTGACATGACCTCGGAGGTCATTTCCACGGATAATGCCGCAGGAAATGACCTCCGAGGTCTTATCACCATGACCAAACGATCGCTCATCGCGCTCCTTCTCGCTCTTCCGCTGGCGCTCACGGCTCAGGGCTCGCTCCCTACCCCCGCGTCATCGCTTGGCTTCGAGCCCGGCGCCGACTACAAGCTCGCGACGTACGACCAGACGGTCGACTACTTCAAGAAGCTTGCGTCGGCCAGCAAGTACATCCAGCTCGTCGAAGCGGGCAAGACGACGCAGGGGCGGACCTTCGTGTTTGCGTTGATCTCGACGCCGGCGAATCTCGCGAAGATCGATCGCTACCGCGAGATCGCGCAGCGGCTCGCCCATCCCGAAGGACTGACCGACGAACAGGCGCGCGCGCTCGCGCGCGAGGGCAAGGCATTCGTGCACATCGACGGCGGTCTGCACGCGACTGAGAGCGCCGGTCCCCAGCACACGCCGCTGCTCGCCTACGACATCTTGCGACGGGTCAACGATCCCGACATGAAGACGACGCTCGAGAACGTCGTGTTGATGTTGTGGCCGACGATCAATCCCGACGGCCAGCAGATGGTGGCCGAGTGGGAGATGAAGAACGTCGGCACGCCGTACGAAGGATCGGGTTTGCCAGAGCTGTATCAGGAATATGTCGGCCACGACAACAACCGCGACGCCTACATGCTCGACATGATCGAATCGCGCGTGCTGGAGCACGTGTGGCGGCAATGGGAGCCGCAGATCATTCACGTCCACCATCAGGGCGCGCCGGCGCCTTCCCGGATTTGGTTTCCGCCATTTGCCGAGCCGATCGCGACGCACGCGCCGGCAATCATGTCGCGATCGGTGAACATGATCGGCATGGCGATGGCGAAGGCCGAAGACGAATCCGGCCGGCCAGGGACGACGCACATGGGCACCGGCTACGACGCGTGGTACCCCGGCTACATCGACTATTTCCCGATGTTCCAGAACGTCGTCGCCTACTGGACGGAGACGGCGGCGTCGAGCCCGATCCCACGGCCCGCTGGTGGGGGTGGTGGCGGCCGCGGTAGTGGTGCGGTCGGCCGCCCGGAAAGCCTGTACTCGAGTCCGTGGCCGGGCGGTGCGTGGTCGCAGCGTCAGGCGGTCGAGTACATGGAAGTCGCCTCGCTTGCGGTGATCGACTACGCGGGCAGGTACAAGGATTCGGTTCTGTACGATCGATATCTCTCCGGCCGCGACCAGATCGCCAAGGGTCGCAAGGAGGCGCCGTACGCCTACGTCATTCCGCAAGAGCAGCGCGATCCGGTGGCGGCAGTCGAGATGCTGCGGCGCCTCGCGTTCTCCGGCGTCCGCGTGTCGCAGACCACCGCGCCCGTGACGCTGCAGGACGAGACGTTCCCAACCGGCACGTGGGTCATTCCGACCGATCAGGAATTCGCGGCGGTTGTGCGCGAAGTGCTGGATGTGCAGAAGTACCCGGAGATTCGTGAATCGCCCGGTGGTCCGCTCGATCAGCCGTACGACGCCGCGGGGTGGACGCTGCCCATGCAGATGGGTGTCAAAGTCGTCTCGGTCGGCACGCCGATCGCCGATGACGTGCGCGCGAAGTTCAAGGTGATTGGGCCGATCGTCGATCCGAAGCTGAAACCGACGCCGTACAACCTGACCACGAGTCCGGATCTCGCGCTGTTCGACAGCGCGCCCGGCGTCGGATTCAACACCAACAGCGCGGCGGCCGCGATCGTGCCGCCCGCGGGGGCCATCACCGGCAGTGGACCGGCACTGGCCGTCGATCCCGCGGAGAACAATGCATTTCGTGCGCTCAATCGCGCGTGGAAACAGGGCGCCACCGTGCAGTTCCTCGCCGGCGCGCCCGGTTCCGGCATCGGTGCGCGCTATCTCATCAGTGGTTTGTCTGAGGCCGCGCAAGGGGATCTCGTGAAGTCGTTTGCGCTTCGCGCGCAACGCGGACCCGCGGCAGGCGTGCCGATGAAGAAACCGCGCATCGGGATCTACTCGGCGTGGGGCGGCAGCATGGACGAAGGCTGGACGCGCTGGGTGCTCGAGCAGTTCGATTTCGATCTCGTACGGCTGCGTCCCGCGGATTTTCATTCGCCGCTCCGTGACAAAGTCGATGTGGTGATTCTCGCGAGTGATGCACGGCTCGGCGGCGGCGGACGGGCGGGTGGCCCGCCCCGCGCGGGCGGCCCCGGGGCCGGAGCGGCTGCCGGTGGCGGCGCGGGGGCTGCGGGTACAGCCGGCGCCGGCGCTGCACCTCCCGCCGCGGCGCCGCCTCAAGGCCGCGCCGGTGGTGGTGGCCGCGGCACAAGACCCGAATACGACAACACGATCAGCGCTGAAGATCTGAAGGCGTTCGAAGCGTTTGTCCGCGCAGGCGGCACCGTGGTTTGCCTCAACGGCGCATCGAACTTCGCGATCTCGCAGTTCCAGTTGCCCGTGAAGAACGTGCTCACCGGCGTCAATCGGAACGAGTTCTCGATGAACGGATCGATCGCCGAAATCGTCGTGGACCCGTCGCATCAGTTGATGGCCGGGATGCCGCAGAAAGCCGCCGTGTTCGTCGATAGCAGCCCGGCGTTCGAGCCGCAAGTCGGGTTCAAAGGCGCGGTGCTCGCGAGTTACGCGCCGACGGGATCGCCGCTCTTGTCAGGATTTCTGCTCGGCGAGAAGTTCGTGCAGGGCAAAGCCGCGGCGCTCGACGTCCAACTCGACGCCGGCCACGTCGTGCTGATCGGCTTCCGCCCGCAGTGGCGCGGTCAGCCGTTCGGCACATTCAGAGTGCTGTTCAACGCGGCGATTAGCGTGCGCTGACGGATCACCATGGGGCCATGGGGGCCGAAACCGCTCTAGCGTGCGTCGCTGCTATCGCACGATGTGAAGGTCCCGCCGTGTGTCCGTGCCGTCCACGACACTAACGGTCGACGCCACGCGCGCTAGCTGAGACATGAGGTCTGTTGACGGCCAGCGATCGAGCGATGCGCTGCGAACCGCCGCGATGTAGTACGTGCCAGCGGGAAGATGCGAGAATTCAAACCGTCCGCCCGGCGCCGGTGACACAACGCGTACGCGTGGTGGACTGACCGCCGCCGACCTTCCAGACGATCGAATTGTCCGGAGCGTGGCCCACGTGTCGCGCTCCTTGGGAAACATGACGACGGCGACATCGCGATTGGCATCCGTGTCGTCGATGACGCGGCCGGTCAGTGTGGTTTTTCCTTTCGACACCACAAGCTCGAGGCGACCAATGTCACGAGGACCCACATCGAAGAGGCTGTCTCGGACGTTGCGGCCATTCAGCGTCGCGCGTTTGAGCCACCACTCCGTGAGTCCCCAGCTCGGCAGGTCCAGCCAGTACCTGCCCGGAGCCACGGTCTCGAGATCGAACTGGGGAGAGATCGATGGGTCGATGTACCAAGTCCCGGGGTTGTCATCACCGTCGTCACGCATCACGGCGCGAACGAGGGGCACCATCATCACGCGCTCAGGCGTTGCTGGCGGTTCAACGATGAGCGTGCCGTGAATCTTCGTACCCGATCGCATCGCGATCCGCAGATCGACGACGTCGTGGGTGGAGACGTTCACAGGCAACTCAGCCCATAGCTGATCAGAATGAAATGTGCGGTGGTTCTCCGACCGGCCGGCCGAAAGCCGAGCGCGGAGGACATACCGGCCAGGAGGCACGTCTAGAAACTCAAAGCTATCGCCGGCGGTTTCGGTGCTGGGCCCCAGCGCCCCCAGCTGCTCTTCCACGTCGGAACGCACGAGTTGAAGCTTGATGTCCGGGAACTCATCACGCGGCAACATCTCACTTGGCGTTGGCCGGCTGATCCTGCCGGACAATCGGTGCGCTGTGACCTTCCGGACCGTGATGTCCACGTTGTTGCGATGTTCACCGATCGACAACGGGATGGTCGTGGCCCGCTCGGGCGTCTCCGTGTCTGGCGCGAACGCGGTGAGATACGTCAGGCCGTCAGCGCTCGGCCCCCAATCTCTAGAGCGAGGTGCAGTATGCAGCTCCGCCGTGTGAGTGTGGTGCTCGAAAAGCGCGAATACGACGAAGGCGCCTGGCGTGAGCCCCTCGATTGTGTACTCGCCGCGTGCGTTGGTGCGTCCGGCGCATTCGGCATCCCACCTAATCGCGCAGCCGCCGTTTGGTGTGCGCGGCGCGACGCGCATCTCGACGCCGGCGACCGGACGGTGATGCTCATCCCTGACCACCCCAGAAATTGAAGCCGCTGGCCAGAGAGTGACGACGAGCCCGGAGAGATCTCGACCACTCGTGGCGATCACCGGCGCCCAACGTCCGCGAACCCAGCGACGGCCGTACTCACCAGTCGCCCAGCCGAGTTGCGCGCGGAGGAGGTAATTGTCCGGCGAAAGATCGCTCAAGAGAAAAGCGCCGTTTCGATCCGTGGTGGTGACGTGTTCTTCGACCGGTCCCGCAGATTGGACCGGTACTGCTTCGACGCGGACGTTGGCTACGGGTTTGCCGCTGGTCGCGTCAACGACGGTACCTGCGAGGGCTGCCCGGGGGCGTTCCTGATGGGCCGCCAACACAATGCTCGCCAGGATAGCGGCGACCACGCCGATCATCCGCGAACGCGACGGCATCGACTTCGCTTCTATGCCCGAGACGAGTGAGGAGCGGGCTTGCGCGGCCGGTCACTACTCGATCGGAAAGATCCCGCTGAGATCGTCGACTGGCCGTGGGATCACGTGGACACCGATTAGCTCGCCGACTTTGCGCGCGGCGGCCGCGCCGGCGTCCGTCGCGGCCTTTACGGACGCGACATCGCCCCGGACGATCGCGGTGACGAGGCCGGCATCGACTTTCTGCCATCCGACGAACGTGACGTTCGCCGTCTTGACCATCGCGTCGGCGGCTTCGATCATGCCGACAAATCCACGGGTCTCGACCATGCCGAGGGCGTCACCTGTGTGCTTCGCTGCCATTGGTTCCTTCGCCGGTCAACTTAGAACTTAGAACTGCGAACTTAGAACTCAGAAGAAGAGCTTTCTGACCCGCTGACTTTACCATCGATACCTGACCCAGAGCTCTTCTTCTAAGTTCTAACTTCTAAGTTCTAACTTTTCAGTGCCCTTACCAAATCCGTCCTCGCGCATCTACTGTGAGCCGCTCCACCACCGCGAGTCCCTCGACGCCAAGTATCTCGTCCGTCATGTTCGCGACGACGCAGGAGTGGTTGGGGATGATGCGGACGCGGTCGCCAGGCTTCAGGGTGCAGGCGTCGGTGACTCGCGCGGTGGCGTGCTCTTCCGACAGCCGCTCGATCACGATCGATGGATCCGGTGTGCTGGTCTCGAGACTCGGGTACACGAGTCCGTGGCCGGCGAGCATGTTGAATCCGCGCAGACCGTCGTTCGTGAGCGTCTTGCTGCCGGCGTCGAAGATCACACGATGGCGGACCGGGCGGCTGACGACGGTGGAGACGACGCCGAGGGCGCAGTCTTCGAGCCTCGCGGCATCGAGGCCAACCTGCGTGCGGTCGAAGAACACGTAATTGCCGGGCCGCATCTCGGTGATGCCCGGCTGCTTGCCCGCGAATCGCGCGGTCGGCGTCGAGCCGACGCTGATTTCGTGCACATCGACCGAGGCCGCGCGCAGATCTTTGGCAATGCGCGTGAGAATCGCGCACTCGACCTGCGCCACCTCTTCGAGTTCTTCGAGCGACTTCGTGAGATAGCTGTGGCCGGCATGGCTCAGCAGCCCGCGGAAGTTGAGACCGCTCAGGTCTGCCACCGCGCGCAGCATTTCCATCGCGCGCGGTGACTGCGCGTCGATCCCGCAGCGATGGAAGCCGACGTCGACTTTCACAAGCACGTCCAGCTTCTTCCCTGCGGCGATCATCGCGTCGGACCACCCGCGTGCGACCTCGAGGTCGTCGACGATGATCGAAAGATGTGTCTTCTCCATCAGCGCCAGGACACGCGAGACATTCGCGGGGTTGACGGGGTACGGCAACCGGATGTCTTTGATGCCGGCGTCGGCGAACACCTCCGCTTCGCCAAGCTTTGCGCAGCAGATGCCGACGGCGCCGGCCGCGAGCTGCATGCGCGCGATGCTGATGTTCTTATGCGTCTTGGCGTGCGGCCGCAGTTTCACCCCGACCTTCGCCGCATGCGCGGCCATCGTCGTGATGTTGTTGCGGAGACGTGGAAGATCGACGAAGACGCGGGGTGTGGGGATGACCGAAAGATCCATGTTGGTTCCGGGGTTCCGGGGTTCCGGGGTTCCGGGGTTCCGAAGTTCCGGGGTTCGGGTTCAGTTCGTCCGGAGCGCTCCATTGTAGAAGCGTCGGCCGCCGCGAACCAACCAGCGCCCCTCGACAAAGCTCGGGGCGCCCCGAGTGTCATCGAGGGGCGCGAACCCGAACCGCGGAACCCCGGAACCCCGGAACCTACGTCCGAATAAATCCAAGTCGTGACTTGGGCACGTATCCCGGAAAAATCGTCCCGATGTCCTTTGCCTTGAGATGCGTCGTGACCACTTCCGCGAAGACGTCGCGGAAATCTGTCGTGACCGCGAGGTCGCGGTTCTGCCAGCGCTGATCTTTCTCGAGCCCCGGCCACTTGCCGTAGACCTTGCCGCCCTTGACCGGGCCGCCGAGAATCATCATCGCGTTGCCGTGACCGTGGTCGGTGCCGCGGTTGCCGTTTTCCTGGACCGCGCGGCCGAACTCGGACATCGTGACCAGCACGATGTCGGCCATCGCGTCGCCCATGTCGGTGGCGAACGCCGCGATGGCTTTGGCGAAGTCGTCGAGACGCGTCGCGAGCTGGCCCTGGCTGCTGCCTTGCTGCACGTGCGTATCCCATCCGCCGAGTTCGGTGAACGCGACTTCGAGGCCGAGGTCAGACTTGATGAGCTGCGCGATCTGTTTGAGCGCGTCGCCGAAACCTGAACGCGGGTAGTCGGCGCCAGCGGCCGGTGTGTATGACGCCGGGTTCGTGTCTTTCAGCATCTTGACCGCGTCGAACGCTTCGCGGCCCGTCGACGTCAGCAGCGACTGCGACGCCTGCGCGTACTGCGACTCGAACGACATCTGCATCGAGTCCGAGCTGTTGCCGGCGCGGATGCCGAACTGATTGATTTGGTTCATCGCGAGCGCCGGCGCCACGCCCTGCAGCGAGCGAGGCAGTTGCTGCGCGAGTGCGACCGCGCGGAACGGCGTGGCTGCGGCGTGCTCTTGCGCGTGCAGGTAACGGTTCAGCCAACCGTCGCGCGTGCCCTTGTTGCCAGGCGTCCCGCTCTCCATGTAGTCCTGCGCATCGAAGTGCGAGCGCGTTTCATCGGGCGAACCGCACGCATCGACGATCGCGAGTTCGCCGCGTTTGAAGAACGGCTCGAGCGCCGCCATGCGCGGGTGCAGACCGAAGAAGCCATCTAGATCGACGGCGCCATCCGGCTGATTCGGCCGGGGAATCGCAATCGACGGCCGCGCCGCGTAGTACGCCTTCTCCCCGTGCGGGACGATCATGTTCAAGCCGTCAACCGCGCCGCGCTGGAAGATCGCCACGAGCACCTTCTGCTTGGCACGCGCCGCTTGGACCGTACGAGAGATGAATCCAGGGGCGAAGCCGAGGCTCACGAGCGCCAGGCTGCCGTTCTTGAGGAAGACTCGTCGATTCATCATGGGAGTGTCTCCGTCTAAAAGCTGTTCCCGTCCGGCTTGGGACTTGAGGCTTGAGGCCTGTCTCTAAGCCCCAAGCCCCACGCCCCAAGCCCCGAGTCTCACCGTTTTTGAAACTCCGGTGAGCCGAGCGTGAGCGCGATCAGCTGCTGCGTCCCGGACGCTTTCGCGAGCGTCTGACGCGTCGCTTCCGAGACGTCGCCGGCCAGAATCGTCGCGATCAATTTGTCCTGCGTCGACTGGCTCGTGTCCGGCGCGAGCGTCATCGTGTCGATCTGTAGCGGATCGTTGCGGCCCGCGCCCTGACCACGCCCGCGCTGTGCGCCGGCGAGCGGCCGCTGCGGCGGTGCTTGCCCGCCGGGACCGCGGCCGCGGCCCGCGGCGTCCACCATGCCGCGTCCACCGCCGACGAGTTGCACCGCGAAGTTCATGCGGGCAAGGAGCGCGCCCGTGTTGACCCAGGCATCGGCCGTCATGCTGTAGCCCGTCGGCGGCTGGCAGCCGTAGAGCGGCATGCCGAGCGTGCGGAGCGCGGCGACGAGCGGCTGAGCGACGCCGACCGTCGTGCCCGTGACGCGCACGGCCGACACGACGAACTCGAACGGCGTCTTGACCTTCGCGCGGTACGACGCTTCCGAGAAGAACTCCGGCGACGTGATGATGAGGCGCGTCACTTCGCGCAGATCACCCTTGGTCTCGAGGAACTTCTTCGCGGCGCGATCGACGAGCGCCGCCGGCGGTTCGTCGGCGACGAACCGCTGCGCCAGCTTGAACGAGATGTGGCGCGCCGTCGCGGGATTCGACGCCAGCATGTCGAGCAGTTTCTCGCCTTCGTCCTGACCACCGCCCGCCTTGAACGTCACGCCGAGGATCGTTTTCTCGCCGCGGTCGTGCATCTGCGGCCGATAGACGAAGCTGCCACCGGCGCGCGGCTGATCGATCGTCCAGCCCGTGAGGATGCGCGCCGCCTCCACGACATCTTTCTGCGTGTAGCCGCCGTCCACGCCGAGCGTGTGCAGTTCCATCAGCTCGCGGCCGTAGTTCTCGTTCAGGCCCTTCGGCTGATTCTTCTTCTGCTGCTCGAGGCGCTGCAGCATCTGCTGCCGCTGCGCCGGCGTGATCGCGCCGCCGCGTCCGCCTCGCAGGCGCGCGGCCAGCTGCGGATTCACCGCGGGCTCGGCGTTGTCAGCCGAGCTCTGCCAGTTGTCCAGGTAATACAGCATCGCCGGGCTATGCGCGACGGCGCCGAGCAGATCGCGGAAGCTGCCGAGCACGTTCGGACGAATCACGTCACGCTCGTACTCCGTCAGGTACTGCCGCACCTGCTGTTTTTGCACGTAGACGTTGAAGTGGTTGAACCAGAAATCCGTGAGGACTTCGTTGAGCTGACGTTCTGACACCGCAGCGCGCAGGATCTTTGCCTGCATCAGTTCCTGCACGACGTCCTGTTGCTGCTGCTGAATCATCCGCTGCTCGGCCGTGAGCACCGCGTTCGGCTTCGGCGGCTGCTGCGCCGCCATCGTGGCGTCCCCCGCCATCGTCTGGTCGGTGGCCTTCGCGGTTTTCGCGTCGGCCCGCGCGGCCTTGAGCTGCTGGTCTTTTTTCAGCTCGTCGGCGGGGAGGAAGTATTTCTCCGAGAGGTCCTTCGAACTCATCGACAGCGTCTCGAACTCCGCGAGACGCGAGTTCAGGAACGCGTCGTTGATCTTCTCGGGCCGCAGCTGCTGGTCGATGTACGCGGACAGACCGATCTGCTGCACGCGCTCGACGTCGCCGGGGCGGGCGCCGAAGCCGATGCGGTTCAGGACGTGAGTCACCGTCCGAACGTCTGCCTTGGCAGGCACGGCCGATTTCTGAGCGTCGACCGCGACGATCCGATCGGCGAAGAAGAGCAGGAACCCTGCCGCCACGGTCAGTGCGGCCAGAGGCTTGACACTGGAGAAAGGTGTGAGCTTCATACACTGCATTAGACCTGTACCGCCGGCAAAGGAAAAACCGAAAGTGACAACTAGGGTTGACGGGGTCTAAACGACTGGATGGGCAGACTTTACGGACCGGCGGCCCGGCGGCCAGGCGCGCTCGGCGGGCCTGAAGGTCCGCCCGACGGATTACGTCTTCTTCTTCAGATCTCCCGCCACGGTCTGCGCCGCCAGCAACCCAGAGGCGCCGGTCAGCCCGCCGCCGGGGTGGGTGCCGGCGCTGCCGAGGTAGAGCCCCTCGATTGGCGTGCGGTACTGCGCCCAGCCCAGCATCGGCCGCGCGAACCAGAACTGATCGAGCGTCGATTCGCCATGAAAGATGTGGCCCCCTGGCAGTCCCCAGTGTTTTTCGAGGTCCTCCGGCGTCAGCACTTCGCCATCGACGACAATCGCATCGAAGTCGGGCAGATGCGGCGACAGCGTCTGCGCGACGGCCTTGTAGATCGCCTGACGCTGCTCGGGCCACGTGCCGTTGCGCAAGTGGCGCGGTGCGTAGTGGACGTACACGGACAGGACGTGCCGATTCGGCGGAGCCAGTGCGGGATCCGCGATCGTCGGCAGCGAAAGTTCCAACCACGGCTCCGGTGAGAGTTCGCCGTACTTCGACGCATCAAAGGCGCGCTCGATGGTGTCGAGATCGGGAGCGATCAGAAATCGTCCGCCGAGCGGCACCACGTCGCCGTGCAGCGCAGGGAAGTTGGGTGCCGACGACAGCGCGAGATTCACCTTCGCCGTCACGCCTCGCGATCGGATATTGCGCGCGCGTTCGAGAAACGTCGGCGGCAGGTCCGCCGGATCGACGAGGTCGAGCAGCGCATGACGCGGACCGACAGCCGCGACGACGGCTCGTGTGGGGATCTCTTCGCCGTCTTCCAGCACGACCGCGCGCACGCGGCCGTGGCGCGTGTCGATGCGCGCCACACGCGCGCCCGTCCGCACTTGCGCGCCGGCCTTTTGCGCGATGCCGACGAGCGCTTGCGAGAGCGCGCCCGGTCCGCCGCGCACGGTCACGCCGCTGCCGACCGGGAGCGGATCCTCGGCAAGCCGCTGCAGAAGCATCGCGCCGGTGCCCGCCGACCGTGGTCCAACAAAATTGCCGAAGACCGCGCGTGTCGCGATCGCCGCGCGCAGCAATTCGTTCTCGAACCACTCGTCGAGCACGTCGGAAACCGACATCGGCACCCAGCGCGCAAGCCGGGCGAGATCGCGCGCGCCGAGCGATCGGGCGCGCCGTCCGACGTTCAACAGCCGCCAGATATCTTTGCCGCTGGCGCCCTCCATCGGCGGCGCGGGATGCCGGTTGATCGCGCTGAGCAGCCCTGAAATGCGATGTGACGTCTGCAGGAACTGCCGCCACCGGCCCGCGTCCGCCGGAGACACCGCGTTGATCGCGCCTGCCGTCAGCACCGAGTCGCGATGAAAGACGATCGTCTCGCCACTCCGTCCGAACGTCGTCAGACACGGATCGGGCGTGATGAACTCGAGGCCCGCTTTGTCGAGCCGCAACGCCCGCACGACGTCGCGGCTGACAGGGCCGAGCGAATGCGCGAGTGCGGGTGCGCGATAACCCGGCTGGAACTCCGCCGTGATCGCCGCGCCGCCGGCGACGGGCCGCCGATCGAGCACGAGCGTCGACAGCTTTTGCCGCGCGAGCCACGCCCCCGCCACGAGGCCATTCAGGCCGGCGCCGACTACCACAACATCGGTCATCTAATACTCATTGCTCGCGGGGCCCCGCCCCCGCTCGCCTTGTCTTCGGACGCTCGCCGCTCGCGCGTACGCGCTCGGGCTCGCGGGGGCCGCGGGCGCTCATTCGTCAGCGTGGTCATCATTGCCGTCACGCATTCACCGATTCACACGCTTACCCATTTCGTAGCGCCGCCATCGCGGCGTTGCGCCCGGGCGCGCCCATGATCCCGCCGCCCGGATGTGTGGCCGAGCCGCACATGTAGAGGTGCCGAATTGGCGTCTTGTACCCGGCCCACCCTGGCGCCGGGCGCAGGAAGAACAGCTGTTCGAGCGTCAGTTCGCCCTGAAAGATGTTGCCCTCCGACAGACCGAAGTCGCGCTCGATGTCGAGGGGCGTCAGCACCTGCCTGTGCAGGATGCGGTCCTTGAGATTCGGCGCGTACTCAGAAATCGTGTCGATGACGGTGTCGCCGAACGCCTCGCGATGGTCGTCCCAGTTCTCTCCGCGCAGATCGTACGGCGCGTACTGCACGAAACAGGACATCACGTGCTTGCCTGGCGGCGCGACGGACGGATCCGTCAAGCTCGGAATCACGATATCGATGTACGGCCGGCGTGAGTACTGTCCGTACTTGGCCTGGTCGTAGGCCCGCTCCATGTAGTCAAGGCTCGGCGAAATGGAAATCGCGCCGCGCAGGTGCGCGCCAGGTCCCGGCATCGCCGTGAAATCCGGGAGCCCATCGAGAGCGAGGTTCACTTTCCCCGACGACCCGCGAAACTTGTAGCGTTTGATGTCTGTTGCGAAGTCCTCCGGCAGGTGACGTTCGCCGACCATTTTCATGAACGTCAGTCGCGGATCCACGCTCGAGAGCACGACGGTCGCGTCGATCTCGTCGCCGTTCTCGAGGACAACGCCGCTGGCTTCGCCGCCTTTGACGATGACGCGCTCGACCGGCGCATTCAGGCGGATCTCCGCGCCGGCCGCCGCCGCCGCGCTCGCAATCGAGGCCGACACCATGCCCGTGCCGCCTTTCGAAAGTCCCCACGATCGGAACGCGCCGTCGATCTCGCCCATGTAGTGGTGCAAGAGCACGTACGCCGTCCCTGGTGACCGCACGCCGAGAAAAGTGCCGATGATGCCCGAGGCCGACATCGTCGCCTTGAGGACGTCGGTCTCGAACCACTGATCGAGGAAGTCCGCCGCGCTCATCGTGAGCAGCTGAAACTGGTTGTAGCGATCGCGGTCGGGCAGGGCGCGGAAGCGTTTCGCGACGTCCCCGAGCGCGCGAAGTTCGCGCAGCTTCAGCGAAAACGGATCGGGCGGTGTCATCGCGAGAATGGCCTTGGCGAACCGGCCCATCTCGACCATCGCCCGCCCGTACTCGTCGTAGGCCTCGGCATCTTTGCGCGAATGACGCGCGATGCCGTGGAAGGTCGCCGCGTGATCGTCCACGCGCCACAGGTGATCGCCGTTCGGCATCGGCGTGAACGTGCCGTCCAAGGGCAGGATTTCGAGGCCATGTGACGCCAGCTTGAGGTCGCGAATGATTTCCGGCCGCAGGAGCGACACGACGTACGAGCAGACCGAGAACTTGAAGCCCGGAAAGATCTCCTCGGTCACGGCGGCGCCGCCGACGACGTGCCGGCGTTCGACGACGAGCACTTTCTTGCCCGCGCGCGCGAGGTACGCGGCGGCGGTGAGGCCGTTGTGGCCGGCGCCGATGACGATCGCGTCGTAACGAAGGCGCATACAGGAACAGACATTCTAAGGCCCCGGGCCCCAGGCCCCAGGGCAAACCGAAGCACGTGAGGAATACCTGAAACGTCGTGAAAGCGTACCGGCGCGCGCTACACCTGGACGGTCGCGTGTATTCTGATCGCATGAAACAGGTGGGTCCGCCGCGTGTGGCGCTCGGCGTCTGCGTGGCGGTCGCGTGGGCGCTCGCGGTGGTACCGCTGGTCGCGAACGTGCTGAAGCCCGAGGCCGTGGCGGCGTTTGCTCGATACGCGTCGCTCACCGAGGCGCGGCTGGCGTCGGAACGGGCGCCGGGCGCGTCATTTCTCTGGATGGATCGGCAGCCGGCCGCTGAGCGCGCTCGCATCGAGGCCCGCCTTCGCGCCGGCGAGGTTGTCGTCGAGCCAATGACGACGAAGGATGGCGGCAAGACGATCGAAGCGCCGGACGCGCTGCTGCATCACTGGCTGGCGACGGTCTTCTTTCCCGGCGCGTCGCTTGACAAGACGCTGAAATTGCTTCAGAGCTACGACCGGTACGCGGAGTTCTTCAGTCCGATGATCAAGCAGTCGCGGCTCCGCGCGAAGGACGTCGATCGGTACGACGTGCAGATGCGGCTGTACACGAAGAAGGTCGTGACGGTCGAGCTCAACGTGCAGAATCTCATCGAGTACCACCCGGTCGATGCGACGCACGCGTGGAGCGTGAGCCGGTCGGTGCGCATTGCCGAATTGGAAGGCGAGCGCGAGAAGCCGCAGGATGCGATGACCGGCTACCTCTGGCGGACGAATCTCTACTGTCATTTCTTTCAGCGGCCGGACGGCACGATCGAGCAGTGCGAGTCCGTATCGCTGACGCGCGATATTCCCTGGGGCTTCGGCTGGCTCATCGGTCCGTTCGTCAACAGCGTGCCGCGCGAAGCGCTGTCGTTCACGCTCGGGCGGGCGCGAGCGGCATTGATGCGCTGATACGGAGCTTTATCCTTGATAGAGTTCCGACATGCCCCGTGGTACAGCGCTGCACGATCGTACGCTTCCGCTTTGCGTGAGCCTGAATTACCGGGACTGGGCGGGCTTCTACGCGCCGAGTTCGTACGAGCCAGTTCACGAGCACGAATACAACGCGATTCGTAACGGCGCGGCGCTTCTCGACATCTCTCCGCTCTTCAAATACATCGTCTCCGGCAAGGACGCCGCAATGCTCGTCGATCGCGTGATCACGCGCGATGCGGTGAATCTCGGCGTCGGCCAGGTGATCTACACACCATGGTGCGACGAAACGGGCGCGGTGCTGGACGACGGCACGGTGTCGCGGCTGGCGGAGGATCGGTTCCGCTGGACCGCGGCAGAGCCGAATCTGCGGTGGATTGGCCAGCAAGCGGGCGGCCTCGACGTCACGATTGAAGACATCTCCGAAACGACGGCCGCTCTGGCGTTGCAGGGGCCGACATCCGCGGCGGTCCTGCGCGCGGTCGCGAATGCCGACATCGACGGTCTCAAGTACTTCCGTGTGACGACGGGCACCATCGCCGGTCGCGCCGTCGAGATTTCGCGGACGGGATACACCGGCGATCTCGGGTACGAGATCTGGATGAATCGCGAGAACGCCGGCGCGATTTGGGACGTGTTGATGTCGAAAGGGCCGGCGTTCGGGTTGCGGCCGACGGGTCTCCTCGCGCTCGACGTCGCGCGCATCGAGGCGGGGCTGCTCCTCATCGACGTCGACTTTTTCAGCGCCCGGAAAGCGCTGACGGCGTCGCAGGTGTACTCGCCGTTCGAGATGGGCCTGGGCCGTCTGGTCGATCTCAAGAAGGAACGCTTCATCGGCCGCACCGCGCTCGCGGCCGCGGCCGCGCGCGGGCCTCGGCGAAAGATCGTCGGCTTGATGATGGAGTGGGGCGACGTCGAGGCGCGGTACGAGGCGGTTGGTTTGCCGCCGCTTGCCCACGCGACGTCCTCACGCGTCCACGTGCCGGTCTTTGCCGGCGGCCGCCAAATCGGCCGCATGACGTCGTCCACCTGGTCGCCGGTGTTGAAGCAGATGGTTGGCCTTGCGACCGTCGAGGTCGCGCACGCGGTGCCCGGATCGCGCGTGGACGTCGAGCACACCGTCGATGCGGTACGACACACGGTGCGCGCGACGGTCGTGCAGACGCCGTTCTTCAACCCGCCACGTAAGACCGCCACGCCCCCTCTCTAGATCAGATTCAGCATTCGTTAGACCAGATCGGCCAAGGCCCAAGGCCAATGGCCCAGGGCCTGCCGACGAAGAAGGGCCTTGGCCCTTGAGTCTTGAGCCCTGAGTCGAGAAGTAATACTCTTACCAGTAGGAGTATTACCATGCGCCTCACGAGCAAGGGCCAGGTCACGATTCCGCTCGCGATCCGCAAGCGGTTGGGGCTGCAGCCGTGGACGGAGGTCGAGTTCGAGCTGGACGGCAACGCCGTCCGCGTGCGTAAGAAGGCCGGCGCCGCCGGACGAGGACGACGGGTCCTCGAAGCGCTGGGCCGGGCGCCGAAGCCGGCGTCGGGGCTGACGACGGATCAGTTGATGGCTCTCACGCGAGGCAAGTGATCGCCGTGTCCGGGACGTTCATCGACACGAACGTACTCTTGGACGTCCTGACCGCCGATCCGGATTGGCGCGAGTGGTCCGCCGCCGCGTTGAGCGACGCCGCCGAGCGCGGCCCGCTCGTCATCAACTCCATCGTCTACGCCGAGTTGTCCGTGGGGTACGCGCGCATCGAAGATCTCGACGCGGCGCTGCCCGCCGATCATTTCGTGAGAGCCGACTTGCCGTGGGACGCGGCGTTTCTCGCCGCGAAAGCGTTTGCTCGATACCGATCACGCGGCGGCGCGCGTCGATCGCCGCTGCCGGACTTCTTCATCGGCGCGCATGCCGCCGTCGAGGGACTCGCGCTGCTTACACGAGACGCGAGACGCTACCGCACGTACTTTCCGCGGTTGGAAATCATCGCGCCGCGTAGAGCAAAAGCCTTCACCATGAAGGGCTTGAAGAGCACCTAGCACGTGAAGGACATGGAGAGTATTTTGGGAAGATCTTTCCGATCCAACCGATCCAAAAAAATCTCCATGAGCTTCACGGGCTGGGCGGTCTCTCAATGTCCTGCATGGTGAAAGCTTTTGTTACACGTAGTGCCCAATCGACATCAGCACGAGCGTCGCGATGAGCAGGAACGCGACGACTTTGCCGAATACGCCGGCGCGATGCTGGAGCGCCTGCATCGTCGCTTGCAGAGCCTTCAGTTCGGGGCTCCCGGCCGGGAGCGTCGCGGCCTTGGGGCCGAGCTCGGTCATCTTCTTCGCGGCGCGGCCGACGACGCTGGCGCCGATGATCATCGCCGTGAAGCCCAGGATTGCGCCCATGCCGAAGACCTTGCCGCCGAGCGAGCGCATGAACTCTGGATTGGTGCTCATGGCGCGGTAGAACAGATAGAAACCCGAGAGGACCGTCAACCCGCCGATCGCCGGGAAGAACGTCGTCATCCCGCGCCGCTCCATGCCGGACATCACCTTGCCGGCCGTCGGTCCCACTTCTCCAAGCGTCGGGACCAGAAAAAACGAGAGGAGGACGGTCCCACCGAGCCACAAGGCCGCGCACAAGATGTGCAACACGCGCGCCGAAAGAAACATCCACAACATCGTGACCCTCCGTGAATCTGGAACTCGTGGCCATGATACAACCAGCGCACCACCCGACATGGCTCAACCTGCACACGCCGCGCCGACGCCCTCACTCCGCCGCGCGCTCGGCAAATGGGATCTGACGGCGATCGGCGTCAACCAGGTCATCGGCGGTTCGGTGTTCCTGATGCCCGCCTCCGTCGCCGCGCAGATCGGCGGCTGGAGCTGGGTCGCCGTCGGGCTCGTCGGCGTGCTCGCGATGCTCATCGCGCTCAACTTCGCCGAAGCCGGCAGCCGCTTCGACGGCACCGGCGGCGCGTACCTGTACACGCGCGCGGCCTTCGGCCGCTTCGTCAGCTTCGAAGTCGGCTGGATGTTGTGGTTTACGCGCGTCGCCAGCTGGGCGTCGATCGTCAACGGCCTCGCGACCGCGCTCGGCTACTACTGGCCAAGCGTGCGAGTCACCGGCGGCCGCGTCGCGCTCATCACCGGCGTCATTCTCGCGATCATGGCGCTCAATATTCGCGGCATTCGCCAAAGCGCCGTTGTCGTCAACACGCTGACGATCGCGAAGCTGGTGCCGCTCGTCCTCTTCATCGTTCTCGGGTTGCCGCACGTCGTGTTCGGCAACCTGCAACCGACTGAAACGTTGACGTGGACCCAGATTTCGACAGCGGCCCTGCTTCTGATCTTCACCTACGGCGGCTACGAAGTCGTGCCGGTACCGGCCGGCGAGGCGAAAGATCCGCGGCGCGCGGTGCCGTTCGCGATGATCATGACGATCGTCATCGTCTCGATCGTCATGACGCTCGCACAGATCGTCGCTCTCGGCACGCTGCCCGGATTGGCAACCGCCAAGACGCCGCTGGCCGACGCCTCGTTGCTGTTTCTCGGCGCATGGGGCGCGGTGATGATGACGAGCGCCGCGGCCGTGTCGATGACCGGCAACAACGTCGGGCAAGCGCTGTCGGGGTCGCGCAACCTGTTTGCGCTCGCCGAGCAGTCCGATATCCCGAAGGCCTTCGGGCTCGTCCACCCTCGCTTTCAGACACCCGTTGTCGCCATCGTCGTCACCGCGCTCGTCTCTCTCGGGCTGGCCTTGTGGTCGGATTTCGGCACGCTCGCGTCGGTCAGCGCCGTCACACGGTTGCTGGTCTATGCCGGCACGTGCGCGTCCGTGTTGGTGCTCCGCCGAAACGGCCGCGCGCCCTTCACGATCGCCGGCGGTCCGATCGTGCCATTGCTCGCGCTCTCGATCTCGCTCGCCATCCTGTACGGCGCGACGAAGATTCAGCTGACAGTTGGTGCGATCGCGCTCGTCGTCGGCGCTGGGCTGTTCGCCGTGGCCCGTGCCGGTGCAAAGAATTGATGAAATGAGAAGCGCCCGCGGCCGCGGCGAGGAGAGCGAGTCCGCGAGCGCCGGAGCCGCCGCGCACGGGGGCGGAGCCCCACGCCCAGGAGAAAAAGGATGACAAAGATCCGAACACTGAGTCTCTTCATCACGGCGGCGCTGCTGACACCTGCCGTCGCCCACGCGCAGCGGATCGTCTTCGTCGTGCGGCACGCAGAGCGCGCCGACGCGGGCATGTCGATTCAGGAGACAGACCCGCAGCTGTCCGCGATCGGCAAGGCGCGCGCGGAGAAGCTGGCGAAGATGCTCGCCGACGCCGGCATCACCGCTGTGTACGCGACGCAATTCATTCGCACGCAGGACACCGTCAAGCCGCTTGCGGCCGCGTTGCACGTACCGGTGACGACGATGCCGGCCGCGGCGACGCCGGGGCTGGTCGACAAAGTCCGAGCGGACCATCCCAACGATGTCGTGCTGATCGCCGGCCATTCGAACACGGTGCCGGACATCATCAAGGCCTTCGGCGGTCCGGCCGTGACGATCGCGGATGCGGAGTACGACAACTTGTTCGTCATCGTGCCCGCCACAAAGACGATGACGAGAATCAGGTTCCAGCCGTGAGCCGTTAGCCTTTAGCCGACACACATGTCCACACCCACATCTCCCCAGCTCGACCGCGCGATCGGCCCTGTCGCCGCGACGCTGCTCGTCGTTGGCGGCATCGTCGGCTCCGGCATCTTTCTCACGACCGGCCGAATGGCCTCGGCGGTCCCGTCGGCGTCGCTGCTCCTGCTCGCGTGGGTGGCCGGCGGATTGTTTGCGCTGTTCGGCGCGCTCACCTATGCGGAAATGAGCACGATGTATCCGCGTGCCGGTGGCGTGTACATCTTTCTGCACGAAGCCTTCGGACCTCTTTTCGGATTTCTCTACGGCTGGTCGATGCTGCTCGTTGTGCTGACCGGCGGTTGCGCCGCGGTGGCCGTGGGGTTCGCAGACTATCTCAGCTACTTTTTCCCGGCGCTGTCGCACAGCCACATCCTGATGTCGGTGCCGATCGGATCGTGGACGTGGACGCTGTCGGCCGGACAGATCGTCGCGGTGCTGTCGCTCCTGTTTCTCGGCGGGGTCAACTACCTCGGCGTGCGATCGGGCAGCGGGACCAACGCGGTCCTGACGACGCTCAAGGTCGCCGGCCTCGCGATGCTGGTGATCTTCGCGATCACCTCGGCGAACGTCACGCCGGACTTCACGCCGATTGTTCCACCCGGATTGGCTTCGCCACTGGCGGCGTTCGGCGTCGCGATGATCGCGGTGCTCTGGGCCAACGACGGGTTCTACTTCCTCACGTACGCCGCGGGCGAAGTGCGCGACCCGTCGAAAAACATGCCGCGCGCGCTGACCTTCGGTCTGTTGATTGTGATGGCGATCTATCTCACGGTGAACATCGCGTACCTCGTGGCGCTGCCGATCTCGGAGATTGCCGGCGTCGGCCGCATCGCCGAGCGGGCGGCCACCGCGCTTGTCGGTCCCTCGGGCGGGACGATGGTGGCGCTCACCGTCGTCATCTCCACGTTCGGTTGCAACGCGGCGGCCATTCTTGCCGGATCGCGTCTGCTGTACGGCATGGCGGCCGACGGCCTGTTCTTCAAAGCGGCGGCGCGCATTCACCCGACCTATCGCAGTCCGCACGTGGCCGTCATCGCCATCACGATCTGGTCATCGCTGCTGGCGCTCAGCGGCAGCTACGAGCAACTCTTCACCTACGTGGTCTTTACGTCCGTCCTGTTCAGTTTTTTCGGCGGGCTGGCGCTGTTCCGGCTGCGTCGCACACGCGCCGACATGCCTCGTCCGTACCGCGTGTGGGGATATCCGATCGTGCCGGCGGTGTTCATCCTGGGATCGCTCGCGGTCGTGATCAACACGCTCAAGGAAGCGCCGGTGGAATCGATCTCCGGTCTCGGTCTGCTCGCCTTGGGTTTGCCCGCGTATCTGTACTGGAGAAAGTCGTGACGTCTATAAGTCCTGGAGTCGTCTTGGAGTCTTGGTCCTGGGGCGCGGGGCCTTTGGCCTAGTACAATTCGCGGCTATGCACTTCGCATTCATCGGCGCCGGCGCTGTCGGCGGGTATTACGGCGCGCTTCTGGCACGATCGGGTCAAGACGTCAGCTTCATCGCGCGCGGCTCGCATCTCGAAGCGATCAAACAACACGGTCTGAAGATTCTGTCGACGGCGGTTGGCGATTTCGTCGTCCACACGCCCGCCGAAAGTGATCCCGCGCGAATCGGACCGGTCGACGTTGTTGTTCTCACGGTCAAGACCTACGACAACGACACCGCGATTCCGCTGATCCGTCCGCTCGTCGGTCCGCGGACGACCGTCCTCACGCTGCAGAACGGCGTGGACAGCGCCGATGAGTTGCTGGCGGCGATGGGGGAAGGCCACGTGATTGCCGGCGCGACGTACATCGCGACGGCCATTGAGTCGCCCGGCGTCATTCGGCAGACCGGATCGCATCGACGCATTGTCTTCGGCGAGTGCGTCGGCAAACCGACCGAGGTCTCAGAGCGCGTGCGGGCGATCGAAGGGCTCATGAAGAACGCGGACATCCACGCGGAAGCTGTTCCCGACGCACGGCCGCACATCTGGGAGAAGTTCGTCTACCTGGCGCCGCTTGCCGCGTTCACCGGCGCGGCGCGTCTGCCCATCGGCCCGATTTGGGCCGACGCGGACTCGCAACGCGCGTTTCTCGACACCGTCGAGGAAGTGGCGGCGGTGGCCGGCGGGTACGGCGTGTTCTTTCCAGAAGGTCTGCGTCAGCGCGTCAAGGCCTACGTCGACACGATTCCGCCGACAATGCGGTCGTCGCTGCTGATCGATCTACAGCAGGGCAAGCGCACCGAAGTCGAATCGCTGCCTGGTTCGGTCGTGCGCCGCGGCCGCGCCGTCGGCGTGCCGACGCCGATGATGGCTGCGCTCTACGCCGTGCTCAAGCTCCACGCCAATGGCTAGGCTGCAGCGTGTTTGACGCGCTGCGGTACCGCAATTTCCGGCTGCTCTGGATCGGCGTCGCTGTCTCGTTCGCCGGCTCGTTCATGCAGCAGGCGGCGCTGCTGTGGCATGTCTCCATCCTGGTCGAACCCGGCCGTAAAGGATTGGCGCTCGGACTCGTCGGCCTCGTCCGCGTGGTGCCTATTCTCTGCTTCTCGCTGTTGAGCGGCGTCGCGGCCGACGTCTACGACCGGCGCAAATTGATGTTCGTGACGCAGATCGGCGGCGCGCTCGTCGCGGCGACGCTCGGTGTCCTGGCCTTCATGGGACTGCAGTCGGTCTGGCCGATTTACGTGCTGGCGGCGGTCGGCGCCGCGGTCGGCTCGTTCGACCCGCCGGCGCGCCATTCGCTCGTGCCCATGCTGGTGCCGCGCGACGTGCTGCCCAATGCGATCAGCCTGAACACCGTCATCATTCAGGCGTCCTCGGTCGTCGGGCCCGCGATCGGCGGCCTGATCATCGCGTTCGGCAACCTGGGGTGGGCGTACGTCGTGAACGCCATCTCGTTTCTGTTCGTTGCGGGCGCGCTCGTGATGATGCGCGACGTGCCCAAAACCGATCGCGCCGGCCGCAACTTCAAGGACGACATGACACTGGCCGCCGCACGCGACGGTCTGCGCTTCGTCTTTCGCTCGCCGATGATTCGTTCGACGATGCTCCTGGATTTCTTCGCGACGTTTTTCTCGTCAGCAACAGCGCTGTTGCCGATCTTCGCGCAGGACATTCTGCACGTTGGCGCGACCGGTTACGGCTGGCTCTACGCCGCGCCCGCGGTCGGCGCCGTCGTCGGCAGCGCGGCGATGCTGCCCCTGACGAAGCGGATTCATCGCCGCGGCGCCACGCTCATCTGGGCGGTCGTCGCGTACGGTGTGGCCACCGTCGTCTTTGGTTTCTCGCGCACGTTCTGGCTGACGTTCGGCTGTCTCGCGTTTTCAGGGATCGCGGACGCGGTGAGCATGATTATTCGCAATCTCGTGCGTCAGCTCGAAACGCCGGACGCCCTGCGCGGCCGCATGACGGGCATCAACATGGTGTTCTTCATGGGAGGGCCGCAGCTCGGCGAACTGGAAGCCGGCGCCGTCGCCAACTGGTTCGGTGCGCCGTTCTCGGTGATCAGCGGGGGAGTCGCGTGTCTACTCGTGACGGGCGCGATCGTCGCAAAGACGCCGGAACTTCGGCACTACACACGCGAAGCAGGAAGTTCTCCGCACTCCTGAGATTCTCGGCATTCCTGAGGTTCTCTGCATTCGCGAGGTTCTCGACATTTACGAGGTCCTGAATAGTCGCGAACTTCGCGGGTCCGAGAACATCGCGATAGCAGAGGACTTCGCGATGACCGAGAACGTCACGAAAACCGAGGACGTCGGCGTCCGTCAGTGCCCGATCTTTTGTAAGACGTTGTAGGCGAGAAGTGCAACGACGGCGGCGGTAGCGGCAGCGAACGGCCACTCGCGTTCGCGGATCTCCGTGACGAGTGCGCTGAGCACGTTGAAGACGGGGATCGAAACCAGCATCGACAAGCCGATGGTGATGCAGACGCCGCCGAATCCGGCGGTGCCCGGCCCGTGGGGATCGGTCGAGAGACAAGCGATCAGGCCAACGACCAACAACGTCGCGCTCGTGAACAGCAAGAACCGGAGTAAGCGCGTCATTGGGTGGCCACGAAGAGATACTCGACGGCGACGATCAACAAGATCGCGGCCATCAGGATTTTGAGCGAGCGCACGCCGCTGCGAGGGCCGAGCCAGAAGCCGGCCCGCGATCCAATCAGCACGCCGATGACGGCGGCCGCGGCGAGCACCGGCTGCGTGAGGTGGCCGCTCTGATAGTGCCCGATCACGCCAGGCACGGCGGTGATGCCGATCATCAGCGCGCTCGTGGCCGCCGCGACGCGCAACGGAATGCCGCACCAGGAGTTGAGCGCCGGCACGATCAGGACACCGCCGCCGACGCCGACGAGCGACGACAGCACTCCGGCGCTCAGCGACATCCCGAGCGCGACTGGCAGACGCCGCAGCCGGTACACAACTTGTTCACCAGAGTCGTGATCGTGAAATCGTCCACCGAGCTGGCCTGGATCGACCTTCGGATCACGAATGACGTTGCGGCGGTTGAGCCGGCTCAGCATGACGATGGCGACCAGCAGCGCGGTCGCGCCGAAGATCCGGCCTTTCGTGTGGCCGGACAGAAAGTTCTTCTCGATGATGTAGCTGCCAATGGTGGCGCCGAGCACCGTCAGCGTTTGCAAGACGACGGCGAGGCGAATGTTGACGAACTGACGGCCCGCGCTCGCGAGGGAGACGACCGACGACGTGCCGATGATCGTGACGAGGCTGATGCTGGTGGCCGTGTCGAACGGCACGTCGACCAAGCGGTGGAGAACTGGGACGAGAAAGATGCCGCCGCCCAACCCAAGCATCGCGCCGAGACACCCGGCGGCGAGGCCCGCGAGCATCGTGAGGACGATCGTCACAAACGAAAAGCGTACTGCATTCCGGCTACTTGATCTTGTAAGCGTCCGCGATGGGCCTGAGCGGCCGATCGAACCACATCGGCCGCCGCGTGCCGTCGGGCCCGGGCGCGGGGCGTGTCTTCGCCATCCACTCCAGGTACAGCCGATGCGACGCGTTGGTGTCGACGGAGATGTCGCCGTAGCTGTCGGTCGGACCCGCTTTGACGACAGTCACGCGCTGATGCCAGCAGTGCATGCCACTCACAGGATCGGGCTGGACGGGGAACGTGAGATTTTGGTGGACGCCGACTTCCGTCCACCAGACGCGGCCGCTGTCGGCGTCTCCGCTCGTGAACGGCTGCGCGCCGTGCACCTGCCGCATGTCGTAGAGGCCGTCCTTCGCGGAGATTTTCACGAGCGACGAGGCCGCGCGGCTGCCGCCTTGCTCTTCGTTGAGGCGCCAGCGGCCGAGGTGATGCGACATCGCGACGACACCGGGCCGAATGCCTTCGGTGACCCACGCGCGCGTGACGAAGTGGCCAATTTGCGTTTGCACTCTGACGAGATCTCCGGCGGCCACGCCCAACTTCGCGGCATCTTCGGTCGCGAGCCAGAGCGGGTTGCTGTGCGAGATCTCGTAGGTCCACTTCGTCGTCGATCGCGTGTGGACGAGCGTCGGCAGGCGGAAATTCGGCAACAGATCGAATTCGTTGGCCGCCCGATCGAGCGTGCGCCAGTACACGTGACCCGGCACGTATTTGGGGATCGAGTATTCGGGCCAGCCCCATTGCGCCAGCGTCGGTGAATAAAATTCGAGTTTCCGTGACGGCGTCGTGAATCCGGTGCGCGGCAACCCGTCGATCAACACGCCGATGGTCTTGCCGTCCTGCGTGATCAATCCCGATTTGTCGTCGACCGTCGCGCCTTTCACGGTGTCCGCCGGCAGCGGCTGCTCGTGCACCTTGCTGTATGCCACGTCGTCCACTTTGAAGACGCCGTACTTGCGCATGTACTGCAAGGGAGTCAGCCCCTCTTTCGAGGCGGCGGCGGGAAGACCGGGGACGGAGTTCTCGAACATCCAGCCGTAGTACTCGTCCATCGTGATCTGCTCACCCGGACGGTACGGCGATTCGAAGAACTTTCTGATCCCGAGCGAGCCGTCGGGATCGATCTTCCACGAGAGCGCGACCCAGAACTCGGCTTCCTCCCAGACTTCGCCGGGATTCGACTCGTACGTGTGCGTCTCTTTTTCGCCGCGCTTCTCCCGCGCGACGCGCTTGACCGGCTGACGGAAACCGAGCCAGCGGCCGGCGTGGGTTTCCTGGCTCATCGTGTCGTGGCGTTCGGTGCCGAGCCCGGTCGGCAGCACGTAGTCGGCAAACCACGCCGTCTCACTCCACGTCGGTGTGAGCGCGATGTGCATGCCGATCTTCGCCTCGTCCTGCAGCACTTCCATCCACGTAAACCCGTCGGGATTCGTCCACAGCGGGTTGTAGACGCGCGTGAAGTACGTGTCGAGCTTGCCGCGGCCTTCCTTGAGGAAGTGCGCGAGCAGGAAACTCATCTCGAAGAACGCGAGCGGGAACTCTTTCGGGAAGAGCAGTTCGTTCCAGTAGTTCGGCGCCGGCGGGGGATTCGGATGCTTCGGCACGAACTTGTTGGTCGCGTGCAAATTCACACCGCCAGGCTCGCCGACCGCGCCCATCATGACGACGAGCAGATACAGGCATCGCGTGATTTGCCAGCCCCACAGATGTCCGGCGGCTGCCGCGCGCCAGCTGTGCGTGGAGAACGCCGTGCCTGCCGCGGCCACCGCATCGGCTGCTTCGATGATTTTCGCGGCGGAGACGCCCGTCTCCGTCTCTGCGAACTCCGGAGTGAACTGCGCGTATTCGTCCTTGAGCGCCTGCTCGAAACCTTCGAACGTGCGCGGCAGCTCGGGCCGGCTGGCTTCGAGGTATTCCTCCCAATTCACCCAGCGCTTCACGAACGTGCGGTTGTATTTGCCGGTCTCGAGCAGCCGGCGTGCGATCGCGAGAATCAACGCCGCTTCCGTGCCCGGATTCGCCGGCAGCCACAGATCCGCTTTCGCCGAGGTGTTCGACAAGCGCGGATCGATCACGATCAGCTTCGCGCCTTTCGACTGGCCTTCGATGATGCGCTGCGCGTGCGGATTGAAATAGTGGCCGGACTCGAGGTGCGACGACAGCAGGAGGATCGTCTTTGCGTTGGCGTGATCGGGCGATGGCCGGTCGGCGCCTGTCCACAGGAAGTGTCCGAGTCGCGCGGACGACGAGCAGACATTCGTGTGGCTGTTGTGGCCGTCGAGGCCCCATGCCTGGACGACGCGATTCGCGTAGCCGTCCTCACCGGGCCGGCCCACGTGGTACATCAGTTCGTGTCTGCGGTTTTCGACGATCGCTTTTCGAATGCGCGCGCCGAGCTCGGTCAGCACGGTGTCCCAGGAGACGCGCTCCCACTCGCCGCCGCCGCGTTTGCCCACGCGCCGTAACGGATAGAGGATGCGATCCGGATCGTCCAGCTGATTCGGCGTGACGACGCCCTTTGCGCACGTCCGGCCGCGGCTGCCCGGGTGCACCGGGTTGCCTTCGATCTTGCGGACGTTGAGCGTCTCCTTGTCGACGTACGCGATGATCCCGCACGCCGATTCGCAGTTGAAGCAGATGCTCGGAATGATCCAGTAGCGTCTGCGATCCTTGCGCGGCCAGCTCTTCGACTCGAAGTCGACGAACTCATCCCATTGGCTTGTCGGCGGGTGAGTCTTGAACTCACTCATTTCATTCGCCCCTTTGTTAATGGGGCAGGGAGGCAATGGGGCAATGGGGCAATGGTGAAGGACATGAAGAAACACACTAATGGCCAGCGAAGCCGTGTTCCTTTACTGCCCCATTGCCTCATTGCCCCATTGCCTCACTAACAAGGATCAAGAATTGGGAACGCACTGCCCGGCCTCGACCCAGATGTACTCCCACGCCAGGCTGCCTGCAAGAGCGATGAGCGCTGTGGGGATCATCAACATCAGGGAGAAATGAAACACGGACGCGAGCGCGACGAGCAACAGCGGCGCGATACCGCCGAGGCCGAGCGCGCCGAACCAGAACATATTCCGGTACGCACCATATTTGATGGCGCGAACGGCGAGTTCGTGGTGGACCGTCGGACTCGGCGTGAAGAGGTGCTCGAACACGAGGAGCATGAGATGCACGCCCGAGGAGACGCCGAGCGTCCACGCCAGTGCCTGAAGCGTGGACGGTTCGGCGCCGGTGATCATGGCGACCACGAGCATCGCCGCGCTGCCTTCGGCCGCTGACTGCGCGATGAGGTCGATTGCCGAGTGCGGGCCCTGCCACAGGTCGCGCGCGAGTCCTTGTGCGAACAAGAAGCCGGTGTACGAACAGGCGCCGAGCGCGACGATCATCGCGATTGGCGCCAACACGGTGAGCAGGTCATTCCACCCAAGCCACCGCGCGATGACCCAGAGCGTCGCGATGCCTCCGTGCGCGGTCAACAGAAATGCGCCGCGCGCCATCCAGGACGTCCAGTTGGGGCGCGTCAGGATGTACAAGAAGCGTTCCGGCCGCTCGAGGTCAATGACGAGCACGGCCGCCGTGAATCCCGCGAACGCCAGCGCGATACAGGGACCCGCGAAGCTGGCGAGCGCCGACTGATCGCCGAGCAGCCAGAGCAGCGCCGACAGGAACATCGCGCCGGTCGAGATGCCCTTCGTCATCAGGTAGAGCACGAGGTCGATGCCCCAGGCCTTCTTGTGCGGCATGTCGTAGTCGACGCGCGCATCGCCGGGGCGCTGCGGATCGGGCTCCGGCGCGCCGAGGGGCCGCAGATGGACCTGGCCTTCCTTGAACATGAACGGGCGAGCCGCGATCTCAGGCTGGATGATGCTGTCGTCAGCACCGAGATAGAAGATCTTCGGGCCCGTGCCCTTCTCGGGCTTGCGCACGGCGAACGCTTCGCGCGCGACGATCTGCGCGACCTCGCTCGTCGGGTCGTCGAGGTCGCCGAAGATCCGGCACTCGGTGGGGCACACGCTCACGCACGCCGGTTTCAGCTCGTTCTCGATCCGGTTCGCGCAGAAGTTGCACTTCTCAGCGGTGCGCGTGTTGGGATCGATGAACAACTGGTCGTACGGGCACGCCACCATGCACGCTTTGCAGCCGATGCACGCCGCGCTGTTCAGGTCGACGATGCCATCGCGGCGCCGGAAGAGCGCGTTGGTCGGGCAGATGTTCATGCACGGCGCTTCCTCGCACTGGTTGCACAGGACCGGCAGAAAAAACCGCCGCGTGTCCGGGAACGTGCCTTTTTCGACGGTCTTCACCCAGCAGCGATTCACGCCGATGGGGATGTCGTGCTCGGATTTACAAGCGATCGTGCAGGCGTGACAGCCGATGCATTTCTTCAGATCGATCGCGAAGCCGTAAGTCGGCATGCCGACCGACTATAGCTCAAAGACCTCGGGAGTCGTTTCGGGCCCAGGCGGAAACGTGAGTTCGCATTCTTACGATGTGGAGCCTGAAGTTTCCGCTTTCAACCGAAACGACTCCCGAGGTCCTTCAGTGCAGCGTGACGCTCCACGGCCGACACGAGCGGAAATCCCTCGAGGACCCGTTCGAACTCATCGCGATCGAGCCCGTACAACCGCGCGACGGCAGCGTGCAGCCATGCCGCCGCGCGTTTGTCGTCCGGCCGTGTCGACAGCCGCCGCGCTAGTCGCGCAATCAGACGTTCGTCGCGCCCGCCGCGCCACACGGGCACGGGCAGCGACTCCACCAGACTGGTCGTCAGGTGCCCGCCCATCAACATCCGCACGACGGCGTTCAGTACGAAGCTGTTGAACAGCCCGCAGAGAAAGTGCTGCTGCTCGAGTGACAGCCGCGTGCGCAGACAGAACAGCGTGTGCGTGGTCACGACGCCGGACGGCACGATCGCCGCGATCAGTGAGACGCGGTTCGCGACGCCCGAGACGTCGCGATACGCCAGGCGCGGCGCGTCGAAACCGCCGTGCGGCAAGAGACGCTCCGCTTCGCGCGGATCGATGTAAGCCGTGACCGCCGCGACATTCACCGTGAACGGGCCGATGTGTTTGCCTCCGACGACGGGCAGGCCACGCCCACCAAAGGATTGGCGGTCTTCCGTGGCGTTCAGTTCACGGCCGAATTGCGCGCGCCACCCGCCGGCGTCCCCGAGCGGCGGCATCGACGCGGCCAGACGCTCCAATAACGCGAGGTCGCCGGAACGGCGCGCATCAGGAATGCGACGCGCGCGTCCGCCAATCGTGGCAAGACGCGCTGGCGTCAGACGGACGGGATATGCCGTCGAGCTGGCGCCGGTGGCTTCCAGCGAATCGGGCAGGTCGTCCAGCTCCGCGGCCGTACGAACACCAAATCGTGCACGGATCTCTCGGGCCGGGCGTGGCCCGAGCGGAGCCGGCGGCCCGCCTGGGTTCGCGACGACAACGAGGAAACGCAGACCACGGTGAACGGGAAACAGGCCGCTGCCGTTGTCGAGTCCCACGATCGTGTCGATCGACGCGCGATCCAGCAGGCGCGCCCTCAACGGCTCCGCTCCGTCGTCTGTCGCGAGGCCCCACGGCACGATGAGACCGATCCGCCCGTTTGGTTTGGTGAGTGACAAGGCTCGCTCGACGAAGGGCTGGTACAGATTCACGTGCCCGCGATCGCACGATGGATACATTCCGGACTCGCGGATGAACCGCACGAGGGAACTCCGCCCTTCGATGGACCGGGTGCCTTCTTCCCGCCGAAGCATTTCCCAGGGCGGGTTGCCGATGACGGCGTCGAAGCCCGCACTGGCGCGGCGGCGGCCGCGCTCGTCGTAGAAGATGTCCGCGAACTCGAGCGGCCAGTGGAAGAAGCCGTGCCGCGCTTCGAGTTCGCGCACCAGCGGGAGCCATCGAGAGAGGTGCGAGGCGCCGAGCGTCGCGTCGCCTTTCAAGAGCGCGTCAAGGGCCGCGCGCGTCTCCGCGGGTGAGGGCTGCGGAGCGGATGCGCCTGCCGGCCAGAACCATCGCGCGCACCAGAGGCTGGCGGCGGTCCGCAGGCGGCCGAGTCCGCTCGTCGACCAGCGCGTGGCGGTCATTCGGGCCCACACCGCCTCCTTCGCCCTGACGTCCGCGATGGAATCATCGCGTCTCGCCAACATCTCCAGCATCGGCGCGCTCGCGAAGCGCACCGACGACTCGATCTCGTCGTCGCCGAACAGCGGAAGAGCAGAGAGGCGTTCGCGCCTCCCGAGCGCGTTGACGCGCGCGAGATCGTCGGGCGTCGTGCCGACAAGGCTGTTACCGACACGAAGGCGATGATCGAGGAAGCCGAGCGGTTTGCCCTCGGCGAGTGTGGCCAGCCACAGCGACAACCGCGCCAGTTGCACGGCGACGGGATTGGCATCGACACCCGCCAGGCATTGCTCGGCGATGCGGCGCCGAATGTTCACGCGCGCGGCCGCGTCGAGATCTGATTCCGCGCAGCGGCCGTCGTCGACGAGCGCGCGTTCGTACGCCGCCGACAAGTAGCGGCACGCAGCGACGAGGAAGGCGCCGCTGCCCATCGCGGGATCGACAACTCGCAGGGCGAGGATCGCGTCGGCTGACGCGCCGGCGACGAGCGGCGCGAGGGTACGGCGCACGACAAACTCGGCCAGCGATTGCGGCGTGTAGAACGTTCCCGTTTGCTTGCGGACGTGACTGTGGCGGCGCGATGGCCGCGACGCCTGGCGCGTCGCCGGCTTCGTTCGGCCGAGCGTCGCCGGATCGAGGTCCAGCACGCGTTCGTAGACGGCGCCGAGTTGCTCGACGCCAAGATCCTGATAGCTGATGTCTTCGCGGCCGGCGCGACCGGGCCGCGTCGCGAGCGCGACGAGCGCGTGGCGAATAGCGGCGTCTCGTGCGATCGCGTCACGCGACGACCGGCGCGACGACGCTGGGGCTTCGAGCGATGGCGCGGCCGCAAGTGCGAACAGCCGGCCGTTGAACGGCCGCACGATGAGATCGCCGGTGCGGCAGCCGGCGCGCGAGAGCCGGCTGATCGCGGCGAGCCCGTCCCACAAGCCGCGGGCGTCGCGATTCCCGATCGCTTCGCGGCACAGCGTGGCGATCGCGTACGCGTTCTTGTAGATCGGATGGTGTCGCGGTACGAGGTCGCGCGACTCCGCGAACAACAGGAAAAGCACGCGATAGACGACGGTGAGCGCCTCGTCGAGCGATCCACCCGCCTGCGTTCGCGAAGGGCCGCGGGGAAGGGCGCCGGCGAGTGTGGCCAGCGCGTCCACGACGCCGGCTTGCAGATCCTCTCGGACGCGATCCTGAAACCGTTCGGCGCCCGCCACGAGCGCGTCCAGGCGCGGGCCGCCGGCCGGGTCGAACGAGGCGGCCGTTGTCGTCGCGAGAAAGATCGCGAGGCTACGGTCGTCGAGCGCATCCGGCAGCGTGAAGTCCACGCTGCGGCGCACGGCGTGTCCGCGCGCGTCGACCAGCGAGAGGTACGGCGGCGCGAAGACAAATCCCCAACACGCGCCGCTTGCGTGCGCGGCGGCGATGACATCGCGCCAGAGCGCTGACGGCCGGGACGCCCACGGCAGAATCACGAGGGCGACCGGCGTGCGTGCCGGCGTCGACAGGCGAACGCGGGCGTGATGGCGATCGAACATCGCGTCGTGCGCGCGAAATCCGAGATGCGCGAAGAGCGGCATCGCGGCGATGTCGAAGAGAGCGCGAAGTCCGGTCGCAGGACCGCAGGACGAGGCGACGCGTGTCCACCAGCGCTCGAGGTGGCGGCGTGTGTGTTCGAGATTCGCGTGTGACAGCGTCAGCGCGCCCGCCGGCAATCCGTCGGTGAAGTACCGGCTGGGAAACAGCGTGCCGGCGATTCCTGGGAGGCGGGAGATCACGGCGCTTACCTCAGGACGACTTCGAGCACGGCGCGGCCGATCTCGAGCGAAGCGCCGGCGTCCAGCGCACGCAGGCGCCGGTTGGTCTCAGTGCGAATTGCTTCGACGTCCGCGCGCTGCCGATCGAGGTCGCGGACGACCCGCTGGTCGAAGAGGCCCGGTTCACATTCGGTCGAAGGATTGGCCTCGAGCGCCAACGCGTCTGCCAGCGCGTGTTCGCGTGCGACGTCGATCGCCTGTCGCGCGCCGGCGATGCGCTTCAGCCGTCTCAGTCTTGGCGCGAGGTGGCATTCGGCCGCTCGACGGCAACAGTCGATCTCGGCGGCCGTCAGCACCGCATCGTGTTCTTCGGTTCGAACGGCGACTGCATGTTGCTCGACGACCGAACCAGCGCGATCGGAGATCGGCACAACGAACACGGCGATCCCTCGCATCGTCAGGCGCGCGATCGCCGGGAGTCTCGTGCGCTTCGCTTGAACGGGGCCGGCGCTATCGGGCGCCGGCTCGCGGCCGAACGCCGCGATTGCGCGCTGGCGCAACACCCTCCGCGCAGCGGCGCGTCCAGGGCGTTCGAGCCGCTTGCAGACCGGTACGAGTGCGCCCGAAGTTTGCGCCTTGCCGTCGAGATCCAACGGCGCGCCTTCGAGTAAGGCGGCACGTACCCGCGCGGCGTCCGGTGTGACGTCGCGCAACACATCGGCGCCGAGCGACCGCTGCGCCGCGCAGGCCCGGCGTGCGAGCCGCGCGAGCAGACCACTCTCCGCATGGTGACGCGCGACCAGGAGCGTGACGTGCACGGGCCGCGTCTGTCCGATGCGATCGACGCGTCCCGCCCGCTGTTCAATCCGCGCGGGATTCCAGGGCAGCTCGAGGCCGATCACCCACCGCGCGCGTGACTGCAGATTCAGCCCTTGGCTCGCGACGTCGGTGGCGAGCAACACGGAGGCGCCGCCCGACAGAAACCGATCGAGCTCGCGGTGTTGCTCTCCGAACGACTGGCCACCGTGCAGCGTCGCGACCTCCCGGATCGCAGACAGCGCGGACGCCGCCGCGTTCAGCGAGTCCCGGAATTCCGTGAATACCGCAACAGGCTCGCGCGTCCTGCGGACGAGCTCGACGAGTCGCGCAAGCCGCCGATCGTTCTTGTGCGCGGCATCCGTCAGCAACTGCAGTCGCGACAGCCACGATCGTTCATCTTCCCGGCTCAGTCCGATCTCCGTCGCGATCGAGGCCTGCTCATCGCGATCGAGCACGTCGTCGCGATCGTCCTCGCCGAACAGTGACGGCTGGAATTCCCAAGTACCCGCCGAGTGCCGTGCCCCGTCTTCGACCCACTGCCTGCGTCGCGCGAGCGAGGCGGCGAGCGCCGCCATCGAGGAGAGCGCGCGTTTTCGGAACACCGAGAGCAGAAGCAGCGCGTGGTCGCGGCGATCGGCGCCGGCCGCCCTCAACACCGTCCGCTCGAACGCGATCAGGACGTCGAGCACGCGCAACTCCGCGTCCGACAGCTGGACCGGATGCCATCGCACACGCCTGTCCACGCGAAGTCCGAGACTCCGGCGTGTGCGCCTGAAGACGACGAGCGGGTCGGCGACGCCCGTCAGCGCGCCGGTGCCGATGAGCCGCTGGAATCGTTCCTCATCGCCGGCGTGTGGCGTGGCGGTCAGCAGCAGCACGCGCCGTGACCGTCGCGCGAGCCGATCGGTCGCGCGATGTCGCGACGACTCGCCGCAGGCGCCGTGGGCTTCGTCGATCACGATCAAATCCCACGGCTCGATCGGCAGCGCGTCGATCACGTGCGGCTGTTTGACGAAATCGGACGACGTGATCCACACGCCCGCGCGCTGCCACGGACTGTCGCTTCTGGCGCCCGAACGGGACAGCCGATCGAGCGCCGCGGTGTCGGCAACCGTGCAGGCGATGGAAAATCGCGCACTCAGCTCGTCTAGCCATTGCCGGCGGAGCGCCGACGGCACAAGGATCAGGACCCGCGCGACCGGCTCACGCCGGAGCAGCTCAGCGATGACCGCGCCGGCCTGAATCGTCTTGCCAAGCCCGACGTCGTCCGCGATGAGGACCCGGCGCGCGCCTGTCGCGAAGGCGAGTGCCGGCTCGAGTTGATACGACAGGATCGCGACGGCCGCGGCGCCGGCGGCGGGCAGCGTGTGGATGCCGACCGTGCGGCTGACGATGCTTGCGAGGCGCGCGCGGGCGTGTTGCGGGCGGACGTTTCTGGGACGGTCCGGCCGCGCGAGCGCAATGGGCCGATCGAAGGGCGCGAGAAATGTCCGTGCGCCCAACGTGCCGGCCACGTCCAACCGCAGCACGCCGCGCTCGCGCCGCACGCGCTCGACGCGCCATCGCGACTGCCGGATCCAGACGACGTCCCCGGGGGACGGAAGGGCGGTACGCACGTTTTGCCTCCCGGCCGGGCTCGGCGTGTTGCAGAAACTGCAACATTCCGCTGGCCGCAGGCCGGATGGCGTGCGGGTGTGCCCTTAAGAAGGCAAGGTGGGTGCCATGTACTCGGCGATGACGGTCGTCGTGATGCCACCGCGGGCGGAAAACGCGCCGGTCACCGTCATACGGCGCGGGCGCAGCGCGGCGACGAGGTCGTCCAAAATCTGATTCGTGGCCGCTTCGTAGAAGATCCCGCGGTTGCGGTAGGCACCTAAGTAGTACTTCAGCGACTTCAGCTCGACGCACGTCGCGTCCGGCACGTAGCGAATCAGGATTTCGCCAAAATCGGGCAGGCCGGTCATCGGACAGACGGACGTGAACTCCGGCGCGCGGATCTCGATTTGGTAATCGCGCTCGGGGCGCGGGTTCGGAAACGTTTCGAGCGCGTGACTCATCGGATCATTCTAGAAGCGTGCGGATCGAATTGACACCTCATGCGTGCGGGACTACGATCACGGCCGCTTTTCCAAGACGAAAGGAATCGTCATATGGCCGACGCCCGGCGGATGGGCAAGATGGAGTTGTTCGCGCACTTCTCGGAGAAGTTCGACATGAAGCGCACGTCGGTGCGCGATTTGTTCGATGAACTGCTTCGGTTGTCCGAGCGCGAGCTGAAACGGTCAGGCGAATTCGTGTTGCCTGGCATGTGCAAACTCGTCGTGCAGAAGCGCAAGGCGCGCGAGGGTCGCAATCCAGCGACAGGCGAGCCTATCAAGATTCCCGCGAAGACGGTCGTGAAAGCTCGCATCGCGAAGCAGCTCAAAGACGCCGTTCTTCCTCGCAAGTAAGCGCGGGGACGTGGCTCACGCATACGACGTCGTTGTCATTGGCGCAGGGACCGGCGGGTACGTCGCCGCCATTCGCGCCGCGCAGCTGGGTCTCAAGACGGCGGTCGTCGAGCGGCAGTCGTCGCTGGGCGGAACGTGCCTGAACTGGGGCTGCATTCCGACCAAGGCGCTGCTGGAGCATGCGCACGCGCTGAAGATCGCGCAGAACGCCGCCGACTGGGGCATCAACTTCCCCGGCGCCACCGGCAAGCCGACGATCGACATGGCGCGCGTGCACGCGCGCAAGAACAAGATCGTTACCGGGCTCACCAAGGGCGTCGAGTTTCTCTTCAAGAAAAACAAGATCGAATGGGTGCGCGGCACCGGCCGGCTCGCCGGCAAAGGCGCGGTCGAAGTCACCGGGCCTGACGCGCGCACCATCACCGCCAAGGAAATCATCGTCGCCACCGGTTCGTCGCCGAGGAGCGTGCCCGGCGTGACGATCGACCACGAACACATCATCACGAGCGACGAGGCGATTGGTCTCGCCGCCGTGCCGAAGTCGATCGCGATCATGGGCAGCGGCGCGGTGGGCGTCGAGTTCGCGTCGATCTACCGTCAGTTCGGCAGTGAAGTCACCGTGATTGAACTGCTGCCGCGGCTCGTGCCGAACGAAGACGAGGCCGTGTCGGCCGAGTTGGAGAAAGCGTTCAAGAAGCGCGGCATCGCGGTGAAGACCGCGACGAAAGTGACGTCGGCGAAAGTCGCGTCCGGTGCGGTGACGATCACGATCTCCGACGCGTCGGGCAAGTCCGAGTCGCTGACGGTCGAGAAGCTGCTCGTCGCGACGGGGCGCGGTCCGGTGACCGACGGACTCGGCGCCGCGGAGGCCGGCCTCGTCCTCGAGCGCGGCTACGTGAAGGTGGACGAGCTGTTCCGCACGAACGTCGCGGGCATCTCCGCGATCGGCGACGTGATCACGATGGGCAAGACGCCGCACGCGCAGCTCGCGCATCTGTCGTCGGCCGAAGGCATCCTGCTGGCCGAACGTCTGGCCGGACAAGACGTGCGCCCGATCAACTACGACCACGTGCCCGGTTGCACGTACTGCGACCCGGAAATCGGCAGCATCGGCCTGACCGAGCGCGAAGCGACCGAGCGCGGTTTCGATGTGCGCATCGGCATGTTTCCGTTCGGCGTGCTCGGCCGCGCGAAGATGGCGGGTGAAACCGAAGGCTTCGTGAAGATTGTGGCCGACAAGAAGTACGACGAGATCCTCGGCGTCCACATGATCGGCCTGCGCGCGACGGAACTCGTCGCCGAAGCCGCCGTGGCGCTGCGGCTCGAGTGCACGGTTGAGGAGCTCATCCGCACGATTCACGCGCATCCGACCATGTCCGAGGCCGTCGGCGAGGCCGCGCACGCGACGCACGGAGCGGCGATACACTTGTAAGGATTGGTTTGGGGCCCGGGGCTTGGGGCTCGGGGCCGGCCCCGCGATGCCAGTTCGAGCTATCAGCCTCCCAAGCCCCGAGTCTCACGTCCCAAGCCACACCCCAGCACGGAGTCAGTGAAATGGCGACAGAAGTAGTCATGCCCCAGATGGGCGAGTCCATCGCCGAGGGGACCATCGTCCGTTGGATCAAGAAGGTTGGCGACGCGATCGATCGCGACGAGCCGCTGTTCGAGATCTCGACGGACAAAGTTGACGCGGAGATCCCGTCGCCGGGCGCCGGCGTGCTGCTCGAGATCAAGGTCAAGGAAGGCGAGACGGTCCCGGTCAACTCCGTGGTCGCTACCATTGGCGCGGCGGGAGAGAAGGTCGCTGGCAGTTCGGCGGCTGACGGCAGCAGTTCGGGGGCTGCCGCGAGCATTTCGGCGACTACCGCCGTCAGTTCGGTTGCGGACGCTCGCAGTTCGGGGACTGACGCGCGCAGTTCGGCGCCGGTCCACACTGAGCCCACACTCGACGATCTGCGCCGCACGCGTTCGTCGCCGGTCGTGCGCAAGATCGCGAAAGAGCATGGCGTCGAGATCTCCGCGCTGAACGGCACGGGTATTTCCGGCCGTGTCACGAAGAACGACATTCTGAAGCACATCGAAAGCGGCGCGTCCGCGCCCGCACCGGCCGCGCATGCGCCAGCGCCCGCCTCCGCGCAAGGCTTCGGCGGGGCTTTGCCCGTGGCCGCGCGTCAGCCCGCGCCCGTTATTGCGCCGCCGCCCGCGTTCAAGCCGGGAGAGAACGTCCGCATCGAGAAGATGGGCGTGATGCGCAAGAAGATCGCCGATCACATGGTGATGAGCATTCAAACATCACCGCACGTGTACTCGGCGTACGAAGTCGATTTCGGCAAGATCGACGCGATTCGGCTCAAGAAGAAGGCCGAGTACGAAGCCGCCGGCGCGAAACTCACCTACACGGCGTTCATCGCGAAGGCGACGGTCGACACGATTCGGCAGTTCCCGTTTTCGAACGCGTCGATCGACGGCGACAACATCGTCTACAAGCGCGATGTGAACCTGGGCATCGCGGTCGCGCTCGATCAGGGACTGATTGTCCCAGTCATCAAGAACGCGGACGAGAAGAACATGCTCGGACTCTGTCGCGCGATCCAGGATCTCGCGCATCGCGCGCGGACCAAGCAGCTGAAGCCGGAAGAAGTGCAGGGCGGCACGTTCACGATCACGAATCCCGGCATCTTCGGCGCGGTGTTCGGTCTGCCGATCATCAGCCAGCCGCAGGTCGCGATTCTTGGTGTTGGCAGCGTCGACAAACGCGTCGTCGTCGTCAACGACATGATCGCCGTGCGGCCGATGTGCTATCTGACGCTCGGCTACGACCATCGCCTGATCGACGGCGCCGACGGCGGGCGTTTCCTCGCGGCGTTGAAGGACAGACTGCAGAACTTCGACGAGAACTCTGTTTAGAAAGGCGAAAACGCGGAGACACGGCGTATCTCCATGTCTTCATGTTTCGCTCTTGTGATCAGCAATGCAGCGGGACATTGAGGTTCGTCGACTTGGCCGCGTAGAGTACGACGCGGCCCTCGCCTTACAGAAAGATCTCGTCGAGGATCGCCGGGCCGGGCACATCGGCGACACGCTTCTCCTGCTCGAACATCCACCCGTCATCACACTCGGTGTCAAAACGCGCGGCAGCCGCGCGAACATCGTCGCCACCGACGCGCAGCTCGCCGCCGAAGATGTCGTCGTGCACGAGACGGGGCGCGGTGGGGATGTCACCTATCACGGCCCCGGCCAGCTCATCGGTTATCCCATCTTCGACCTTCGTCCCGATCGGCAAGACGTGCACCGGTACGTGCGCGATCTCGAGGAAGCGATCATCCTCGCGATCGCGACGTTCGGCGTGATCGGGCGTCGAGTTCAAGGATTGACCGGCGTGTGGGTCGGAGACGAGGGACGCGAGAACAAGATCGCCGCGATCGGTGTGCGGATCAGCCGATGGATCACGAGTCACGGCTTCGCGCTCAACGTCTCGCCAGACTTGCATCATTTCGATCTCATCGTCCCGTGCGGGATCACCGATCGCGGCGTGACGTCACTGGCGCTCGTCTTGGGCCGGACGGTGCCGATGACTGAGGTTGAAGACGCGGTCGACGAGGCGATGCGCGCGGTGTTCGGTAAGGGCTCACACCTCACGGCCAAGGGCCCTGAGTTCTGAGCCTACTGCGCTCTTCCGAGAATGGCCGACTCGACTTCCGTCAGTTCCTGACGGCTGAGCGTCGGTATCACGCGCCGCTGGACGCGGCCGCGGTCGAGCGCGAGCGGCAACAGCGCCGCGCGATGGCGCGCGCCGAATTCGCCGTCGAGCACCGTGAGCGCTGTCTCCAATCGGCGCGATCCGAAGGCCAGCGCTTCGACGACGTGTGCGGTTGCGGCGGCGATCGCGGACGGACCTGGCGGCCACAGCCCCTGCAGTGACCGGCTGATCGCCAGCAACCGATGGGCCGGCAGCCGATCGGACACGAGCGACCCCGCGACGGTCGCGGCCGACCAGCCGACGACGAACGATGGAGGCCGTCCGTTCACACTGACGCGCACGTCGTCACCGGCGCCGTCGAGGGCGAGGCCGACGAGCGAGCGCGCGGCGCCGACGAGTGCGGACGCCGCGGTACCGACGAGCCGATCGGCCGGCACGCGTAGTTCACGCGCAACGGACTCCATCAGTGCCGTTTGCGACGGCCCCGCAAACACGAACGGCGCGGCGGTGCCGGCGGCCACGAGCCGCCGCACCAGGCCGAGTCCGTCATCGCCGCTCCACTCGCCGCCTTCGACGCGGTCGGCGACGACGATGACCGATGCGCCCGCGGCAGCCAGCGCATCAGCGGCGCCTTCGAGGCGAGTATCGGAGTGATCGATGGGGCCGGTCTGCTGAATATCGAGCGCTTTGCCGGCGGCGACGCTCTCGCGCGCGTCGATCAAGCGAATCGTTCTGAACTTCCCGCCCGCGGCGAGTCGCGAGGCCACGGCGCCCCCGATGTCGCCGGCGCCGAGAATGGCTATGACGGACACTGCGCCGCTATTCTAGCAATGGCTGAGTGAGTGGAGAGGCAGAAGCCCGCGGCCACGCGCGAGACGATAACGAGTCCTCGAGCGCCGGAGCGCGAGCGCGCGGGGGTGGGGCCCCACGCGCCCCAAGAACAGAGGATGCATTTGATGAAAGATCATGCCAATTAACAGCAGCGGCACGAACGGCACTTCCGAAGTCACCGCGATCGTCACGGGCGGCAACAAGGGCATCGGCCGCGCGATCGCCGAAGCGATTCTGGCGGCCGGAGGCCGGGTGATGATCGGCGGCCGCACTGCGGCGTCTGTTGATTCGGTGGTCGCATCGCTGTCGAAGAATCACGGCGCCGATCGCATTGCCGGCGTCGTCGCAGACGTGCGGAGTCGCGCGAGCGTCGAGGCGCTCGTCGTCGCGACGGTGCACAAGTTCGGACGGGTCAACGTGCTGGTGAACAACGCCGGCGTCGGCGCATTCGCGGAGATCGGCGCGATGACCGACGCCGACTGGTCGCGCGTGATCGACACGAATCTGACGGGCGTCTTCTATTGCACGCGCGCCGCGCTGCCGCATCTCAAGTCGGCTGGCGGCGGCTGGATCATCAACATCGCGAGTCTGGCCGCACGGAATTATTTTCCCGGCGGCGGCGCCTACTGCGCATCGAAGGCCGCACTCGTCGCGTTTAGCGAGTCGCTGATGCAGGAAGTGCGCTTCGACAACATTCGCGTGTCGGTCGTGATGCCGGGCTCGGTCGCGACCGAGTTCTCCGGCGCGCACGGCCGCCACGAAGACGAGTCATGGAAGCTGACGCCGGACGACGTCGCTCAGGCAGTAATGGATTTGCTGCGGCATCCGGGCAGGAGTCTGCCGAGCAAGATTGAGATCAGGCCGGCCAGGACGAAGTAGCGACAGTTATTCCGCCTTCGCCGGCCTCATCTTGCGGACGACCGAGTCGTCGACGTTGCGGCCGGACAGGATGATGCCGACCTTCTTGCCGCGCAGTTCCAGGCCGCCTTGCAAGAGCGCGGCGACGCCCACGCCGCCCGATCCTTCGACGATGAGCCGTTCGTGGGCGACGAGGCCGCGCATCGCGGATTCGATGCTGGGCTCGTTGACGCAAATGACGCGCGTCGCGAGATCGCGGACGAGCGGGAACGTCTGACTGCCGGCCTCCATGTTGCCGGCGAGGCCGTCGGCGAGTGTCGGCTTCACTTTCACGGTCACCACTGAACCGGCGGCGAGCGCCGCCGTGAACACCGGCGAAGACTCGAGTTCCGCGCCGATCGTGATCGTGCGCTTCGGCGTCTTGCTGTTGGTGACGATCGCCGTGCCCGAGAGGAGCCCGCCGCCGCCGAGCGGCACGATGATGCAGTCGAGCTGCGGCTGGTCGGCCAGCATTTCGAGCGCGACCGTGCCCGCGCCGGCGATAACGTCGCGATCGTTATAGGCGGAGATATAGACCGTGCCGGTTCGTTTGGCGTCCGCGCGCGCGGCGACCTCCGCCGTTTCGAACGACGGCATCAGCGTCAGTTCCGCGCCGAGCCGTTCGAGCGCCAGCTTCTTGGCGTCCGGCACCGTCGCCGGTAAATACGCACGCACTTGGATGCCGAGGCGTTTGGCGGACCACGCCAGCGCCAGCCCGTGATTGCCGGCCGACGCCGTCACGACGTGCTTCACGTCCGCGCGCCATTCGTGCAGCGACGCCAGGGCATTGGCCGCGCCGCGCACCTTGAACGATCCGGTCGGCTGCACGGCCTCGAGTTTCATCCAGACGTCGGCGCCGCTCAGCTCGGACAGCCACGCCGACTGAAGCATCGGTGTGTGCCACACCACGCCTCTCAAGCGCTTTGCGGCGGTTTCGATGTCAGAAATTGAGGCTTTGGGGGGAAGGGTCACTGTTGGAAATGGGTGAATGAGTGAGTCGGTGAATGGGTGGAAAAAAAGTCCGCACGCAACCAAGAAAACGAAGGCCAGGACATGTCAGTTGCCCGCCGCCGCAATCAAACCCGGCATCGTCGCGACGAATGCAGAGCGGGCGAGCACGGTGTCAGTGCCGGCGCGGCGCGCGGCGTCGATCGTCGCTGTCTGCACGTGCGACACGAACCCGACGATCCGGATGCCGGCCAGGTCCGGTTCGGCCTTGATCGCGCGAATCGTGTTGATGGGATCGAGCGACACGCGATCGAGATCGACGATCACGAGCGCCGGCTGTTGCGCCCGGATGGTCGAAAGCGCATCGGCCGCCGAGCGCACGAACGTGACCGGCCGGCCGAGCCGTTCGGCTGTCGCTCGAATCTTCGAGCCGAACATCAGGTCATCGACGATGGCGACGATCATCGGTCATTACCATTGGTCATTGGTCATTGGTCATTGGTCATTGGACATTGTGAGGATGGCTTGCCATTCTGCGTCCGTGATCGGCATCACGGACAGGCGCGGCATATAAGTCAGGGGACACTCCGCGAATGTCTTGCGGCTCTTGATTTCCGCCAGCGTGACCGGGCGCTTCAGCTTTTTCACCGGCGCCATGTCCACCACGTAGGCCCGTCCGGTCGCGTCGGCCGGATCCGGGTACGCGTCGCGCGTCGCCTTGGCAATGCCGACGACCGCCTTCTCTTTACCCGTGTGGTAGTAGAACACGAGGTCGCCTTTCCGAATCGTCCGCAAGTTCCGCTGGGCGACGGGGTTGCGGACGCCCGTCCAGGTGACCTTGCCGTCTTTGGCAAAGGCGTCGTAGGCGTAGTTTTCGGGCTCTTCCTTCACGAGGAACGGCATCGCGACAGGGTACCAAAAAGCGAGCAGTGGCTCGCGCCGGCTGTCCGGTTTCGGACCGCGGCGTCCGGAATGAAATGCTCCCCGACAGTTATTGACTTACAGAGTCGGAGTAAGCAACAGTGCATCCACCGGGCGGATTTCTGCCCGGTGCGGAGAGTGATCCATGAAGAATTGGAAACGGATGAGGCTGGTTTTTGCCGCTCTTCTCCTGGCCCTGGCGAGTAGCCCTGCATTTGCACAGGGTTCGAGCGCATCGCTATCGGGCTTAGTCGTCGATACGGACGGAGGCTTCGTGCCTGGCGCGTCCGTGGCCGTCAAGAACAACGCGACCGGCGTCGTCATCAACACGCTGACCAACAACACCGGTGTCTTCACCGTGCCCGCGATCGAGCCCGGCGTCTACACGATCACGATCTCACTCTCGAGCTTCAAGACGGCGATCCTGAACGACGTCAGAGTGCTCGCCGCGACTCCTCGCGAGGTCAAAGCCACGCTCGTCGTCGGCAGCATGGCCGATAGCGTCGAGGTCAAGGGCGGCACCGAGCTCGTCAATCCGACGTCCTCGACCGTGCAGACGACCCTGACGATGGACCAAATCTCTGGCTTGCCGCTGGCGACGCGGAACGTGCTGAACTTCGTGACGTTCCTGCCCGGCGTCGACACGCCGACCATTGGCCGTTCCTCCACAGTGAGCGGCCTGCCGCAAAGCACGTTGAACATCACGCTGGACGGCGTGAACGTGCAGGACAACTACTTGAAGACGACCGACGGGTTCTTCGCGCGCGTCGCGCCCAGAGCCGACGCGGTCGAGGAAATCACCGTGACGACGGCGGCGCAGAGCGCCGGGGCATCGGGCCAGGGCGCCGTGCAGATCGCGTTCGTCACGCGCTCGGGCACGAACCAGTACACCGGCAGTTTCTATCACTACTACCGGCACCCGAAGCTGAACACCAACTACTACTTCAACATTCAGAACAACCTCGAGAAGAACCGCGTGATCCTGAATCAGATGGGCGGCCGCGTCGGTGGCCCCATTTCGATTCCCGGGCTGTATGACGGCCACGGCAAGTCGTTCTTCTTCTTCAACTACGAGGAGTTCCGTCAGCCGACGGAAGTCACGCGTTCCGCGTCGATGATCAACCCGCTGACGCAGACGGGCGTGTTTCAGTACGTCGTGAGCGGTGAAACGCGGTCGGTCAACGTGCTGAGCCTCGCGGCGGCCAACGGGTTCACGTCCACGCCGGACGTGACGATCGCGGCGATTCTCAACGAGATCGCGGCCGCGGCAGGCACGCGCGGCAACATCATTCAGAACACCGACCCCAACACGATGCGGTACGTGTTCCAGAACCCGTCGATGTCGTTGAACCGTTACCCGACGATCAAGATCGATCACAACCTCGGGTCGCGCGAGCGGTTGAGCGGTTCGTACAACTTCAACCGGATCTTCTCCGACCCGGACATCCTGAACGACGACGACCCGATTTTCCCCGGGCTGCCGAATCACGGATCGCAGCTGTCCTATCGGCACGGCCTGCAGACATCTCTGCGTTCGACGTTGACCTCGAACATGATCAACGAGGCGCGGGTTGGCGGCGCGTGGGGACCGACGCATTTCGCGTCCGAAGTCACCAGGGACCAGTTTGCGGATCAGGATTTCTTCGCCGTCACGCTCGGGTTCAGCTTGAGCAGCCCGACCGTGAACCGCACGCCGAGTGACCGCCAGGCGTCGAACTTCTTCATCGACGACTCGCTGAACTGGCAGAAGGGCAAGCACAGCTTCAACTTCGGCGGCACGTATACGCAAGTCCAGCTGTGGCTGAGCAACGAGACGGTGGTGCCCGGGATTACCCTCGGCGTCGATACGACGAACGACCCGGCCAACGCGATGTTCACGACCGCGAACTTCAGCGGCGCCTCGTCCGGCCAACTCAATAACGCGCGCGCTCTCTACGCGTTGATGACGGGGCGTGTCACGGCGATCAACGGGATCTCGCAGCTTGACGAGATCACGCACAAATACGTGTACCTCGGTGAGCGCACGCAGCGCGGCATCATGAACGAGTACGGCCTCTTCGCCCAGGACGCCTGGCGCCTGCGGCCGAACATGACGCTGAACTACGGCCTCCGGTACGAACTGCAGATGCCGTTCCAGCCGGTCAACGACGTGTTGTCGATGTCCACGATGGAAGATCTGTGCGGCATCTCCGGCGTCGGCAGCAGCTTCGGCCGTCCCTGCAATATTTTCCAACCGGGTAATTTGTCGGGTAAGGCCCAGCCGACGTACGTGCAGTACAGCGCGAATCAGCCGGGTTATAAGACCGACATCAACAACCTCGCGCCGAGTCTTGGGCTTGCGTGGCAGCCGAACGTTCAGGACGGCTTCCTCCGCAAGATCCTGGGCGATCCGGCGCAGGCGACGATCAACGCCGGCTACGCCGTGGCGTACAGCCGCAACGGCATGTCGGACTTCACCGGCATCTACGGCGCCAACCCCGGCAGTCAGCTCACGACCAACCGGAACAACGGCGTCGGGAACCTCGTGACCGCCGGCGAGACGTGGCCGCTGCTGTTCCGCGACAAGGGCCGTCTTGGACCGCCGCCCTCGTGCGGCGTGGCCGCGGTGCCCGGCTGCATCCCAGTCGAGGCGTTGTATCCGATCAACGCGACGACGGCGAACAGCATCAACATCTTCGATCCGAACATCGAGGTGCAGAGAAGTCAGACGTACACGTTCGGCTTTGCGCGCTCGATCTCGAAGAACTCGGCGATCACGCTCCGCTACGTCGGCACCCGAAGCGCCGGCGGCTGGACGAACGAGAACTTCAACGAGGTGAACATCGAGGAGAACGGCTTCTTCAACGAGTTCAAGCTCGCGCAGGCCAACTTGCAGGCGAACATCGCGGCTGGCCGCGGCAACACGTTCGCGTATTTCGGCGCCGGCACGGGGACCTCGCCGCTGCCGACGTACCTCGGCTATTTCACGGGCACGTCGACCTCATTGGCCGGCGACCCGTCGAAGTACACGCCGACGAACTTCACCAACACCACCCGTCTCGGTGAGTTGGCGCTGTTCGAGCCGGATCCGCGCGGATCGGCCGCCGCGCTGAGCGGCAGCGCGACGTTCCGTGCGAACGCGCTGCTCGCGGGCATCGCGCCGAACTTCTTCGTGATGAACCCGGCGATCGGCAGCGCGACCATCCGCCGCAGCGTCACGTTCACCAAGTACGATTCGCTTCAGATCGAGTACCGCCGCCGCATGTCGCAGGGCCTCTCGATCAACGCGAACTTCACGCACGCCCTCCAGCGCGGATCGGCGTTCGACGGCATCCATCGCGACCGCATCATGGTGGACTCGTCGGGCGGTCCGCGACAGGCGTTCAAGCTCAGCTGGGTCTATCAAGTGCCTGTCGGCCGCGGGAAGCGGTTCGGCACCGATATGAACCGGTGGCTCGACGCCGCGGTCGGCGGGTGGGAATGGGACGGCACAGGCCGCGTCCAGAGCGGTCGAGTGCTCACGCTCACGGGCGTCCGTCTCCACGGCATGACGGCGGATGAACTCGCCGACGCCTACAAGCTCCGCTTCGAGAAGGACCCAGTCACCGGCGTGACGACGATCTACACGCTGCCGGCGGACATCATCGCGAACACGATCCTGGCGTTCAGCTCGGATCCGACCTCGTCGACCGGCTACGGCGCCGGCGGCCCACCGTCGGGTCGATACATCGGGCCGGACAGCGGTCCGGACTGCATCGCGCTCTACCCAGGCGACTGCGGCGATCCGAGAACGCTGTTCGTGACCGGGCCGACGTTTGCCCGGTTCGACTTCAGTCTCGTGAAGCGGTTCCAGCTCACGAAGAAGGTGAACATCGAGACGCGCATCGACATCTTCAACGTGTTCAACGCGATCAACTTCAACCCGGTCTTCGCGGCCGGATCTGGCAACACGATCAACCAGGTGACGTCGGCGTACACCGACATCAGCAACACGAACGACCCGGGCGGCCGGATCGGTCAGCTGATGTGGAGAATCAACTGGTAGACGACGCTTCGATGAATTGGCAATCGGGTAGTCGGCAATCGGCAACCTCGTGACCTAAGCCGACGTTCGAGACGTGACACACATAAGCCCGGTGGGCGCCGAGAGGCCCCCATCGGGCTTTTTTCTTGACGGTCGATTGCCGATTACCGATTACCGATTACCGATTCAGCAGGCACCAGGTCTAACCCCATGGTGATCCGAGAGATTTGCTACAGTGACTTCGTGCTTCAGAGACTCTCGATGTCCGTGCTGCTGGCGCTGTGCTTACTGGGCGTCAGTCTTCCTGCTTTTGCACAAACCGGCAGCGCCACAGCGACGCTGACCGGCACCGTCGTCGATCCTGACGGCGGCTTCGTCCCGGGCGCGTCGGTCGTCGCCAAGAATCAAGGCACGGGCCAGACGTATCCGGCGACGACGAACGCGAAGGGCGTGTTTTCCTTGCCCGCGCTGCCACCGGGCAACTACACCGTCACGATCTCGATGACGAGCTTCAAGACGATCGAGATGCCTGACGTGCGCGTGACCACCGAAGGGCCGCGTGACATCCAGGCCACGCTGCAGCTCGGCCGCATGTCGGACACGGTGAAGGTTGCCGCCACGAGCGAGTTGCGGCGATCGCAGTCGACCGCGGTGTCATCGACGCTCAGCGTCGAGCAGATTGCGAACGTGCCGCTCGTGACGCGCAACGCGCTGCACTTCGTGACGTTTCTTCCCGGCGTGGACACGGGCGGCACGCACAGCCAGCGGGCCTCCACCGTGATGGGCCTGCCGCAGAGCGCGCTCGGGATCAGTCTTGATGGCGTCAACATTCAGGACAACCTGCTCAAATCGACAGATGGTTTTCTCGCGCTGATTCGCCCGCAGATCGATCAAATCGAAGAGTTGACGCTCGTCGGGGCCGTGCCCGGCGCCGACTCGTCCGGCCAGGGCGCCGTGCAGATCAAGTTCGTCACGCGATCGGGCACGAACACCTTCACGGGCAGCGCCTACCACTACCTGCGGCACCCATCGCTCAATTCCAATGCGTATTTCAACGAGCATCCGATCACCGGCGGCGCGTCACTGCCGAAGAACCGCGTGGTGCTCAATCAAATTGGTGTGCGTGTCGGTGGTCCGCTGATGGTGCCCGGCCTGTTCGACGGCCGGAACCGCGCGTTCTTCTTCTTCAACTACGAAGAGTTCCGGCAGCCGACGAACATCACCCGGCAGCGCACGGTGCTCAGTCCGGCGGCGCAGGCCGGTGTGTTCTCGTATCTCGCGGGCGGTCAACTGCAGACGGTGAACTTGTATGCGCTCGCGGCGTCGCTCAATCAAACAGCGACGCCCGACCCCGCCATCGGCGCGCTGCTGTCGTCCATCCGGGCCGCGGCCAGCACGACCGGCAACCTCTCCGCGATTCCCGGCGGCAATCCGAATGTCCTGGACTACGTGTTCCAGTCACCGTCCGAGCAGATCGAGCACCTGCCCACGGCCAAACTCGACTTCAGCCCGACCTCGCGGATTCGCGCGAGCTTTTCGTACAACTTCCAGACGGTGAACGCCGATCCGGATCTGCTCAACGGCCGCGATCCAAGTTTTCCGGGGTTCCCGAACAGCGGTCTCCAGAACTCGCACCGGCATTCCGGTGCGGCCACCGTGCGCTCGACCATCAAGTCCAGCATCGTGAACGAAGCGCGCGTCGGCTTCTTGTTGTCGCCGCAGTATTTCGCGGAGAACGTCACCGCCGCGCAGTTCGCCAATCAGGGCGGTTTTTCGATCGTGTTCCCAGGCGACGCCACCGGCGTGCCGATGATCTCGGGCGCCACGAGCGCGCGCAACGCGAACAACCGTGACGCGTGGAATTGGAACATCGACGTCACGACGAACTGGTTGAAGGGACGGCACAGCTTCCAGTTCGGCGAGTCGTTCACGCAGGTCAACGCGTGGCTGCGCGATCGGAACGTCGTGCCGGAGATCGCGCTCGGCGTCGACTCGAACAACGACCCGGCCGCCGCGATGTTCACGGCGCAGCGATTCCCTGGCGCCTCGGCGGGCGATCTCGTCAACGCTCGAGCGCTCTACGCGATGCTCACGGGACGCGTCATCGGCGTAAACGGCGATGCGCGGCTGGCGGAGACGACCAACGCCTACGGGTATCTGGGAACCGGCACGCAGCGCGGCCGGCTCAATGACTTCGGTCTGTTCGCGCAGGACACGTGGCGCGCGCGCGCGAACCTGACCATCACCGCCGGCCTGCGTTGGGAATTGCAGCTGCCGTTCTACCCGCAGAACGATTTGTATTCCACCGCGACGATTGCCGATGCCTGCGGCAGGTCCGGCACCGGCAGCGGGCCGGGAGGCCGGCCGTGCACGATGTTCGCGCCCGGTACGCTGCCGGAAAGCGCAGTGATCCCCACCTACCAGCCGTACAGTTTCGGCAACCCTGGGTACAAAACCGACAAGAACAACTTCGCGCCGAACATCGGTGTCGCGTTCCGCCCGAACGTCGAAGGCGGGTTGTTCCGCAAGATCTTCGGCGACCCGCAGCAGGCGACGTTCCGCGCGGGGTGGGCCGTCGCCTACAACCGCAACGGCATGAACGACTACATCAGCGTGTACGGCGCGAATCCCGGCGGCACGATCACCGCGAACCGCAATGCCGCCCTCGGCAACTTGGTGAACGCTGCTGCGGGTGAGAAATGGCCCGTGCTGTTCCGCGAGACGAACCGGCTGGGCCCGCCCGAGATTCAGAACTTCCCGGTGTACCCAATGCCGGTCAGCTTCGCCGACGGCATCCATATCTTCGCGCCCGACTGGCAGGTGCCGCTCGTTCGGTCGTTCACGCTGGGCTTCACGCGATCGCTCGGCGACAACATGTCCGCGGAAATTCGCTACGTCGGCACCCGGCTGTCCAACGGCAACGTGACCGAAAACTGGAACGGCGACAACGTCGACATCGTAGCCAACCAGTTCTTCCGTGAGTTCAAGCTGGCGCAAGCGAATCTCTACGCGAACATCGCCGCCGGACGCGGTCAGACGTTCGCGTATTTCGGCCCGGGGACGAACACTTCGCCGCTGCCGATCTACCTCGCCAACTTCAACGGCTTGCCCGAGGGCAGCGCCGGCGTTGCGGCGAGCTACACCGGGCCGAACTGGACGAATCCCACAAGGACCGCGGAGCTCCAGCTGCTGAATCCGTCGCCGCTCGACGCCGCCAACAACTTGTTCGACGACGCGTCATTCCGCGCGAACATGCTGGCCGCCGGCTACCCGGCCAACTTCTTCGTGATGAATCCTGATGTGCGCGGCGTCTTCGTCAACGTCAGCAAGGGCAAGACGCACTACGACTCGATCGTGCTCGAAGTGCGGCGCCGGCTCTCACAGGGCTTGCTGCTCAGCGCGAACTACACGTATTCGCGCCGCTACATCGGCGTGCTCGACGATCTCCGGCAGGACTACTTACTCGTCCGATCGCCGGATAGCGTGCCGAATGCATTCAAGATCGTGGCGAGCTACGAACTGCCATTCGGCGCCGGCCGCCGGTTCGGCGCCAACATGAAGCCGGGGCTGGATCGCGTGTTCGGCAATTGGACCGTGAACGTCGCCGGCCGTGTGCAGTCCGGCAGTCTGCTGAATTTCGGCAACGTGCGCGTCGTCGGGATGTCGCTGGAGGAGCTGCAGAAGTCGCTCGACATCCGCTTCGGTACGACCACCGATCCGGTGACCGGGCAAAGCGTGCCCAGCGTGTTCTATCTGCCGCAGGACATCATCGACAACACAATCAAGGCGTTCAGCGTGAACGTCAACGGCTATACGCAGGGCGCGCCGGCGGGCCGGTATCTGGCGCCGGCGAACAGCGAAACGTGCATTCAGACCTATCGCGGCGATGCCGGCTGTCACGTCGCTCGCGATGTGTTCGTCACCGGTCCGCTGTTCACGCGCTTCGACTTCAGCTTGAAGAAGCGCCTGCAGCTCTCCAAGACGTTCAATCTCGACCTCGAGCTCGACTTGTTGAACGTGTTCAACGCGATCAATTTCAATCCAGGAACTACGCTCGGCACGAACCTCGGCAGCTACCGCGTGACAAGCGCCTACTCAGACATCAACAACACGTACGACCCCGGCGGAAGGCTTGGGCAGTTTGTGTGGAGGCTGAACTGGTAACAGTTCGGCGGAGTTATCTCCAGCCACTGAAGACCGCCACCGCGGCGTCCTCAAGTCGTCCGCCGCGTGCGTCGATCGCGACGCGGCTCATCTGCGCTGACCGGTCGCGTAGAAACGCGCCTGTCTGCTGCGACCACGCGACTTCGTAGCGCGTCGAATTCCAACCTGTGTCGGCAAGCGGGGGACGGCCGGGCGATGCCACGCGCGTGCCGGCCGCCGACGCGTCGAGCCGTCCGACGTACCAGACACGATGACCCGATCGCAGGACCGTCTCGATCTCGGCCAGCAGCGGCGCGATTGGGTCGGCGTCGAGCATCGCGCGCTTGAGCAGGTCGTACCGATGCACGGCGTAGTCGTCGAGGGGCGGAGCCGTCGTGATGCGGGCGCGGCCGGGATCGTAGTGGCTCAGCGTGATCGCGAACGGCCACGGGTTCACGATCACCAGATCTCCGTCGGAGGCATCGGCGCGCAGACGAGCGGCGACGCGGTCGAGGTTGGTCATCGGTTCCTGGAGCGCCGTCCACGTGGACATCGCGCCGGCGGTCATCACGACAACGGCGAGGCCCGTGCGGAGGACGCGTGCAGTGCGCGGCGCGAGCGTTGAGGCAAGGCTCGAATCGGCGCAGACGGCGACGAGCGCGAGTAGGCCGACGTAATACCACGGCTGTGTCGGATACCGGAACCACCAGTAGAAGGTCAGCAACCCCGCCAGCGCCGCGGCCATCGTCCATGCCGCGTACGCCGTGGCGGAAGGCGCGGTTGGCCGAGACGACCGCGCGGATCGCGCGCCGGCCGTGATGCCGAGCGCGAGCGCGCCGGCCGCCGCCGCGAGCCAACCGAGCGCGACCAATGGGCCCGCCGCACTCACGGTGTCCGCGAGCCGCGTGAACAGATAGCTCATCGGCACGGCCGACTCACCGAGCGCGTTCCACTCGGCCCGGCGGCCGATGACCGGTGCATAGGGCGCGAGCGACAGCGCGGCCGCCACGCCGATGCCGGCCGGCACCGCGATGCGGCGCCATTCGCCCCGCATCGCGAGCACGATGGCGGTCGCGGCGATCATCGCCGCCAGCAGGACGGCATTCTGATAGAGACACTGCACGCTGGCGATCGCGGCGATCGCCGCGGTGAGGATGCGGCCGCGCGTCGGCGAGAACGACGCGTCGCGCATCAATGCGAAGGTCACGATCGCGAGCGCCGCCCCGAGGCCCCACGGCCGGATGGAGGCCGACCATCGAACGAGCGCCGGGTTTACCGCGACGAGCGCGAGGGCCACCACCGGCACCGACGGCCGCTCCGATCGGCGGGCGGCGAACCAGATCGCCGCGGGAATCGAAAGACTGCAGGCGCAACCGAAGATGCGCAGCGAGGCATCCGACGATCCAATCGCCATCCACGCACGAAGCGCCAGCATCCACAGCAGCGGGAACGATTCGAACTGACTCAGCTGCCACATGGCCGCCCACGTCGGCGCGGCCTGGGTGTTCACGCTGTTGATCTCGTCACGCCACAACGCCGGCGCCTGCTGAGCGAAGGCGACGACGAAGACAATCGCGAGGATCGTGGCGGCGGTCGCGACGGCGAGTTCGAGCGTCGCGGGACGCGCAGATTTCGGCATGCGCGACATATTAGTTAATTGGGCAATGGGGCAATGGGGCAGGTAAGGAGGATCAAACTGTTGTTGCTCCGACCCTGCCGCATTGCCCCATGTCCTCCCTGCCTCATTAACAATGCGCTCACCTTCTCGCGCGCACAGGCTCGAGGAAGTCCCAGACGATGAGCGCGGTCCATCGCGTGACGTCGGACTTGAATGGCGACGGCGGCTCAATCGGAATACGGACGCCGATCGTCGCCGTCAGCGCGCCGGTTTTCGTCAAACCTTTGGAGATCTGAGGAACGAGGCCGAACCCGCCATCGACGCCGTCCACTTCGAGGCCCACCGCCCAGCTGTCCGGAGCGGTCGAGAACGGCCACACGATCCCGGCCGCATACGCGATCCGGCGAATGGGCTCCGTCGGAAAGTAGTACGTCGGCAGAATCGCTTTGATGTGGCCCTGCAGAAACAGACCGCGCCAGATCTGTCCCACGGCGAGGAACGGCTCGAACACGGTGGTGCCCTCGCCGAACTCCCACGTGCGGCTGCCGCTGGGTAGCGAGACGTCCAGGCCGGCTGACGCGATCAATCCGCGCGGCTCGCTGGCGTACAGGACGTATTTCCCGCCGATCGAGAAATCCCCGATGCCGTTGTGCCGTCCGGCGATCCACCCGACAGTTTCGATGGGCAGCCCCACTTCAAGCTCGAAGCGCGGACCCATCCGGGCCGCGTAGGTCGTCCCGAAACTCAGCCGCGGGTACGTGCTGGCACCCGTCGTGGCGATCGGCGAGACGGTCACCTCGTTTTCCGGGAACGCTTTTGTCGCGTACAGCGCGCGCGGCAGGTTCAGGTTGCCGTGCGGCCAAGCCCGCTCGCTGCAGAACGTGCGCAGGTGGGCCACCAGTCGCCGGACCTGTTCAGCCGAGAGGGCCTCGAACGCCGGCATGTCGGACGACCGTCCCGCTGCCGGTCCCCCGTGGCTGACGACGAGCGACCAGTCGGCGTCGGTTTCGGGCGAGGCGAGCCGGCAGTCGGAGAAGTCGAGCGGCGGAGTCTTGACCGGCCGGGCCGGCAGCCGGCCGGTGCCATCCGCGCCGTGGCACACCGCGCACCACGCGCGATACATGCCGGCGCCGGTTTCGGGGACTTGAGCGGCGGCGGCCCGCGTGACCAGCAGCATCGCCGCGGTCAACGCCAGCCTCGCCCACGCCGTCATGGGTCTATGTTGTCATGGCCGTTCCTGGGCGTTTCCGGCCCCGGCGGCCGTACACGCGTCTTAACAACCGGACGGAGATGGATGCTCGACCCCTGCCTGTGCGTCAGACGTAATAGAATTGTTCGGATGAAGGCCGTGTGGGTCGCCTTGCTAGGGGCGGCGTTGTGCTCCTCAGCTTGCCGACCCAACTCGACGCCGACGGCCACGTCGCCGATTTCCAATATTCCGGTGGTCGTGGAGACCTATACCGACGTGCTGCCCCTCGGCGGAGCTGTTTTCTACTCGTACACCCTGCCCGTGGACGGCGAAGTGCTGGTGACCCTGCTCCGCCTGGAGGAAGAGGGCGTGCCCTCGAGCGCGCTGATCGGCCTGGCCATCGGACGGCCCGCCGGGGTGGGTTGCAGCACCGGCGCGCCGCAGGGCTTCAGCACCTCCGTCAAGCCGAACCTCCAAGAGAACTTCAAGGCCGGCGTGTATTGCGTGCGGATCAACGACTTCGGCAACCTGCATGCCCCTGGCACTTTCAGCATCAACATCGCGCGACCCCGATGAGATTCGCAGCCGCTTCAATGCTCGTCGCGACGCTCGCCCTCGCCGGGTGCGGGAAGACCGCGACCACGCCCACCGACACCTCGCCGATCATCTCCACGGAGTTGTACGCTGGGACGCTTTCGACGAACGGTTCGGGTTTCTACTCCTTCACGGTCACTGTTGAAGGCACGGTCAAAGTGACACTCGCGAGCCTTGCGGTCAACGCGGGCGGTCCGCCGATCGCGACGGTCATCGGCATCGGCCTTGGGATTCCGACTGGCACCGGCTGCAGCCTGATGACGCAGTTGAACGTCGCGCCCGGGCTCGTGGCGCAACTCACGAAGGATCTGATCCCCAGCATCTACTGCGTGAAGATTTTCGACGTCGGCAACTTGAGCGGCGCCGTCAACTTCGCCGTGCGGATCGCGCACCCATGAAGATTCTTCGCGCGATAGCCTTCGTCGCGGTGCTCGCGGTGGTTTCGACCGGCGCGGGGTGCAGCTCGGTAGAAAGCCCGCTGCATCCGCCGCTGCCTCCGGCCGGATACGCCGGCCCGTTCAACGAGGCGTTTTCCAGCAACGTCGCGGTGCAAGGGCGCGCGACGCGCTCGTTTGTCGTTCAGAAGGACGGCCTCGTCACGCTGACGCTCATCAGCGCGGGCCCGCCCTCGAACGTGGTCCTCGGGCTCGGTCTCGGCATTCCGCGCATCGATGGCACCGGCTGCAACCTCAACACCGTCGTCAGCACGGCGGCCGGTTCGACGGCGCAGATCAGCGTGAACGTCGATCAGGGCACGTACTGCCTGAGCGTGTACGATCTCGGCACGCTGCAGAACTTCGTCAGTTTCTCGGTCGCGATTTTCCATCCGTAACTCTCGGATCACCATGGGGGCATGGGGGGCATGGGGAAATGCCTTCACGCTTTCTGGGTGCGACGTTTCGATGTCTGCGGCGCTTCGGGCGGGCGTACGCCCACCCGAAGCGCCGCGGGAGTATTTCCCCATGCCCCATGTCCCCATGGTGATCCTGAGGTACCCGTCGTAGGATTGCGGCGCCGCCATGCTGACCGGTCCCCGCGCGTGTGTCGTGGTCACGGCGGCGCTGTGCCTTGTCACGCTTCGCGCGAGTGCGCCGGCACCGGCGACGCTGGCCGACGCGCTGGATCTCTACGCGCGCGGCGAGTTTTCAGCCGGCGTGAGCGCGGTGACGCCGGCCGAGTGGAACGTGGCGACGTTCACGTACGGCGTTCAGCAATGGATCGACGCGGCCGAGCCGTCCGCGCGATTGCGAAGGCAGATGTTCGCGGCCGCGTTCGCGCTCGAGACCGTGTGGGCCGCTACGCGCACGCAACCGCTCCAAGCGTCGCTGCTGTGGGGGCTGGTTGACAGCGATCTGTCGCTGAGTCCGATCGTGTGGAAGTCTGTGCCACTGCCGGATCCGCGCGCGGAATATCGCGTCGTGGCGTGGGCCTGCCAGCAAATGCCTTCGTCAGGAACGGTTTCGGCAGCCGAGCGATGGTGGTGGCACGCCTCGGTCGGCGTCCTAGGCGACAGCAACAGTTGGCGCGGTCTGCTGGGCTCGTCTCCCTACGAAACCACTCCAAAGGATCCCAATCGGCTGGACAAGCGCGACTACAACGAAGGACATCTAACCCATGCGCGCGCCCGGATGCCGTACGAGCCGCGCTGGAAGTTGAACGACGCGATCGCGCGAGCGTGGCAGACGCGAGGGACGCGTCCTGTCTATCACTACCCTGGCAGGACGGATGTCTTGAACACGTCGCCGCTCACCGGTGGAACTGGCGAACGCGCGGAGAAGTTTCTCGAAGCGCTTGCCGGCGAGCCATCACTCGCCGGCGAAGTGCGCCTCCGAGTGGGCTACATCGAGATCCTCCGCCGCCAGTGGGTGAGCGCGCTGTCCCACTTCGATCGCGCCCGGCCGAATCTCAGCGAGCCGTTCCTGCTCGCGGTGATGGACTATCTCGCCGGCTGGGCCCACGAGCAGCTGCAGCAGCCCGATAAGGCGGAAGCGGCGTACCGTCGCGCACATTCTTTGGCGCCGCACGTCAGAAATCTCTCGACGCGCCTCGCGGGCGTGTTGTTTCTCTCCAATCAGCGCACTGAAGCCTACGCGCTGCTCGACGACATCGTAAAAACGTCCGTTCCGCCGTACGATCTCGTGACAGTCCTGTCTCAGGGTGACGCGAGGTTCGTACCGGATTATCTGACCAAGATGCGCGAGGCGTTGCGATGAGACGACTGTCGCTTGCGATCGTTTCTGTCTTCTGCGCGACCGCCGCGGGAGCACTCGCGCGGCAAGCGACGTTCCGCGCAACAACTGACGTCGTCTCGGTGGACGTGGCGGTGACGAAGGGGCGCAACCCCGTGCCCGGTCTTACCGCCAATGAGTTCGTCCTGCGCGACAACGGCGTGCAGCAGGAAGTGGATGCGGTGCAGTTGGAGACGCGGCCAATTGACGTCACGCTCGTGTTTGGCGGCGCGCTCGACACACAGCTCGCACAACTCGGTCAAGGCATGACCGGCGTCGAGCGCCTTCGCATGCTCCTTCAACCGACCGATCGCGTCCGTCTCGTGCTGGCCGGCAACGAGGTTCGCGAACTCTCGCCGATGCGGCTGGTGAGTGACCCGGCTCCTGCGACGGCGCTTCCAAGAACCCGCGGCGTGTCGTTGAACGACGCGCTGTTCTACGCGCTCGCGTGGCCCACCGAACCGGAGCGGCGTCATCTCGTCGTCGTTTTCACGAATGGACTCGATCCGTGGGACAGCACCATCGAGCCGGATCTCGTCCCGAAGATTGCGAAGCGGGCTGACGCCGTGCTGCATGCCGTGTTGTACGAGGCGCCGTCGGAAAGCGCGGTCGCCGGCAACAGGGTGACCGGCGCCGGCTGGGGGATCTATGGCAGTAGTAGCGTGGGAGAACGCGTGATCCTTCCGCGGTGGCGCCAGACGTACGGAGCTCTGAATGCGTCCATCGAACAGACAGGCGGCACCCTGCGCCTTGTAAGAAGCGGCCTCGACGGCTTTCAGCAAATCCTCGACGACTGTCGCAGCAGTTACTTACTGCGCTACACGCCGCGCGGCGTCACACGCGGCGGCTGGCACGCGATCGACGTGAAGGTGACGCGCCCGGGACTGACGGTGCGCGCGCGCAAGGGGTACGAATAGATCGGCTTGGGGCGTGTGGCTTATGGCTTGGGTGCGATCTCGAGCCTCAAGCCCCAAGCCCCGAGCCAGCACGCTCGGCCACGAGTTTCGCACCGAGCCACACAACGACCGCGAGGTAGACGACGTTTCGCAGCCCAACCACGACGAACGGCAGCGCCGATGGCGGCAGCGCGAGGTCCATGTTGATCGGCACCAGTCCGTGCGGCGTCGCCTGGCCCCAATAGTAGAAGTGATACGGAAAGACCCACGTCGTCAGCGCGGAAAGAACGACGACGAGCGCCGCGACGATCGTGAGGGCGCGGCCGGGCGCGAGGTCTGCGGCGAGTAGCAGCACGATCGGCAACGCCCACACGAAATACTGCGGTGACAGGACGGGCGACAGAATCACGGCGCCGGCGATCGCGAAACACGCGCGCTGGTAGGCCGACGTTCGTGTGAATGTGCTGAATCGCGCGTCCGTCCAGAAGATCAAACCGCCGAGAAGGGCGACCAGTGCGACGCTCGACGTCGTTTTCATGACTGGCGCGAGCGTGCCGACGAGGTCCGATCCGCCGTGGGAGAGAGACACCGCGATCGACGGACCGAAGAGACTGACGATGGCCATGATCGTCGCGAACAGCGACTCGATCTCGATGCCGCGTTCGGACTGATAGGTGAGGAAGTTCAGTGTGCCAGGGCCGGACGCGTGGTACTGCGCGACTACGGGAAGAACAATCGTCGCGAGGAGCATCGCTGCCGCGACGGTCAGTCTTCGGACCCGTCCGGCGCCGCGCCACTCGGCGCGCAGCAGAAACGGAAGCGCGAGAATCGGAATGATCTTGTACGCGACGCCCAGTCCGATCGCGCCGTACGCTGCCGCGGTCCACGCCAGAGACGGTTCCGCGTCTTCTCGAGATGCGTGCGTCCAGCCGTACGCCCACGCGAGCAGCAGCACGAGCACACCGAGATCCAGGCGATCGTACAGAACGTGCGCGAGGAGGGCGGTGGCGATGGTGTACGTCATGAGGAGAAGACCGAGCGCTCGCGGACGCCGCTGCCGTACGATCGCGCCGAACAAGAAGAACGACGCGAGGTCGAGGACGCCCATCACGCTGCGGAACGTGCTCGTGTAGCTGTCGCGGCTGGCCGCGTGTGCACCCGAACTCGCCGATGCAGGAACCGCCGGACCCGACAGGTGCCGAATCCCGGCGATGACCCACCACGCGACCGGCGGGTATTCGATCTGAAACGTTCCGGCGTACGGCAAATCGCCGATGTCGATCGCGCGCTCGACGTACGGGTAGTAGCGGACGTCGATGTCTGAAGCGATCGGCGTGAAGTCGAACAGGATGAACCATCGCGTGATGAGAAAGAGGAGAAGCGCGACGGCCGCGGGCGCAAGTGCGGCGCCGCCGTCTCTCGTGGACCGCGGCGCGGCGCGGCCGGACGAGCCGGATGCTTTGCGATTGGCTGGTGTTCGAGGCACAGATCTCCAGAGGCGTTGACGCCTGGCGGGGCTCAGTATGCCAGACTCGGATCGTGACCCCGCACCAAGAATTGAGAGTGCTGCACATCAGCGCCGGGCACATGTTCGGCGGTGCCGAGACGCTCCTCGTCACACTGGCCAAGAACCGCGACGCGAGTCCTGACGTCGAGTCCGAATTTGCCGTGTCGTTTCCCGGGCGGCTCGAAGACGAGTTGACCGCCACCGGGGCCGCCGTGCATCGGATCGGTGGCGCGCTTCGCAAGACGGATGTGCCGCGAATGGCGGCGGCGAACGCTCGGCTCTTTCGGCTCCTCGGCAAACGCCGCGTCGACGCGGTCGTGATGCACGGCACCTGGGAGCACGCGCAGTTTGGTGTGAGTGCCCGCGTGCGGGGAGTGCCGATCGTTCACTGGGCGCATCGCGCGCCAGTGGGTGTCGGGTGGGCCGATCGTCTATCACGCGTCCTCGCAGCGGATCTGGTGCTGGCCAGCAGTCATTTCATCAAGAGCGAACTGGGCGCGTTGTTTCCAGCCTCGCCAATCACTGTCGTACGCCCACCGGTCGGCGCGCCTCATCACCCGTCTGGCGTGCGCGATCGCGTTCGGGCGGAGATTGGTGTGTCCGCGTCCGCGACAGTCATCGCCTGCGTCGCTCGATTCGAGCCGTGGAAGGGACATCAACTGCTGCTGAGCGCGGCGGCACGGCTCGTGGACGTGCCCGATTGGGAAGTGTGGCTGATCGGGGGAGCACAGCGTCCCGAAGAAGCGCGATACGAAGGCGAAGTGCGCGAACAGTGCACCCGATCAGGATTGGCCGATCGCGTGAGATTTCTCGGACAACGTGCTGACGTACCGCGGCTGCTTGCCGCCGCCGATGTGTACTGCCAGCCGAACGTCGGACCTGAGCCGTTTGGCATCGGCTTCGTGCAGGCACTGTACGCAGGCTTGCCCGTGGTCGCGACAGCCATGGGTGGCGCGCTCGAGATCGTGGACTCGACGTGCGGCGTGTTGACGACCTCGGACGAGATCGCGGTATCGGAGGCGCTGCGAGCGTTGCTCGTCGATCCAGAGCAGCGCGCGCGGCTGAGCCGCGGCGGCTTCGATCGCGCGCTCGCGCTTTGCGAACCCGCTGCACGCATTCGCGAACTGGACGCCGCGCTCGCCGGGATCCGTAGAACGGGCCTTTAGGCGCGGCGTCAAGGCGGCCTACAATCCTCCATACATGTTCACGAAATACGTAGGTTTGTGCGCGCTCGCCTTCCTCGCGCTTCAGCCTGCACAGACGCTGTCGCCATTGCCGTACCAGCAAGCCGCGCGGCCGATTGAAGAGCGCGTGCGCGATCTGCTGTCGCGGATGACGCTCGAAGAGAAGTTCTGGCAGCTCTTCATGATTCCCGGCGACCTGGACACGCCCGCCAACGACTACTCGCACGGCATTTTCGGATTGCAGATCGGGATGGCGCGTCGCGCGGTTGACGCGCCCGCGCAGACGCCTGCCGCGGCCGCGCGCGCGCACGCCGAACGCATCAACGCGATTCAGAAATACTTCGTCGAGCAGACGCGGCTCGGCATTCCGATCATTCCGTTCGAAGAAGCCGTCCACGGACTGACCCGCGATGGCGCGACGATGTTTCCGGCGGCGATCGCGCTGGCGGCCACGTGGGACACCGCACTCGTCGGCAGAGTGGCGGAGGCGATCGCGCGGGAAACGCGGACGCGCGGCATTCGGCAGGTGCTGTCACCCGTCATCAATATTGCGGACGACGTGCGATGGGGACGCGTGGAAGAGACGTACGGCGAAGATCCGTATCTGTCATCGATCCTCGCAGCCACGGTCATCGACGTCTTCGAACGCGCCGGCGTCGTGACGACGCCGAAGCACTTCGTGGCGAACGTCGGCGAAGGCGGCCGAGACAGCTATCCGATCGGCATCAGCGAGCGGACGCTTCTCGAGCGGTACTACCCGCCGTTCCAGGCGGCGCTTCAGGCGGGCGCGCGGTCGGTGATGGCCGCGTACAACTCCGTCGACGGACTGCCTGCGACGCAGAACGGCCACTTGCTGAACGACGTGCTCAAGCGCGACTGGGGATTCAACGGCGTCGTGATCTCCGACGCGTCCGGCACGAGCGGCGCAACCGTACTGCACATGACCGAGGCGAGCACGGCGACCGCCACGCAGCGCGCCTTTGCGGCCGGCCTCGATGTCGTCTTTCAGTCGTCGTACGGGCAGCAGCGTCCGTACCTGGCGGCATTTCAGCAGGGACTCGTTGCGCCCGACGTGATTGACGCCGCCGTCGCGCGTGTTCTGCGCGTGAAGTTCGCGCTCGGCTTGTTCGAGCGCCCGTACGTGGACATCGACGCGGCCGCGCGCGAGAACGGGTCGGCAGGCAACCGCGCGCTGGCGCGTGAGGCCGCGCGCGAGTCAATCGTGCTGCTGAAGAACGACGTGCGCGTGCTGCCGCTGTCGAAGTCGTTGAAGTCGATTGCCGTGATCGGCGTGGACGCCGAGGAGGCGAGGCTTGGCGGTTACAGCGGACCCGGCAACAACAAGGTGTCGATTCTCGACGGTATCCGAAGCGCGCTGGGGTCGAGCGCGAGCGTGCGCTACGTCGCTGGTCCCGGCCGGCTGTCGCACGAGCTTGACGTCGTCCCGACGTCGCAGCTGTCATCGACGTTGAACGGTCAGGCCGCGCGCGGCCTGACCGGCGAGTACTTCGACAACCCGCGACTGGAGGGCACGCCACGCCTCACGCGCACCGACGCGCGCATGGATTTCCGGTGGACGCTGAATTCGCCCGGCCGCGGGATCCCGTTCGATTGGTATTCGGTGCGGTGGACAGGTCAGATCGCGGCCCCTGCCGGCGGCGTCAAGCGCATCGGCGTCGAGGGCAACGACGGGTACAAATTGTTCGTCGATGACAAGCTCGTCATCGACAACTGGATCAAACGCTCCTACGGCACGCGCACGGTCGATGTCGCGCTCACTGCAGGCAGCACTCACGCCATCAAGCTCGAGTACTTCGAACCGGCAGGCAACGCGCGAGTCAAGCTCATCTGGGATGCCGGGGTGATTGACGATTCTCGCGCCGCGATCGACGCAGCCGTGGCTGCGGCGCGCCAGAGCGACGTCGCCGTCATTGTCGCGGGCGCGGAGGAAGGGGAGTTCCGCGACCGCGCGCTGCTGAGTCTGCCCGGCAAACAGGAAGCGCTCATCGACGCCGTGGCTGCCACGGGCAAGCCCACGGTGGTCGTCCTCATCGGCGGCAGCGCGATCACCATGCGATGGCTCGATCGTGTGAGCGCGGTCGTCGACGCGTGGTATCCGGGGGAGGCTGGTGGTGAAGGCGTCGCGGACGTTCTGTTTGGCGATGCGAACCCAGCGGGGCGGCTGCCGATCACGTTTCCCGTGTTCGAAGGACAACTGCCGCTGTACTACAACCACAAGCCAACCGGCCGCGGCGACGACTACGTCGATCTCACGGGCATGCCGTTGTTTCCGTTCGGCTTCGGCCTGAGTTACACGACGTTCGAGTACTCGGATCTCACCATCGCGCCGGCTGAACTCGGGAAGTCGGCGGTGGCGATTGCGCGATGCCGCGTGAAGAACACGGGGACGCGCGCGGGCGACGAAGTTGTCCAGCTCTACATTCGCGACGTGCTCGGCTCCGTCGCGCGGCCCGTGATCGAGTTGAAGAGCTTTCGCCGGATTCATCTGACGCCCGGCGAGCAGCAGGAAGTCAGTTTCGAAATCGGCCCGAATGAGCTCCGGATGCTCGACGAGAAGATGAAATGGATCGTCGAGCCAGGCGTCTTTCGCGTGATGATCGGCGCGTCGTCGAAGGACATCCGTCTGCGAGGGCAGGTGGTCGTGCGGTGATCTACCTCGGTCTCGATGCCAGCACGCAAAGTCTGACGGCCATCCTGCTCGAGGTCGATGGCGCGAGGCGTTCGATCGTGGGCGATCATTCCTTCACGTACGACGACGCCTTGCCGCAGTACGGCACGACGCATGGCGTGCTGAGGAACGACGATCCTTCGACGGTCGTCTCGCCGCCGTTGATGTGGGCCGAGGCGCTGGACGTCATGATGGCAGCGCTCGTCGAGCGGTGGCCGGCGGAGATGCGGCGCCTGACCGCGATTTCCGGAGCCGCGCAGCAACACGGCAGCGTGTACCTGAACGACCACGCGGACAGCCGCCTCGCGAGTTTGTCGGCGCGGTTGCCGATCGCCAGTCAGCTTGCCGACATCTTGTCCCGGCCGGTTGCGCCGATCTGGATGGACTCGAGCGCGTCGCAGGCGTGTCGCGAGATTGGCGCCGCGCTGGGCGGTGACCACGCGCTGGCGCGGCGCACGGGATCGCGCGCGTTCGAGCGGTTCACCGGTCCGCAGATTCGCGCGTTCGCACAGCGAGAGCCCGGCGCCTACGCGGAGACGCGCCGGATTCATCTCGTCTCCTCGTTTCTCGCGTCGCTCCTGACTGGCGCGCCGGCGTCGATCGATCGCGGTGACGCCTCGGGTACGAATCTGATGGATTTGCGCACCGGCCAGTGGTGGCCCGAGGCGCTCGAGGCGACAGCCGACGGCCTTCGTGACCGGCTGCCAACTGTAGTTGCGTCATCCACGGTTGTCGGGACGCTCGGAGGGTACTGGCGTGAACGGTACCGTCTCCCGGAGGTGCCGGTCGTCGCCTGGACGGGGGACAACCCGAGCAGCCTCATCGGCACGGGCATCGTGCGGGAAGGGCAACTCGCGGTGTCACTCGGCACGAGCGACACGATTTTCGGCGCGATGCGTCAGCCGAGGGTGTCGGCAAACGGCACCGGGCACGTCTTCGCGTCGCCGACCGGCGGGTTCATGGGCATGACCGTCTTCAAGAACGGATCGCTCGCGCGCGAGCGCGTTCGCGATGCGTACGGACTTGACTGGCCCGGCTTCTCAGCCGCGTTGCGATCGACGCCCGTCGGCAATGGTGGTGGGCTGCTGCTTCCTTGGTTCGATCCGGAGATCACGCCGCACGTCGCCGTGCCCGGCGCCCACCGGCACAATCTGGACGCGGCCGATGCCGCGGCGAACGTGCGCGCCGTCGTCGAGGCCCAGATGATGGCGCTTGCAAATCATTCCGCGTGGATGGGCGTCAGGCCGGCAGTCATTTACGCAACCGGCGGCGCCTCTGCGAACATCGAAATCCTGCAGGTGATGGCCGACATGTTCGATGCGGACGTCCTTCGGCAGGACATCGGCAACTCCGCGTGTCTCGGGGCTGCGCTCCGCGCATGGCACGGCGAGCGTCTTGCCGCTGGGGAGTCAGTCACCTGGGAGGAAGTCGCAGCGGGCGTGGGCGCACCTTCGTCCGCGCCGGTTGCGCGGCCGATTGCCGAGTACGTGAACCTGTACGCGGATCTCAAGTGTCGCTATGCGGAATTCGAGCAGTCGCAGCTCGGACACGGCTAGGAATTCCGGACTCCGAGCAGCAACTCAACCACCATTTGATCCAGCCGCTCGTAGTTGATGGCGCGAGCCGACAGCTTCGCGCGATCGAACGTGCGCGCTCGGAGTTTGGCCGCGCTCTCTCGTGAGTACGGCGCGAGGAGCGCGGCATCGTCCGGATCCTCGGCGCGAATCTCGCGCAGCACCGCCTGAATCTCCCTGTCGGCTGCGAACTGGCGCGCCTTTTCCTTCAAAATCAGATAGGTCCGCATGCAGCCGGCCGCGAAGGACCAGACGCCGTCGTCGTTCTCCGTGCGATAGGCATGCGCGTCGAAATGACGCGGCCCGTCGTACCCCGATTCTTCGAGCAGCTTCACGACGAAGAACAGCGTCTTGATGGACTCGGATCCGAATCGCAAGTCCTGATCGAATCGGCCGAACTTCTGGTCGTTGAGATCGATGTGGAACAACTTGCGCGCGTCGATCGCCTGCGCGACGACGTGGTAGAAGTTCAGGCCGGCCATGTGCTCGTGTGCCACCTCCGGATTCACGCCGACCATGTCCGGATGCTGCAGTGTTTCGATGAACGCCAGGTAGCTCGGCGTCGTCGCGAAGTACAAGTCGCCTCGGGGTTCGTTCGGCTTCGCTTCGAGGGCGAATCGGATGTTGTACCGGCGATCGCGTACGTACTCGCAGAGGTAGTTCACGGCGTCGCGCGTACGCTTGATTGCCTCGACGGGATCTTTCGCCGCGTCGGACTCGGCGCCCTCGCGCCCGCCCCACAGCACGAATGTTCGAGCGCCGAGCTCGACGCCGAGATCGATCGCCGCCATCGTCTTTTGACGCGCGTAGGCGCGCACGGCGGCGTCGTGCGATGTGAACGCGCCGTCCCGGAACACGGGATCGAAGAACAGATTGACTGTGGCCATCGGGACGCACATCCCGGCGTCGGCGACGGCCTTCTTGAACTCGCGAACGATCCGGTCGCGTTCGGCGGGCTCGGCGTCGATCGGCACGAGGTCGTTATCGTGCAGATTCACCCCGTACGCGCCGAGTGTGCCGAGCGTGCGGACGGCCGTGAGCGGGTCGCGCACGGGCCGGACGGCCGCGCCAAACGGATCGCCGCCCCGGTTGCCGACGGTCCAAAGGCCGAATGTGAAGCGATCGGCCGGTGTGGGTGTAAAGGTTGTCGCCATAAGCCTCAATGACGTTCGAGATTATCCCGCGTCTGCTTCCGAACGTTTCAAACGATCACGTTTTTGTAACGATCGGGGAAGTCCGAGACGCCCGATCCCGCTCCTTCGCGCGAAACCGCGTGCATCTTCCTGTAGGCCGGAGGCCCGGGCAGACGGCCGCGTTCTTGCTATCGCCAAAGCGTGCCTTCGCCGACTTTCCGTCGCCGCGCCGCGGCGTCTCTGATCCTGTTGTGCGTGCTCGCGGCCACGCCCTCGCGGGCCGCTGCGCAATCTCCCAAGCCCAATCTCGGACAGATGTCCATCGAGGACCTGTTGAACATCGAGATCACCTCGGCTTCGCGCCGGGAACAACGCGCCGGCGACGTGCCCGCGGCGATCTTCGTCATCACGAGCGAGGACATCCGCCGCTCGGGCATGACCACAGTACCGGATTTGCTCAGATTGGCGCCCGGCGTCGATGTTGCGCAGGTCAATGGCAACAAGTGGGCCGTATCGGTGCGCGGGTTCAACGGCGTCTACGCCAACAAGCTGCTGGTCCTCGTCGATGGACGCACCGTCTACAACCGTTTGTTCTCCGGCGTGCTCTGGAACAGTCAGGACCTGATGGTCGACGACATCGAGCGCATCGAAGTGATCCGCGGACCCGGCGCCACGATTTGGGGCGCGAATGCGGTGAATGGCGTGATCAACATCGTCACGAAGACCGCGGCGGAAACGCAGGGCGGGCTTGTCCGTGTCGACGTTGGAGGCAACGGCGATCAGGGAGCGCTCCGTTACGGCGCCACGCGCGGAGCGACGAGCGTCCGCATCTTCGGTCAGTGGACGCGCCGCGACCCGTCGCTACTCGCTTCTGGTCTTGCCGCCGACGACATCTCGCGCAGCGCCACCGCCGGCTTTCGGGCCGACTGGTCAGGGTCGCGCGATCAGCTGATGGTGGAGGGATCGTTCACAGGCGGCCGCACGCGCGCGCTGTGGCCGAACCTCGACCCGCTGACCTCGCTCGCTCAACCCAATTCACACGCGCTCAGCAATGCCCGTAGCGGTCAGATCACCGGCCGGTGGTCTCGCACCATTCAGCAGGGCACGACGTTTCAAGTGCAGTCCTTTGTCGACGTCGACGATCGGCACGAGCCGATCTTCGACTACCGCCGGCATGTCGTCGACATCGACTCGCAGGTGCACGGCACCTACGGTGGACGCCACGAACTCGTGGCGGGCCTCGGCTACCGCGCCGCCGGAGAATCGTTCGGCGGCAGTTCCGGCATTCACCTAACGACCGGCGACGACACGCTCTCGCTCGTCACCGCGTTCGCGCAGGATGACATCGCGTTGTTCGATCGCCGCCTCATGCTGACGTTCGGCACGCAAGTGCAGTACGACTCCGGATCCGGCACCGACGTTCAACCGACCGTGCGTGGCTTGTGGAAGCTCGGCACGCATCAGCGGCTCTGGGCGGCCGCGTCGAGCGCCGTCCGGACGCCATCGCTTCAGGATCGCGGGATTCTTTTCGTGTCCGCGCCGATGCCGATGCCAACCGGGCCGCGACGCGTCACGTCATCGACCGGCAATCCGTTCGCGGCCGCCGAGCGGCTGACGGACATCGAAGCCGGCTACCGTCTCGAATTGGGCGCCGAGGCGTCCATCGATGTCACCGGGTTCGTCGGCCAGTACGATCACCTCCGCACGCAGGAAGTCGCCCCTCCGGTCGTACGTTTCGATCCGGCGCCGTACGCATTCGTCGCGATGAGCTTCGCGAACAACCTCCAGGCGACGACGCGCGGGCTCGAGATTTCCGGACACTGGACGCCGACTCCGCGCGTGCGGCTCGACGCCAGCTACACGGGTTTCAGCATCACGCCGCGGCTCGCGCCCGGCAGCACCGATCCGTTCGCGGGCACCTCGGACGGCGCCGCGCCACGGTCGCAGTGGCAAGTGCGAACGTCGTTTTCGCCGGTGACGCGCGCGACCGTCGATGTCTCGATCTTCCACGTCGGCCGGCTCGAGCGATTCAATGTGCCCGCGTACACCCGCGCTGACGTGCACGGCGAATGGAATTTCACCAGCCGGCTGTCGGTCATGGCGATCGGTCAGAACCTGCTCAACGCCGCACACGCCGAGTTTGGCGGACCAGAAACGATCGTGCTCGCCACGCAATTCTCACGTAGCGGCAGCGTCCGATTGCGCTGGAGTTTCTAGTGCGGCGCGCAGTCGTAGGCGCGGTTCTGGCCGCGGCGTTCCTGGCTCTGCCGGGGGGCACGGCCAGTGGCGCGTCCCCTCAGCAATCCGACGTGGCGGTGAAAGCCGCGCTGTTCTTCAGCTTCGCGAAGTTCACCGAGTGGCCCGCGTTGCCCGCAGGTGCGCCGCTTGCGGCGTGCGTCGTCGGCGACGAGGGCATCGCCGCGGCGCTCACCGACACCGTGCGCGGCGAACAGATCAGCGGTCATGCGCTCGACGTCCGCCGCCCGCAGAAAAACACGTCGTGGCCTGACTGCCACATGTTGTTCGTCGCTGACCTGGAAGTCCCGCGCGTCACCGCCGCACTGGCGGCGATCAAGACCAAGCCGGTGTTGACGGTCAGCGACGGGAAGAACTTCGCGACGACGGCCGGCATGATCGAGTTGTACGTCGAGCAGAAGAAGATGCGGTTCGCGATCAACGTCACGGCCGCGGAGCGGTCGGGACTTCGCCTCAGTTCGCGACTCTTGAGCCTCGCGAAGATCATTCGAGCCGGCCATGATCAGTAGATTTGGACACTGGTTCCGGCGTCAACCGGTCGCCCGCAAGTTCATGGTGATGGCGCTCGCCACCACGGCGGTGACGTCGCTCGCGGCCTGCGCGGTGTTCGCCACCTACGACTACGCCAGCAGCCGCGCCCGCCTGGTTCGCGACGTGACGATGTTTGCCGACAACACGAGCAGCATCGCGAGCGCGGCGGTCACGTTCCGCGACGCCTCCGCGGCGACGGACATTCTGCGTGCCTATGCGATGAACGAGCACATCCTGGATGCCGGCTTGTTCACGAAGGACGGCGCGCTGCTCGCAGAGTACCGCCGCCCGGGTCTTGGGGCCATTCGTCCGCCTGTTGATGTTGACGGCCGTCCGAGCGTCTCGGCCACGGCACTCTTCGAGGGAGACCGGCTCAGGGTCGTGCAGCCGGTCGTCCTCAACGGCGACACGATCGGAGCGATCGTCGTGGAATCAGACACCGCTGACACCTGGACCCGGCTGATGGGATTTGCGGTCATCGTGGTGTGCACGCTGGTCGGCGTGTTCTGGATTACGTACGCTCTCTCGCGCGTGAACGCCCGTGTGATCTTTGGTCCTATCGGCAAGCTCATCGAGGTCACACGGCTCGTGCGCCGAGGCGGCCGCTACGACGTTCGCGCGCCGGACGGGAACGGCGACGAAATTGGCGAACTCATCGAGCAGTTCAACGCGATGCTGCGCGAAGTGGAGCTTCGCGATCAGCAGTTGCTCTCGCAACAGGAAACACTCGAGCTCACCGTCGCGAAGCGCACCGCGGAACTCGCGCGGGCGCGCGACCGCGCGATGGAAGCCAGCCGCGCCAAAAGCGAATTCCTGGCCAACATGAGCCACGAGATTCGCACGCCGATGAACGGCATCATCGGTCTGACGGACCTAGTGCTCGATTCAGACCTGCGCCCGGAGCAACGCGACCACCTGGACACGGTCCGCACGTCGGCCACGACGCTCCTCTCGATCCTCAACGACATTCTCGATTTCTCGAAACTCGAGTCGCAGAAGCTCGAACTGGAGCAGGTGGCGTTCTCACCCCGGACCGCGATTGAAGACACGATGAAACCCTTCGCGCTCCAGGCGCAACAGAAGGGCCTGCGGCTCTCGTGCGAGATTGCGCCCAACGTGCCGTCCGGCGTCGTGGGCGATCCGACACGCATTCAGCAGGTACTGCGCAACCTCATCGGCAACGCGCTGAAGTTCACCGATCGCGGCCGGATCTCGGTCTCTGTGACAGAGGACTCCCGCGCCGAAGGCCGTACGACGCTGCACGTGCGTGTGTCGGACACGGGGATCGGCATTCCCGCCGAGAAACACGCGGCGATCTTCGAGGCGTTTCAGCAAGCCGACGGCTCGACCACCCGCCGGTTCGGCGGCACCGGCCTCGGCCTCGCGATCTCGACGACGCTCGTGCGCCTCATGGGTGGCCGGCTGTGGCTGGAGAGCGAAGTTGGCAAAGGCAGTACCTTTCAGTTCATCGTGCCGCTCGGGATCAGCGACACGCGGGCGGCCGTTCCCGGCCACGATGCCTCGCGGCGGGCGTCTCGTGCCGGCGGCCTGGCGATGGCGCCGACTGCGTCGCCCCGGCGCATCCTCCTAGCCGAAGACAACGTCGTCAATCAGCGCGTGGCGTCCGGTCTGCTCGTACGCCGCGGGCACGAGGTGGTCATCGCCAACGACGGCCGCGAAGCTCTGGCACATCTGGAAGACAAGATGTTCGACGTGGTGTTGATGGACGTGCAGATGCCGGTCATGGACGGCTTCGAAGCGACCGCTATCATTCGAGAACGCGAGCGCGCGACGGGCCGTCACCTGCGCATCGTCGCGATGACGGCGCACGCGCTCGACGGCGATCGCGAGCGATGTCTGGCGGCCGGGATGGACGGATACATCTCGAAACCGATCGAGCCGAAGAGTCTCTACGCCACGGTCGAGAGTTACGCCGACGCGTCTACCGCGGATCCTTCTTCTTCACGCCAACCGGTACCGGTCGGCTCCTGACGTCGTCATCGTCGTCGTCGTCACCGTCAGGGAACGCCATGGCGTTCCGAAGGAATGCCGAGTGAACGGGCGGCGGCATGATCGAGTTGGGACCGTGCACGGACATCCAGAGGATCTCGTTCAGTTCGAGCTCCGGCGTCATGTCCGCCTCGGCGAAGTTCATGCGCGCTGACGCGGCGGAGCCCGGGGCGCCCGGCCGGTTCATCTCCGTCAGACTCACGCGCGCGTCACGTTTCACGAACGGCGTCAGCACCGCCGAGGTCTGGAAGGCGTTGTACATTGGCGTCGCGGCCGCGTCGTACTGAGTCATCGGTTCCGCGCCGAGGATCAGTTCCATCGTGCGCAACATACCGGACGTCGTGTAGAGCGTGCTGTCGACGACGCCGCGTCGTGAGTACGGGCTGATCGCGAACGCGGGCGACCGATGCGCGTCAACGTGGTCCGGCCCGTTCTGGGCATCGTCTTCGAGGACGAAAATGGCCGAGTCATTCCAGTAGATGCTGTGACTGATCGCATCGACCAGCCGTCCGAGGGCGACGTCATTCTCCGCGATCATCGCCCGAGGGGTTGGGTACTGCGCTCTCGTGCCGTTCGTGTGATCGTTGCCGAGGCGAATGATCGACAGCGCCGGCAACTGGCCGTTCGCTTCGAACTTCTTGAATTCCTCGAGCCAGATGTCCACTCGCGTGTTGTCCGGGATCGCCAGGTCGAAACCCGGAAACAGCGGATGGACACGTCCCTCGAGGCCCGGCACGGTCGCTTTGACCGGGCCCACCCCAGCGGGCAGATTGAGATCGGTGGACGGCTCGCTCTCGGGGCGACGTGTGTTGTCCCTCGCGACGAACTCGCCGTAGCTGCGGACGGTCTTGCCGGCCCTCATCACGACGTCCCAGATATAGCCGTTCGGCGGCGCGGCGATGTTGCCGTATGGCGTGCGCATTTCGCCGCCCCCTTCGCTCAGGTACGGACCACCGCGGCTGCCGTAGTTGGCCGGCCAGATCTTCTCAACGAAATCATTCGCGTAGGCGCCCGTCGAAAACGCGTGGCCGCTGTAACTGACCTCGGCGTTCACGTAGAAGTTGTCCAGCGTGACGAACTCTCGCGCCAGCGCGTGCGCGTTCGGCGTGATCTCTTCGCCGAAGAGCGTCAGCGTCGGATCGCCGTTTCCGCGGTCCAGGTCGCCGAGGATCTGATCGTACGTGCGGTTTTCCCGGATCACGTAGAACACGTGCTTGATAGGAGAGACCTGTCCCACTCGGCGGGGAATCGGTGAGCGGGACGGCGCCGACGCCGGCGCAAGCCGAGTGTTGTCCGTGTACGGCGTCAGGTCGTACACCGTCTTGGTGTAGTGCTGGAGCCGCGCCGCATCAGGAACCGCGAGCATCGACAGCGAGCCTTCGAGGATCGATCCGGAATACTGACCTTCGCCCGTGCCGACGCCGGCTTGGGGGCCGCGCGGATTGGCGGTCGACGTCAGGCCTTTCCCGCTCAGGACGAAAATCTGCGAGCCGTCGCGATTGAAGAGCACGCCGGTCGGATACCACCCCGTCGGAATGAACCCCATCACGCGGCTCGAACCCGGCAGCGAGATATCGACGAGCGCCACCGCGTTGTTGTCCGCGTTGGCAACGATGGCGCGCTGACCGTCGGGAGAGATCGCGACAGCATTCGGCGTGGATCCCGGAGGCGACTGCGGAAAGAGCGCGACGGAGACCTGCTCAGTGGCTTTGCCCGTGGCGATGTCGATCACCCAGACGGCATTGGTATTCGCGCACGCCACCAGCAGGCGCGCGCCGTCGGGCGTGAGCGCCATCGCGTTCGGATGTTCGCCGACGACGATCTCGCTCTTCTTCTCCAGCGTCTTCGCATCAAACGACAGAACTTTCGCGCCGCCCCACAGGGAGACATACAGCGTCGAGCCGTCGGCAGAGAGCACGCAGGTGTATGGCTCAGCGGGCAGATCCACAGTGCCTGTCACTGTCTTGGTCTCGACGTCGACGGCGCTCACGAACTTTCCGAACACATGCACCGCGTACAGCGTCTGGCCGCTCGGATGCATGGCGATGCCGCCGACATACGTTTGATCGCGCGCGCTGGGCAGCCGCTGGCCTTCGCTAAGCCTGGCGACGTTCTTCGCCGCATTGAATTTGTCGCCCACGCGCAGCCGGCCGTTCGCCCACGCGAGCTCCTGTACCGTGTTGGACGCCGCGCCGGACGAATAGAGACGCTTGCCGTCCGGATGCCACGCCAGTCCGAGCCACGCGTCGTCGAGGTCGACGCGCGCGACTGTTTGTCGATCGAGATCGACGACGCGCAGTGTGGGCTTCTGATAGCCGTTGTTGGTGATGACGAGTTGATGGCCGTCTGGTGAGAGGACCATGGCGAGCGGCAGGTCGCCGATCGAGAGATGTTTGCCCGCGGGTGCGATCCGCCACCCGTTCGGCAGCAACGTGACGCCGCCGCCAAGCGCCCCCGGGCGGCCTGTCAGGTCGCCGGCGCGCTGCGTCACAGCCACGCTGGCCGCCGACGCGACCATCAGCCCGGCTGCGGCCACACCAAAGAGGACTTTGCGAAGCGACATGGCGTGACGCTAACACAGGCGTGCGACGCTGCTGCAAACCTCAAGCTATTATCAACAGATGTCTTTACTAGCTCTCGCGCTGACCGCCGTGTTTGCGTCGGTGTTTTCACGCAATCCGCAACAACCGCAGAACATCCCTCCGCCGGCCGACGTCATGGCGCCGCCGTCGGACGCGATTAAGTCCACCACCGGCCTTGCGTCGAAAGTGCTGACGAAGGGCACCGGCACCGTGCACCCTGGACCGACGTCATCCGTGCTCGTGCACTACACGGGCTGGACAACGGACGGCGCGATGTTCGACAGCTCGGTCACGCGAGGCCAGCCGATCAGCTTTCCACTCAACCGCGTCATCCCGGGTTGGACGGAAGGCGTGCAGTTGATGGTGAAAGGCGAGAAGCGGCGGTTCTGGATTCCGTCCAAGCTCGCGTACGACGGCGCGCCTGGCGCGCCGCAAGGCATGCTGGTGTTCGACGTCGAACTGCTCGACGTGCTCGAGGCGCCGAAGACGCCGTCGGATGTCGCCGCGCCGCCTGCTGATGCGGAGAAAACCCCCAGCGGCCTTGCCTCGAAGGTGCTCGTGAAGGGCACCGGCACCGAACATCCGACCGGGACGTCACAGGTGGTCGTGCACTACTCGGGCTGGACCACCGACGGCAACATGTTCGACAGCTCGGTTATGCGCGGCGAGCCGATCGCGCTGCCGCTCAACGGCGTGATCAAGGGCTGGACCGAAGGCGTGCAGCTCATGGTGGTTGGTGAAAAGCGGCGCTTCTGGATCCCGGGCGCGCTCGCGTACGACAACTCGACCCGGCCGGGCGCACCGAAGGGCATGCTCGTGTTTGATATCGAGCTGATCGCGATCAAGTAGATCGGATCACCATGGGGGCATGGGGGCGCATGCGCGGGGCCGCTGTCTTCCTCGCGTTCGTCGCGGGCTTGGCGGGCTCGTGGTCGGCAGGCGTCGCGTCCCAAGCGGCCGCGACGCAGACGCCCTTCGCGTCACTCGTGGCGCGTCTGTCCGAACCCGGGGGCGACTTCGGTGGCGACAATCTGATTTCGAACGAGCAGTCATATCTGCACGTGATGACGTCGCTCGAGCAGAGTCGCGTGACTGGCGGCGCGTATCTCGGCGTCGGACCGGATCAGAACTTCTCGTACATCGGCCAGATCAAGCCCGCTGTCGCGTTCCTCATCGACATCCGCCGCGACAACTTGCTGTTGTTGCTCCTGTTCAAGGCAATCTTCGCGCAGGCGCCGACGCGCGTGGAGTATCTGTGTCTGTTGACCGGCCGCGCGCCGCCGGCGGCGCCGGAGACGTGGGCCACCGCGACGATCGATCGCATCGTCACCTATCTTGATGCCGCGGCCGCGCTGCCCGACGCGCGCCAGACCCAGATTCGCGCGCGGCTCGAGCAAATGCTGAAGGGGTTCGGCGTGCCGCTCAGCGCCGCCGACCTCGCGACGATCAACGGCCGACGGCGTGAGTTCGTGTATTCGGGACTCTCGCTCGCGTTCGCCGTTCGCGGCCGCCCGCCGGCGCCGTACTATCCGACGCTTCGTACTCTGCTCACAGAGACGGATCGCAGCGGCCGGCAAGTCAGCTTTCTTGCGTCCGAGCCGTCGTACCAGTTCGTGCGCGGTCTTCAGGCGCGCGATCTCGTCATTCCCGTCGTCGGTGACGTCAGCGGCCCGCACGCGATGACCGCGATCGCCGCCGAAATGGCGGCGCGCCAAACGCCCCTTTCCGCGTTCTACATTTCGAATGTGGAGCAGTATTTGTTCGGCGACGGCACGTTCCCCGCCTACGTAGACAACCTCAAGCGGATGCCTCGCGACGCGCGCAGCACGATCATCCGGTCTGTGTTTCCCAGCGGGTTTCGCGGTCTGCTGCCCGGCGCCGTGCCCGGTTCGTACAGCGCGTCACTGATCCAGCCGCTCAATCAGATGCTCGCCGATATCGCCGCCGGGCGGACCCGCAGCTACTTCGACCTGGTGCTTGCCAGCGGCAAATAACAGTCGCGAGGTTCTCGGAACTGTGAGGTTCTCGGAACTGTGAGGTTCTCGGAACTGTGAGG
>JADMIO011011070.1_pt1 | contig 88766 bp, 81 predicted proteins | sample 8958161 | NCBI WGS metagenome assembly JADMIO01 (sample SAMN16585339, study PRJNA669376) | soil metagenome | isolation source: Crop rotation soil | place: USA: Cullars Rotation, Alabama | collected 2011
CGCGACAACTTGTCCACGTGGAATTCTAAGCTTAGGATCCCAATGTGCTGGAAAGCCGGTCTGGCCGCAGCCCTTCGGGCGGACCGATCCGGCGGTGCGGCTCAATCCGTACTGGGCGCATTTCCCACAAATCGCGAGCATGAGTGCCGTGCTGCGGCGGTACGGCGCCAAGGCCGCGGGCATTCTCAATGCCGACATCGATGAGCTGGTAGAGGCGCCGGGCGGGCGGTCGATCTATGATGTCGCGGCGAGCCTCAAGCACGGGCTCGCGGTGTTCCGTGGCCGCTGGATCGAGGCCGTGCCGCTGGCCGAGGCGGCTGTCGACCATCGTGGCTATGGCCTCACCCAGCGCGATTCCAACCGCGCAAGATCACGGCCTAACAAATGGGCGCTCGATCCCAAGCGACCGTGGGTCGCCAATCTCGACGTGCACCCTTACTGGCACTGGATTGCCGGCCGCCCGATGTTCTCGAAGGTTTCGCCCGAAGGGGCGCTCTACTGGCACTTCCGCGGCATCAACACGAACTGGAAGCGAATGGGCGAGCCTGTCGCGCGCGAGCTGCTGACGGCAGACGCTGAGCTTGCAGACGCCTTTACGAGGGCCGCACGATGATCTCCAAGGTCGATGGCGTCGCTGTCTGGGGCCTCCTTGCGCTCACACTTGCACTGTCGGTCGTGCTTGGGCTCATCACGCCCTATGTGCTCGCCGCGATCGGTGTCGTCCTGCTGGTCTCACGGATCGCCGACGGTACATTGCGACAGGCCATCGCGCCGGCTCCGCTGACGCTGCTCGGGATCGTGGTCGTCCTGTTCGCGTGCTTTGCGATCACGGCGAAGCAACCGAGCGATCTGTTGTTCATCGTCAACTTCGTGGCGCTGATCCTGTTTGGGCCAATGTATCTGACACTGGCCGACGCGCGACCGGCGAACGGCGCGGTGATTGTGGCGCGGCTGGCCTTGCTCGGGGCGCTGCTCAGCGTCGTCGTGATGCTGGTGCGCATCGGCTACATGGGCGGGCGCCGCGTCGACGCCGGATTGATCGGCGTGATCGTCCTCGCCAATACCGCAGTGCTGCTCGGCTTCCTGTCGCTGATCGGCGCGGCGGCCGATCACGGGCTGTGGCGCTTCGTCTATCTCCTCGGTCCGATTGCCGGTGTGTCCGCCGAGATCCTGACCAAGTCGCGCGGGCCCCTGATGGCAATAGTACCGCTGGCCATCGCGGCGGCCATCTTCCTCGCGCGCAGTCTTCGCATCAATTGGTGGTGGGTCACGGCCGGATTGATCGCCGCGCTTGCGGCCATCGTCATGTGGGTGTGGAGTCTGGGCGGGCGCATGGCCAAGCTCCCCGGCATCTTCTATTCGATCCTGTCAGGCGACTTCGTGCGCGATCGCACTGCGGAGTTCCGCCTCGATCTCTACCAGGCGGGCTGGAAGGCATTCCAGGATGCGCCGATCATCGGTCACGGCTGGGCGCGGATCATGGCGGCGGCGACGCCGTATCTTGAGAACCCCGAGCTCGCGTCCCTGCCGCAGCTGCACAACGACTTCCTCGATTTCGCCGTCGCCGGAGGCATCGTCGGCATCGCCTGCTATGTCGCACTGCTCGCCTCGCCTGTTGTCCTCGGCCTGCTCTCGCCGCGTGACAGCCTCAGACGGATCCGCCTCTATGGCTGCGCGGTGCTGTCGATCGCCTACTTCTTCGACGGGCTCACCGATCTGATGTTCGGCTTCGAGTTCCACACGGCGCTCTACGCCGCCATTCTAGCCATTCTTCTGGGTTATTGCCGCGACCGGCCCGCAGCATGATCCGCCGCATCGCGAACCAATTTGCGCTCATCCTCACCGCCGTGTTCCTCGGTGGCACGCTCGTGTTGCCGTTCAATGGCGGATACGTGCTCGCCTATGCCCTGATGGCCCTGACGATCCTGATTGTCGCGTCGCTGTTGGTGGCGCGCGCCCAATGGCGCATCGGGGCCGCGGGCTGGTGCTTCCTCGCAGCTTTTGCGTTGATTGCCGTCGCGTTCAGCCTGAACGGCGACGCCGCAGTGACGGTCAACTTCATCATGTTGCTGGCCTTCGTGCCGCTGAGTTCATGGTTCGCCCGCTATGCCGCACCCGACAGCGCCAAAATCGTCTCGTGGGTGGCATTCGCCGGCACCGTGCTCTCGACCGTGACCGCACTGAGCGATGTGTTCTTCTACAAGGCCAAGCGCGCCGAAGGCTGGTGGTCGGACCCGATCTGGGCATCCGAAGCGGCGCTGATCCTCGGCTTTGTCGCCATCATCGCCATCCCCACGATGAAGAGCCGCTGGCGCTATGCGCTCCTGCTGGCGCCGGCGATGGGGCTCGGAATCACCGTGCTCTCGGGCTCGCGCGGCGTGCTGCTCGCCGGGGTGCCGATCGTGCTGGTGCTTCTGGCAACAACGCTCCGCCGCTGGTGGAAGCCGATCGCAGCCGGTGTCGTGGTGCTCGTCATCGCGGGCACCGCGGTTCTGCCGTTCGCCCCGGGTCAGGTCAAACGCATCGAGCGGATCGTCACCGTGTTCGAGGACCTGCTGACCAAGGGCGACGTTACCGAGAGTTCGGCCGGCGCGCGGATCGCGTTCTGGAAGGCTGGAACGCAGGCGTTCCTTGCCAGTCCGATCATCGGGTACGGGTGGAGCAAGCACAAGAAGGTGGCCTACTCCTACCTCCCCGACGGGGGCAAAGCGTTCGAGAAAAAGGGCAATCCGCTCAAGGGCAACAAGCACCTCCACGCCGACATTCTCGATATCGGCGTCTCGGGCGGCGCGCTCGGCCTCGCCGCCTATGGCCTGATCCTGCTGGCGCCATTGCTGGGCGCACTCCGCTCGGTGCGCGACAGCCAGTATGCCGCCCGGCTGACCGGCGCGATCGTTCTCGGCCTCGGCTATTTCGCGTGCGGGCTGAGCTACATCATGTTCGGCTACGAGTTCCACACCACGCTCTATGTGTGCCTTGCGGCGATCGTGCTCGGCTTCTGCCGCGATGCGCCCTTGAGCGAGCCTGCCCTCAGTCCGGCAGGCTGAGCGGCGGCGCACTGCCCAGCTGCGCGTCCTTGGTGGCGGCGTCGATCGCGGCGAGTTCCTTGTCGGTGAAGTCGGTGTTGTCCACAGCGCCGAGGCAGTCCTTGAGCTGCTCGATGGTGCGTACGCCGATCAGCGCCGAGGTGATCTCCTTGCGGCGCAGCACCCAGGCGAGGGCCAGCTGCGACATGGTCTGCTTGCGCGCTTTGGCGATCCCCTCCAGGGCATCGACTGCTGCGAGGACCTGCGGCGAAAGCCAGCGGCCGCCGACGGTCGAGCGCTCGCCACCGGCGCGCGTCTCCCCGCCTTTGCCCTTGGAGTATTTGCCCGAAAGCACGCCCTGCCCCAGCGGCGAGTACGGGATCATACCGATGCCGAGTTCGCCGCAGGCGTCGATGGTCTTGTCGTCCTCGATCCAGCGGTTGAGGATTGAATAGCTGGGCTGGTGGATAGTGAGCGTCACGCCCAATTCCCCGAGGATGCGGTGCGCTTGCTTCGTCGCCTCGCGCGGATAGTTGGAGACGCCGACATAGAGCGCCTTGCCCTGGCGCTGCAGCTGCGCGAGAGCGCTCATGGTCTCCTCGAGCGGCGTGTTGGGGTCGAAGCGGTGGGAGTAGAAGATATCGACATAGTCGAGGCCGAGGCGCTTGAGGCTCTGCTCGGCTGACGCGATCAGATTTTTGCGGCTCCCGAACTCGCCATAGGGGCCAGGCCACATGCCGTAGCCCGCTTTGGACGAGACGATGAGTTCGTCGCGATAGGGCCGGAAGTCGCGGGCCATGACGTCGCCGAACAACTCTTCGGCCGAGCCCGGAGGCGGGCCGTAATTGTTGGCGAGATCGAAATGCGTGATGCCGTGGTCGAAGGCGGTGCTGAGGATTTCGAAGGCCGAGGGATAGTCGCGATTGCCGCCGAAATTTTGCCACAGGCCGAGCGAGATGGCCGGAAGCTTGAGACCCGAGCGGCCGGAGCGCCGGTACTTCATGGCATCGTAGCGCGTGTCGGTGGCGCGGTAGGTCATGGCATGTCCTCGATCGTGGATTGGCCTGGCGCGCTCAGCCGCAAGGGGAGCGCTCCGGCGTCGGGAATTTCGCCCGCAACTTGCCGCAGCGGCCCTCCGCCATCAAGGCGATCCGTCTCTTGAAACTAAAGGTGAAGCGGCTGTGGGGAGCGCCGAGGGCCGTCCCAGGTCGCTAGGCGCCTTCCCAGATCAGGCGCTGCTTGCCTGCCTCGTCGGGCACATAGACGCGCGAACGGCGCGCCTTGTCGCCAAAGGTCCGGGCAATGGTGAGCGCCTCCGTGCCCGCCTCCCGTTTTGATGTGAAGGGGCCGAATTCCGTCCCCTCATTGTCGACCCACCAGGCGCCCTGCGCCTCGAAAATGATGAACCAGTTTGTCTGCAATCGGCGATCTCCGCCGAGCCCCGACCCCAAACTTCCAAGGACCCAAATCGTTCCAACCGAATCACATTTTGGAACCCTCGCCGCCTCCGAAAGTTGTTGTCGGTCACGCAAGCGGAGGCCGGCATGACCACCCAGGAATTGCTGATCGGTGAAATCAATATGGTTTCAGACTACGTCGAGATGCTGGCTTGGCGCCGCGCTCATGGCGAGGTCAGTGAGCTCTATGTCGACCTGCGCGACGTCAGCGAAACCATCACTTGTCTGCGCAACGACGCACCCGGCTTCCTGCAGCCCGATCTGGCGATGCTCGAGGCCCGTTGCTCCAGCATCCTGCGCTCCATCGCGAACTAGCCGCCAAGCCGGTTTCCGCCCCATTCAGCCTCGGTTCAGGAGCAGCGGCCTAGTTCCGCCCGCTTCCGATTGAGCAGTGACCTTTGTGGATGTGGGGCAAAGGATATGAGTTACAGATTTGGCGATTTCGTCCTCGACGAAACTTCACAGTCGCTGCTGCTGCGCGACCAGATGCAGGACGTGCAGCCCCGAGTGTTCGACCTGCTCTGCTATCTGGTCAAGAACGCCGGCCGCGTGGTGCCCAAGGACGAGCTGCTCGACACGCTATGGCCGGGGGTCATTGTCACAGAGTCCTCCCTGCAGCGCGCCGCCAGCCTCGCGCGGCGGACGCTCTCGAGCGGGGGCCTTGGGCATGCGATCCAGAATTTCGCCAAGCGCGGCTACCGCTTTGCCCTCGATGAATCGACCCTCGGCATGCTCACCCCGCCTGCCGCCGACAGTGACGACAGGCTGAACGCGGCGCGTGCCGCAGCGAGCAAGCACCATTGGGAGGCCTCGGCTGCACTGTTCGCCCAGATCGGGATTGCGGTGCTCTCGCCCGACGATCTCGAGCTATGGGGGCTCGCCGATGAGTGTCGTGGGCGGCCGGTGGACGCACTGCCGGCCGTGACGCGCGCCGTCGAACTCCATCTGGCTGCCGGTCATCGCGCCCGTGCGGGGCGCGCCGCCGTGACCTTGTCCAAGATCGAGATGGAGCGCGGCGCGTCGGCGCGGTCGCAAGGCTGGATCGAGCGGGCCCGCTCAATCCTCGAGGGGATCGAGGACCCGGAAACCCACGCCTATCTCCTCTGGATGCAGTCGCGCTTTTCAGCCTTCGGCGGACGGGCACAAGAGGCGCTCGAACTCGGCAGCAGGGCCTATGACCTCGTTGCCAACTCGAATGACAACGGCATCAAGGCGCTCACGCTCGTCTACAAGGGATTCTACAAGCTCGCGCTCGGGCACGTGGATGAAGGCACGCGGCTGCAGAACCACGCGGCGGCGATTGCGCTTTCGAGCGAAGTCGACCCCATGCTGGGGAGCCTCATCTACTGCAACATCCTGTGGACCTGCCGGTCGAGCGCCGACTGGGAGCGAGCATTGCAGTGGAGCGACGGCTTCGAAGAGTGGTGCGGGGCAACCTTTGCGGTGAACCCCGGCAATTGCGATCTGCATCGTGCCGAGATTCTGGGAGCGCGCGGCACGCTGGCTGAAGCGTTCGAGAAGATCACCGTCGCCATCCCGAAGCTTTCGGAAGAAGAGGCATGGTCGATCGGCGAAGGCTATCGCGTGCGTGGCGACATCGGATACATGATGGGCGACGACAAGCAGGCCGCGGCTGATTACGAAACGGCCTATGCACTGGGCTGGGACGCTGAACCAGGAAATGCCGTTCTATTGGCCGAACGGGGCGAGGTCGAGGCGGCGCTCGGTGCACTCGACCGGTCGATCGAAGGCGTGTCGTGGTTCCATCTGCAGCGCAAGGGATTGCTCTACGCGAACGCGGCCCGGATTGCCGCGCGCGCCGGTCTCAATGCCCGCGCCCAACAATACCTCGAGCGGATTGCTGCCGAGGACGAGCGCTGGTCTCAGCCAACCGTCCGCGCCCTCGTTGCGGAAACTCGGGCAGATCTGCTCGGGCCCAACGATCCGGCGGCGCGGCAGCTTCGACTGCTGGCACGACAGCTGTGGACCAGCGCCAAGCTCGACTTCCACGCCGCGCGGATGCGCATCGAGCTGGCCGAAGGCTACCTCGCCTCGGACGACCGCGCGGGCGCCGAGGCGGAGCTCAACGCGGCCGAGCGCCTCGCGCAACGCATTGCATCGCCCCGCCTCATTGACAAGTGTGCCCGTTTGCGCGCGCAGGCCGCGCCCCGCCCTCGCCTTGCCGTGGCGAGGTAACGATAAGCACTTGATAAGGTCGCGATAAGGACCCCTGACCGCTGCCTCACTACATCGATCCTCAACGCGCTGCCCCTTCGGGCGGCCACATATGAGGATTGAAAAATGGCGAACATCACGTTCGGAAATCTGAAGCAGAACTTCTCGATCTGGCGCGACGAGATCGACAACCACGCCACCGAGAAGTTGCCTGGCAGCTTTGCTACCGCCACTGCGAGCGGTCACATCGTGACCCTGCACGGCACCAACTTCGAGTACCAGAACGGCGTCCCTCGCGGTGGGCATGTCGACAGCCTCGACATCAAGCTCGGCGGTCTCAAGGAATTCGCCGATATCACGATCGACGGTCTCGACACGAACTTCGTCGACTTCGCCGAGGTCGTTTCGGCACCGACGCCCACTGAAAGGACGATGGCCCTGTGGTCGACGGCCCTGCGCGGCAACGATAGCTTCAGCTTCGGCGACACCGCCACCACCAAAGGTCTCTACGTCAATTTCGCTGGTGACGGGTACGACGCGCCCGCCACACGTGTCGGCGGTAACGACGTGTTCACGGGCGATGTCGGCCAGGGTTCGATCGCGGGTGACTTCGTCTTTGTCGCGGCAGGCCGCGAGGCGGCGGGCGGAAGCGACACGTTCCAGCTGTCCAAGAGCGTCAATGCAACGATCACGGGCGACATCATCTCGAGCGAGCAAGGATCCAGCTTTGTCGCGGGCAACGACAAGATCACGTTGGCGCATCAGGGCTACGTGTACGGAGATGCGATCAACACGCAGGGCGCGTTCGTGGCGGGCAACGACACGATCCTGGGCAGCAGCGAGGACGACGATATCGCCGGCGACATCAACACTGTCGCCGCGACCTCCTCGGGCCGCTTTGGCAATGACCTCATCCATGGCGGCGAGGGTAACGACTACATCTCGGGCGACTACAGCCTCAACCTGTCGGCCAACTTCACCGGAGGCGACGACAAGCTCTTCGGCGACGCTGGCGATGACCGCATCTTCGGCAACGAAGGCAACGACCTCCTGCGCGGCGGCGATGGCGCCGACACGCTGGATGGTGGTCAGGGCTACGACACGGCCGACTATCGCGACAAGACCGCGTCCGTACGCGTGAGCCTCGATGCGGACGGGGACGGTGTGGTCACTGTCGGTGGCATTGCCGAGGACACGATCAGCAATATCGAGAACCTGGTCGGTGGCTCGGCCGGCGACAAGTTCGTTGCCGGCAAGGACTATAACAGCAATCGCTTCGACGGTCGCGGCGGCAACGACACGCTCGATGGCGGTGGCGCCCACGACACGCTGATCGGCGGCAAAGGCAACGACAAGCTGAAGGGCGACTTCGGCATGGATCAGTTCGTGTTCAACGCCAAGCTAGGCAGCTCGAACGTCGACAGGATCGTCGACTTCGAGCACGCCGCCGACAAGATCGTGCTCGACGATTCGAGCTTCAAGGCACTCGGATCGACGTTCGACAAGAGCGAATTCGTTGCGCTCAAGACCGGGCACGACGCCACCAAGACGTCGCAGCATGTGATCTACGACAAGGCACATGGCTCGCTGTGGTACGACGCCGATGGCAAGGGCGGGCACGCGGCGATCCAGTTCGCGCAGCTGGGCTCAACGGCCACGCACCCTGTGGATCTCAACTGGCACGACTTCGCGATCGTCTGATCGTCGACGAAGCACTCAACCTGGAGGCCGCCATTGCGCTCAATGGCGGCCTTCGCACAGGTAAGGACATGATAAGGGACGGATAAGGACCCCCGGCTCTCCCGTCACTACATCGATCCTCGAACGGCCGCCCAGTGTGGACGGCCAACATCCAAGAGGATTGAAAAATGGCAAACATCAGCTTTGCGACTCTAACTCAGGACTTTTCCATCTGGCGTGACGAGATCGACAATCACGCTACCGAGAAGCTCCCCGATACGTTCTTTACCAACACCGCCAGCGGCCACTATGTGACGCTCTATGGCGACAACCTGAAGTATCAGAATGGCGTCCCACTTTCTGGGACCGCCGAGAGCCTGGAGATCAAGCTCGGCGGCCCAAAGGCGATGGCCGACATCAAGATCACCAATATCGACACAGACTTCGGCGACTATGCCAAAATGGTCTCCGCAGCGACGAGTACCGAGCGAACGACGGCATTGTGGTCGGCGACACTTGCCGGCGACGACACTTTCGACTTCGGCTCAAATACGACGGCGAAGAAGGTCAACATCAGCTTTACCGGAGATGGTTACGAGGCGCCCGCAGACACGGCCGGTGGCGATGACGTCGTGCGAGGTGATATTCGCCAGGGTACGTTTACGGGCGACTTCGTGATGATCGACAACGATCTAACCGCCTATGGCGGCGACGACAACATCCAGCTTCTCAATAGCGCTGGTGCTTCCGTGATTGGCGATGTCGGGCAGAGCTACACCAATTCGCACCTGTTTGCCGGCAACGACTACATCAAGCTCGACCGCAGCGGCTACGTCGTCGGTGACGTCGCCAACGGCGAGGGAATCATCGAGGCCGGAAACGACACCATCTTCGGCGGCGATGCAAGGGACGACCTCACTGGCGACGTCTCCTATGTTGGCGCAGCCTCCAAGGTCATTTTCGGGAACGACGTGATCCATGGTGGAGAAGGGACCGACTATATCAACGGCGATTACGGCTCCAGTGCCTTGGCCGAAGCCGACGGCGGCGACGACAAGCTATTCGGCGATGCCGGCGACGACTTTCTCTACGGCAATGGCGGCAACGACAAACTGGACGGGGGGACGGGCAACGACTTCCTCAACGGCGGCGAGGGCATCGACATTGTCCGCGGAGGTGCCGGCAACGACACGATGAACGGGTCTGCCGGCGTCGACACTGTCGACTACAGAGACAAGACAGTGTCCGTCGAAATCGCCTTCGACGACTCGGGCTCCGGCCCGGTCAAGGTCAATGGTGTGTTCGAAGATCAGATCGACCAGTTCGAGAATATCATCGGGGGCTCCGGCAATGACAGGTTCACGGGCTATTCCGAATACAACGACAACGTCTTCGACGGCCGTGCCGGCAACGACACGCTCCGCGGCGGCGGTGGTCGTGACACCCTGATCGGCGGTGCCGGCAAGGACAAGCTGATCGGCGGCATCGCCATCGATACGTTTGTGTTCAACGCCAAGCTAGGCAGCACGAATGTCGACAAGATCGTCGACTTCGCGCACGGCACCGACAAGATCGCGCTCGACGACGCGATCTTCAGGGCGCTCGGCTCGAGCTTCGAGAAGAGCGAGTTCGTGGCACTGAAGAGTGGACACGCGGCGACCAATGGTTCGCAGCACGTGATCTACGACAAGGCGCATGGCTCACTCTGGTACGACGCTGACGGCAAAGGCGGGCATGCCGCCGTGCAGTTCGCGCAGTTGGGCACCGCGGCGTCGCATCCGACCGACCTCAACTGGCACGACTTCGCGATCGTCTGATCGCTCCGCTTACCACACGCTCCAAGGCCGTCACCACACCGTGATGGCGGCCTTTTGTGTTTTGAATCAAGAGTACGTCGCAGATCGGCGAGAGGTAAGCACTTGATAAGCGCTCGATAAGGACCTTCTGCAGCGCTCCCCATACATCAGTCCTCGATCACGCAGCGAGCGTGACCCACCTGGCGGCTCCATCGCGGAACCGCCGCAACAACGAGGACTAAAATGCAGCTCTATATCATCCGACGGCCCAGTGCCTGGGCCAACGTCGCCGAGCTCGAGAAGGCTGGGAAAGTCTCCGCCATCATCGGGGACGAGGAGATGCCGGACCGTATTCGCTGGATCCGCAGCTACGTCGTCGAGGAGCCCGATGGCCGCATCGGTACCTTCTGCGTCTACGAAGCTTCAGACGGCGACGCCATCCGCGAACACGCACGCCGCGTCGGCATGCCGGGCGAGGAACACTACCCGGTGGTCGACACCGTGATCCTCCGCCCCGACCCGCTCAAGGCCGCGGCCTGATCAACCAAACTCAACCCAATCCAAAGGAACACCCAAAATGACCAACTCTCTCGTTCGCCGCCTCGTCGGCGGTTTCCTCCTCGCCAGTGTCGCCCTCAGCGGCTCGGCCTTCGCCCACGGTTCGGGCGAGCATGGGGTCACGTCGTTCAACCCGCTCGCTGACAAGGTGCGTGAAGTCAATGCGCGCTTCGTCGACGTCAACCAGGCGCTCGCCGAAGGCTATTCGCCGATCCCGTGCGTCAGCGGTGTCGAAGGCGGCGCCATGGGCATTCACTACGTCAACGGCGCGCTGATCGACGACAAGGTGCTCGACATCGCAAAGCCCGAGGCGGTCATGTACGAGCCCAAGGCCGACGGTTCACTCGAACTGGTCGCGGTCGAGTACATCACGCCCGAAGGCCCGGCCGCGCTCGAAGGCCAGCTGCTGAGCTTCGTCAAGGCACCCAACCGCTACGGCCTGCCCGACTTCTACGAACTCCACGTCTGGGCCTGGCGCGCCAACCGCACCGGCACCTTCTCGGACATGAACCCCGACGTCTCCTGCGAAGCCGCCCCGCTGGCCTCCAAGTGACCTGCGCTTGAGCGGGGCGGCGATACCGTCCCGCTCAGTCATCCGTTCGGATGACGCCACCGCTTGAGCGGATCGTCAGAAGAACGCGCAATCGCCGGGGGGCGATGAGCAACAGGACCTATGAGATGAGCTACGATTCTTCCGATACGCCCGCCCGCCGCCGTGCTTCACATTTCGGCTGGTTCTCGGGCCTCCTGCCCCGCACCAGCCGTGGCCGGATCACGCCTGTCAACGACCTGCCGCCGCGTGTCCTCAACGACATCGGCCTCGACCAGCATGTCGTCGACGCGCTGCTCCGTCACCGCCGCTAACACATGCTTTCCCACTCTCATCGATAGCGAACCGGTCCCGCGGGGGCTGGAACGCCCCCCTTCGGACCACGAGAAAAATGGACATCCTGATCTATGTCGCGAACACCCTGTACGTGATCGCCTATTTCACCTCCAACATGCTGCGCCTCCGTGTGCTTACGCTCGTCGCCGCGGCATGTCTGGCCACATACTTTGCCACGCGCCCGGATCCGCTCTGGACGGTGGTCGGCTGGAACATCTTCTTCCTCCTGCTGAACGCGTGGGCACTCTCTCGCCTGCTCGGGCGGGCAGATACGTCACCGCCCGACGGAGGAGCCTCAAATGCTGCGCTCTGACCTTCTCGATGACTACCGGCCGACGCTGCTGTCGCAGATTCTGCGCGAGCATTTTGCGGGCGGCAGCGCGGACGCGATCGCTTTCGTCGAGGCCGGCGCACAATATGTGACGCTCGAGCCGGGCGACGTGTTGCTGCGGCACGGCGAGCGCGGCGACGACGTCTACTTCGTGCTATCCGGCCGCCTCCGCGCGCAGACAGACACAACGACCATCCTGGGGGAAATCGGCCGCGGCGAACCCGTGGGCGAACTCGCGATGTTTACCGGCGAAGCCCGCTCCGCGACAATCGTGGCGCTGCGGCGGACGGTTGTCGCGCGCATCTCGCGCGACCTCATCGAACGCGCCATCGCGCATCGTCCGGAGATGGCGCTCAAGCTGACGCGCCGCGTCATCGAGCGCTTCCGCAAGCAGGACGAGCTGCGCCGTGCGCCGACCGTGCCAGTCACAATCTGCATCCTCCCGATCACGCCCGGGATCGATGCGGCCGATTTCGCGCGCAGCCTCAGGTCGCAGCAGCCGGCACGCCTCGGGCGGATCGCCGTGCTCGACTCGCCGGGACGCGGGGCGCACAGCGAGGAGCAGTTCGGCCGCACGATCGATGCGATCGAGCCTGAGCACACAGCCGTCTACCTCGTCGCCGACCCTGCTAATTCGAGCTGGACGCGGGCCTGCCTTCGGCATGCCGACGAGATCCTGCTGCTGGCCGACGCCGACACCAGCCCGGAGCTGTCCGCCGTCGAAGAGAAACTCCTCATGCCAGGCATCGCCATCACGGTCGCCCGGCAGACGCTCGTGCTCGTCCACGGCCCGCAGACGCATGCGCCATCCGGCACGACACGCTGGCTCGCGCCGCGCGGGCGGCCGCGGCACATCCATGTCCGGCAGCATCTTCCGTCCGACATGGCGCGGCTGGCTCGCATCATCTCGGGCCGCGCCGTTGGCCTCGTGTTCGCCGGCGGTGGCGCGCGTGGCTTTGCCCATATCGGCGTCTACCAGGCACTCGAGGAAGCGGGCATTGCCGTCGACTTCATCGGTGGCAGCTCGATCGGAGCGCTGATGGGGACACTCGTCGCGCTCGATGTGCGCGGCGAGGAGATGGAGCGCGGCGTGCGCGAGGGCTTCCTCAACTATCCCAAGGGCAACATCACGGGCGACTTCAACCTGCTGCCGATCCTGTCGCTGCTGAAGGGCGGGCGCAGCCGCGACTCGCTGCTCAGGTCGGTGCGCCGCTTTGCCGGCCACGACATCGACATGGAAGACACGTGGAAGCCGTTCTTCGTGATGGCCGCCAACTTCTCCTATGGCCGCGAGGACATGCTCGATGCCGGCCCGCTGGTCCGCAATGTCACGGCGAGCTTTTGGATTCCCGGTGCCTTGCCGCCGGTGCTTATCGATGGCAGCCTGATGTTCGACGGCGGCACGTTCAACAACCTGCCGGTCGACGTGATGGCGCAGATGGGCGTGGGCAAGATCATCGGCGTCGACGTGACGAGCGACCGCGCCCGGCCGCTCGACCTGCCGCGCTTGCCCGGTGCTCTCGCGCTCCTGGCCGATCGGCTGCGGCCGCGCAGCAAGCAGCGCTACCGTCGGCTGCCCACGCTGCCCGAGACGATGCTGCTCTCGACGTTCATCAGCTCGATGTCCCGCCAGCGCGAACAGCGGCGTTACGCCGACCTCCTGTTCCGCCCGGAGACACCGCGCATGGGCTTGCTCGACTGGCACCGTTTCGAAGAGCTTGTTGTCGCAGGACGAGAGCATGGGCGAGCACTGCTAGCGAGTATGGAGCTGTCGCCCTATCGCTGAGCGTGACCTGCTTAAGTGCGTCCGGCACTGACGCGAAGCTGGGAGAGTCTCGAGGGCTGCGCCTCCTGGCGGAGGTCGTGCACCGGCGTGCGGGCCTGCGAAAGCTCGTCGAGGAACATGGGCCTGGCAAAATAGTAGCCCTGGGCGAGGCGAATGCGTGTCGCGGCCTGCAGGTAGACCAGCTCATCGACCGTCTCGACGCCCTCGACGATGATCGACATGCCCAAAGCATCAGCCAGCGACTCAATCGCCTTGAGGATGCTCTGGCTGCGAGGGCGCTTGTGAATGTCCGAGATGAAGGAGCGGTCGACCTTGAGTTCGTCGGCGGTGATGTCGGCGAGCGCCGCGAGCGAAGAATAGCCGACGCCGAAATCGTCGATCGACACGCGAGCGCCAATTTCCCTGATCATCGGCAGCACGAGGGTCTGGAACCGGCTCTTGGCGAGGAAGGCCTCTTCGGTGAGCTCCAGCATGAAGCGCTGGGGGTAACCCGTTGCCTCGAGCACGGTGACCAGCGAGCGCATGAAGATAGGCTCGTCGGCCTGCTTGGCCGCAACGTTGAGGCTGATGGTCGAGTCGGTGCCGAACACTTCGTTGATGCGGTCGATGGAGCCGATCGTCTCGGCGAGGACGAGGTGGGTGATCTCGTCCATAAGGCCCAGTTCGACCGCAAGGTTCACAAAGTCGCCAGGCGGCTGGATCAAGCCCTCTTCGTCGCGCCAGCGCAGCAGCACCTCGGCGCCCACGACCTTGTGCGAGCGGAAATCGACCTTGGGCTGGAAGGCACAGGTGAGGCGGCGGTCGCGAATGGCGAGGCGGAGGCGCTGTTCAGTCTTGACGCGTTCGGTCGCCGCCTGATCAAGCCCGGGGTTGAAGAACTGCACGGTCCCCTTGGCGCCGCCCTTGGTGCGATACATGGCGCGGTCGGCATTGGAGCACAGCTCGTCGTAAGTCCTGCCGTCCGCCGGAAACAGGCTCACGCCGATCGAGGCCGAGCTGAAGATTTCGTGGCCGTCGATGAAGAACGGCTCCTTGAGGCGCTCGAGGAGATGGCCGATGCGCTCGGCGAGGCTGTCCATCGAAAGCACCGGCGAGAGCAGCAGCACGAACTCGTCACCACCGACGCGGGCGAGCATGTCGGATGGTCCGAGTTCGGTCGACAGGCGTTGGGCAATCTTCAAAAGCAGCGCGTCGCCGACGCCGTGCCCGTAATAGTCGTTGATGTTCTTGAAGCCATCGAGATCGAAGAAGGCGAGCGCGAAGACCTCGGCCGGCTTGTTGCCCCCGATCAGCGCCGCGCAGCTTCGCTCGATAAGGCTGCGGTTGGGCAGGGAGGTGAGATCGTCGAAATAGGCGCGTCGGAAGAGATCGTCTTCGAGGTCGCGCTGTTCCGTAACGTCCCGCGACAACCGCACTTCGGCCGCGGCGCCAAGCAGAGGCATTGCGACAGTCTCGACCCGGATTTTTCGCCCGCCGAGCGCGACGTCGCCCTCGGTCGATAGCTCGGCATGCGCCTGGCCCATTCGGTTCTGGTAGAAATTGACGCCCGCCACCGAGGCCGAAATGCCGACGGGCAACCCATCGAGCAGTTCGGTCAGGGGGTCCACTTTATCGGTGGCCGGGTCAGTGCTCATGTCGCGTGATCTTTGCCGGCGGCCTCAGCGCTTAAGGATCTGCATGCGCGCGTCGTCGAGGAGACGCGAGACGCCGACGCCCGAGCGGTCGGGCTCGCCCGGTGCACCGTCGCGAGGCGTCAGACTGCTCTCCGCTCTTGTGGCGCCCCGCCAGCGATCGACGACCGAGCGGACAAAATCGAGCTGCGACAGCGCATCGGCGTCGGCGGCGGCGAGCTCGGAGGCTTCGCTGCGAGGCACCGCGGGCTGCTCAAGATGGCTGAAGGTGAACCGCGCCGGCATGGGCATGCCTTCGCCAAACCCGACGACTTCGCCCGTGCCGAGCGAGGGCACGAAGTCGAGGAGATTGGCGCCGGCATCGGCCACCGCCGAGCGCAGCAGCGCCTGATCATGATCGTTGGCCATGCGCATCGCGAACAAGGTCGAGCATTGCGAAATGATGGTCGGATCGAGCTCGGCGGGACGCTGCGTCACGAGGCCGAGGAAGACGCCATATTTCCGGCCTTCCTTGGCGATGCGGGACAGCGCTCGGCGGGTGGGGCCGAAGCCGATGGTGCGGTCGGCCGCTGCGTAGCGGTGCGCTTCTTCGCACACAAAGAGCAGCGGCATCGCGCCATCGCTCCACAGGCCGAAATCGAAGGCGAGGCGGCAAAGCACGCACACCACCGCGTCGACGACTTCGACGGGAAGGCCGGCGAGCTGCATGATCGAGATCGGACGACCATCGGGCTCGAGGCGGAAGAGATGGTTGAGCAGATCGACCATCGTATCGCCGCCGACGCTCGCATTCTCGAACATGAAGGCGTAGCGCGGGTCGTTCTTGATCGTCTCGATGCGCATCATCAGGCGATGGTAGTTCATGCGCGACGAGCGGTTCTCGAGCTTGCCCATGCGATCGTCGATGAGCGAGAGGAGATCCTGCAGCAGGTAGGGCACCGGCGTGTCGACGGTATAGCCGGTCCGCTTGGGGTCGACCTTCTTGATGCCCAGCCGGTCGGCCGATGTCTTGTACTGGAGGTAGGACGTCTTCGCGATCGGGATCAGCTCGGCGAGGATTTCGACTTCCTCGGCAACAGCCGGACGCCCGCCATAGATCACGTCGGTCAGCTCCTCGAAGTTGAAGAGCCAGAAGGGCAGTTTCAAATTTCGCGGATTGATGACGTTGGCCTTCTCGCCGAAGGTGCGGCCATACTCGTTGTGACCGTCGAGGAGGAAGACACGAACGTCGGGGCGTGCACGGAGGATCTCCTGCAGGATCACCGTCACGCCGCTCGACTTGCCGACACCGGTCGAGCCGAGGATGGCGAAGTGCTTGGAGATCAGGCTGTCGACATCGATGTGCGCTGCAATCGCACTGTCGTGGTTGAGATGCCCGAGGTTCAGCATCCGCCCGCCAGTCGGCGCATAGATCAGCCGCAAATGCTCGCTGCTGATCAAAGCGGCGGCGTCGCCGATGGCCGGGTAGTCGGAAACACCGCGGCGGAAATAGGCCCGACCTGAAGCGTCCGCTGCGATCTCGCCCATCAGAGCGACACGCGCGACCGCCCGATAATCCTGCGTCGGTTCGCCGGAATTGACCGCCGACACTTCGGTGATCATGCCGACGAGGGACTTGCGGCCCGACCCGATCGACAGAAACTTGCCCACCGTCGCCCTGGCGTCATGGTCGGGCCACGGCGCCGGCAGCCCGATTTTCGCCTCGGAGCCGCGAACCGACAGGACATGACCGATTGAGCCGTGAGAAACCCCGCTCTCACTGCCACTTGAAGTGAAATCGCTCATAGAAGCCTCTTCTACTGGGCAGATTCGTGTATTTCAGTGTGCCAGCCAGCACTTACGGAAGGGTTTATTGCGCGGCTTGGAATTGTCTGGCGGATGGTCCGCACTATCTCTTCAAACTGAAGAAATGCTGACAAATGACCGGCGGTACTGCGGGTCAGTTGTGTCAAAACTGGCCACGGCACTCAATGTGAGCGCGGGTGGGAAGGGAATGGTTCGTGAACAAGCAATCGGTAACGACGTCCGACGGTGTCACAATTGCCTATCTCGAGGTCGGCAATCCCGACGGGCCTCCGATTGCTCTGTGCCACGGCATCTGTGCGTCCGGGCGGCAGTTCGAGGCCGACGCCGAGCACTTTGCGGCTGCCGGCTATCGCGTCCTGGTCCCAGACTTGCGGGCGCATGGGGCCTCCGCGGCGCCTGATGTCAAAGCCGGCGATTTCAGCATCGACAGGATGGCTGAAGACATGGAGGCGATGCTCGCCGCCGCGGGCGTGGCGCGGGTGCACTGGCTCGGCAATTCGCTGGGCGGGATCGTCGGGCTCGGCATGATGCGCCGGAACCCCGACCGGTTCCTGAGCTTTGCGACGTTCGGCACCGTCTATCGCATGGGCTTGCCGTCCGCCTCGCCGGCGCTGCTGCCTTTGCTGTACCGGACAATGGGAAAGTCGGTTCTCAGCCGCCTGACCGGCGCCATGACGACATCCAACCCGGCGGCCCAGCGGTTGATCGCGTCGATGATCGCCGCCTTCGATCCAGGGCCGGGCGAACGGGTTGCGCAGGCGGTGCGCGCCTATGATCTGCGTGCGCCGGCGCAGCAGTTTGCGGGCCCGGTGCTGTTGATCCGCGGCGGCAAGGACCGGGCCGTCAACCTCGGACTGGGGTCGACCTTTGCCGCGATGGCTGGCCACAGGGATTTCCGGCGGATCGACCTGCCCGAGGGCGGACACTGCGCCAATCTCGACGCGCCGCAGGAGATGCGCGCCGCCCTCGATGCGTTCTGGCGGCGGGCGGGTGCGCGACCGGCCGCTGCCAAAACTTGTTAACGTCCGCTAACACTTGGTACACCTACGGCCTTCGCACTGCAGATGCTTCGGCGCCCGCCGGAGCCCGCGAAGCCGGCTCGAAAGCACCATGGATCAAGCTTATCCCGCACCTGGCCCGATGGAGGCGACAGACGTTTCAGAGGCGACGGAAGAGCGCGACGTCGTCCGCGTCCTCGAAGAGGACATCATCTTCGGGCGCCTCGCTCCTCGGACGCGATTGACCGAGGACATGCTGATGGCGCGGTTCAAGGTGACGCGGCATTTCGTTCGGCAAGTACTGGTCGAACTGGAGCGGCTGGGTGTCGTCGTGCGTGAGCACAATAAGGGCGCGAGTGTCCGCTATCTCGCGCCCCAGCAGGTGCTGAAGATCTACGAGGTGCGCGAGCTGGTCCAGCGCCAGGCAGCGCTCTGGATCAAGCTACCCACGCCGGAGTCGCTGGTGGCTGAGCTGTCTGAAATCAGCGCGGAACACGACCGCTATGTCGAGCTGGGCAATCTTCGCCTGGTGCACGAGACCAACGACCGTTTTCACCTCATGCTGTTTGGCGCTTGTGGCAACGAGTATCTGGTGCAGGCGATCGAGCAGTATATGCGGCTGACGCTGCCCATTCGCGCCCACCTGATGGCCGACCGGGCGACAACCAGGATTGCGCAGCAGCAGCATGCCCTGATGATCGAGATGCTGAAGGGCACTGACAATTGGGTGCTGGCGCAGCTGTGCGTCGATCACCTGCAGCCGAGCAAGCGCGCTTACCTCGAGCAGATTGCCCAATCGAGCGGAGACGAACCGCGCAGTGGGCCGAAGACGAGAGCTAGAATTCGAGCCTGAGAAGGGTCGCGCCCTGGCGCGGCAAGCTGATGCTGCCGGTCAACCGTCCGTCCCGCCATGAGAGCAGCGGTGCGTCAGTTTCGGCGAGCCTGGCGGCGTCCTGCAATGTGGTGAGCTGCGAGCCTTCGATGCGTTGGGGTTCACCCATCTTCTGCCAGGCGGCATAGGCGTTCGAGTGGTCCGCATCGACACTGAACCGGCGCACGCTTGATGGCGCGGGAATGCCTGATATGTCGAGATTGATCCGGGCCTGGGGCGCCGGCACGTCCTCGTCGTGATAGTGCCAGCAGAGAATGCTCATGCCTGTCCCGTCGCGCGTCGCCGCGGCGTCGATGTCGGGCGCGCCTCGCACGCCGTGATCGAGAATGTCTGATAGCGAAAGGCGGCCGGAGCTTGCGCACGCTACATACTCGCCACTGAGCCTGCCGAGCAGGCGGAAGCAGTTGAGCACTGCTTTGTCGACGCCATTGGTGGCGAGGTCGCGGAAGCCGGCAAACCACGGCTGGTCCTCGAACAGGAACGCCCAGGTGACAAGGCCCTCGATCCGGCGTCCGCTGCTGGCGGCGATTTCGAGCGCGCGCATTGTCGCCTCGATCACGTAGATGCCGTAAAGCGGGCCGTTGCGATAGGCGTTCTGCGGGTAGAGCGAGGCCGGACATGCCGCACAACCCTCGGGGTCGCTTTCACCTACGATAATGGGCAGCCCATCGAGCGCGGGATAGGAGTTGGCGATGTCGATGCCGGCACGGATATTGTTGAGGTGGTTGCTGAGGCCCATGCGGACGTGGCCGTCCTCGACCTCGGGTTTACCCTTGGCATGGAAGGCGACGAAATCGAGCGCCGGAGCGGTGCCATTTGGAGCGGCGATCCAGGTTTCGAGGAACTCGCGGAGGAATGTCTCGGCTTTCGCGTTGTTGTGAGGCCCGCAGGTATGGGGGCCGGCGATGCGCGCCTCCGGGATCACCGAGCGGATGGCATCAGCTGTTGCGGCATAGGTGGCGTAGAACTCAGGGATCGTGCCGGTCCAGTAGAAGCCGTCGGGCTCGTTCCAGAATTCCCATGGCCAATCGCGGACGCGGTCGGCGCCGTAGCGGTCGACGAGGTGCCGGGCCCAGGCGGCGATCAGCCCTGACCACTTACCCAGGTCGTTGGGCGGGGAGGCCCAGCCGGTGGTGATGGTCTTGTAGGGGCTGTCGATCGAAAATCCGTGCCGGTAGGGGCCGGGATCGCGGCTCAGCGCCTCAGGCGTGAAGCCGGCCTGGATGAAGGGCACGGCGCCGGCCTCGACCCAGGTATCAAAGAGCCGGTCCATGATCGGCCAATAGTAGTCGGGCTCGCCCGCGGCGGTCTCGCGATAGGCGTCGGTCGAGCCCCATTTGAGGGCGGGCACGCCGTCGCCGCTGGTGAGCAGATTGTGAGTTCTGATCCGTGGTGCAAGCCCGCCGAGCGACGCCAGCGAGCCGATCAGCTTCTTGCCATTCACAGTGTCGGTGTAGTTCGGCTCGTCGTAGCCGAACCAGTTCCACACCTGCTCGCAGGGCCCGCGCTTGTGCTGGGCGTCGATACGAACCAAGACTTCGGGAGATGCATTGCTGATCGACATCCTGACTGCAACCTTATTCTATTGCCAGGCACACAGTAGGTCACCGCGACCCATCCGTCAAAAATGAGCCGGCGCCGGGGGATTGCCGGCGCTCCCGGAGTCACAAGTGAGGACGACTGACTTCAAAGTACCACTGCTCAGGGCGCGCGGTTCGATCACGGCGCTGTTGACCTTCCGGTCCGGGGCCTCGATAGCCCGGAAGGTGACCGCAGCGTCATTCCCGCCGGGCGGACCTATGCGGTCAGACTCTGGCTCGCATCCGATCCGAAATCGGTGACCGGCGCGGACGGCCGTCCAATCGCCTGGTCGCGCAGCGGCAGCTTCGTCGTGTTCGACCTCGGCGCGGCACCGGCTTCCGTCCAAGTCACCCGCTAGAACGGTGTTCGGCAGCTAGTGGCTCAAACTGTCGCCTTGCGGGGGATAGGTGTACCACTCGCCCGACCAGGTCCGCGTTCCGCCTTCCTCGATGAGCGCCCGCGTAACGGGGACCTTCCCGGCGCCGCCCGGCAGGTCGAGCACATAGGTCGGCTGGGCCAGTCCCGACAATCGGCCACGCAGGGCTTCGACCAGTTCAAGGCCTTCGAGCAGCGTCGTGCGGAAATGCGATGTGCCTTTGGCGAGGTCTCCATGGTGCAGATAGTACGGCAGGATACCGAGCCTCAGGAAGGCGCGCATCAGGGTCTCGAGATCAGGCAGATTGTCGTTGATGCCCTTGAGCAGAACGGTCTGGCTCAGAAGCGTGACGCCCGCTCGCCGCAGTGCCCTGAGGCGGACCTCGGCTTCGGCGCCAATCTCGTCGGCGTGGTTGCAGTGCACCGCCACGATCACGGTCTTATCCGACTCGGAGACGGCCGCAACAAGCTCCTCGGTCACTCGCTCCGGGGCCACCACGGGCACTCTGGTGTGCCAGCGGATGATATCGAGATGGGGGATAGCGTTGAGCTGCTCCATCAGTGCTCGGATCCGCCGCGCTGAGAGCATGAACGGATCGCCGCCCGTGAGGATCACTTCGCGGACCTGCGGACGTGCATGCACGTAGGCGACCGCCGCGGCGATGTCGTCGTCGGACATGGCGCCGTCGCCATCAGGACCCACCATCTCGCGGCGGAAGCAAAAGCGGCAATAGACCGGACAGACGCTGACCAGCTTGAACAACACACGGTCGGGATAGCGATGTACGAGCCCGAACAGGGGGCTGTGCGCATCGTCCCCGATCGGATCGTGACGTTCGACGGGAAGGACCGTGAGTTCTTGGCCGGCCGGGATAAACTGCCGCCGCACCGGACCATCCTCGGCGCCGGCCCGAATGATTGCCGCCATCTGAGGGCTGACCCCGACCGCGAACCGCTCTGCGACCGGACCGAGTTCAGCCATGGCCTCGGCCGGCAGCAAGCCGGCGGTGACTAGGTCCTCTAGAGACTTCAGCGACTTTTCTTTGATCAACGGCGCCATCATGGGGAGTGCAGCAATCCTCGCCGCCTCCTGCCACCAACCTGGCCCAGAGTCAAAATGCTACGTCGTTCTCACGGCAATCTCGGCCCGACTGACGCTTTTCAGTCGCGAGGTCAGCTCCGTTGCGATCCAATTACCGCCTATTCTCGCCTGGGTCACTGGCGGAGCTGACGGCGACGATACAGGCCGGCCGATCGCTGCACCTTGGCCACGGCAAGATCGAGCGCGTCCAGTCGCGCAAATGTCGCGAGGTCGACCGGGTGCATGAGACTCTCGCCGATCGCGATCGGGATTGGGCTCACGCTTCTGACGCGCGCAGAGCCGTCAGCTCGCCCTGAGGCCATCGCCACACGTCTGACAGCGCAGCGACCAGCGGTCAAGCTGGCAATCCAGTATCGAGAGGGCCAAAACGCAGGATCTGTCGGCTCCAACTGCAATTATGTTCTACTTGGCGCGGCAAGGGCCGGAAATATGACCGGCCCTTGAGATGCTTTCCTGCTCGGGCCCTCAGGCACGCTTGGGGAGTTGCACGTTGGGCAGGAACAGCGACAGAAGCAGTGCCACCGCGTAGATGCCGGTCAGCATCAGGTACATCGGCACGAAGCCGCCGACGTAAGTGTTGAGTACCGTATCGCGCAGGGCCGGCGGCAGCGCATTGGCGACATGCGGGACGAGCTGCTGCAACCCTTGCGGGACGGCTGCCGCGGCATCGCCCGAGAGCCTATTGTTGGCGGCGGTGAGGCCCGCGATCATTACGGCGCCGTTGAGTGCGAGGCCAAGGCTCGCCCCCACCGTCCGTGCTTGGGTGATCACCGCGGTGGCGGCGCCGATATCCTTGGGCGGCGCCGCGGCCTGAATCGCCGTCAACAGCGTCTGGAACACCAGCCCCATGCTCACCCCGAACACCGCAAAGCCGAGGAGCAGAAACGGCGTGGGTGTTTGCGGCCCGACCCACAGATATGTCGGCATCAGCAACGTGCCCAGAGCAATGCCGGCCACCGGCAGCCACTTGTAACGGCCGGTCCGCGCCACCGCCCGACCCGAGAGGATCGATGCGATGCTCACGGCGATCGGCAGAGGGGTCAGCAGCAGCCCCATGGCGCCGGGCGAAACACCGGTGATCATCTGCACATAGAGCGCGAAGTAGAAATACATGCCGAGCGTGCCGATACCGACAAGCAGCGAGATCACCGCGACCAGCGTCACCGTGCGATTGGCGAAGAGCCGCAGCGGGATGATCGGCTCGGGCGCGCGCCGCTCCACGGCAATGAATGCGGCGATGGTGACGATGGCGATCACGGGCAGCGCGAGGTTGATCCAGCTGGTCCCCGTGCCATCGAACAGGTGGTCGGCCCAATAGACCACGGCCACCGTCGCGATCGCGAGGAGCACGCCGCCGGCATAGTCGACCGTGTGGCGTTGACCATCGGCCCGGCGCTTCATCGCGATCGCCACGACGGCGAACACCGCCAAGGCAATCGGCAGGTTGACCAGGAATACCGAGCGCCAGCCGAGCAGGTCGGTGAGATAGCCGCCGCCGATCGGACCCACAACCGAGGCGAGGGTGAAGGCAGCCGACGAATAGCCTTGGTACTTGGCGCGCTCGCGCGGTTCGAACAACTCACCAATCATGGCGAAGGCCGAGACCATCAGCCCGCCGCCGCCCAGCCCCTGCAGCACGCGCGCGCCAATCAGCGCCGGCATCGACCAGGCGAGACCGCAGGCGAGCGAGCCCGCGAGAAACAGCGCCACCGCCACGAGAACGATAGTCTTTCGCCCATACATGTCGCCGAGCTTGCCGTAGAAGGGCGCAACAGCCGCACTCGACAGCAGGTAGGCGGCGCCCACCCAGCCGAGCAAGTTGACGTCGCCCAACTCGCCGGTGATCGTCGGCAGGGCGGTGACCACGATGTTCATATCGAGCACGGCCATGAACATGGCCGTCAGCGCGGCGAAATAGATCAGCATCGTCGCGCGGTCGGGCCGCGCGGAAACGTCTGAAGCGTGAATTTGAGTATCGACAGCCATTTCTGGTCTCCCAAGAAGGCGCGGTTTATGTGCCCATGGCAAACCATTGTCAACGACATATATATGACATGAGCATGCAATTGAGCTATGCACGAATATGTGGTAGACACGGAAAATGACGGCTGGACGCGACAAAACCGGTGATGGACCTCTCAAAGCGGGTGCCCCGGTGCCTCAGCAGGACCGTACCTGCTACGAGCAGTCCGGCTACAGCCCCGACGCCGCCGCAGCTATCGTTCGCATTGACCAGGCGATGGGGCGTATCCGTCGCTCGATGCAGAAGCGCGAGCAGGTGACCGAGATCATCCGCGAGCTCGACCCCGAACTGGATCTGCCGCGGCTCGACGTGATCGTCGCCGTCATGCACTGGCATCCCGAAAGCGCCGAAGACGCAGCGCGCGAAGTGACCGTCGGCACGGTTGCCGAGCGCCTGGGCGTCGATCCGTCACGCGCCAGCCGCCTCGTCTCCGACGTCATTGATCTGGGCTATATCCGCCGCGCCGCCTCGCAGGCCGATTCCCGGCGCATCGTGCTCGAGCCCACGGACAGGGGGACGGCGCTCACTGCCGCTTTCCGCGAGCGGAAGACCGCGGCGATGGTCCGCGGCCTTGCCCACTGGACTGAGGACGAGCTGAAAGTTTTCGCCGACCTCGTCGAGCGCTTCACCCTATGGGGCAAGGTCGCGGCGGCCAAGCCCGTCGAGGACAAGGCGGCCGCCAAAGGGCCAATGGCTCGCCAGGACTGAGCCCGCCGCTGCGTCAGGCGGCGATGCGCCCCGCTCGTATCGAGCAAATTTGACATTGGCCGCTCGCACTCGCTCGTAGCGGCGGAGCCGCTGACGAAGTGTATCCGATCGGCGTCGCGGCCGAGGGCCATTCCGAAAAAATCTTATGACCCCTGTCGATTCCCGGGATCCGTGCTCGTCGAGAGTGTGAGGACGCCATTGTCCACGCGGCCGGAAACGCCGTCATCCAAGGGAGAATGAAATGACCACGATCGCTTACACCACCAGCCAATCCTTCTTCGAGGTGGCCTTCGAGAAGATTGTGACTGTCGCCCGCCAGCACCGTATCCGCCGTGCCCAGCGTATCGCGCTGGCGACCCTGATGGACATGGATGCGAGCCGTCTCGATGACCTCGGGCTGAACATCCACCACGTCGTCGAAGCCCTGCACGCCCAACGAGCCGAAACCAAGACCCTCGCCACCCGGCGCAAGACACGCGCCGAAACCTGGTCTGCCGCGTCAGTCAATGCCTGATGCAATCCCCCTAAACCGCCCGCACGGTTCGGGCGAAGGAGCAAATGAAATGTCCGCACTTCCCCCAAATCAGCCGGGCGCCAAGGCGTCCCTCCGCGAGTGGATCGGCCTTGCCGTTCTCGCGCTTCCCACGCTTCTCGTTTCGATCGATGTCTCCGTGATCATCCTGGCCCTACCGCACATCGGCCCCGCCCTCGGCGCCGACAGCGCGCAGATGCTGTGGATCATGGACATCTACTCATTCGTGCTCGCCGGCTTCATGGTCACCATGGGCACACTCGGCGACCGCATCGGCCGCCGCAAACTCCTGATGATCGGCGGCGCCGGCTTCGGCATCGCATCGGTACTTGCCGCTTTCTCGACCAGCCCCGAAATGCTGATCGTGGCACGTGCGCTTCTCGGTCTCGCCGGCGCGACGCTCTCGCCCTCGATTATGGCGCTCATCACCAACATGTTCCGGAACGATGCTCAGCGCGGCTTTGCCATCAGCGTCTGGCTCACCGCCTTCATGGGCGGCATGACCGTCGGTCCGCTGGTCGGCGGCTACCTCATCGAGCACTTCTGGTGGGGGTCGGTGTTCCTCCTAGGCGTACCGGTCATGGGACTTCTGCTCGTCGCGGCTCCGTCGCTCCTCCCCGAATACAAGGCGCCGAAGGCAGGCCGCATCGACCTGATCAGCGTCGGTCTCTCACTCGTGACCATCCTTCCTGTCATCTACGGCCTCAAGGAAGTTGCCAAGTATGGCCTGGACGGCGTCGCCCTCATCACAATCGCCGTCGGCATCGGGTTTGGAATCGCGTTCGTCAGACGCCAGCGCCGTCTTCAGCACCCGCTGCTCGACCTCAAGCTCTTCGCCAATCCGAAGTTCTCGGCAGCAGTCGTGGGAATGTTCATGATCACGCTGACCGGCGCGATGATGCTCTTCATCAACCAGTACCTGCAGCTTGTTCTCGGCCTCTCGCCCCTCGAGAGCGGCCTGTGGACGGTGCCGGGCGTGCTTGCTTCGGTCGTCGGCTTCCTTGGTGCCCCCAAGGTCGCGCAGAAGGTGAGGCCCGGCATCCTGATTGCAGCCGGCCTCCTCGTCTCCGTCGTGGGGCTCGTGATCGCCACGGCCCTCGGCACGACGTTCGGTCTCGTGGTCTTCGCGCTTGGCTCGGTGATCTGGTACATCGGCGGCGCGCCGATGGTGACGCTCGCCATGGGGATCGTGATGGGCGCGGTTGAACCCGAGAAAGCCGGGGCGGGCGCTGCCCTCCAGGAGACCTTCTCGGAGTTCGGCTTCGCCCTCGGCATCGCCGCGTTCGGCAGCCTTGGAACGGTGATCTATCGCGCTGGTGTCGCGGGGAGCGTCCCCGTCGAGCTGTCGCCGCACGACGCGGCGCTCGCCGGCGACACCCTCGCCGGAGCCCTTGCGGTAGCCGGCCAGTTCCCAGAGTTCATCGCGACGGCGCAGGCGGCGTTCATGAGCGGGTTTCACACGGCGTCGCTGGTCGCGGGCGTTCTCCTCAGCGTCGTGGCGGTCGTCGCCTACGTGATGTTCCGGAAGCTGCCGGTCCTGGGCGGGTCGCCCGTGGAGGAAGGTCCGGCCGAGTTCGACGGAGAGGTGCACGCGGTCCCTGCAGAGTAGGTTCCACAGGTATCAGCGGCACAACTCGACGCCTCTCCCGTCATCCGGGAGGGGCGTTTCGGCCAGAGGCGATACTGAAAGGGATTGGCGCACCCGAGACGATTCGAACGTCCGGCCTTTGCCTTCGGAGGGCAACGCTCTATCCAGCTGAGCTACGGGTGCGTGAGGGCCACGAATACGCGACCCCGCGGATGAGCGCAAGGCGGGCGCTGAACCCTCAGTTGAGGATCAGCGGCTCGGGATCGGACCACAGCCGGTTGAGCTCCAAAAGGAACAAATCGGCGAGGTCTTCAGGCTGGCTGAGCTGCTCGTCGGCCGCGATGACGGCGGCAATGCCCTCGGCGAGGGTGTCTTCGAGCGTCTCGGTCTCGCTTGTCTCAGGGTTCATCACGCTTCACTCCGGTTGGGAGCCCCGCACGAATCCCTAAAAGCGCTATTGGGTGAGATTGTGACGGGCCCGGCGGGGCCCCGGCCCGAAGGGACCCGCGAGCCCAGCGGGGCCTGCAAGCCGCCTCAGAACGGCGCCGGGGCGACGAATTCGAGCCGGCGCTGGTCGTCGGGATGGGCAAAACCCAGCATTTGGGCGTGGAGCTGCAGCCGATCGGCTGCCGCGAGCGCCTCACCCGAAGCATAGAAGCTGTCGCCGAGGATGGGGTAGCCGAGCGCGACCATGTGGACGCGTAGCTGGTGCGTGCGGCCGGTGAGCGGGATGAGCTTCAGGCGGGTGATGCCGCCTTCGCGGGCAATCACCTCCCACTGCGTGCGGCTCGGTCGGCCGCGCTCGTGATCGACGCGCTGGCGTGGTTTGTTCTCCCAGTCGGTCGCGAGCGGCAGGTCGATGAGGCCGCTGTCGCCCTCAACATCGCCCCAGACGCGGGCGACGTAGTATTTGTCGACCTTGCGGTGTTCGAACTGGCTGCCGAGAGCGCCGAGCGCCGCTTTGTCGAAGGCGAGGAGGAGCAGGCCCGAGGTATCCTTGTCGAGCCGATGGACGACTTTGGTCGCCGGACGATCGGGGTAGCGCGCCTGGACGCGGGCCTCGAGGCAGTCGGCCAGCGAAGGGTTCTTGCCCGGGACCGTCAGCAGGCCGCTCGGCTTGTTGCACACGATCAGCCTCTCGTCCTCGTGGACGATGTCGAGGCCCGGTGGCGGACGGTAGTCGAAGGTCGGGGGAAGTGGCGGCACGCGGGGGGCTATATCAGGCTCCACCATGCGACACAAAATCTGCGGTACGTGCCTCACTCCCCCTTCCCTGTTCAAACAGGCGAAGTAAAGATGCGCCAAGAGGACAGCGGCGCATCCGGTCCGGATGGCGCTCCAGCATCATATCGAGAGGAACCACTTATGGCTGCACGGCAGCGACTCGGCGTCGGGATCATCGGCGCGGGCAATATCTCATCGCAGTATCTCAAGGCCATGGCTGCTTTCCCCGTGCTCGACGTCCGCGGCATTGCCGACATGAAGCCCGAGGTGGCTCAGAAGAAGGCGGCGGAGTTCGGCGTCAAAGCGGTGAAGGTGGAGGCACTGCTGGCCGACCCCGCGATCGATATCGTCGTCAACCTCACCATCCCGCGGGCGCATGTCGCCGTGGGCCTCAGGGCCATTGCCGCGGGCAAGCACGTCTACAGCGAAAAGCCCATCGGGGTGACGTTCGCCGAAGGCAAGACGCTCGTCGCAGCGGCCAAGAGGAAGGGCGTGCGTGTCGGCTCGGCGCCCGACACCTTCCTCGGTGGCAGCCACCAGCAGGCGCGCGCCGTGGTCGACAGCGGCAAGCTTGGCACCATTATCGGCGGCACTGCCAATTTCGGCGTGCCCGGGCACGAGTACTGGCATCCCGATCCGGGCTTTTACTACGACATCGGCGGTGGTCCGGTGCTCGACATGGGGCCGTACTACATCACCGATCTGGTCAACCTCCTTGGCCCCGTTAAAGCCGTGCAGGCGATGAGCCTGACACCGGCCAAGCAGCGCCCGATCCGCTCGGAGCCCAAGAAGGGCCAGCTGATGCCGGTCAAGGTCTTCACCCACGTCACGGGCACGCTGCAATTTGCGTCCGGTGCGCTGGTGCAGGTGTCGCTGAGCTTCGACGTGCCCAAGCACACGCACAAGCCGATCGAGATTTACGGCACTGATGCCTCGATGCAGGTGCCCGATCCCAATATGTTCGGCGGCGAGGTGAAGCTTGCGGCGCCGCGGGCACAAGACTGGGACGACGTTCCAGTCAAGATCCCCTATGCCGATGCGAATTATCGCTCGCTGGGTGTCGCGGACATGGCCTATGCCATCCTCAACAACCGCCCGCACCGCTGCAATGGCGACCTGGCGCTGCATGTGCTCGAGGTGATGGAAGCCTTCGAGACGGCGAGCAAGTCGGGCCAGACCGTCAAGATCAAGACCAAGGTCGAGCGGCCGGCACCCATGACGGATGATCTCAAGCGCAGGAAGATTTCGTAGCCAGCAGCCGTCAGACCTGGTTCCACTCGGCTGGCTGGGCGCCGATCTTGCCGTCGTCCGGCCGGTCCAGAGCTTCGATCCGATAGACGTCTTCAGCGTTCAGCGTGAAATCGAAGACGTCGAAGTTCTGCGCCATGCGGTCGGGTCGCGTCGACTTCGGACTCAGGATGAGGCCCTCCTGCAGATGCCATCGGATGATCACCTGAGCCGGTGTCTTGCCATAGTCCTTAGCGATGGCCGATATGACCGGATCCTGCAGCGCGCTGCCTTGCGTCGCGCGCCCATGCGTCCACCACCAGGCACTGCTTGTCGTGCCCGGTCCCAGCGGGCTCGTGCTCCACATCCGGATGTTGCGGCGCTGGTGGAAACCATGCCACTCGCGCTGCTGGTAGAGCGGATGGAGTTCGATCTGATTGACCGCGGGGGTGACGCCGGTCTCTGTTATCAGCCGCTCGACATGTACGCGGTCGAAGTTGGAGACGCCGATCGAGCGGATGTGGCCCTGCTGCTGCAGCTCGATCAGGGTCCGCCAGGCCTCGACATATCTATCCTCCGCCGGCACCGGCCAGTGGATCAAGAACAGGTCGATCTGCTCCACACCGAGCTTCTTCATCGTGTCGTCAAAGCTGCGCAGGGCAACGTCACGCCTGTGCGCGCTGTTGCGAAGCTTGGACGTGATGAAGAATTCGCCGCGTTTGAGGCCGCTGTCGCGAATGGCGTGACCGAGCCCGTCCTCATTGCCATAGGCCTGCGCGGTGTCGAACAGGCGATAGCCCGCGCGGATCGCCTCGCCCAGCACGAGCGGACAATCGGCCGTCGGTATCTGCCATGTGCCGAAGCCGAGCTGCGGGATCAGGTTGCCATCTCGCAGCGCGACGACCGGAACGTCCTGTCCCATGTCATTCCCCCAAATGACGCGGGGAGGACTGTGCCTGTTGCGTTTGACAGGTTCAAGTCGCGAGGGGTCGCCTCGATCGCTTTGGCATCAGCCGAACCCACAAATAGGCGGTGAGCGCGAGAGCAAGCGGGATGGCGAGAAGCGAGGGCAGCCAGCCCGAATCGGCACCGAACAGCACATCATGCATGCGGCGGCCCGGCAAAAGGGTGAACGCGCCGGTGAGGAGCAGTGCGCCCAGATAGACCGACTTCATCGTGGCCTGGTGCGCCTGGATGTTGCCGCGGCGGATTTCACGGATGGCCTGCCAGAGGCCGGCATAGGTGAGCAGCACGAACAGATGGATCGGGGAGAACGGTCCCACCAGCCGGATCTCGTTAATGAAAATAGCGCTGGTGGCGACGACCAGCATCAGCCCGACCCAGATCCGCCCCATCGCCTTGTGCGCCGGCGTTCCCTTGCGGCGGAACAGAATCACCGCGCCCAGCAGCATGGCGGCGGTGGCTGAGGTGGCGTGGATCTGGATGGCGAGGGGGGCTGAGAGGAGGGGATCAAGGCTCATGGCGGAGGCTCCGGTGGGCTTGCCGCCCGTCGATGCCCGGCTAGACTGCGCGCCGCAAACGCTCCTTCGTGAGCGGCAAGGAGACTTCGTGGACGGCAGCGCCCTGCAATTGACGCTTCGCGAATTGCGAGGGCTCTTTTCCAACCTTCGCGCTCTCGCCATCATGGCTATCGTCGGAGTCCTGCTCGGTTTTGCCGGCCCGTTCGGCACGTTCGAGAGCCTGCCGCCGGCGGGACGGATCGCCTATTGGGTTGCGATCGTGTTCCTCACCTACGGATCTGGCTATGGCCTCGCGCTGCTGGCAGACCGGCTGTGGGGGAAGGGACGGCCGACCTGGCAGCGCGTCCTGATCCAGATCGTGCCGGCCGGGCTCGGCACGAGCGTCGTGGTGGGGCTGCTCAACCTGGCCGTGTTCGGGGTGGACGGGGTCGCCTGGGGACCGCTGCTGGTGCTCGCCGCCCAGTCCTTCGCGATCTCGGCGGCCGTTGTCGCGGTGAGCTTTCTGTCCGCCCGGCCCGTCATCTCGCCCGTCCCCGCCGCAGCGCCGGCAGCCGCAGCTCCGCCGTCGATCCTCGAGCGCGTGCCGCTGCCGCAGCGCGGCGCGCTCCTCGCTCTGAGCGTCGAGGACCACTATGTCGATATCGTCACCGAGCGCGGCAAGACACTGGTGCTGATGCGGCTCGCTGATGCCATGCGCGAGACCGGCGGCGTGCCCGGCCTCCAGATCCATCGCTCGCACTGGGTGGCAAGCGCCGCCGTGGTCAAGGCGTATCGCAGCGACGGCAAGGTGACGCTCGAGCTCAGCAACGGCATGCGCCTGCCGGTAAGTCGAGGGTACCTGCCGGCCGCGAAGGCAGCCGGCCTGGTCTAGGCTTTCGCCTTGGCGCGTTTCGCCTTCGGGTTGATCTCAAGTGCAGCAGTACTGCCCCGCGCCTTGATCGAGAAGCCGACGTCGACGGTGGGTTGCTTGGGCCGCTTGCCGCCGCCGCGGATGATCTCGAGGATGGAGCGGGCGGCCCAGGTGCCCATCTCGCGCCGTTCGGTCGAGACCGACGTGAGCGAGGGCACCGCGGCGGTGCAGAAGTCGAGATCGTTGAAGCCGATGATGGCGACATCCTGTGGCACGCGGATACCGCGCCGCTGACACTCGAACAGCGTTCCAAGCGCGAGGTCGTCATTGCACGTAAAGACCGCACTCACATCGGGGACATCTTCGAGGATCTGCGCGAAAAGCTCGCCGCCCATCGTCACATCGGAGATGCGCGGCGAAGCCCCGACGAGCCCTTCGGTCGGCAGGCCGAGGGCTTCCATCTGGCGCTGGTACCCAGCATGGCGGCGGCGGGCGCGTGGGTCACCGCGCGCCGTCAGATGGGCGATCTTGCGGTGGCCCTGTGCATGGAGGAACCGCACCGCGGCCGCGCCGGCTTCGCTATGGTCGAGGCCGATATTGAGATCGATCGGCGTATCGGTGATGTCCATCGTCTGCACCACCGGCACACCGGAGTTGCGGAGCAATTGGCGCGACCGCTCGGTCTGGTCGACGCCGGCCACGATCATCGCCTCGGGGTGATAGCCCATCAGTGTCTCGATGGCCTTTTCTTCCTCGGTCTCGGAGTAGCGCACATTGAGCACCAGCACCTGGATGCCGGCGGGAGTGAGCACGTCCTGGATAGCTGCGAGGTAGTCGTCGAACACGCCATTGGTGAGCGAGGGCACGATAACGCCCACGATGTGGGTCCGCGTCGAAGCCAGCGCACTCGCGAGGTGATTGGGGATGTAATTGAGATTGAGCACGGCATCGTCGATGCGGGTTCGCAGCTCTTCCGACACCATCTCGGGGTGACGGATGGCCCGCGATACAGTGACCGGGGACACGCCTGCCCGGCGCGCCACGTCGGACAAGGTCGCACGATGCTTGGTAGTCAATTCATCCCCCGGTCGGTCTCTATCCTTCATAGTTGAACACCCCGCGTGGCGTCATCGCTATTCTGTCGCAGCCTATCTGATAGCGCTTCCATTGCCGATTGACAGCGCTTTCACGGGTGACTAGCGTCGGCGATTGGGGAGGGAATGCCCAGCATCACCGATGTGGGGCCGCGCTGAAATATGCACGGTTCGCGGACGGCGAAGCTATGGCCCACAAGCTCTTCCCGACGAAATCCAAGGGAGGATGACAAGTGAAATTGCTTTCGACTCTGGCCATCAGCACGGCTGCTTCCGTGCTTCTGGCTTTTGCCGCGGCGCCGGCTCTGGCTGCGCCTGAAATCGTCGCGGGCCCGGGTGCCGATCCGGCCTGTTTCAAGCCGCTGACAGCGGACACCAAATACTTCCAGTGGGCGGCCAAACCTGGCCCGTACCGCATCGCCCTCGTCAACGGCTTCATCGCCAATGACTGGCGCGTGCAGATGATCAAGGTGGCCAAGGCCTATGCCGAGCAGGATTCGGTTAAGGCCGACGTCAAGGAGTTCAAGGTCATCTCGGTCGGCGAGGATATTGCCGCCCAGATCGCGGCCGCCAACAACTTCATCGACCAGGGCTTCGACGCGATCATCGTCAATGCCAACAACACGTCGGCGTTCGGCGGTGTGGTTCGCAAGGCAAACGAGGCCGGCACCATCGTGCTGTCCTTCGACAACGTCATCGACGATCCGATGAACATCAAGATCAACGTCGACCAGGTCGGCCTCGGAGTCACGGCTGGTAACTTCCTGCTCAAGGAAACCACAGCTGATCCCGCCAACTTCCTGTTCGTGCGCGGTCCGGCGGGCCAGCCGGTCGACATCGCCCGCGCCACCGGCTTCCAGAATGCGATCGCCGCTTCGGGCCGTAAGGTCAATGTGACTGAAGTGGTGGGCAACTGGGCTCCTGGCGATGCGCAGAAGGTCACCGCCGATGCGATCGCAGCGGGCGGCAAGTTCGACGGCATCTATGTCGAAGGCGGCTCGCAGGGCGCGGCGCAGGCTATGCTCGATGCGGGCAAGTTCATCGTGCCGATGTCTGGTGAAGACGAGAACGCGTTCCGCATGCTGTGCAACGATAACCACGACAAGGGCATGCACTGCCAGTCGGGCGGCACGGGCCCGGCCCAGTCGGCCGTGACCATCAAGACCGCGATTGCCGCACTCAAGGGCGAAAAGATCCCGCAGGAAATCGCGCTGCCGACATCGATCTCGTTCTCGCCCTACAAGGTGGGCGCGGAAGTGTTCCCCGACCTGCCGGGGAGCCTCTTCACCGGCAACAGCTTCCCCGATTGCAACATCGGCTTCACGAACGAAGAAATCTCCGGGCAGACCGGCGACAACAGCTAGTCTATGATCAACTAGTGGAGCGCCACGGCCGGCGGCCGTGGCGCTCTGTTTTCCCGGGGGGAACACCGCGATGGCCGACGGCATGCAGCCGCTGCTGCGCATGGACAATATCTCCAAGAGCTATGGCGGCGTGCGCGCCCTGCAGGACGTGCATTTCGCCTGTGAGCGCGGGCGCATCCATGCGCTGCTCGGTGAGAACGGCGCCGGCAAATCGACGCTCATCAAAGTTTTGTCGGGGGTCGTCAAACCCGACTCCGGCACCATCACGATCGATGGGCAGAACATGACTTTCTCGTCGCCTCATGCGGCCAACGGCGCGGGCATCGCGTGCATCTTCCAGGAGTTGTCGCTGATGCCCGACCTCACCGTCGCGGACAACATCGCGATCACCAATCCGCCCAAACGCTTGGGCTTCATCGACGCTGTCGAACAGTACCGCTTCGCCGAGCGCCTCCTGGCGCGCGTCGGCGGCAACGACATTCACCCGATGGCGCCGGTGGGCGATTTGCCCCTGTCGCGCCGGCAGATCGTCGAGATCGCCAAGGCGCTGGCGCGCAATCCCAAGATTCTGATCCTCGACGAGGCAACGTCGGCCCTTACCGCTGCGGACGTGGCGCGCGTGTTCGGCATGCTGAAGCACCTGCGCGATGAAGGCCTTGCGATCGTCTACATCTCGCATCGCATGCATGAGGTCGCCGAACTTGCCGACGATTGCACGGTGTTCCGCAACGGCCGGTTCGTCGAATCATTCCAAGCAGGAACCAAGAGCGACGACGCGATCGTCGAGCTCATGATCGGCCGCGAGTACAAGAACGTCTTTCCAGTTCGGACGCCAAAATCCAAGGACATTGCGCCGGTACTTAAGACCACCAATCTGGTCTGGGGCAATCAGCTCAACGGCATCGACCTCGAAGTGCGGCCGGGCGAGGTCGTGGGCCTGGGCGGTCTGGACGGCCAAGGCCAGCGTCAGCTTCTCCTCGCGCTGTTTGGCACGCTCGTCGGTCTCAATGGAACTGTCGAGGTTGCCGGCAAGCCTGTTCGCCTCAGGGGACCGCGCCAGGCCAAGTCGCCCGAGATCGGCATGGCGCTCATCCCCGAGGATCGCAAGAACGAGGGATTGATGCTGCCCATGTCGGTGCGCGCGAATCTCTCTTTTGCTGCGATGGAGATGTTCAGCCGCTTCGGCATCGTCGACAAGGCAGCCGAGGACAAGGAGATCGACGCAATCGTCAAGCTGCTGTCGATCAAGGCGGATGGCGTCGACGGTCCGGTCGCGGCGTTGTCGGGTGGCAACCAGCAGAAGGTGGTCATCGGAAAATGGCTGATGACTAAGCCACGCATCGTGCTGCTTAACGATCCGACCCGCGGCATCGACGTCGGCACCAAGCAGGAGTTCTATCAACTGCTGGCCCGCCTCGCCGAAACCGGTGTCGGCATCATCTATTATTCGACGGACTACGATGAGTTGGTCGGCTGCTGCGACAGGGTGCTGGTCATGTATGACGGGCGCATCGGACGCGTGCTCGAGGGCGCAGAGATTACCGAGAAGAATCTGGTGGCGGCGGCGCTGAATCTTCCGCCAGGCGTCACCTCGGTCCATTCACGGCAGGAATTGGCAGGAGCTGAGGCGTGACCAGTACAGCACTCGTCGATCGTGGTCACAGGCGCTGGCAATCGGTGACCTACTTCCTCGCCGCGCAACGCGGCATCTTCCTCGCCATCGCGATCTTCGTGCTGATGTTCGGCCTCTATGGCTTAAAGCAGGAAGTGGGCTTGTCGCCCAATATCATCAACACGGCAGCCAACAAGGGCGCACTGCTCGCCCTCATCGCCATGGCGCAGACGATTCCGGTCCTTACCGGCGGCCTCGATCTGTCGGTCGGTATGATCTTCCTCCTCACCAACTGCCTCGCCTCGGTGATCGTCAACGGCAATCCGACCATGACTGCGATTGGCATCATCGGCGTGCTGCTCGCCGGCCTCGTCTGCGGCGCCGTCAACGGCGTGATCGTGGTTTATGGCCGGCTGCAACCCATCATCGTGACGCTCGCAACCAGCGCCATCTATTTCGGCGTCGCCGTCGTTCTCCGGCCGCAGCCGGGCGGCTCGGTCAATTTCGAGCTCGCCGACCTCATGACGCGCTCGTTCTTCAACGTCCCGGTCTCGGTCATGGTGTTGCTCGCCGCCGTGCTATTCATCTGGATCCCCTACAAGCGATCCGTTCTGGGCCGGGCTGCGTTCGCCATCGGTTCGTCGCCGCAAGCGGCCTTCATGTCGGGCGTGCCGATCAATCGCGCCAAGATCCTCGCCTATACGCTCTCGGGCCTGCTCTCGGCCATCGCCGGGCTGATGCTGACCTTCCTGACTTACTCCGGCGCCGCCAAGGTGCAGATCGGCAACGACTATACGCTCAATTCCATCGCCGCCGTCGTCATTGGCGGCACGTCGCTGTTTGGCGGCGTGGGCAGCGTCATCGGCTCGATCTTCGGTGCCTTCGTGATGCGAACCGTGGGTGACCTCCTGATCGTGTTCGACATCAATCCCGTGCTGCAGCCCCTGTTCGTGGGCACCGTGCTGCTGCTTGCCGTCTGCATCGGCTCGCTGCGGCTCCTTCGCATCAAGAACAAAGTCGACCTCTACCGCTAGGAACCCGACAATGGCCTCCGCCACGCTCGCACAATTCAAGCCGGACAGGGCTACGGTCATCGCCTTCGGGTGCAGCATTGCGCTGATCCTGGTGGGGGCGATCGCACAGCCCAGTTTCCTCTCGCTCGACTATCTCGTGCAGCAGCTGCAGATCGCCTCATTCCTGGGCATCGTCGCCACCGGCATGATGTTGATTATCCTCCTCGGCCACATCGACCTCAGCATCCCGTGGACAATCGGTATCGGCGGCATGATGGCGACGGCAGCGACGGGCTTCTTCGGGTCGGGCGCCGAATGGTTCGCGATCCCGTTCGGCATTCTTTGCGGCATGGGCGTCGGCCTCGTGAATGGCCTCGGCGTCGCGTATCTGCGGGCGCCCTCGATGATCTTCACGCTGGGCGTCAACGCGGTGGCGCAGGGCCTGATGGTCTATCATACAGGCGGCTTCGCGCCGCCCGACGATGCCCTGCCGCTGATGCGCACGCTGGCGGTCGGCCGACTCATTCCCGGGATCCCCAATCCATTGCTGCTTTGGATCGTGGTCGGTGCGGCGACAGTGTTCATGCTGACGCGCACGACACTGGGCCGGCAGATCTTTGCGGTCGGCAACAAAGAGCGGGCGGTCTACCTCTCGGGCGTCGACGCCAAGCGCATAGTGCTGATCTGCTTCATCATCTCGGGCGCGTGCGCCGCCGCTACCGGCATTCTCCTGTCCGGCTGGGCCAATCGCTCCTATCAGGCGATGGGTGACCCGTATTTGCTCCCGGCGATCGCCGCCGTGGTGCTCGGGGGCGCCAATGTGATGGGCGGCAAGGGCACGTATCTCGGCACCGTCGCCGGGGTGATCCTCATCACGCTCCTGCAGTCAATTTTGTCGGTGGTCCAACCGCAGAACATCTTCGCACAGATCGGCATCACGGTGTCGGCCGAGGCCGTCCGCCAGATGGCCTTCGGCATCGTGATCATCGGCATGCTGCTGCTCTATGGCCGCGAAAAGAGCATGCGCTAGAGCTCAAGCCGGATAGAGCGTGTCACCGCCGTCGACGCCGAGAACCTGGCCGGTGATGAACTTTGCTTCGGGCCCGGCAAGGAACGCGACGGCATCGGCGATCTCGTCGGGTTCACCGTAACGCACAAGGCTTGTCTGCGACGAATCCATCCGGTTTGGATCGGTGACCCGCGTGGCCGAGAAGCGTGCACTCTTGGACGGCCCCGGGCTCACTGCGTTGACGCGCACACCTTTGGCGCGAAGATCGAGCGCAAGGCAGCGCGTGTAGTGAACGATTGCTGCCTTCAGCACCGCGTAGACGACGCCGTTAGTGACCGTAACGTGGGCCGCCGAGGAGGCGAGATTGATCACCGAGCCTGAGCCGCGCTCGATCATGCCGGGCACGAAGGCCTGGCACATCAGCATGGTGCCGATGAGGTTGTTGTTGGTGAGCGCGACCATGTCTGCATAGGGAATGCCGAGCGCATCGTTGGGCACGGGCTTGCCGCCAGACGCGCCGATGTCGCCACCGGCACAATTGACGAGGATATCGACCGCACCGAGATCGGCTTCGATCTTGCGCCGCATGTCTCGAACGGCGTTCTCGTCACCGATGTTGCCGGTGACCGACGTCGCGCGCACGCCGAACGCTTCGATCTTCTTCTGCATCTCGCCTAGATTAGCGGACTCGCCGTATTTGGCTGTCGCGTCCCAGCTGAGATCATGCACCACCACGTCGGCACCGCGTTGCGCGAGACGCGTCGCCATCACACTTCCGAGCCCGCGGCCCGAGCCGCTCACAAATGCTATCTTGCCTTTGAGATACTGATCCATCCGGTGTCCTCACAGAATTCCGAGCGCGCGCATGTTGGCGGCCGAGCGCCTGATCTGGGCGAGTTCCCAGGCTTCGAGCTTGTCGTCCTCGCCCTTCTCCCACGGCGTGCGATAGTCCGCATCCGGAGCGAGTGGGTTGACCTCTGTCGCCGCGAGACAGCGGGCCATCGCAGCATCGTCGCGCGGCGGATAGAGTTGCCACCAGGCGTCGGTCTTGAGCCGCACATGCCGCGCCTCGAGCGCCGCGAGTTCCATGCAGACCGTCAGCTCGTCGCGATACTGCCCGATGATGTCGAGGATCGCGCGGAACGGTACCGCCCCATCGCCGAGCGCACTGCGGACGAGACGAAAGCCTTCCGGCGTCTGCTGCACGTTGTAGTCCTTGAGGTGAACGTGCCGCACATAGGGCGCAACCACGCGCGTGAAGTCGAGCGGGGCTTCGGCCACCGGGAACGAGTTTCCGGTGTCGTAAGTGATGCCGATGGACGGCCCGAACTCCTCGCAGAGCGCGACCAGCTCGCGGCTGGTGAAGTCCTGATGGTTCTCGATGCCGATGATCTTGCCGGTGGCCGCGGCCATCGGCGCGAATTGTCCGAGCTTCTCGCGCGTGCTCGCGACACGCTCGGTCCAGGGCGGGTTGCTAATGGCGCGGTCGCCGCAGAGCACGCCTGTCAGTGCCGCGCGGATCAGCGGCGACTCGATGAGGCCGGCAATCTCGATGAGCCGTTCGATCGGTCCGCGCTCGAGGCCGGAGCTGACGATGGGCACCATGCCGAGCTGCTTCAGTTCATCGCGCAGCGCGATCAGCTCAGCATCGCTCATTCCGATCAGCGCGCCGTCCCAGATCTCGATCGATCTCGCGCCGAACTCGGTGGCGAGCGCGATGTAACCGCGGAGGCCCACCGGGTTCGGATTGGCGCGGGGCGTACCCCGTGCGTGAAGGCCGAGGTGATACGAAATCCCGTAGGGATTGAGGCCAGTCAGCAGTTTCACTTGGTGAGCTTCCAGCTGCGCACTTCGAACGGCATGAGGTCGAGCGCCGCGTCGCGCTTCTGCGGCTCCTCCATGATGGTGACAGGCGCTGCCGACCAGCCGTCGGCCCTGACGGCGAAGTCGCCGCGGCGGCCGGCTGGTTCGTAGACGCGGAACACGAGACCCTTGCCGTCCTCGGCGGCCTTCAACCCCGACATCGCGGCGGGGATGCCGCTCACGGTCAGCGGGCTCACGACGCCCTGCGCCAGGCCGACTACGTCGCGGGTCAGCAACGGCTGATTGAGATCTTCGGCCTCCTCGCGAACGCCGCCCTCGTGCCAGTCGCCGGCGTGCGGGTAGATCGCATAGGTGAAGCTCTGCGTTCCCTCGTCGGCGAGCGGATCGGGATAGATCGGGGCGCGGACGAGCGACATGCCGAGCATATTGCCGCGCACATTGTGCCCGTATTTCGCGGTGTTGAGCAGCGCCACGCCGAAACCGGGCTCGCTCAGATCGATGAAGCGATGCGCCGCCGCTTCGAACATCGCCTGATCCCAGCTCGTGTTCTGATGTGTCGGCCGGCGCACGACACCGTTGGCGCATTCGAACGTCGCGCGTTCGTTGCGGGCGGCCACCGGGGTCAGGGTGCGGAGGAAGGTGCGGCGGTCGTGCCAATCGAGCGTCGTCTCGATGTCGAGACGTGGCGAGTTGGCGAGCAGCACATAGGTCTGCGTGATGGTCGAGGCGCGGTACTTGCGCACCACCTTCACGGCTGATCGAGCCGGCCCGCTGTCGACGACATCGATCGACTCGACATCGGTCAACTGCGTGCCCTTGTCGGCATAGTCTTCGTCGACATCCCACGCGTCCCAGCTCCGCGGCCGTTCGAGCGGATAGACCCAGAGCTGGTTACCCGCGCCGTCGAGCGCTTCGCGTCCGCTGGGCTTGTGGATGATACTGCGCACCGTGCCATCGGCGTTGAGCGCGACGCTCAGGATGTCGTTCTCGAGGTGGCCCTTGCTGACGGTGAGGCCCGACTTCGCCGGCTCATTGCGCGGCACGACGGCAACCGACAGCGGCGGGATGCTGCGCTCGGTGGCGCCGACGCGGCGAACCGACAGCGACGGGTTGACGACGAGCAGACCATCCCCGGCGCTCTTTTCGAGCTGACCGGCGATCGCATCGAGCGCCGCCGACTGCGCGGCCTTGCCGGCATCGATGACGGTGCCGAGCTCACGCTCGGCGTCCTGGTAGACCTCGCGGATCGAGGAGCCCGGCAGGATGTCGTGGAACTCGTTCTTGAGCACGACGCGCCAGTGCGACTCGAGCGACGCAGGAGCGGCGGCCCCCAGCATGTGCGCAAGCGAAGCCGCTGTCTCGGCGGTAATCAGGGCACGTTCGGCCTGCCGGTGCATGCGTTTGACGCCGGACTGCGTGGTGAGCGTGGCGCGATGCAGCTCGAGATAGATTTCGCCCTCCCAGACCGGGAGCTTGCGGTCCTTGCTCTGTTTGTGGGCATTGGCGAAGTAATCCGCGACATGGCCCCAGCGGGCTTTGGGGAGCACGGGAAAATCGCGCAACTGCACTTCGCGCTCGACCATTTCGGGCGTCGTGCCGCCGCCGCCGTCGCCGTAGCCGATGGCCAAGAGCGACGTCGAATGATGGGCCTTCGACTTGAAGTTGCGCCACGTCTTCAAATAGGCATCCGGCTGCAGCTCGCCATTGTAGCCGCCATAGGGATTGTCGAAGGTGTGCGCGAGGACGCGCGAGCCATCGAGCCCTTGCCACCAGAAGAAGTCGGCTGGAATGCGGTTCGTCTCCGACCAGTTGACCTTGATGGTAAAGAAGCTGTCGATGCCTCCCTGCCTCAACAGTTGCGGCATGGCGGCGGAAAAGCCGAAGCAGTCGGGCAGCCAGCACACAGTGTGGCGCTTGCCAAAGTGCTTTTCGAAATAGCGCTGGCCGTAGAGGATCTGGCGCGTCAGCGACTCGCCAGTGGGCATGTTGGTGTCGGGTTCGACCCACATGCCGCCGATCACTTCCCACTGCCCGGCCGCCACGCGCGCCTTGATCTGCTGCAACAGCGCGGGATCGTCGTCTTCCATCTGCGCATAGTACTGCGCGGTCGACTGGTTGAAGTGGTAGTCGTCCGACGCGTCCATCAGGCCGAGGGCTGTGTGGAATGTGCGGCGCATCTTGCGGCGGGTCTCGGCATATGGCCAAAGCCAGGCGAGATCGATGTGTGCGTGGCCCGACAGCAGCAGTTCGCCCTGCTGCGGATAGCGTTGCTGGAGGCTCTTGAGCGTGCCGACAAGCTGCTCGTGCGCCGCCGTAACGCTGGCCCGCTGTCCCTGGTCGAGAGCGGCCGGCTTGTCCGCGAGATCGGGAAGCTCCCAGATCTGCTGCAGCATGGGCGAAGGCGCCAGACGCGAGATGTAGTTCTGCGTGTCCGACGGCCAGTCGAGCGCGTGATACGCCCCCTCGGCGGCGGTGAGCAGGAGCGGCACCACTTCGTGGTCGCCAAGCGCCGTGGCCGCCTCATGCACCTGCCGCAGCAGCAGATGGAAGCGATGCAGGGGCATGTCGATCCATTGCAGCACGGCGCGGTTGAGATGCGGCGAACGTACCGGCACGCCAAAGGGCTCGCGCGCGGTCGTCTCCGCCGAGAGCGCGATCTGCCGATGGCGAACCGGGAATTCGCGGTGATAGGGATCGACGCCGAACGACACGCTGTCGCGATTGGGATAGCTCAGCGTCACCAAACTCTCGCCACCGAGGTCGAGGGTCAGGAATGTCTCCTCGAGCGGCCAGTGCTCGGGCACCTCGGCAGTGGCGGCGAGTTTGTGCACGCCCTTGCGATCGGGCCAGGCGCCGCCAATAGCGATCGGTTGACCGTCGAGCATCCAGCCGGTCACGTTCACGCCTTCGCGGGCACGCCAATATTTGAGCTCGTCGAGCCGGGTCTTGAGCCGGCCGAGCCGCTGCGATGTCGTCAGTGCCATTGGTTCCCTCTCAGTCTTTTCTTGGGCGTCGCTGAGCGCAAACCGAAGCAGGGGCTTGCGCGACGCGTGGCGGCGGAAGCTTAGGCCCACTCGCCCTTGCGCATAACCGGCGTCACCGAGCCGTCCTGCCCGATGCCGTCGATGTCGATTTCTCCCGAGCCGATCATCCAGTCGATGTGGATGACCGATTTGTTGCCGCCTCGCCGCTCGACCTCTTCCGGCGTGATCGTCTCGCCGTCGACGAAGCAGTCCGAGTAGCACTGCCCGAGCGCGATGTGGCTCGCGGCGTTTTCGTCGAACAGTGTATTATAGAACAGAATTCCGCTCTGGCTGATGGGCGAGGAGTGCGGCACCAGCGCCACTTCGCCGATGCGGCGGCCACCCTCGTCGGAATCCATCGCCTTTTCGAGCACGTCGCGGCCACGCGCCGCTTTCACTTCGGTGATCTTGCCGCCCTCGAACTTCATCGCGATGTCGGTGATCAGCGTGCCGTTGTAGCTGAGCGGCTTGGTGGCCGACACGATACCGTCGACCCTGAGGCGATGCGGCGTGGTGAACACTTCCTCGGTTGGGATGTTGGGGTTGCAGCGAACGCCGTTGCGCGCGACGCCGCCACCGCCCTTCCAGGCGTGGCCTTCGGCCAGACCCAGAGTGAGATCGGTCCCGGGGCCGGTATACTTCAGGGCGGCAAAGTTCTTGCCCGTCAGCCACTCTCGGCGCGCGTAGAGCGCCTTGTTGTGCTCGTCCCAGGCGGCGACCGGATCTGATGTCGAGACGCGCGTCGCCTTAAAAATCGCATCGGCAAGCTTGCCAATCGCGACGTCTTCCTCGTCGTCGGGGAAGATAACCTTGGCCCATGACGCGCCGGGATAGGGCACGATCGACCAGTTGATCTCGTGCGCGACGATCTTGGTGAGGGCCGGTCGATAGGCCTTGGAAAGTGCGCGGTTGGCACGACCGACCTTCTCGGGATCCTCGGAACCGAGCAGCATCGGATTGTCCCCCGAGATGGCGAGGCGCGCGGTGTTGTCGTCGAAGGCCCTGGCGAGACCATCGTAGAGCCAGCCCGGCGCACGGTCGAAGCTCAGATCGTGCCCGTAGCGATATCGAGCCAGCGTCATCTCTTCGTCGGCGAAGATGGTCGTCACCAGCCCCGCCCCCGCCTTGTAGGCGTACTCGGTGATCTTGCGCGCCAGCGGCAGGGCTGATGTGGGCGAGGTCAGGAACAGGTCCTGCCCTTCACGCAGTCCAAGTCCGACCTTGACGGCGAGTTGGGCGAGTTTGTCGAGCTTTTGAGGGTCGATGGGCGAGGCGGTCATAGGCGTTACGCACTTCCGGTCGAAATTGGACGGGGAAGGCCTAGCGACTTGTCCCGCCGCTCGCAACCTCAGCGTCGTCGACGGCGCCGAAGCTGATTGACGCGCTGTTCGAGGAAGATGGCGAGGTGTCTTCTGTGCTGCTCACTTGCTTTTGCGCCGGCAGAAAGGCGATGTAGGGGACGGTTCGGTCGGCGCAACTGCGCTCAGCCCGAATCGAGGGCCGGAAATGACAAAAATCGCTGATCTTGAAACACCTTGCGTGGTGATCGACCTCACAAGGGTCGAGGCCAATCTGGCCCGTGCCCAGGCGCATGCCAAAGCCAACGCCTACGCGCTCCGCCCGCATATCAAGACGCACAAGCTGCCGCGTTTCGCCCAGCGCCAGGTCGAGCTCGGCGCAGTGGGAATCACGGCCCAGAAACTGGGCGAAGCGGAGGTGATGGCGGATGCCGGGCTGAGCGATATCTTCGTGCCCTACAACATTGTCGGAGCGTCGAAGCTCGAGCGGCTCGTCGCGCTCAACGATCGGGTGACCCTCAGCGTCACCGCGGACAGCCCGGACACGGTGAGCGGCTACGCGGCCAAGTTCCTCGGCCGGAGCAAGCCGCTCACGGTCCTTATCGAATGCGACACCGGCGGTGGACGCTGCGGCGTGCAGACGCCGACGCAGGCGCTCGCTCTGGCGCGGCACATCGCGATGTCGCCAGGGCTCCGCTTCGGGGGCCTCATGACCTATCCGGCGCGCAGCAAGTTCATTGAAGCCGATCGCTGGCTCGCTGATGCCAAGGCGCTGATCGAGGAGGCCGGCATCGATGTGCCGCGCATCACATCGGGCAACAGCCCGGACATCTGGCACACCGGCGACAGCGTCGTGACCGAACGGCGCCCCGGGACCTACATCTATTTCGACCGCTCGCAGGTGGCGTTTGGGGTCGCGACATTCGCCGCCTGTGCGCTGACGGTTCTCGCGACGGTCGTGTCGCGCCCGACATCAACACGTGCCGTGATCGACGCCGGATCGAAGTCGCTGAGCAGCGACCTTCTCGGGCTCACGGGGTTCGGTGTGATTCAGGGCCACGAGGAGATCGCGGTTGCCTCGCTCAGCGAAGAGCATGGCGTCATCGAGCTGCCCGAGGCCTCCGACTGGCCACGCGTCGGCGACCGCATTCGCATCATCCCGAATCACGCCTGCGTCGTGTCGAACCTGTTCGACGTCGTGAACCTCATCGGACCGGAGGATGAGGTCGAAACAGTGCCTGTCGCGGCCCGGGGACGGGTCGCCTAGCACCGATTTTGACACTTTTGCCGATAGCGGCATCTTCCCCGCCGGTGCCCGCATACGCTACACACCCACTATCGGGGGAGTGGTATTGAAATGGTAGCAGATTGGCGTGAGGGCTTTGCCGCCACCGCCCTTTCGAACCCTATGCCCAATCTCTATCGTCGCCGCGAGGCTTGAGGGACAGAAATGGCTGACTTGCTGGTCCGGCTCTACGATTTGCCGGTGTTCGAGGCTGAAGAAAAAGTGCGCAACGCCGGCATTGTGGTCCGTCGCGCCAAGGCCTTCGAGCGGGATTTCGTCCTCGATTGGATCGAAAAACACTTCTACGGACCATGGGTCTCTGAGGGTGCGGTCGCTCTCGGCCAGCAGCCGGCGACGCTCTACGTTGCCGTCCGCGACGGCACGCTGCTCGGCTTTGCCGCCTACGACACCAGCGCCAAGGGGTTCTTCGGCCCCACCGGGGTCGACGAAGCGGCGCGCGGCCAGGGCATCGGCGAGGCGCTGCTGATCGCAACGCTCAAGGGGATGTACGAGGCTGGCTACGCCTACGCGGTGATTGGCGACCCGGGTCCGGTGGCGTTCTACCAAAAGCGGCTCGACGCGCTCGAGATTCCCAAGTCCAAGCCGGGGATTTATGCCGGTATGCTTCGCAAACCACGTGCGGCCGACTAAGCCGCTGTTTACCGCTTGCGCCTAGCCTGAGGGGGAGTCCGGCGCACCGCGCCGGCGCCTGAGGTCGCACGCGTGCACAAGACATTCGCCGCCATGGTCGAGAAGGCGCGGGGCGCTGACGGTGCCTTCGACCTGCTCGCGCTGGGCGACCAGGTCATGGCTGCCCTCTATGCGCAAAAGCGCGTCGCGGGCCTCAGCCGCATGCGGATGCAGGCCGCGGTCGAGGTCACCAGCCAGGCCATTTCGATTTACGATCGGGCTGGCGCGCTGGTCTATTGCAACAAGCAGTTCCTCGACCTCTATCGCCTGCCCAGGCGCTTGGGAAAACCGGGCACCACATTCGAGGCGATCCTGCGCGGGCGCGTCGCGGGCGGCAGCTTCGTGGGCGACGACCCTGAGGCCTATATCAAGGAGCGTCTCGAGTTCCTCGATAGGCGCGTCACCGCCAACGACATCATGACCCTCAACTCCGGCCGGCTGGTGTCGATCACCCACCAGCCGCTGAGCGATGGCGGGTGGGTCTCGGTCCACAAGGACATCACCGAATTCAACCAGTTGCAGGAAGAACTAGCGCACCGTGCCTACCATGACTCGCTGACCAGCCTGCCCAACCGGCACATGCTGACGCAGCGCCTCGGCGAATGCGTCACGGAAGCGGCTGGCCTCGGATCCTTCGCGCTGCTGCTCGTCGACCTAGATGGATTCAAAGCCGTCAACGACACGCTCGGCCACGCCGCCGGCGACCAACTGCTCAAGGAAGTGGCGCGCCGGCTCGAGACGACTGTGGCCAATCGCGGTATGGCCGCCCGAATGGGTGGCGACGAGTTCGCCGTGGTGATGGATCTGGGCGCCACGGGGCGCGACGCGCACATGCTGGCGGTGCAGTTGATCGAAGCGAGCAACAAGCCCTTCAGCATCGACGGGCAGCCGTGCGAGATCGCCTTCTCGCTCGGCATTGCCGTTGCCCCCGGCGATGGGCATACCGCAGAGCAGCTGCTCAAGAACGCCGATCTAGCGCTTTATGCCGCGAAGAAAACCCGGCGCGGCAGCTATTGCTTCTTCGAGCCGGCCATGGACAAGGCGATGCGCGATCGGCGGCAGCTCGAGCGCGATCTGGCCGTGGCGCTCGAGCGCGGCGAGCTCGAGATGTATTACCAGCCGATCCTCAACCTCAAACGCCAAGTGATCTGCGGCTTCGAGGCCCTGATGCGCTGGAAGCATCCGACCGAGGGCATGATCTCGCCCGCGCGCTTCATCCCGGTGGCCGAGGAAACCGGGCTGATCGTGCCGATCGGCGAATGGGCGTTGCGCGAGGCGATCGGTCAAGCCTCCCGGTGGCCGACGGGCGTACGTGTCGCGATCAACGTCTCGTCGGTGCAGTTCCAGCGCGGCAACGTCGTTGCAACCATTATGAATGCGCTGGGTGCGGCGAGCCTGTCGCCCGAGCAGGTCGAGATCGAGATAACCGAGTCGGTGTTCTTCGAGAACAACGTCGCCAACCTCGATGCGCTGCGGCAACTGCATGCCCTCGGCCTCAAGATTGCGCTCGACGATTTCGGCACGGGCTATTCGGCGCTGAGCTATCTGCTCAGCTACCCCTTCGACAAGATCAAGATCGACGGCTCGTTCGTGCGGGCCAGCGACAATGCCGCGGGGGCCCAGGCGATCGTGCGCGCCATTGCCGAGATCGGCCATCGCATGGGAATCGTCACCACCGCCGAAGGCATCGAGACCGCGGCGCAACTCCGCAACGTTCACGCCGCGGGGTATACCGAGGCACAAGGTTACCTCATCGCCCGCCCAATGCCTGCCGATCAGGTGAGCAAGATGCTGGCGGGTGACGACGACCGCATGCCGTTCGCCCCGATGCAGCAGCGGGCGGCGGGGTAGAGACACTCCCCCTGTCACGCCAAAGCAAAGAGCGGAGCCGAAGCTCCGCTCTCTTGTCGCCGATTGTCTCGGTCTCTTCTTATTGGCCAAGTGCTCTGGGCCGATCGATCCCTGGAGGGATCGATCGGCCAACCTTGTGGGCTCAGCGATGGACGAAGAGCAGGATGATGATGATCAGCCAGATCGGCACGCCGAGCAGCCAGAGTCCAATTCCACGCAGCATTCGATCCTCCTGATCAGAACCGGCCGAAGCCGGTGATTACGGTTTGGTTGTCGCGGTGATTGCCGCCCTTTATCGCCGCCCAGTAGGCACCGACACCGGAAACAAGCAGCGACGCAGCAGTGAGGAAGGCGCCGAGGACCGTCCATTTGCGGGCGGTCTCTGCCGCTTCCGCGGCCTTTGCCTTGGCGTCATCGACGGCCGTCAATACCTCGTTGACGCGGGTGGTTGCCTCGTCGGGTGTGAGCCCTGTATTGGCCGAGACGATCTGCGCCAGGTAAGCCTTGTCGGTATCGGAGACGAGACCCTTCACCGCGCCGTTGGCCAGGATCCGCGTGGCTTCGCCGCGGAAATCCTGCAGCGACCCAGCTGCCGGGGAGGCGCCCGCCGGCGCACGGAACAGTGTATCGACGAAGTAGGCATTGGGATCGACGGGGAGAGCTCCCGTCGCATCGTCTGCGACATTGGACGCAGCCATTGTGGCTGTGCCGACAGCACTGCCAACGGCAGTGGCCGCTGCACCGATGCCGCCGACCGCGATGATCGCTCCGACAACCAGCGCGCCACCCCAGACCAGGAGGCCATGGACGCCGTCACGCACATCGCTCTCGTGCTCGGAAGCATCGTTAAAGCGGCGCCGCAACCGGCCGGTGACGTAGCCGCCGGCCATGAAGCTCGAGATCTGAACCCAGAGCAGCCAGCTGGCGGCTGCAATGGCGATCCAGATGGGGTTGACGTCCTCGGCCGCGTCGAAATCGGCGAAACTCAGACCAATCGCCGAACCAAAGGCGAGCAGCACCAGCGAGATTGCCGATGCGAGGACGATGCCGCCAAAGACCGCCGGCCAGTCGAGGTAGGAATGATGTTCTTGCGCATTTGTCGCTGCCGGGGCAACGACGATGGTTTCAGTGTCCATGGTCATGTCGGGGCCCTCAGCGCAGGCCGAAGAAGCTGAGGATGGCCAGGACAACCACGACCAGACCGACGAGGTAGATGATGCTGTTCATTTTGGGGGAAGCTCCATGACGCAGTTTGATGAATCACAGAATTGCCATGAGCCCGTTTGGTTGCCGTTCAGGTCAAATGTTGTGCAGTGCCGCTGGAACGTTAATCGGTCGCGGAGATTATTGGGTCAGCCGCGATCATGGGCTAAGATCAGCCGTCCTGGGGAAAGCGTCGTATGGACGATAGTCTTGCCGAACCGAGAGTTGCCGCCCGGCGGTGGACCTTCCGGATTCCTGCCTACATCCTGCTTCCGTTCTATCTGATGCTGATCGGCGTCGCGCTGCGCTACGCGGTGTACGTGCGCAATACAAACCATTGGGGGTTCGTGGAGTACCTGCGGGCCCTGTGCGTCTATGACTGCAATGCCTATGAGCGGCTGGCGCTCAACGGCTATGAGGGCCGGCCGGATGGCTTCGACAAGGGCGACGCCAACAACTGGGCGTTCTTCCCCTTCTACTCGATCCTGGTATGGGCGATCGCCAAGGTCACGGGGATGAGCGTGCTCATCGCCGGCTCGATCTTCACGTGCCTGCTCACGGTCTGGGCCGCGATCCTCAGCTGGCCGTTGTTCGAGGACCGCTTTCGCGCCTATTTCCTGTTCTGCTTCTTCCTCTTCCTCGGCCCGTTCTCGTATTACTTCACGACGCTTTATACCGAGGCCCTGTTCATCCTCATGACCGTCGCGGGCTTCGTGCTTCTTAGGCAGAAGGATTACGTGGCGGCCGGGTTCACCGGAGCGCTGATGTCGGCGACGCGCTCGACGGGCCTGCTCTTCATGGCGGCGATCATCGCCGCCGCGGCGCAGAACCACATCAAGGACGGCGGTACGCTGCGCGGTTTTCTCGCTTCGCTGTGGAAGCGGACGGATCTGCTGCTCGCGGTTGCGCTCGTTCCCATCGGGGTGAGCCTGTTCGCGATTTACCTCTGGTACCATTCGGGCGATGCGCTCGCATTCCAGCACATCCAGCGGGCCTGGGGACGGGCCTTCGCCAACCCGTTCTGGAACCTCTGGCTCACCGTCAAGATGCAGTTCGAGAACGGCAACTACCGCTATGTGACGACCGACCTCGCCTTCGGCCTTGCGGCGATCTTCGGGATCGCGATCTCGGTTGTGATGGCCTGGAAGGGCCGGTGGGACTGGGCGATCTTCTCGCTGTTCGGCGTGCTGCTGCCGCTGTCGACAAACGCCTATTCCATGCTGCGCTTCGTGGTGGGAGTCGCGCCGATCCTGATCGTTTCGGCCTTTATCTTCAGCCGCTGGAAATGGCTGTTCTACCTTGCGCTGCCGGTGCTGCTGATCCTCGACGTCTTCCTGCTGCCGGTCTGGACGTCGCGCTCTTACTATCTGATGTGACCTGATGGAGCCGACCTACCGCCCCCGTGTCTGGCACCTGCTTGCCACCGCCGCCATCGCTGTCTTCGGCGCCGTGGTGATGTGGATGATCCTCAATCCGCGCGTCGCCGACGACTATCGCAACTACTATATCGACCGGACCTGGTCGTGCTTCCCGCGGCTCATCTCGCATTTTTATCCGCTCGGAGAGCCGATCACCTTCGTCAAGGATCGACCCGGCTACGAGCGCGACACTGTCCGCTGGTGCGGCTTCATGCCGGCCAAGACCGACGGCATCAAATCGTTCGGCGACTATGGCATCCTGAAACTCAAGTTCCCCATCCCCGACGAGGATCTTCTGCTGACCTTCTCGAGCTGGGCCAACACCGACTCCAAGAAGCCTGCGCGAGACGTGACGATCGACGTCAACGGTACCGACATCGGAACGATTACCTTCAAGGACGGCAAGCGCGTCAACGGCAGCTTCGTGATCCCCGAGGCCGTGGTGAAGTCGGCGCCCGACGGCATGGTCGAGATCCGGTGGGAAGTGCCGCAGATCGGGCCGCCTGGCACCAACTCCGAGCCGGTGACGCTGCAGGTGCGGCTCGAGGCGGTTCGCCTCGTGCCCGTCAGCAAGGCGCCGCCACCGGCGACGACACCGATCGGGGAGCCCGCGCCCAAGCGCGACAACCCGCGCTGGGGTTACGAGGAAGACGACGAAGACGGTGAAGTGTTCTCCACCGTCTCCTTTGAGTGACCAGACCTGAGTCTTACTTCAGTGCGTCCGTGATGACCGTCGTATAGGCCCCTTCCGGCGCCTTCGAGATGATCTTCTGGTCGACCAGCGCCTTGACGGTGCGGTCATAGGCGGCCATGTCGAGGGCCGGGTCCTTCGCATCGACGAGCTTACTGACTTCGCCCACCATGTACTTCTGGTGCGCCAGTTCAGCGGCGCCGCTCTCATCGGAATCGACGACGATCTGCGCTGCCTCATCCGGATTGTCGAGCGCGTACTGCCAGCCCTTCATCGAGGCCTTCACGAAGCGCGTATAGGCGTCGACTTTGGCTGGGTCGGACAGAGTGTCCTGCATGACATAGAGACCGTCCTCGAGCAGGTCGTTGCCCATGTCGGTGTAGTTGAAGATGGTGAGGTTGTCGGGGCCGTAACCGGCATCGAGCGCCTGACCATATTCATTGTAGGTCATGACCGAGATGCAGTCAGCCTGTTTCTGGATCATCGGCTGGATGTCGAACGACTGCTGCAGCACCTTCACGTCGCCGCCTTCAGCCGTCGAGAGGCCAATCTTGTTCATCCAGGCGAAGAACGGATACTCGTTGCCGTAGAACCAGACGCCGAGCGTGTGACCCTTGAAATCGGCCTCGGTCTTGATGCCGGTTTCGGTCGGACAGATCATCATCAGACCCGAGCGCTTGAACGGCTGGGCGATATTGACAAGGTTCACGCCCTTGTCGCGAGCCGCCGCGGCGCCGCCCATCCAGTCGACGATGATGTCGGCACCACCGCCGGCGATCACCTGCTCGGGCGCCACGTTCGGGCCGCCCGGCAGAATCGTTACATCGAGATTCTCCTCGGTATAGTAGCCCTTCGCCTTGGCGACGATGTAGCCCGCAAACTGCGCCTGCGTGACCCACTTGAGCTGCAGCGTCAGTTTGTCCTGCGCCATTGCAGTGGTCGCGGTAAGCGCCATGGCGCCCGCGGCCAGTGCCAACAGTAGTTTCTTCATGTCCCTAACCTTCCCTGTTCTTACTCATTTTACGCCCGTCCACCACGGACGGACGGATGCCAGAACGTGATGGCCCGTTCGGCCAGCACGATCAGTCCATAAGAGGCAGAGCCCGCCACGGCCGCCACCGCGACTTCCGCCCACACCATGTCGGCATTGAGCCGGCCCACTTCCGTCGCAATGCGAAAGCCCATGCCGACAATGGGTGTTCCGAAGAATTCCGCTACGATTGCGCCAATCAGCGCGAGAGTCGAGTTGATCTTGAGCGCGTTGAAAATGAACGGCGCCGCCGCAGGAAGCCTGAGCTTCCACAACGTCTGCCAGTAGCCTGCTGCGTAGGTGCGCATCATATCGCGCTCCATGCGTCCGGCAGCGTTGAGGCCGGCAATCGTGTTCACGAGCATGGGGAAGAAGGTTATGCAGACGATCACAGCGGCCTTGCTCTGCCAGTCGAAGCCGAACCACATCACCATGATCGGCGCGATGCCGATGATGGGGAGTGCCGAGACGAAATTGCCGATGGGCAGCAGCCCGCGCTTCAGGAACGGCGAGAGGTCGACGAGGATGGCGATGATGAAACCGGCGGCGCACCCCATCGCATAGCCCGACAGCACGGACTTGAGGAAGGTCTGCACGAAGTCGGCCCTGAGTGTGTTCTGGTCGCTGACGATGCGCGTGAAGATCTGGCTCGGCGCAGGCAACAGCACTTGTGGCACGCTAAGCCCGCGCACCGCGATTTCCCAAATCAGCAGCAGCGTCGCACCAAAAACGAGCGGCACGATCAGTCCGAGGCCTAGGAACTTGCCCCCACCCGCAGCCATGGCGTTGGCCATGCGGTCAATGAACAGCCAGGCCAAGAGCCAGGTCGCGAGCAAAGTGAGCCAGAGCGAAGGGGCGACTTCGGCCAGCGAGGCGATGAGCGCCACAGCGCCGAGAGCGGCGAGAAGCCCGTCGACCCAGTAGTGGAGTGGCGTCACGAAGCGGATGAGCGACAGGGCGCCGGCGATGCCGAAGAGCATCAGCCAGATGTGCATTCCTGCGGTCGGGATGACGAGGACCGCGGCCAGCGCGGCGGCGGCGCCGGCAATGACGGCGAGAAGGCGCTGCCAGTTGCTCATGCGGGCGCCTGCCCCATGTTGCGCAGCACCAGCCGCTCCGCGAGACCCACGGCGATCACGAGAATGGCCGCGAGCGTGGCGGCGACCAGGAGGACGCCCCAGATCGTGATGGTCTGTCCATTGTAGGAACCGGTGAGGAGGCGCACGCCGAGGCCGCCGGCCGCGGTGTTGGTCAGCTCGGAGACGAGCGCGCCGATGAGCGCGATGGAGATGCCGACCTTCATCGAGGCGAACAGGAACGGCATCGAGGCCGGCCAGCGGAGCTTTACGAACACATCGAGCTTGCTGGCATTGTAGGTGTGCATCAGATCGAGCTGCATCTGGTCAGGGGAGCGCAGCCCTTTGACCATGCCGACGACAACAGGGAAGAAGCTGAGATAGGTCGAGATCAGCGCCTTGGGCAGAAGCCCGCTGACGCCGACCGCGTTGAGCCCCACCACCAGCATCGGCGCGATGGCGAGGATGGGGATGGTCTGGCTGGCAATGATCCAAGGCATCAGCGAGCGGTTCATCGCCTCGTTGTGGAGGATGAGCACTGCGAGGCCGAGCCCCAGCACCGTGCCGAAGATAAAGCCGAGCAGCGTCGCGGTGAGCGTAATGCCGGCGTGATAGAGGAAGCTCCGCTTCGAGCTCAATGCCTGGCCGGCGGTATTCGCCCAAACCTCCTGCAGGATTTGGTGCGGCGCCGGCAGGATCGGCTTGTCCTGGCTCCACACGTCGCTCAGATATTGCAACAGCGGCACGTCGCTTGTACCGGCACGGCCGTAAAGTATCGCCTGCCACGGGGCGTTCATCAGCACGGCGGCCGCGTACCAAACCACTAGCAGCACGGCGAGGACGATCAGCACTGGGATGGTGTTGCCGCGGTTCATCGCGCCATGCCTCGTCTACTCACGAGCCACCTGACAAGAACGACGACCAACAGAGTTAAGAACGCATACGCACCGCTGGTCAATCCGACGTACATCGCAGTCGTTGCATCCGCGCAGTCGTTGCCGTTAGGGCATTGGTACTCCGCGTACATGTGCCCGCTAACTGTCCACAGGGCCGAGATCGCAATCCAGATCATTCCGGCAATAAGAGCGACCCTGAGCGCGACCATGAGCATCACGCATGCTCCTCGTAGGAGTGGCCGGCACGGAGACCTTCGCGGACGCGGTGGGCGATCTCAAGGAATTCCGGCGTCTCGCGGATGTCGAGCGGTCGCTCGCCCGGCGGCAGGGTCGACTGGATGATGTCGGTGACGCGGCCGGGGCGCGGGCTCATCACCACGATCTTGGTCGAGAGGTACACGGCCTCGGGGATCGAATGGGTAACGAAGGCGATGGTCTTCTTGGTGCGGGCGAAGAGCTTGAGCAGTTCCGAGTTGAGGTGATCGCGGACGATCTCGTCGAGCGCGCCGAACGGCTCGTCCATCAAAAGCAGATCGGCATCGAAGGCAAGAGCGCGGGCGATCGAGGCGCGCTGCTGCATACCGCCCGAGAGCTGCCAGGGGAATTTGCGCTCGAAGCCACTGAGGTTGACGAGCTCCATGGTGCGCGCGATGCGCTCTTTCCGCTCGGCATCGGAGTACCCCATGATCTCGAGCGGCAGAGCGACGTTCTTCTCGATGGTCCGCCACGGGAACAGCGCCGGCGCCTGGAACACATAGCCATAGGCGCGCGATTTGCGCGCCTCCTCCGGCGTCATGCCGTTGATCGAGATCGTGCCCGACGTTGGCTGCTCGAGGTCGGCAATGACGCGCAGGAACGTCGTCTTGCCACAGCCCGAAGGGCCGATGAAGGAGACGAACTCACCCTTCTCAATATCGAGATTGACGTCGGACAGGGCGACGACGTCGCCATCATTGGTCCTGAAGGTGAGACCCAGGTTTTTGGCGGAGACGACGGTCACGCGTCGAACCCCGGATCGATGACTGTGACGCAGGGGAGCAGCGGGCCGACGGCTTCGAGTCCGTCATAGACCGTCGCCAGCCGGTCCTTCCATTTGACCTTCAGGATGTCCCCCCTAAGTGAAGTCTCCCCCGGGGTGGCGCAGACGCCGCGCACCGCGAACACGCCGTCGTCACCCGTGGTGGCACTATCGAAGTCGCAGCCCGTCTTGCCGTCGAGGTAGGTGTCGGGTGTGAGAAGGATCATGCCCTCGCCTGGCTCGCCGACGGCGAAGAAGGCACAGCCTGTTTCGTTGCCATAGGCGCCGTCGAGCGGCAGTACGCCGGCAACCGCGGGCGAGACGGTCAGCAACAAGATCGCCGATGCGAAGACTCCGAGAGTCACGGCCGAACCTCCCGTCCCTCGAAGCGCGAAATTGGAGATGAAAGTGCGAGCTGGTCAGCTATGAGCCGGAGCACATCGTCCGTGTAGCGAAGGGCGTCGGAGTTCCAGAAGCGTATCACGCGACACCCGTGTAGTTCGAGAATCTCGGTCCGCCGATCGTCATATGTCGACTCCGCGTGCTGGCTGCCGTCGAGCTCGATGATGAGGTTCGCCTCACGACACGCGAAGTCGGCAAAGAACGGGGCGACCTGCTCCTGTCGAACGAACTTGAATCCAAGGAGTCGACGGTCGCGGAGCCGAGACCAGATCCGACTCTCGGCGACGGTCTGGTTTGCTCGCAGGCTGCGAGCACGCCCACTGCCCCCGAATTTGTCTTCCGCTTCCCCCATGAAGGCCCCCTCATCCGCCCTTCGGGCACCTTCTCCCCCATAGGGAGAAGGCCGACACACGGGAATCGCGGCTCGCTTGCCTTCTCCCTATGGGGGAGAAGGTGGCGAAGCCGGATGAGGGGGCCTTTGTCGCTTGCACTGTGCTCACACCCCGGTCGCCGGAATGCCTGAGCGTTCGACCTTGCGGGGCGCGGTGATCTCTTTCCAGCTCGAGAGCGCGCGGTTGACCGGATTGTTCGGCTGCCGGCCGACGAACTTGCCGTGGCCCTGCTCCGTCTTGATCTCGTTCTCGACGATCGCGACCTTGCCGCGCGTCAGCGTGAAGCGCGGCAGACCGGTGACCTCGATGCCTTCGAACACGTTGTAATCGATGGCCGATTGCTGTGCCTTGGCGCTGATGGTCTTGCTCCGCTTGGGGTCCCACACCACAAGGTCCGCATGGGCGCCGACGAGCACGGCGCCCTTTTTGGGGTAGAGCCCGAGGATCTTGGCGATGTTGGTCGAGGTGACCGCGACGAACTCGTTCATCGTCAGCCGCCCGGTGTTGACACCCTTGGTCCACAGCACCGGCATGCGGTCTTCGAGCCCGCCGGTGCCGTTGGGGATCTTGGCGAAATTGCCGACGCCTGCGCGCTTCTGCTGTGTCGTGAAGGCGCAATGGTCGGTCGCGACCACTTGCAGCGAGCCCGCCTGCAGGCCGGCCCACAGCGAATCCTGGTGCTGCTTGTTGCGGAAGGGCGGGCTCATCACGCGGCGCGCCGCATAGTCCCAGTCCTTGTTCTGGTATTCGGTCTCGTCGAGCACGAGGTGCTGGATCAGCGGCTCGCCAAAGACGCGCATGCCCTTCTGTCGAGCTCGGCGGATGGCTTCATGCGCCTCCTCACACGAGGTGTGGACGATATAGACGGGCACGCCGGCCATGTCGGCGATCATGATGGCGCGGTTGGTTGCCTCACCCTCGACCTCGGGTGGCCGTGAGTACGCGTGCGCCTCGGGGCCATTGTTGCCGGCATCGAGCAACCTCGAGGTCATGGTCGCGACGACATCGCCGTTCTCGGCGTGGACGAGTGGCAGTGCACCCAAGTCGGCACAGCGCTGGAACGAGGCGAACATTTCGTCGTCGTTCACCATCAGGGCGCCCTTATAGGCCATGAAGTGCTTGAACGAGGTGATGCCGCGATCGACGACTTCGGCCATCTCGCGCCAGACCTGCTCACCCCACCAGGTGATCGCCATATGGAAGGAATAGTCGGCGTTGGCCTTGGCGGTCTTGTTGTCCCACATCTGCAGCGCTTCGAGCAGCGACTGATTGGGCGAGGGCAGGCAGAAGTCGACGACCATGGTCGTACCGCCGCTCAGCGCAGCGCGCGTCCCCGACTCGAAATCGTCGGTCGAATAGGTGCCCATGAACGGCATTTCGAGATGCGTGTGCGGATCGATCCCGCCGGGCATGATGTAGCAACCGGTAGCATCGAGGACGTCGCCGCCAGTGAGGTTCTGCCCGATCTCGGTAATGGTTTCGCCATCGATGCGGATGTCCGCCTTGTAGGTGAGATCGGCGGTGACGATGGTGCCGTTCTTGATGATGGTCATTTGCGGATCTCCATGGAGCGGATCAGGCCGCCCTCGAGTTCGTAGACATGATCGAGTTCTTCGTCGCCGAGCACAGCCCCGGTCAATCCTTCACCACCTGGTGCACGCGCACCGTGACACTTCCCTTGCCGTTGTCGTTGATGGCGACTGGAACGACGCTCGGATCGATCGCGGCCCACTGCCGCGTCCAATAGTCGCGAATGGCGGGAACGCCGTGCACGAATCCACCTTCCCAGCCATTGGGCCAGTCAACGTCGGGATGCATCAGTTCGAGGACGTCGTCGATGCGGCGTGCGTTGAAGTCGCGATACATGCGGTTGAAGTCGACCGCCGTGCTCACTCGACAATCTCCGCCGTCTCGGCCAAGGCGTGGAACAGCACATCGGCGCCCGCGGCGGCCCAGTCCTTGCTGATGTCCTCGGCCTCGTTGTGGCTGAGACCATCGACGCAGGGGCACATGATCATGACGGAGGGCGCGATGCGGTTCATCCAACAGGCGTCGTGGCCAGCGCCCGAGATGATGTTCATGTGGCTGTAGCCGAGCTTTTCCGCTGCACTGCGCACGCGGGTCACGAGCGTGGGGTCGAACGTCACGGGGTCGAAGTGGCCGACCGGTTCGACGGAGCATTTGACGCCGAGCGGCCCGCATATCTTGGGCGCCTCGGCCTCGATCCGCGCGCGCATGCGATCGAGCTTGGCCTGTTCGGGCGAGCGGATATCGACGGTGAACACGACCGTGCCCGGGAGTACGTTGCGGGAGTTGGGCGAGAACTTGACCTGCCCGACGCCGCCGACGGCGCCGGGCTGCTCGCTCATCGCGACCTCCTGCACCATCTCGAAGATGCGGGCCATGGCAAGGCCGGCATTGACGCGCATGCTCATGGGTGTCGAGCCGGTGTGCGCTTCCTTGCCTGTCAGCGTGAACTCGAGCCACCACAGGCCCTGTCCGTGCGTGACGACACCGATCTGCTTGTTCTCGGCCTCGAGGATCGGCCCCTGCTCGATGTGGTACTCGAAATACGAATGCATCTTGCGCGCGCCGACCGGCTCGTCGCCGATCCAGCCGATACGCTTCAGCTCCTCACCGAAGGTTTTGCCCTCCGGGTCCTTGCGGCCGTGGGCGTAGTCGAGGGTGTGCACGCCGGCGAACACGCCAGAGGCCAGCATCGCCGGGGCGAAACGCGCGCCCTCCTCATTGGTCCAGTTGACGACGACGATGGGGCGGCGGGTCTTGATGCCGAGATCGTTGAGTGTGCGGATGACTTCGAGCCCGCTCAGCACGCCGAGCACGCCGTCGTAGCGGCCGCCCGTCGGCTGCGTGTCGAGGTGGCTGCCGACATAGACCGGATCGAGGGACGGGTCGGTGCCCTCGCGGCGCGCGAACATGGTGCCCATCTGGTCGAGGCCCATGCTCATGCCGGCGCCTTCGCACCACGACTTGAACAGCGTTCTGCCCTTGGCGTCGTCGTCGGTCAGCGTCTGCCTGTTGTTGCCGCCGGCTATACCCGGTCCGATCTCGGCAAGTTCATGAATCGAGCTCCACAGGCGGTCCGGATTGATACGCAGATTTTCACCGGGAGACGCCATTCAAACTTTTCCTTCGAGCCTGGCCACGCCGCCCGTGAGACGGCGGCTGCGTTGTTTCGTGGTCGCTGCGCGTGCCCCGTGCAACCCTCGCCCCTCAGGGGAGAGGGTGGCGGCCGCGAAGCGGTCGCCGGGTGAGGGGTGCGATGTCAGCGCGGCCAGCAATTGTTCAGCAACGCCGTGGGGGTGCAGCAGCACGTCGGTGTTCCAAAAGCGGAGGACGGCGTAGCCTTGCTCGGTTAGATACTTCGTGCGGGTCTCATCGCGTTGGGACTCTGCGTGTTGGCTGCCGTCGAGTTCGACAATCAGTGCCGCAGCTCGGCACGCGAAATCCGCAAAGTAAGGACCGACGGGGAGTTGTCGCACGAACTTGTAGCCGCCGAGGCGACGATCGCGGACGATTTCCCAGAATTGCTGCTCGGCGTCTGTGTCGTTGCGACGCAATGAGCGAGCGCGAGAGACTGAACCCCTCACCCGGCGCTTCGCGCCACCCTCTCCCCTCAGGGGAGAGGGCTGTTCGGCGCCTCTCTCGTCATGAGGGATTGCTGCCATTACTTCTGGCTCGGGAAGCTGAATTCGGCGCCGGATTTGATGCCGGCGGGCCAGCGTGTCGTCACCGTTTTGAGGCGCGTGTAGAAATGCACGCCTTCGGGGCCGTAGATGGAATGGTCGCCGAAGATCGAGCGTTTCCAGCCGCCGAAGGAGTGGTAGGCGACGGGGACGGGGATCGGCACGTTGATGCCGACCATGCCCACTTCGATCTTGTCGGCGAAATCGCGGGCGGCGTCGCCGTCGCGGGTGAAGATGGCCGTGCCGTTGGCGTATTCGTGGCCGTGGATCAGATCGACGGCACCCTCGTAAGACTGGGCGCGAACGACTGAGAGCACCGGCCCGAAGATTTCCTCGCGGTAGATCTTCATATCAGGCGTGACGCGGTCGAACAACGTTCCACCTACGAAGAAGCCATTCTCGTAGCCCTGCAGTGAGAAGCCGCGGCCATCGACGACGAGCTCAGCACCCTGCTCGACGCCGGAGTCGATGTAGCCAACGATCTTGTCGCGCTGAACCTTGCTGACGATCGGCCCCATCTGCGCGTCCTTGTCGGTCGCGGGTCCAATTTTCAGCGCTTCGACTCGCGGCTTGAGTTTGGCGACCAGAGCATCTGCCGTCTTGTCACCGACGGGCACGGCGACGGAAATCGCCATGCAGCGCTCGCCTGCAGAGCCATAGCCTGCCCCCATCAGCGCGTCGGCGGCCTGGTCCATGTCGGCGTCGGGTAGGACCACCATGTGGTTTTTGGCGCCGCCCAGGGCCTGGACGCGTTTGCCGGCGGTGGTGCCGCGGCGATAGACATATTCGGCGATCGCGGTCGAGCCGACGAAGCTCACCGCCTTGATGTCGGGGTGGTCGAGGATCGCGTCGACCGCCTCCTTGTCGCCATGGACGACGTTGAGCACGCCCTCGGGGAGACCTGCTTCCATGAGGAGCTTCCAGGCGAACATCGGAGCCGACGGATCGCGCTCAGAGGGCTTGAGGATGAAGGCGTTACCGCAGGCGATCGCCAGCGGATACATCCACATAGGCACCATGGCGGGGAAGTTGAACGGGGTTATGCCGGCGACGACGCCAAGTGGCTGGCGGTCGGAGTAACTGTCGATCGACGGCCCAACGTTCCGCGAGAATTCGCCTTTGAGCAGTTGCGGGATGCCACAGGCGAAGTCGACACAGTCGATACCGCGGGCGAGCTCACCCATGGCGTCGTCGTGCACCTTGCCGTGCTCACGTGATATCTCGCGCGCCAGTTCGTCGGCGTGCTTTTCCAGAAGCTCCTTGAACTTGAACATGACGCGTGCGCGCTTCATCGGCGTTGTCGCGCCCCAGGCGGGCTGTGCAGCCTTGGCGTTGGCGACGGCAGCGTTGATTTCGTCGAGCGTCGAGAGCGGCAGCGTCGCCACGGGCTCGCCCGTCGCCGGGTTGAACACCGGCTGGGTGCGCGTGCTTTGCGACTGGACCAGCTTGCCGCCGATGGCGTTGTGGATGACGTCCATTATTCGAGGCCCTTGAGGATGGTCGAGAGCGTGCCGATCAGCTGGTCGATGTGCGATTTCTCGACCATCAGCGGCGGGCTCATGGCGATGATGTCGCCGGTGGTGCGGATCAGGATGCCGGATTCGAACGCCTTCACGAAGGCCGCGAAGGCGCGCTTGGTGGGCGAGCCGGCGATCGGCTCGAGCTCGACGGCACCGACGAGGCCGAGATTGCGGATATCGATGACATGCGGCAGGCCCTTGAGGGAGTGCAGCGCATCTTCCCAGTACTTGCCGATTTCACCCGCGCCTTTGGTGAGCAGCCCCTCTTCTTTGTACACCTCGAGCGTCGCGAGACCCGCCGCCGAGGCCACCGGGTTCCCCGAATAGGTGTAGCCGTGGAAGAACTCGATCATGTGCTCGGGGCCTTGCATGAAGGCATCGTGGATCTCCGAGGTCACCATCACGGCGCCCATCGGAATGGTGCCGTTAGTCAAGCCCTTGGCGGCAACAATCATGTCGGGGATGACGCCAAAATAATCGGCGGCGAACGGCGTGCCCAAGCGGCCGAAACCGGTGATCACTTCGTCGAAGATCAACAGGATGCCGTGCTTTTTGGTAATGTCGCGCAGCTTCTGCAGATAGCCCTTGGGCGGGATCAGCACGCCGGTCGAGCCCGCCACCGGCTCGACGATGACGGCCGCGATGGTCGAGGCGTCATGCAGCGTGACAATGCGCTCGAGTTCGTCGGCGAGGTTGGCCCCCTCCTCGCGCTCGCCGCGGGTGAACTGGTTCTTGCCGGGCGTGTGGGTGTGCGGCAGGTGGTCGACGCCGGTCAGGAGCGTCCCGAACATCTTGCGGTTGGTGACGATACCGCCCACCGAGATGCCGCCGAAATTGACGCCGTGATAGCCACGCTCGCGGCCGATGAGCCGGAAACGGCTGCCGTCGCCCTTCACCCGGTGATAGGCGAGCGCCACCTTGAGCGCCGTCTCGACCGATTCCGAGCCGGAGTTGGTGTAGAGCACGTGGTTCATGCCCTCGGGCGCGATGCCGACCAGCGCATTGGCGAGCTCGAAGGCCTTGGGGTGGCCCATCTGGAAGGCGGGGGCGTAGTCCATCTCGGCCGCCTGCTCGCCGATCGCCTGGGCGATGCGGGGGCGGCAGTGGCCGGCATTGACGCACCACAGGCCCGCCGTGCCGTCGAGCACCTGGCGCCCGTCGGAGGTCGTATAGAACATGTCCTTGGCGCCCACGAACATCCGCGGCGCCTTCTTGAACTGCCGGTTCGAGGTGAACGGCATCCAGAAGGCGCTCAGATCGTTCGGCGCAACGTTTTGACGTGAGGACAACTCGCAAACTCCCTGAGAATCTTAGCCCGGTCGCGCCCGGCTTTGCATTTGCACTTGACGGCTGAGCTGGTTTGCCCAGAAATTTGACCAGTTGGAAAAAATGTTAGCACTCCCACAAAGCCGATCAAGGTGAAAATGCTCGCCAACGGGCCCTCCGGAGGACTGCGCTGATGCCTCAAGAGGGCAAGTCGAGACCGAGGACGCGCATCCAGCGCGAGAAGCAGGATCTGATCCTCGACGCGGCCCTCAACGTGTTCTCGCTGCACGGCTTTCGCGGCGCGACGATCGACCAGATCGCCGAAGCGGCGGGGATGAGCAAACCCAACCTGCTCTATTATTTCGCGAGCAAGGAGGAGATACACCGGCGGCTCCTCACCTCGATGCTCGACCTGTGGCTCGATCCGCTGCGCGAGCTCGATTCGGAGGGCGATCCGATCCCCGAGCTCAGGAGCTACATCCGCCGCAAGCTCGAGATGGCGCGGGACTATCCGCGCGAAAGCCGCCTGTTTGCCAACGAGATGTTGCAAGGGGCGCCGCACGCCATCGACGTGCTCGAGGGCGAGCTCAAGGTGCTGGTCGACGAAAAGGCGCGGGTGATCGAAGAGTGGATGGCGCAGGGCAAGCTGGTCCGCACCGACCCCTACCATCTGATCTTTTCGATCTGGGCGACCACCCAGCACTACGCCGATTTCGACGTGCAGGTCCGCGCCGTGCTCGGCGCCGGCCGCGGCGGCGAGGGCCGCTTCGAGGACGCAGCGCGGTACCTCGAGCATTTGTTCATGGATGGGCTACTGCCGCGGGGGTGAACCGCGCAATTTTAGGCAATAGCGTCAGAGTTGGTTCGGTCCATCGTGCGAGATTAACCTCACCGGGAGGCTGGTCGTGCAGCGGATTGCCGTCTTCATAGACGCGGATAACGTCGGTGCCACTTATGCGCCGACGATATTCGAACACATCGGAAAATTGGGAAGGGTCGTCATTTTGCGGGCCTTTGGCGGGCCATCGGCGATGATCGACTGGCAAGCGGCAGGGCGTGACGTCCTATGCGAGATGCGGCTTCAGAACAATGTGGCGACCGGCAAGAATGGGACGGACATTGCTCTCGCCCTCGACGCAGCGGACGTCCTTCACGCCAACGGCGCCGACAAATTCTGCATCGTGTCGAACGATCGCGACTTCGTCCCCCTCGCAATACGCCTCCGCGCCTCGGGCAAGCTGGTTCACGCCATCTGCAAACAGGCCGACGAACGCTACCGCAGGGCGTTCGACGATGTGTTCGAGCTGGCGCCGACACCTCATCCGATTGTCGAAACTTACCTGAAGATTGCCAAAGGGAGGCCAGACATGAGCCTGGCTGAAGTCGGAAGTCTGCTGCGTGCTCACCTCCCAGACGTCATTCCGACTAGTGGGAAAGCGCCGCTGCGACGGACGCTCGAGGCAACAGGTCGATTCGATCTGTTCGGCACCGGCTCGTCCATTCGCGTAAGACTGAGGGCCTCCGACTAACCAATACCGGCGCCGCACGGCTCGCAGTAAGTAATCCTACTCGCCCGGACGGAGCAGACCGTTGCCGTCCTTGTCGAGGCGGGCGAAAGCCTTCTGGACGAGTTCGCCCAGTTCGGTGGCGCTGAGGCCGCCTTCAGGCAGGTCGACAACGATCATCAGGGGGTCACCGGCTTCGGTGCTCATCCCCGATGGCTGGCCGATCGAGGCATCACGGCCCGGCAGCGCGCTCGCGGGCGAGGCGGCAAGCGAGATGGCGAGGGCGCTGCCCGCGCCGGCGAGAAGCAGGCCGGCACCGCGGAGGTTGCGGCGGATCTGGATCACGACCTTATCCTTGAGCGTCTGCGGCTCGGGCTCCTCGGCCAGGTAGGCGTCGATGCGTTCGCGGACGATCTCGCTGGCGGCTTTCCCCTCGGCCCGCGCCTTCTCCATAAAGGCGGTCTTGGTCGGATAGGGGATGCGGATTTCGAGCGTTTCGCTCTTTTTGGGCGCTCTCGGCTCGGACATGGGCGTATGGCCTCTCGCGGGTGGTCTAGAGCAAATAGGCGTCCGCAACGCAGCCCACCAGAGGCAACGTGTGCGGACAGGCGAATTCGTGTCCGGACAGGAGCTAATCCCTTACGGCAGCAAGGACAATCAGCCCCAGAACGGTGACAGCTGCCCCCGCGACGATTGAGAGGCTCGGCCAGCCATGGCCGGCCAGGGCCTCGAACAGGATGACGAAGGCGGGCGTCAGGTAGCCATAGGCGATGACCTTGGGCGCCGGCAGGCGGAGGGAGGCGTACTGAATGAGGAAGAAGCAGATCGCCGTGGGCCCGACCGCCAGATAGAGGACGACCCACCACACGACAGGCGGCAGGTGCAGCCAATCGGTCGAGACAATATCGGGAATGCCTGACAGCGCGATGCAGATGGCGGTGGCGCTCAGCGTCCAGAAACTTTGCACCAGCGAAGGTTCACCGCGGCTGAAGCGGCGGAGCAGGGGCGTGTAGAAGGCGTAGGCGAAGCAGCCGATGAAATAGATCAGCTCGCCGCGGCCGATGTCGAAACTCAGGATCGCCTGAAGGTCGCCATGGAAGATCACCCAGACGGCTCCCAGGCCTGCGAGGATGAGCGAGACGATGATAGCGCCGCCTGAGCGCTGGCCGACGAGGAAGTAGGCCGTGACCGCCGTCATCAGCGGCACCAGCGTGTAGACGGCCGATGTCGCGACCGGCAGGGTCATGGTCAGCGCGATGAACATGGTGACGAAGTAGATCGCCATCAGCACACCCATAATGCCAAAGCGCCAGGGCGCCGGCGGGAAGGCGAAACGGTGGCGCGCGACACCAAAGGCCACTGCCCCCATCATCGCGGCGGCGAGCAGGAAGCGCACCGCATTGAGCGGGATGGGGTGGATGTAGGGCACGGCCAGCGCGCCCGTCGTGAACGAGCCCGCGATCAGCGCCGCGAAGACGAGCATGCTGAGATGCGCGAGCAGCCGCTCGCGCGGCAGCGCAGCAGTGGGCGCGGTCACCACGAGATCGCGACGACGATCAGGAGCCCGCCGATGATCGCGAGGTTGGTCACGACCGAGTTGTAATGCGGCGTCCGCTCCTCACCCGAATAGGCCCAGAAATTGTGGTAGAGCGCGTTGGCGGCTACGGTGAAGGCGATAAGCGCGATGGCACCGATCGCGGGGAAGAACCCGAGGGCCACCGAGGCGCCACCAAGCACTTGAACGACGAGTGCGACGATGAGCGAGACCCGCGGCATCGGCACACCCTTCTTGGCGAGGATGCCGGTGTGCATGTCGAGCTTCATGAAGTTTCGGAGACCGGCTTGGAAGAAATAGAAGCCGAGCAGAAAGCGCCCGACGGTGATGAGTGCGGCGGTGAGAGTCATGGGAATCGCTACCGTCCTAAGTAATGGGCGTGCGTTTTATCCGAGACGCGGTGACGTTTCTAGGCAGCGTGCCGGACGGCCGGGATGGCGAGTTCAGCGTTGCCCGGCCCGTTGCGCTTGGCGCGATAGAGCGCGATGTCTGCGGCCTGGGTGAGCCGCGCCGGTGCGCCCGGGAAATCCTCGCTGCGCGCCATGCCGATGCTGGCACCGATCCGTAAATGCTTGCCGCCGATGTTGATGGGTTGATCGAAGCGTGCGTCGAGAGTGGCGAGATAGTCGTCGAGGCCAGTGGCGTCGCGGACGACGGCGAACTCGTCGCCGCCGAGGCGGACCACCAGATCGTCCTTGGCAGCCGTCTCGCGCAGATGTCGGCCGACGATCTGCAGCACCGCATCGCCAGCGGCATGGCCGAGGGCATCGTTGATCCCTTTGAAGTCGTCGAGATCGATCATCACGAGGACAATGCCTTCGCCGCCCTCACTGGCGATGGCGCAGCGAGAGGCGAGGCCCATATCGAAGGCCCGCCGGTTGCCGAGGCCGGTGAGCGTATCGGTGTGAGCGAGGCGTGTCGCGGCCGCGCGTCGGCGGTCGAGGCGACTGCCGACGACAACGACCCGCCAGCCGATAATGGCCACCATGGCGATGAAGAGAATGCCGCCGGCGATGCGGACGGGCGCCACGATCTCGAAGGTGCTCGAACCGAACAGCTGTGGCGTCCAGGCGACAACGCGATCGCTGCCCATGGCGATCGACACACTGAGCTCCTCGGGTGAGACGCTCGAGGCGCGTGTGAGGCGGGCACCACGGAGGCCCAGGGTCGTGGCCATGGCGTCGAGCGTGATCTCGTTCATGCCACCGGGCAGTGTGTCGATGTAGCGAGTGACCTGATTGGCCTCGCGACCACGCGCCGCCTGGTCGATCATCGACACAGCCTGGAACGAGGCCAAGAGCATGAAGGTGAAGATCAGCAGCGTGCAGGCAAGGCCCGCGAGGATGAGGAGCGTGAGGCGTCGCAATGCCCGCGTGTCCGCATGGGCCTCAGCGACCCGCGTGCCAACACTTCCCCCATCCATAGTTGCCGCACTCAGCACTCAAACCCCCGGCACGCGCGCGAGGATAGGGGAATTCGCTTAGGGCTTGGTTACCAAGGCGACGGCTCAGAGGATGAAGTCGGCCTTCGTCAGGTCGACCTCATGAAAGCCAAGCAGCTTGAGATGTACGCCACCACCGAGGTTCAGCTCGACATAGTAACCCAGCGGCCCGTCCTGCATCATCTGCGCCAGTTTTGCGTAACTGGCGATATTGAAGTCCCTCAGATCAATCTTTTCGCCATGCTGAAAGTCGTCGACCGTGGTGGTTTGTTTTTGCGCTTTGAAGACGAAGCGGTCTTTCCCCAGACCTCCTTGCATCTCGCTGAATCCGCCACTAGCAACGATCGTATCGTTGCCGGCTCCTCCCATGATGGACTGCATCCAGTCGGCGCGCCCGTCGCCCTCTACATAGATCAGGTCCTTGCCGGCGCCGCCGTTCACGCCACCAGGCACCTGGTCCATTCCGGCCAGGCCGCCACCGGTATGGATTTCATCGTTGCCGCCCTCGCCCGACAAGCCGTCGCTGCCACCTCCCCCGAGCAGGGTGTCGTCGCCGGATCCGCCCTCGAGCACGTCCGCACCGCCGCCGCCCTTGATCAGATCGTCGCCACCGCGGCCCTCGATACGGTCGCTGTCCTCTGTGCCGCTGAGCAGGTCGTCATGGCCAGTGGCAACCAAGCCGTGGATATTCTTGAGCGTGTCGACGTCGCCGCTTCCGACGGTGACACTCCCCTTGGCGAGCGAGATGGTCAACGAATGTTTCACGTAACTGTAGTCGGCATAGGCAAACTTGGCCGTTTCGTTGTCCAGCTTGTCAATGAGAGTATCGTTACCTGCTCCGCCAATCAGGTAGGCATATTCCGGGACCGAAAGACCTTGGGACTGGCCGGTTAGGACGTCGTTTCCTGCGCCTCCCTTGAGCGTGCCGATGCCGGATAGACGATCATTGTCGTCTTCACCCGAAAGGACACCGGCGCCCTTGAGTGTGTCGTCACCGTCGCCGCCAAAAAGGCTGTTGCTGCTTTCACCGTTCACATAGGCATTGGCGTCAAACACCTCGGCATCGATGAGAGTATCGTCTCCGTCGTCGCCGTAGAGCAAATCGTCGCCAATCTGGCCGTCGAGCTTATCGTCGCCATCGTTGCCGTGAAGGGTGTCGGTTCCCTCGGCTCCCTTGACGACGTCGTTGCCTGCGTCACCCATAAATTTGTCGTTGCCGAAGCCGCCAGTGAGCGTGTCGTGGCCCTTGTCACCATGCAACTCGTCATTGTCGTCGCCGCCGCCCATCAGGTCGTTGCCGTCGCCGCCCCAGAGCGTGTCGTCGCCCTCGGCACCACCGAGATTGTCGCCTGCGCCGAAGCCCCAGAACTCATTGTTCTCGGCGTCACCCGTAATGACATCCAGAAGGGGTGTTCCTTTGATTCTTTCGATCAGCTCCAGCGTGTCGGTGTTGCCGTAGGTGTCCTTGGCAGTGTTGCTGGCGAGGAGGACATTGATCGCATTGCCACCGACCTCGCGGCTGTAGTCGACGAGATCGACGCCGCCGAGACCGTTGATACTGTCGTCGCCGGCAAGCCCAGTGAAGCTCTGTTCGCCGACGCTGCCGGTCATCGAGTCGGCGTACTTGGTGCCGGTGACGTGCTCGATGTTGCTGAAAGTGTCGGTGAAGCCGAAGGAGTCGACCACCGAGCCGGCGCCCCAGGTGAGCACGATGCCCAGCGTGCCCAAATCGTCGAAGCTCATGATGTCGAAACCGCCGCGCCCATCGACACGGTCGGCGCCTTTGACGGGCTTGAAGGCGTTGTCGCCGTTGTCGCCATTGATCGTGTCGGGGCCGATCGAGCCAACGATCGAATTGATATGCTTGAACGTGCCGAGCGCCGAGCCCTGAACCGTACTGGTGTCGTCGACGAACGAGCCCGAGTAGTTGCCCGTCATCATGTCGACGCTCACTCGCGACAGCCAGCCGTGATAGGCTGCGAACACCGGCTTGGGAGCGGTCCCGGTTCCGGTCTCGAGCTTCCTGAATTCGGCGGGCGCGCCGTAGTAAAAGCTCAGCTGGTTGTACCCTGACCCGCCGTCGATCGCGTCGGTGCCCGTGCCGACGAAGATCACGTCGTCGCCGCCACCGGCCTTTATGGTGTCGTTGTCGCCAACCTTCTTGTAATAAGGGCCCTGATAATTTGGATTGAGGCCCATCTCCATCCATTCGGTGTTGCCACCATAGATGAGATCCCGCTCGTCGCTGCCGGTGATGCTGTCGTTGCCGGAGAGCCCGTAGATCTGAGAGCCGACGGTGGCCGTCAGATTGGAGTCCGACCTGTACGTTCCGATCTTCTTGGGCAATGCCATTGTGATCTCCCCCGAGAACAAGGCCGCCGCAACTTTATCAGATCATACGAGCAACGAAATACTGTCGTTTTCCGAGAGATCGTCCCCTACTCCGCCGGCTCGACCGCATCCTTACGCATCGGATTGTTGGGATGCGTGGTCCAGTTGGCGTATTTGCCGGTGACGACGCGGCCGGTACGCTCGTCGATCGCGCCGGGCGCGAGCTGCTCCATGGTGATGCAGTCTTCGACCGGGCAGACGTTGACGCACAGGTTGCAGCCCACGCACTCATTGTCCATCACCTCGAAATGGCGGACGCCATTCTTTTCCTTGGTGATGGCCTGGTGTGAAGTGTCCTCGCAGGCGATGTGGCAGCGGCCGCACTTGATGCAGAGGTCCTGATCGATGCGCGCCTTGGTGATGTATTCGAGATTGAGGAACTGCCAGTCGGTGACGTTGCGGGACGCCTTGCCAACGAAATCGTCGAGCGTGGCGTAGCCCTTTTCGTCCATCCAGTTGGAGAGCCCCGAGATCATCTCCTCGACGATCTTGAAGCCATAGACCATGGCGGCCGTGCAGACCTGCACATTGCCGGCCCCCAGTGCCATGAACTCGGCCGCGTCGCGCCAGGTGGTGATCCCGCCGATGCCGGAGATGGGGAGACCCAAGGTCTCACGGTCGCGCGCAATCTCAGCGACCATGTGGAGCGCAATGGGCTTGGCCGCAGGCCCGCAGTAGCCCCCGTGGGTGCCCTTGCCGTCGATCGTGGGCATGGGCGCCATCAGATCGAGGTCGACATTGGTGATCGAGTTGATGGTGTTGATGAGGCTCACGGCATCGGTCCCGGCCTCGTGCGCAGCGCGCGCCGGGCGGCGGATGTCGGTGACATTGGGAGTGAGCTTGGTGATCACGGGCATGCGCGAGAATTGCTTGCACCAGCGCACGACCATGGCGACATACTCAGGCACCTGGCCTACGGCGGCGCCCATGCCGCGCTCGCTCATGCCGTGCGGGCAGCCGAAATTGAGCTCGATGCCGTCGGCGCCGGTCTCTTCGACAAGTGGTAGAATCGACTTCCAGGCATTCTCCTCGCAGGGCACCATGATCGAGACAATGACCGCTCGATCCGGCCAGCGCATCTTGACGGCCTTGATCTCCTGGAGGTTCCGCTGCAGGTCGCGGTCAGTAATGAGTTCGATGTTGTTAAAGCCCATCAGCCGGCGATCGCCGGCCCAGATGGCGCCATAGCGCGGACCGTTGACGTTGACGACGGGCGGGCCTTCTTCGCCGAGAGTCTTCCAGACCACGCCACCCCAGCCCGCTTTGAAGGCGCGCTCGACATTGTACTCCTTGTCCGTCGGCGGCGCGGAGGCGAGCCAGAACGGATTGGGCGACTTGATGCCGACGAAGTTGTTGCGAAGGTCTGCCATTGGGACTCTCCCTTTCGCGCTCGCGTTAGATACCGCTCAGGTACCTGTTGATGCTCTCGGCCGCGTCGCGGCCCTCGGCAACAGCGGTGACGGTAAGGTCATCGCCACCCGTGGCGCAATCGCCGCCGGCCCAGACTTTTGCCATCGAGGTGCGGCCTTCGGCGTCGACTTCGATCTTGCCGCCGGCGATTATGACGCCTTCGCCATCGGTTGCGAGGGTCTGGCCGATGGCCTTGAACACCTGGTCGCAGGCGATTGTGGTGGTCTCGCCCGTCGGCTTCAGATTACCCGACGCGTCGAGCGCCATGTAGCTCAGTTCGATGCCGGCGACCTTGCCGCCTTCGACAACGACGCGCTTGGGCGCGAGCCAATGACGGATAGTGACGCCTTTGCTGGCGGCGAGATCCTGCTCGAAGCCGGAGGCATTCATCTGCTCCTTGCCGCGGCGGTAGACCATTGTCACCTCCTCCGCGCCGAGAAGTTTTGACTGGACGGCGGCATCGACGGCCGTCATGCCACCGCCGATCACGACGATGCGGCGGCCGACCGGCAGGTTGCCGAGATCCGTGGCCTGGCGCAGGTCGGCAATAAAATCGATGGCGTTGTCGACGCCATCAGCGTTTTCACCTTCGGCGCGCAGCGCGTTGACCCCACCGAGCCCCATGCCGAGGAAGACGGCATCATGCGATCCCGCGAGTTCGCTCAGCGTGAAGTGCTCGCCAAGGACCCTGCCGTTTTCGATGCTGATACCACCGATGGCGGTGACGTAATCGACTTCGTGCTGCGCAAAACCGCCGGGCGTCTTGTAGGACGCGATTCCATATTCATTGAGGCCGCCGGCCTTGGGGCGCGCGTCATAGATGACGACATCGTGGCCGTGCATCGACAGGCGATGTGCTGCGGAAAGCCCTGCGGGACCGGCACCGACGATTGCGACGCGCTTGCCACTTGGGGCGGCGCGGGTGAAGAACTGCGTGTTGGTCGCCATCGCGGCGTCGGTGGCGTAGCGCTGGAGCTGGCCGATCTTGACCGGCTTGCCCTCGGCGGCTTCGCGCACGCAGGCCTCTTCGCACAGCTGTTCGGTGGGACAGACGCGGGCACACATGCCGCCCAGGATATTTTGCTCGAAAATCGTCTCGGCGGCGCCCAGCGGGTTATCCGTCAGGATTTCGCGGATGAACATCGGGATGTCGATGCTCGTGGGGCATGCGGTCTGGCACGGCGCGTCATAGCAGAAGTAGCAGCGGTCGGCTTCGACGAACGCCTCGTGGCGATCGAACGGCGGATGAAGGTCGGAGAAATTGACCGCGTACTGCTCGGGCGCGAGGCGCCCCGGCGCGATTCCGTCCTTCAGCATCCCCTCGCCCATCCGTATCCCTCCACACGGCGGCGCGCAGCGCGCCATCGAACCAATCGGAACAAGCTGGGAACAGTTCTAAGAACCGTTCCAGACTGGGAACGCTAGCACAGCCGGAATTTTTATCAATTGGTCAAATTTAGAGGAAACGCGCGCTGAGGACGGCCAGGCCGACGAAGGCCGCGATGAAGCCATTGCCGATGATCGGACCCCAGCCGAACCACCAGAGTTGGCTGCCGCGCGGATCCTTGCGGACGAGGCTGAGGGCCGCAGCGATGATGGCAATGACGATGGAGACGCCCTGCCAGGTGAGGAAGAGCTCGATACGATCCCAGGCGCGGGTGGCCGGATCGGCGCCCGCGGGCATCAAGTAGGTAAGGAAGAGCGAGCCCAGCACGAGCAGCGCCCAGCCAACGACGAGGAGATTTGGCAAAAATTTCATGCGGAAGCCTTCGTGACGCAGCCTTGGCGCAAATTGGAACATCGTGTGCCAAATCGAGCAGAAACGGCGTTCCGGCTACCAAATCTAGTGTCAATGGAGCCAGTGTCGCGTGCGGCACATCGGCAACAGTTCCTTAACCGCTTTTTTGTGCCCGATTCCTCCCACATTCTCGCCACAGCCCCTTCCTACCCCGCGCTGGTCGTTAACTAGCGTGAGTCAGTAATAGTTGATTAAGCACATCGTTGTCGTCGCCGCCCTTGTCACGGGTTGTATGTCGTTCGTGACCGGGGAGACTTTGGCGGCCGGCGGGCAGTGCGGGACGGCCTCCTGGTATGGCCCCGGATTCAACGGCAAGAAAGCCGCGTCCGGGGAGCGTTTCAACCAGAACGCCATGACCGCTGCACACAAGACCCTTCCCTTCGGCACCAAACTCAAGGTGACCAACCAAAAGACCGGGAAGGTGGTGACGGTAAAGATCAATGATCGCGGCCCCTATCATGGCGGGCGCATCATCGATCTCAGCAAGGCCGCAGCGACGCAGCTGGGCATCGTTGGAGCCGGTACGGGTAAAGTGTGCCTCACGAAAGTCTGACGCGGAACTCTTAGTTGTTGCAGCAGACACAAAGCGGGGCGTCCCCAAAGGGGGCGCCCCTTTTGTATTTTCATTGCGCTCTGTCCGAGCGAGTCCAAGGGGACTCGTTCGTCCAACCGCGGCAAAGCGGGGCGTTCCCAAAAGGGGCGCCCCTTTTGTATCTTTATTTGAGCTCTGTCCGAGCGAGTCCAAGAGGACTCGTCTAGTGATCAGCGAGCCAGGAGGCCATCTGGCTTAGAGCTGCGTTCCAGTTGATGGTGATTTCGTTGAGGCTCCAGGCCTGGATATCGTCGACGTAACACATCTGCGGCGCGCAGCCCTGTTCGCCGAAGAGCGCTTGCGCGACGGGGTCCTGGATAGAAGAGTTGGGACCGCCGGCGAGCGCGCCCTTGGGCGGTTCGGGGAACTCGGTATTGGCGGACTTGGCAAACCAGCGCGAATGCTGATTGTGACTGAACTTGTCGCCATAGCCGGTGACGTAACTCAGATTGAGCGCGTTGCGGCCGAAGATATAGTCCATGGCCTCGAGGGCGCCGTCGCGATAGCGCTCGCGGCCGGAGATGTCGAAGGCAGAAGCCAGTACCAGAGCGTTCTGGATCACGAGATGATTGGAGCCCCAATCGTACTTGCCCGATGTCGGTGTGTAGGTCTGGCCGAACGGCTCCTTGTTCTGGAGTCCGAGGAGCTTGTCGGCGGCGTCGAGCACCGACTGGCGGATCGCTGCAGCGTCAGGGCCCGAGAAGCGGTTGGGCTCGCGGGCAAGGGTGAGGCGGCCGAACCCGGCAACGTTCTTCCAATCATAGCCTTCAGGCTTGAAGACATCGCCCATCCAGTGCGGCGAAGCCATGAGGTCGGCGAGATAAGTTTTGTCGCCGGTGGTGATGTAGAGCTCGCCGGCCGCCCAGTAGAACTCGTCGCTCACATCGGTGTCGTCATAGGGTCCGCCACCGGAGTTGCCGTCGGCCGCCGGAGCGTAGAGATCGGGATGCGCCTTGGCCGCGGCGTAAGCCTTGATCGCCGCCGCTTTGAGCTTGTTAACGTAAGGCTTGTCGAAGCGGGCGAGGTAGCGCGACGCGGCGGCGGCAACAGCCACGAAGTTGAGCGTCGCAGCAGTGGACGGACGATGCAGTTCGCGGAGCTTGTCGTCGTTTGATGGCAGCAGTGGAATGCCGGTCCATTCATTGTCATGCACTTTGTGGTGCAGCATGCCGGCAAGCGGCTGGCCGTCGGGCACCATCATCTTGAGCATCCAGTCGAGCTCCCAGCGGACTTCGTCCATCACGTCGGGGATGCGGTTGCCGTGTTCGGGGATCCTGAGCTTGCCGTCGCGGATGCGCACCGGTTCGCCCGAGCGCGAAGCGCGGCGGAAGGCAGCCATCAGCTGGCCGGCGGAGATGCCGCCATTGACGACGTATTTGCCGTGATCGCCGGCGTCGTACCAGCCACCGCTGACGTCGAGTGTGTAATCGCAGGTCCAGGGCTCGCCATAGACGGCTTGACTGACTGCGGCGGGCTGGCAGGACACGGCGGTGTCGCCTTTGTTGGGCGCGGCGCCGATGTGGCCGGCCGGGCGGCCGTAGCCCTCACCGGCAATGGCGGGATCGATCGCAATGCCTGAGCGGACCGGGTAAAAGTAGCTCATCGCATCGACGACGAGGTCGGCATAGAGGTCGGCACGGATGTCGAAGGGATAGCTGGTCTGGCCGTCGACGCTAATGGTCAAGCCTTCACCGGTGGCGGTCGTGGCGGAGAAATCGAGGGTATGGACTTTGACGCCGACGGTCGGATCGAGGCCACGCGGGACCGTTGTGCCCTCGAACACAACTGCGCCCGCGCCGTCGATAAGTTTGAATGGGAGCGCGGCAGTGCTGTCGCTGACGAGCGTTGCGTGCTTGGGGCCATTGGGCAGGTAGCCGACCTGATTGACACGGATGCGCGGGCCGGTGTCGGGGGTGTAGGCCGCAACGGTCCCACCTGAGACGAGCGACACATTGTCGAGGCAGAAGGTCCAGTCGGATTTGCTGCCGCCGATCTGGAACACAATCTGGCCGTCAGGACGATCGACCGGAGCTTTGAAGGTGCGTGCCGAGATCTTCTGCTCGAGGCCGGCGCGGGGCGTCGCCTCGGTGTAGGAGGTGTAAGGGTCGACTGGCATCTGGACGAGGGCGCGGACCGGGCCACTGGGGTCGCCGCGATAGGCAAAGCTGAAATCGTAGGTCTCGCCTTTTTTGAGCGGCAGGTCGTTGATGCCGACGATCGCGTCCCAGGGGTTTGTCGTGCCACCGGGGATGAGGGTGCAGAGCTGGCCGTCCTTGATCTCGATGGTGAGGTTCTGCGTGGCCCACCAGCCGGTCGCATCATCGAAGGCGCCCTTGGCGACAAGCTCGGCCGCACCGGCAAACGAGGTCAGCGCCGGCACAAGCGCCAGCGCGGCAAGCACACGATTCATCTTCCCCTCCCGGAACGATGGGACGGAGATTGGGACGGCACGACGTGTCCGTCAATCGAACAGGCTGACCAGCTCGAATTTCGTGACATCGACGAGGCCGAGGTCGGTGACGCGGAGCTGCGGAATGACCGGCAGCGCCAGGAACATGTGCTGCATCACAGCATTGTTGAGCTCGCAGCCACACGCGCGCATGGCTTCGACCAGCTTTTCCGACTTCTGCGCGACGATCTCAGCGCGCTCCTCGGACATGAGGCCGGCAATGGGCAGCTCGACGAGCGCCAGCTCGCGGCCCTTCGAGAAGACAACAAAGCCGCCGCCCACTTCCTGCAGGCGATTGGCGGCGAGTGCCATGTCGTCCCGGTTGGTGCCGACGACGATCATCTGGTGGCTGTCATGCGCGACGGTGGAGGCGACGGCCACGTCGGTGGTGTAGCCGAAGCCCGAAACAAATGCGTTGACGATCTTGCCTGATCCCTTATGGCGCTCGACGACGGCAACCTGCGCGACGTCCTGCACGCGATCGGGGACGATGAGGCCGTCCTCGACAAATAACACTTTTTCGAGCGCGCGCGTCGGCGCCTGGTTCTCGATGATGCCGATGACTTTGGCGGTCACGGAGTTCTTGCCTGCCGGGGCCGCGATTTTGAAGTCGTCGGGATGGATGGTGCGGCCGACCTTGACAGTACCCTTGGCGAAGGCGGGATAGGGATAAGGCTCGATCTCGCGGATCAGAACCCCGTTCTCGGCGAGGACGACACCGCGGGCGATGACGACCTCAACCGGCAGCTTGGCGAGATCGGAACTGAGGATCAGGTCCGCGCGGCGGCCGGGCGTGATCGAGCCGAGTTCGCGCTCGAGGCCAAAGTGAGTCGCCGTGTTGAGCGTCGCCATCTGAATGGCGGTGATGGGCGGCACGCCATGCTCGATGGCGTGGCGCACCGTGTGGTCCATATGGCCTTCGTTCACCAGCGTCGCGGCGAAGCGGTCGTCGGTGCACAGGATCACATTGCGTGAATCCAGCTTGCCCTCGGTGATCGCCTTGACCTGCGGGCCGACATCGTACCAGGCCGAGCCCAAACGCAGCATGGCACGCATACCGAGGCGGACGCGGGCCACCGGATCGATGGGGCGCGTGCCTTCGTGGTCGTCGGAGGGACCGCCTGCGACATAGCCGTAGAAGGCACGACCAAGGTCCGTCGAGGCATAGTGGCCGCCGACGGTCTTCCCGGCGCGCTGGGTTGCGGCAATCTCAGCAAGCATCTTGCGATCGCCGGCTGCGACGCCGGGGAAGTTCATCATTTCGCCGAGCCCGATGATGTTGGGCCAGGTCATAGCTTCGGCCACATCGTGCTCGTCGATCGAGGCGCCGGCGTTCTCGAGGCCCGGCGCCGCGGGAACGCAGCTGGGCATCTGGACATAGACATTGGTGGGCATGGCGACGGCTTCGTCGTGCATCAGGCGGACGCCGGGCAGACCGAGGACGTTGGCGATCTCGTGCGGGTCGATGAACATCGAGGTGGTGCCGTGCGGGATCACGGCGCGGCAGAATTCGGTGACGGTGACCATGCCTGACTCGACGTGCATGTGACCGTCGCAGAGGCCGGGAACGAGATAGCGGTCGGCGGCGTCGATGACTGACGTGTCGGGACCCCTGGTATAGTCGAGATCGGGACCGATGGCAGCGAAGCGCCCGGCCTTGATGGCCACCGAGGTGCCCGGAATGACCTCGCCCGAATGCACGTTCACCCAGCGACCATTGGTGATGAGCATGTCCGCCGGGGCGCGACCCATGGCGACGTCCACAAGCTGCGGTGCGGTTTCGGACCAGGGGGCGATGGGCATGTGACTATCCTTCTGACGCGAGCGGCAATCAGAAGGAGTGCGGGTGGGTTCGTCAAGGGAGGAGGGCAGCAGAGGACGTGGAAGTTGAACTTTCAGTCGGATCCTCCCCTTGTCGAAGACAGGGGAGGTGGCACGCGTGAGCGTGACGGAGGGGGCGCCACCTGCAAGATTTGTGCGTGGGGTGCCCCCTCCGTCGCTTACCGGCGCCACCTCCCCCGCGCATTCGCGCAGGGGAGGGCCTGACTGCTGGCTTCGCTGGTCAGGCGTCGACCGGTTCTTTCAGTAGAACGTCGATCTCATTCATCACCCTCTCCGGCAAGGGCCCCTTGTCGAGCGTACCCATATTGTCGCGGATCTGCGCCTCGGTCTTGAACCCGGGAATGGGCACCGTCATTGGCGAGCGGGCGAGACTCCAGCCGAGGGCACCCTGAGCCAGAGTACGGCCGCCGGTCGAGAGCAGATCGCGGATCCCGTCCAGCTTGCGCAGGGCTTCTGGGGTTGGGCGGCCGTCCCTGAAGTTCTGCAGCCAGTCGTAGCTGGCGGCGCGGACGTCGTTGGCTGCGAACTGCGTGTCGAGCGTGAACTTGCCCGTGAGGAGTCCCATTGCGAGGGGTGAGCGGTTGAGGTTGACGAGGCAGTTGTCGTCGGCAAGCCGCTGCATGTCGGGGACTTCGTGGAAGACGCTCAGCTGCTGCTGCACCGACTTGAAATGCGGATAGGTGAGCATGCGCTCGACGCGGAAAGCGTCGTCGGTGCTCCAGCCCCAGGCGTCGATATCGCCGGCTTCGGCCCGCTTCTCGAGGGCCTCGGCGAGGGCATCCATCGGGCCGCCGGGGACGTCGCCGACATGGAGCTGGTAGAGGTCGATGCGGTCAGTCCCGAGTCGCTTGAGGGAAGCAACAAGCGCCTGCTCCATGTACTCGGTCGTGGTGTTGCTGCCGTTGAGTTCGCGCGCCGCAAGATCGTGGGTGAAGCCGAACTTGGTGGCGATCACGACTTCGCCGCGGCGATCGGCGAAGGCGCGGCCGAGGATTTCTTCGCTGTGGCCGGTGCCGTAGGCGTCGGCGGTGTCGAACAGGCGCGCGCCCAGGTCGAAGGCGAGGTGGAGGGCGCGGGTGGACACCGCGTCATCCACTTCGCCCCAGCCGGCGGCCTGGCCGTGCATGAGGAAAGTACCACCGATGGCCCAGCACCCCACGCCGATGCGTGGGATGCGGCGGCCGTTCCAGAGCGTGATGAGGCTCACAGGCAGGCCTCCTTGGTGGCGGCCTTGGCGCGAGCCTTGATGTCCCTGAGGGTGGGCCGGTCGAGACCCATGTCGGCGAGCATGTGCCGATCGAGACCGGTGAGCTCGTAGACGGTGCGGCGGTAGGACCGCCAATAGTCGAAGCGATTGCGCAGGTGCTCAAGCATGGCTTGCTCCTTTGTTGGGCTATGCAGGAATGAAATGCCGCCGGAACCAGGGTGGGAGGTTTGGGGAGGCGAAGCACCAGCGGCAAGGACATACTTGCGTGTTGGCAGGACTTTCCGCTACGGACAGGTGCGACACGAGCTTTGCAGAAATGAAATGAGCATCGACTGGGAAGATCTGAGGCTGTTTCTCGACGTGGCGCGGCTGGGTGGGCTGAGCGCCGCGACGTCGACCACCAAGCTCAGCGCTGCTACGCTGGGGCGACGGGTGAATGCGCTCGAAAAGCAGATCGGCGAGCCGCTCTTTCACCGTGCCCATTCGGGCTACACGCTGACGCGGGCGGGCGAAGAATTGCTGCGGCGCGCCGAAGAGGTGGAGAGCGCGATGCGCTCCCTGGTGCGCTGGCGCGACGGCGAGATCGGCGACCGCGTGGTGCGAATTTCGGCGGGAACCTGGACCACGGATTTCCTCGCCAAGCATGTCGGCGAGTTGTGGGACGTGAGCGACCCGTTCCGTATCGAGTTCGTCACGGCGTACGAGAAGATCGATATCGGACGGCGCAACGCGGACATCGGCATCCGCAGCGAACGGCCGACGGAGGCCAACCTCGCCGGCCAGCAGGTGGGCCGGGTGGCGCATGCACTCTATTCGGGGCGGAACCTCATCAATGGGGTCAAGGCCGGCTGGTTCGTGGGCATGGGCGGCGATGGCGCTAACCTTGCCTCGTCGCGCTGGCTGATGGCGCGGCATGGCGACCGGATTGGCCTGCGCGGAAACGATGCGCATTCGGTGCGCGAGCTGGTGGCGGCGGGTGCGGGGCTGACGGTGCTACCGTGCTTTGCCGGCGACAGCGACAAGCGGCTGGTACGGATCGTGGCCGCGCCGATCCCCGAGCTCGAAACCGAGCAGTGGCTGGTGAGCCACCAGGAAGAGCGGCATACGCGCGAAGTGCGGACGGTGCTCGACCGGGTGGCGAAGCTCCTTCGCGGCAACGCTCCGCTGTTCATTGGTGAAGTCGGAAACCCGCCTTAACGAGATATTGAGGGGAGCAGGCGGACACTCCAACCCGGGAATGCCCAGGGTCTTCGGGGGACCGCCAAATGAGAGCTGCAGCCTTTGTGGTCGGGCCCAGAGATGGGGCCGGCGCAACCCTTATGGACCTGGCGCGCGCCATCGGGTTCGAATCGGTGCAGCGCTACCAGGGCCTGGTTCGCGCCGAGCGGCAGAGTCTGACGACCCCGCTGGTGTTTTTCCTCTGCGCGCCCACCAAGGACGTGCGGACGCTGAAGCCGATGGCGGATGCGGTGCGGTTTTCGCCTAGCCTCAAACTCAGGTTCCTGCCGCTGATCTACTTTGCGCGTGAACCCTCGCTCGAGACGGTGAGGCAGTGCATCGCAATGGGGTTCGACGACGTGATCGCGCTGCCCATCGGCGGCGACGATGCGGGCGACCGGATCGCCCGGCAGATCGGGCGTATCCAGACCTATTATGAGACGACCACCTATTTCGGCCCGGACCGGCGCAACCGGACGGGCGGACCGGAGCGCACGACGGGGAGCGATCATGGCGGCGGGCAGTTTCGGCGAATCGAGATCGTGCGCAATCCCGAGACGGGAATCGACGTGATCAGCGACGACATGCAGGTCGTGCTCTGATTTTCCGCAAACGATTTCACCTGTATCGATTGCACTGATCTGCCGGTCGCTTTCGCGAGGCGTGCGATTCCTTTAGGGTCGCGCAACTCCTACGAAAGCGCCTTTTCAAATGAAGTTCGGCCTTGACCTCGCGCCCCACCACAAGGTGTTCGGCGCCTTCGCCATTTACTCGTTCACGATGGGGAACATTTTCCCCCGCTTCGCCGATTTGAGGCATTTCATGGGCGTCGAGAACGGGGCCTTCGGGCTCGGACTGATCGGCGCGCCGGTGGGGACGCTGATCTCGCTGACGTTCGCACCGCCGCTGCTCGAGAAGGTCGGCTACCGCCGTGCCATCCTGTTCCTGATCCCGATCCTGTCGCTGTGGTACGCGCTCGCGACCCTGGCGCCGAACCCGATCTGGTTCTTCGTGCTGCTGCTGCCTGTGGGACTGACCATCGGCTGCATCGAGATCATCCTCAACCTCGAAGCGGACCGCACGGAACATCTGGTGGGCCACCGCATCATGAACCGGGCGCACTCGTTCTGGAGCTTTGGCTTCTTCGTGGCGGGGCTCGTGGGTGGCGCAATCGCACAGAGCGGCGTGTCACCGCAGCTGCATGTCTTCGGCATGATCCCCGTGACGATCGTCCTGACCGCGCTGGTGATGGGCCGCTTCGATCCGGCACCGGCACGAACTGGCAGCCATGCGGACGAGCCGAAGTTCGCCGCCCCCACCTTCGGCATCATGGCACTGGTCGCCGTCACGCTTGCCGCAATGGCGATGGAGGGCGGCTATATGGACTGGTCAGTGATTTACATGCACGACGTCTACAGCTCGGCACCGTTCACCGCGGCGTTGGCCGTGACGGTCGGCGCGCTGGCGCAGGCAGTAACGCGCTTCTTCGCCGACGGGTTCGTCGAGCGCTATTCGCCGGTGCTGGTGGCGCGCGTGCTGCTATGCATCATGACCGTCGGGATCCTGCTGGTCTTCTTCAAACCGGGCGAATGGGAATCGCTGCTTGGCTTCGCGCTGCTGGGCGTCGGCTCGTCGGCGATCTTCCCGCTGGCGATGTCCGCAGCGGCGCAGCGCACCGACCGGCCGGCGGCGGTCAATGTCGCGGCGCTGGCGCAGACGTCGTTCGTGACGTTCCTCCTGGCGCCGCCGATCCTCGGCTTTGTCGCCCAGCATTGGGGAATTACGTGGAGCTTTGGTATCGGGCTGCCGCTGGTGGTGTTGAGCCTCGCGTTCACGCACGTGCTGGGCCATAAGCCGCTGCCCCATAAAGTCGACTGAGATGATCAAGCCGCATTATCGGGTCTTTGCCTGCTTCTTCCTGTTTGCCTTCGCGCTCGGCGCGATGCTCGGCCGGCTGCCCGACATCCAGACCAAGCTCGGACTGACCGAGGGTCAGCTCGGGCTGACGCTGATCGGCATGGCGACAGGCTCACTGCTCGCGCTGACGCTGGGCTCGCAATGGATCGAGCGTATGGGCGCGAAGGTGACGGCGTTTGTCACGGTGCTTGGTACGGCATTTTGCTACGCGCTGATCCCGTGGCTGCCCAATGCCTATCTGGTGTTCGCAACGCTGTTCGTCGCCGGCATCCTCGCCGGACTGCTCGAGATCAACCTCAATCTCGAGGCGGACAGGATCGAAGCGCACCTCAACAAGCGAGTGATGAACCGGGCGCATGGCATGTGGAGTCTCGGCTTCTTCGTGACGGCGCTGCTCGCAGCAGGTGTGCGGCAGGCTGGGATTCCAGTGACCGTGCACACGGGCGTGGCGTTCGCAATCGTGCTCGTTGCGAGCCTTGTGCTGCTGCCGGGGATGACGAATGCTCCGCATCGTGCCGACAGCAAACCGCACGAGGAGGGGGAGCACCGGATCGCCCTGCCGAACCTCGGCCTCCTGCCGCTCTGCATCATCGGCATCGCGGCCTTCCTCGTCGAAGGAACGGGCGTTGACTGGTCGGTGATCTATATGCGCGACAGTTTCGAGATCGCGCCGTTCATTGCGGGGCTGAGCCTTACGATGTTCACGGGGCTGATGGCAGTGGGGCGGCTCTTCGCCGATCCGGTGGTGGAGCGGTTCGGGCCGCGTGCGGTTGCGACCTCGATGCTGGCACTCGCCGCACTGGGGAGCCTCCTCATCGGCATTGCGCCGCATCCCTATGTTGCCCTCGCCGGATTCGGGATGATCGGGCTTGGCTCGTCCTGCGTCTATCCGCTCGCCGTGTCAGCGGCGGCGCAACGGACAGACCGGCCCTCGGCGGTCAATGTCGCGGCACTGGCGCAAGTGTCGTTCGTCGTGTTCTTCGCGGGGCCACCGCTGCTTGGTTTCGTCGCCGAGCACTTCGGTATCCGGGTGAGTTATCTCGTCGTGCTCCCGGTGATCCTTGCGGGTCTTGTTCTCACCGGATCGCTCGAGCCCAAGCGCAAGGCGGAGGCCGTCGCGGCCGATGCCTGAGCTGCCGCAGATCGTCGATCTGAGACAGTCGCCGACCGCACTGCGGGTGCAGCGTGGCGTTATGCGCTTGCTGCGCGCCACTTACGATTTCTGCTGCTTTGCGGAAGTGCCGCTGGCCAATGGACGGCGCGCCGACGTGCTGGGCGTCGGCCCCAAGGGCGAAATCTGGATCGTCGAGATCAAGAGCTCGCTGATCGACTATCGGGTCGACGCCAAGTGGCCGAACTACAAGGACTTCTGCGACCGCTTCTACTTCGCCAAGCCCCCGGAACTTGATGGCGGCATCTTCCCGCCCGAGGAAGGGCTGATTGCCGCCGACCTGCACGGCGCCGAAATCCTGCGGCCGGCGGAGGAGCATCTGCTGGCTCCGGCGCGGCGCAAGGCCATGATGCTCAAGCTGGTGCGGCTCGGAGCCGACCGCGTGCACTTTCTCATGGACCCACAATCGAGCGGAGAGCCGTTCTAGTGGGACTCGACTCGCGGCTGACGATCCGGCTTATCTTTCTCACCCACGCGCTGGCGACGGGATCGATGCTGACCCGCATTCCGGACATGCAGGCCGGCCTCGGGATCGATGCCGGCGTGCTCGGACTCTGTCTGCTCGGCCAGCCCGTGGGGGCGATCCTCGTATTCCTCCTGTCGAGCCGGTTGATCGAGGCTGTCGGAACACGACGGGTACTGCTCTTCGCCATCCCGCTGATATCGGCCCTGATCACATTGATGCCGGTGGCACCGACGCCATTCCTGCTGTTCGTAGCACTGGTGCTCTACGGCATGATGTTCGCACTTTCGAATGTCGCAATGAATGTCGAGGCCGACCGGGTCGAAGCAGATACGGGCAAGCGGCTCATGAATTCTTGCCACGGCATCTGGAGCCTCGGGCAGTTCACGACGATCGCGGCAGGTACGGCAATCCGCGGCCTGCACGTACCGGCGGTCTGGCATTTTGGCGCGATCGTGCCGATCATCGTCGCCGTGGCGCTCGCGGTCATCCTGCCGATGCGCGAAGCGCCGGCGCGGGCCCACACACGCTCCGGTCCGCAGCGCGCGCTGTCGCTGCCGACAATCGCCACCCTGCTGCTGGTCGGCTACGCGATCGGCGCGGCAGTCCTCGAAGGGGCGGTGCGGAACTGGTCGATCATCTTCATGCGCGACAGCTTCACGGCACCCGATTGGGTCGACGGGCTCGCGCTGACCTTCTTCGTGGGCGCGACGGTGACCGGGCGACTGCTGGCGGACGGACTGACAACCAAACACGGTCCGGTGCGCTTCGCGCGAACGCTAGGAGCGATCTCGCTTGTGGGACTCGCGGTGGTGATTGTTTCGCCCAGCGTGCCTGTGGCGCTGCTTGGTTTTGCGGTGATCGGGATCGGCGTGTGCGTGTCGTTCCCGCTGTCGACCTCAGCCGCGGCGAGGCTGGGCGACCGACCGGCGTCGGAGAATGTCGCGGCGCTGACCATGACGACGCAGGTCACCCTGCTCGGCGCACCGGCGCTGCTGGGTTGGGTGGCCGACAGTTTTGGTATCCGCGCGATCTATATCGTGGTGATCCCCGTGGTGATGCTGGCGATCTATCTGGCGCGATACTTGGGATCGCGCGAGGCGTCTGCAACGCGCTGAACCGTGGCTCCTATTCTCCTGACGGCTCGCCGTGAATGACGGTTCCCGTCGCGGCCACTGGCGTGATCGGCGTCGGTATCGGCATCACTGGAGCAACACCGAGTTTGTCCTTGAGGCCGGCCATGATGCGGAGGCGGTCCTTGTCGGTGGCGGCGTTCTGCAGCCGTGCACTCAGATCAATGATGAAGCTCGAATAGGCGTTGTGCCAGTCGGCATTGATCTGGTTGAGGTCGATGCGGCGCTCGGCCGGTTTCACCACCGCCTGAACACCGCCGGCGCGCAGATCGACCGCATCGTCGAGCAAGGGCAGGATCACCTGGTCGCCGGCGATACCGGAATCGAGCAGGGCCTGGCGCAAGGCGGCGCGCTCTTCGTCCTCGCCATGGGTGAGGAAGATGGCGCCGTGCGCGGGAAGGCGCGCGGTGATCCAGTGCATGAGTTCGGTGTGGTCGGCGTGGGCCGAGTAGTTACCCATCGACCGAACGCGAGACCGGACGGGGACTTCCTCGCCGTGAATGCGCACAACCTTGGCACCCGAGAGGATGATCTGGCCGAGGGTGCCCGGCGCCTGGTAACCGACGAACAACACGGTGGCATTGGCGCGCGGCAGGTTGTTGCGAAGGTGATGCTTGATGCGCCCCGCATCGGCCATGCCGGAGGCCGAGATGATGATCGCGCCGCCTTTGATCTGGTTGATCGCCTTACTCTCTTCGACCGCCTCGACGATGTGAAAGCGTGAATCGGAGAAGAGTTCGTCGGCGCTCAGGGCGACATCGTCGAACATGGTGGCGTATTTCTTGTAGACGGCGGTGACCTTGCTCGCGAGCGGCGAGTCGAGGAACACTGCGGAGGGCGAAATCTCGCCTTGCTTGATCAACAGACCGATGTCGTGCAGCAGCTCCTGGCTGCGCTCGACGGCGAAGGCGGGGATGACGAGATTGCCACCACGCTTGAGCGCGTCGTTGATCTCGGTCTTCAGCGACTCTCGGCGTTCGTCGAGCGTGTAGTCGGTGCGCTCGCGTCCGCCATAAGTCGACTCGCTCAGGATGTAGTCGAAACCCGATGGCGCCTCGGGGTTTTCGTAGAACACCTTTTCATCTGGACCAATGTCACCGGAAAAGAGAATGCGCACCGGCTTGTTATCGCCATCGAGCACTTCGACCTCGATGGAGGCCGAGCCGAGGATGTGGCCGGCGTTCCAGTAGCGGGCGCGGACGCCCTTGCCGGGTTCAATCCAGGTCTCGTACTCGACAGGCTTACGCAGCTCGAGCGCCTTGTTGGCGTCTTCCATGGTGTAGAGCGGCTCGGCGGGCGCTTCTTCGCGACGGCCGCGTTTGCGCGTTTCCTGTTCGGCTTCGCTCTCCTGGATGCCGGCGGAGTCCGGCAGCAGATATTCGAGCAGCCCCGATGTCGGTGGCGTGCACCAGATGGGCTTGCGGTAGCCGTTCTTGGTGAGCTTGGGCAGGAGGCCCGCGTGATCGATGTGCGCATGGGTGAGCAGCAGGAAATCGATGGCCCTGACGTCGAACGGGAGCGGCTTCAAGTTCAGGTCGCGGACAGATTTATTGCCCTGGAACATGCCGCAATCGACGAGGAACTGGCCGGCGGGATGAACCACGCGATAGCACGAGCCGGTCACGGTGCCGGACGCGCCGTGGAAGTGGATGGTCACGGTCATGGCAGTCTCCGGTGTGATTTTTCGATGGCCATCACGTCGAGATCCCCGCTTTCGCGGGGATGACCCTTCGGGTCATTTCGGCGCGCGTTTGGCGAGGATGCGCTGGAGGGTGCGGCGGTGCATGTTGAGCCGCCGCGCGGTCTCGGAGACGTTGCGGTCGCACAGCTCGTAGACGCGCTGAATGTGCTCCCAGCGGACGCGGTCGGCCGACATTGGATTTTCGGGAGGCGCCGGTGCCTGCTCGCCGGTGGCAAGGAGAGCGTTGATGACATCGTCGGCATCGGCCGGCTTGCTGAGATAATCGACGGCGCCGAGCTTCACGGCGGTAACGGCGGTCGCGATATTGCCGTAGCCTGTGAGGACCACAGCGCGCGCGTCGGGACGCCGCTTGTGGAGAGCCTCGACGACGTCGAGGCCGTTGCCGTCCTCGAGGCGGAGGTCGACCACCGCGAAGGCCGGTGGCGCCGCGTCGACGGCGCTCAAGCCGGCGGCGACGGTCTCGGCGCTGCGCACCTCGAAGCCACGTTTTTCCATGGCGCGTTCGAGACGGGTGAGAAAGGCCTTGTCGTCATCGACAAGGAGCAGGGTGCGGTCACTGGCCGCGAGAAGTTCATCGACATTGCTCATTTGCTGCTCATTTAGGCGCTTGAGCGCCAAAACTCCAGCGTAGAGACCTCGGTTGCCCGAAGTTCTCCGGCGTCGACGGGCTCAGGCTACTTGCTCAGCCTTCGACGGCGGTTCGCGGCCAGGTGATGGTGACGCGCGCGCCGCCTTCGTCCTTGCCGTTGGCGAAGGCAAGGCGGCCGCCGGTGCGCTCGAGCAGCGTCTTGGCGATGAAGATGCCGAGGCCGAGGCCACCCGGGGCATCGCTGTCTGGGGCGGTGTTGCGGGCGCGCGTGGTGAGGTAAGGCTCGCCGAGGCGCGTCAAGAGGTCTTCGGCGAAGCCCGGGCCATCATCGGCAATGATAATTGTAACCTCGGAGCGGTCCCAGGACGCGTCGACATCGACGCGACTTTTGGCAAATTGCGTGGCGTTTTCGATGAGGTTCCCGAGGCCATAGAGTAGGCCGGCACTGCGCTTGAAGACCGGTTCGTCGCCGCTTTCCGGAGTCTCGATGAAGATCGATTTTCCGAGCCCTTCCAATGGCTTGGCGACTTCCTCGATGAGCTCGCCGACAGGCACTGCGGCGAACGGATCGCCGACTTCGCCGGAGCGGAGACTGCGCAGCTTGGCAAGAATGGCCCGGCATCGAGCCGACTGGGCGATGATGAGATCGACGTCGTCGGCGAGCGGGCCAGGCGGGATGTCGGCCTTCATCTCCTTGGCGGCGAGCGCAATGGTCGAAAGTGGGGTGCCGAGCTCATGCGCTGCGGCGGCAGCGAGGCCATCGAGGGCGCTCAGCTGTTCATGGCGCGACAGGGCGAGCTCGGTGGCCGTCAGGGCGTCGGCGAGCTGGCGGGCCTCGTGGGCGACGCGGTTGGTGTAGGCGGCAACGAAAACGACGCCGCAGACGATCGAGACCCAGACGCCCACGATATAGACGCGGTCGAACGAGATGCGACGCTCGGGATCCCAGGGCAGAGCCATGTGGATCATGGAAATGGCCGAGGCGACGGCGATGGCGAGCGCTGCAAGGATCAGTGTCGAGCGCTGCGGGAGCGTGGTGGCGGAGACCGAGACGGGTGCCAGCAGCAGCAGCGAAAAGGGATTTTCGAGGCCGCCCGTCAGCGACAGCAGCGCGCCGAGCTGCAGGATGTCGTAGGCGAGCTGGAGCGTTGCGACGGTGGCGGAGGGGCGGTCGTTGTTGCCGAAGCGGAGGATCAGCGCGAGGTTGACCACGACCGAGAGCGCGATGACCGATAGGCACTCGACCAGCGGCAGGGGGTAGCCGAGGCCCCAATCGACAAAGAGGACGCCCACTGTCTGCCCGATGATCGCCAGCCAGCGCAGCCCGACCAGGGTCGCAAGGCGCAGCGGGCGCCAGTTTCCGGGCAAAAGCGCCCGATAATCGGTGGTCAAACTCATCTATTGTGACCCCGCATGGGCATCGTTTGCGGCCCTTTCAAGAGCAAGAATCGGACGGGCACTTTCTTGATCCTGTGAGCGAGCGGGCCACATCCAGCCTGTTCGTGACTGGGAGAAAGACAATGAACACCGCAGTAATCAAACCGCAATGGGGCCCCTTGACCATCGCCCTGATGGTACTGGGGTTCGTCGTCTGGTGGCCGCTCGGCCTCGCTATGCTTGCCTACATTCTGTGGGGCGAGATGTTTGGCGGGTCGGCGGAGAAGGCCGAGGCCTGGGCAAGCAAATCCAAGGCCTGGTGCCGCGACCAGAACTTCAACCACAACCACCACAAGCACTACAACTGGCGCAATTCGAGCGGCAATGCCGCCTTCGATGACTACCGCGCCGAGCAGCTGAAGCGGCTCGAAGAGGAGCGCAAGCGCCTCGACGAAGAAATCAACGCGTTCCACGAATACATGCGGAACCTCCGCATGGCCAAGGACCGCGAGGAATTCGACCGCTTCATGCACGACCGCACCTCCAACCGCGGCTTCCTTTCCAGCACAGTGGGATCCGAAGCTTGGAATTCACGTGACTTGAAGTCGCGG